>OMBK01000904.1_pt1 | contig 12975 bp, 9 predicted proteins | sample 1644881 | NCBI WGS metagenome assembly OMBK01 (sample SAMEA103958132, study PRJEB25191) | human gut metagenome | biome: human-associated habitat [ENVO:00009003]; feature: intestine environment [ENVO:2100002]; material: feces | place: Germany | collected 2013/2015
GTTCCTCTTCCAGAAGGAAAGCGGTTTCCCTCCGGCAAGGACGATTTCCAGATTGCGTTCCACATAACGCCGGTTGGCGGCATCCGTCGAGGCCGCTCCTTCCGGATCCAGGGAAGAGAGTCTGGCGTATAGCGCTTCCGTGGAACAGTTCGCGAAAGCGGCGCGGAGAGCAGCGTCCCCCGGCGGCGCTTCCGACAGGCCGTGGGAGAGGAATTTGAAGTACAGGCCGGAACCGCCCGTGACGATGGCGATTTTTCCGCGTGCGTGAATTTCTTCCATGCAGCGCATGGCGCGGTGGTAGTGTTCCGTGGCATTCCAGTTCTTTTGGACCGGAATGATGGAAACCATGTGGTGGGGGACCCGTTCCCGGTCTGCCGGGGAAGGCGCCGCCGTCAGGATGGGCAGCTCCCGGTACACCTGGTAAGCGTCGGAACTGACGATTTCTGCGTCCAGCATCTCCGCCAGTTCCACGGCTACCGCGGATTTGCCCGATCCGGTGGGACCTGCCAGAAACAGGGTCATGGGAAGTGTTGCCTGATGGGGTGGAGAAGATTCAATCATCACGTGGAGTAATGGCGGATAAAGTTTGTTGTTCCTGTGAAGCCCTAAAAGCTGCTCCTGCTTAAAAGCTGTTGGAGGAAGCGGAAAAGCGGAGGCGAAATGGCTTCATATCCCAGGGCGTTGAGATGGAGGCCGTCCCAAGTATAAAGGCTGGCGTCTTTTCCCGGAAGGAAGAAATGGAGGGGGAGGACATGGACATTTTCTCCAAAGTCGTGTTGCAGCAGACAATTCCTGAAGGTTTCCATGCGCGACCCTTTTTGTGCGATGAGCGGGGGAATGACAATGATGGCGGTCGTTTCCGGGCTGTAAATCTCCCTGATTTTTTTGACGATGGCCACGTTTCCCTGAAAAGCCGTCCATCCCAGGCTTTTTTGTACTCCCAGATTGTTGACTCCCGAATACAGGACGATGATTCTGGGCGCCAGCGGGCTTGTCAGGCCGTCATTGAGGCGCCAGAGCAGGTTGCCCGTGGTCTCGCTCCTGGTTCCCAGGTTGAGGCATCCCAGAGGGGAAAACCAGGTTTCCCAGGAATGTTTCCCTTCTTTCAGCCAGAATTCCATGGTGGAGGAACCCAGGAACAACACGGGGGCATGGGGATTCAGCCGGGCATTGCGTTTGTCCTGCCGGTGTTTTTCCAGCAGGGCGCCCTGTTCCGGGGAATAGGGAAGGGGATGGACAGCCAAATGGTAGCGGTAGGCGTGTTTGGCGCACCAGACGGCGCCTAATGCGGCCGGAACGGTTAAAAGAAGAAAGAGGATACAGGCCTTAATTTTTTTTGGGAACATGGGTGATGCGGTCGTTGGCGACGTAGGGCAGGCAGGCCGGGAAGAATTTTCTCAGGAAAAGATAGAATGCGACGATAAGGAAAATGATGGCCGGTATTAATACAAAGGGAGCGAAAAAGGATTGTTTCCAGATGTGGGAGGGGATCAGCATGATCAAAGGATAATGAAGAACGAATATCAGGAAACAGGCGGGAGCATAGTTGGACAGCTTTCTGGCAACGGGAATTTTCTTTTCCAGCCAGATTCCAAGGGCCATGAGAAGAAGCGCCCCGAAGACTGGGCAGAGGGAATTCAAACGGACAGCCGGCCAGGAGATATTCCATACTCCATAGGATGCCAGTATTTTGTGCATGTTCCATTCCGGGTTATTCTGGCAAACGCTCAAGTAATTGGTGATGCTGAGCAGAAACCCGGTTCCTACGGCGAGCAGAACGAGGGGAGTAAAGGAATTTTTGTAAACGTGTTTTACTTCAGCCAGTTTGATGGAAGACAGGAAAAGGCCCAGACTGAACAGGGAGACGGTGGATGGAGCAAGGGTAATCTTGTTGGCCGGCACGGGGTATTGGAGCCAGTCCGTGCTGAAGCAGATCAGGATCAGGATAAAAACCGGATATTTCAATTTCAGCAGGATGGGGGAAATGAGGGAACAGAGAATGATATCCCTCAAAAACCATGTGGGAGGGGAAAAGGGTTCTCCCGTCAATCCATTGATGGAAAGAGGAATAAAATCGGGAGTGAAAAGGGAGCGGAAGCCTGCAAGGTTGCATAAGTATTCCGGCAGTCCCATATTCATGATTCCCGGATGGAGGAAAGAGATGACTATATTCCAGAACAGAAAGGGAATGAGAAGCGTATAACCCCGTTTGAACGCTTTGTTCCAGGAATTGTTCCGGCCCATGAAATAGCCTGCCAGAATCAGGAAAAATGCCACGCGGCCGTTGAAAACCGGAAGCTGGAACAGGCTGGCGAAAGAGAAGGCCGGCGCGTGGACGCATACAATCAGGCATGCCGCGAGGAATCGGGATATGTCAATCCAATGTTCCCGGGATGAGGGTAATAAAATTGTAGGATTTTGCGGTGTCATGAAAGAGTCTGCCTTTGGAGCCCCCTGAGGCAGGCAGGGGAAATGCTCAAGGGCAGATGGCTTTTTGTGTTTCCCGGGGATGTTTGAGACGTTCGGGGAGCGGTTTATTTACTGCGGGATTTCCGATGGCCAGGCAGCCGGGAGGCACATCCCGGGTGACGACGGCTCCTGCGGCGACTACGGAGCCGGAGCCGATGGTGACTCCTTTCAAGATGGTGGCCCTGGCGCCGATGAAGCATCCTTCCCCGATGGAAATGGGTTGTCCCTGTTCGGGTTTCCCCAGGGTTGATCCCCACCTGGCGCCGCTCCGGGGATAGTGCATGTCGTTGTCCAGAATCAGCGCGTCTGCTCCTATCAGCGTGTGGCGGCCGATGCGGATGCCGTTGACGCAGACCAGGGTGGCTCCGCTGATGCCGCAGCCGTCCTCCAGAATGATGCTTGCCTGATTGGAAAGGGCGGCCAGGCAGGTGTGATGGGAAAGTACCGGATTCATCCGGGTCAGGGAGTGGATGGTGACTCCGTTGCCGATGGTGATGGACGCTCCCGGGAATTTTTTAATGAGGGGAAATCCGGAAAGAATGATGCCTGTTCCGGTGCGCACCCCCCTGAGCCTGAGCAGCAGGCGGCCTATCCCGGAAAGCAGATGGATAAGGAATAATTTCATCAGCGTGGATACAGCATGGTATGATAACGTGACAGGCACCCGGTTACTGTCTGCTTTACGTCCAGCAGGCGGCGGCATTCCTGATGCCGCTCCATTCCCATGGACATGGCTTTATCCAGGCTGACGGAAAGTTTCTGCGCGGCTTCCCTGACGGCGGCGCTGTTGCGGACAGGGACAATATAGCCGGATACGCCGTCCTGAACATATTGAGTCTGTCCGCCTTCTTCCGTGGTGATTACCGGAAGGCCCATGACTCTTGCCTCCTTCACGATGTTGGGGCAGCAATCCCCCAGGGTGGGATGCACCAGGAACCACGCCGTGGAAAGGTGCTGCTGAAGTTCTGCGCGGGAAATGCTGCCCAGCCAGTGGATATTGGGAGTGGACAGGGCTTCCAGCCTTTCCCTGAGGGCTCCGTTGCCCGCCACGAACAGCTGGACATGGGAGAGGGACGGGTGCGTGAAGGCCTCCACCAGATAGGAGATGCCCTTCAGTTCGTAAATGGTTCCGGCAAAGAGGCAGGAAGGTTCTGGAGACGGGCTTCTGTCAAGATGGTAAAAGGAAGGTTCCACGCCGTATTCCATGCAGGACAGGCGGGCCTGGGGGGCAATTTCCGCAACGCGGTCGCATGCCCAGGGGGATTCGCACGTGATAAGATCATAATGTTTGACGGCCATGCGTTCCCAAAGGGCCTGCATATGGAGGAGGAAGGCCTGCGGGGCGCGCTGGCAGTAGGCGGTGAGGGCTCCCTGGTAGGAAAGGAGCTTCTTTCCCCGGAAGGCAATCCCCGCCAGAGCGTAAGCCTGCTCCACGCCCCATACGTGCAGGAGGTCCGGCTGGATATCATTCAGGGTCTTGCGTATTCTCCGGACGGTCAGGAAATGGGCCGTCAGGATATTCCTGCCCATGCTGCCCAGGGGAAGAATGTGGATGGTCTGGTTGCGCATCCGGATGGTTTCCGGGGCAGAAACGGCTTTGCTGAGAGTAATCCAGTGGATGTCAAAATCTTCCTGAGATTCCAGAGCATGAAAAAGGGAAAAAATCCAGGGAATCGTACGCCGGTCCTTATTACGGAAAGACGTCAGCAGCCGGCCCAGAGGGAGGTCCGCTGCTATGGCTAATACGGGACGGAGGCGTTTGATCGGCATGGATTGGAAAGAGGAGGCAAGGTTAGCAGGTGGGTAAATGCTCCCGGACGATGGAAGATGCGAACGGAGGCTTTCCTTCCGGGCGGATGGAGGAAAAAAGCAGTTGCTCCCATTCCTGGTTTACTGCGTCGGGGGCGAAACAGGCTTCCCATTGCCGGCGGCCTTTACTCCCCAGTAGTTTGCGTGTTTTTTCGTCCGTCAACGATTCCACGGCTTTTCCCAGCACGGAGGGGGAAGTGTTTTTCAGGACGATTCCCCCCTCCAGGGTGGAAAGAGCTCCTGCGTCCGGAGCGAACCAGGGAACGCCGCATGACATCGCCTCCAGAATGGAGAGGGGCTGCTGTTCCTGATAAGAGTAAAGGAAAACGGCATCGCTTTCCATAATGGCGGCTTCTACTTCCAAACGGGGGAGCCTGTAGAGAATCCTGAATCTGGGGTCATCCCCGATGGCTTGTTCCATTTGTTCCGCGTAGGCATTGTGCTGGGGAATCAGAAAAAGAAAAATGATATGCCGCAGACGGGAGCGTTTCACATGGCGGATGAAGAGAAGCTGCCGTTTTCTCATGCTGGCGCCGGCAGGGCAGGTAAAAACGGGGGCGGAGGAAAGTCCGTATTTTTCCCGGAAAAAAGGAGCGGTTCTTTTCAGAGCCGGGAATGTGTTGGGAATGCAGGAGTAATGGGCAAGTTTGCTTCTGGATGCGCAGTAATAATCAAAGCTCTTGAACAGTGTCCCGTAAGGATCGAGAAAAACGAGACGGTTTAACGGTGATTTCCGGCATACGTTGAGGATATCCCTGCGTACTTGAAAAAAGGAGCAGAGCCATTTTTTCAGGCCGAAGAAAGGAGGGTAATTGAAGCGGAAAAAAGAGCGGAAATTGGTAGCTGCACCATGGGAGCGGAGGAAAAACGGAATGCCTGAATCCCGTGCCGCGTCCAGCAATTCTTCCCGGCACCAGTCCGCCCAGGAGTGGTAGATAATAACATCCGGCCGGAAATCTTTCAGGAACCCGTCCAGGTATTCCCTTAAACGGGCACTGTCCTTCGTCAGGGTGTCCGGCAGGGTTGTGAGAGGGCTGTATTGGTGGGAGCGGAAGGACTCATCCGGTGAATCCAGCGAGCGGGTGAGGACGTGGATATCCCAGTCCAGGGAGCTCAGGCTGCAGGCCATTTCATAGGCAGCCATGCCTACGCCTCCTTCCTCCGGAGGAAAAACATATGTAACGATGAGAACCCTGCCCTTGCTCACGGGCGGTAATGTAGATGAAAAGAAAAAATAAAACAAGGACACTTTATGGAACTGTTCCGGTCCATGGAACCTGTAAAAATGAGGAATTTGTTTTTTATCCGGTGAGCGATAAGGAGGCGTCATGGGAACAGGCGATTCTGCCAGGTTTCTATCCCCTGTGAAGGCCTGTTGGCTGAGGCTTCATAAAAAGATATTGATGCGGCAGGATGTTGTGCTAGATTGGCACCGCTTTCCGTACCCGTATAGCCGCAATATGCCGTTGGTATATTGCCGGTTGAATAAATAATCCGGTTATCAGTAAAACAGATATTTTTAACTTCTCCCGGGAAAGGATAAGGTTGATGGAATAAATAACATGGAAGAATCCCGCGTAAAGAAAAGCCTGTTGAACGCCAGGGTCAATCTCATTTTTTATGTTTTGATTCTTCTCATTTCCTTTTTTTCAAGAAAGATATTCTTGAATTGCCTGGGTGCCGATTTTGTCGGTTTGACGGGAACATTAATGAGTCTGCTGAATTTCCTCAATTTGGCGGAACTCGGTATAAGCACGGCTATCGGGTATGTGCTTTACAAGCCGATCTTTGAACATGATGAGACCAGGATTAATGAAATTATCTCCGTGCTGGGATACATGTACCGGTGGATAGGGCGGATAATCATTGCGGCTGGAGTAGCGCTTTCCTGTTTCCTGCCGGTTATTTTCCCTTCCACAGGTTTTTCCTATGGAATCATCTATTTTGCTTATTATTCCTTTCTGGCCTCTTCCCTGATCGGGTATTTTGCCAACTACAGGCAGACCCTTTTGGGAGCGGACCAGAGGAATTACGTAGTGGCGTTTTATTTCCAGACGGCATCCATCATCAAAATCATATGCCAGATGCTGTCTGCATGGTATACGGGAAGCTATTATTTATGGATAGGGATAGAGCTGTTCTTCGGCATTATTTATTCCTTCATCCTGAATTGGAAGATCAATCAGGTCTATCCCTGGCTGAAGAGCAATGTGGCCCTGGGAAAGGAGCTGTTCAAAAAATATCCTGAAGTCACTAAATACACCAAGCAGTTGTTTATGCATCGGCTGGGAAGCTTTTTCCAGTTCCAGGTGACGCCGTTTCTGGTATATGCCTTTGTTTCCCTCCAGATGGCGGCCTACTTCGGCAACTATTCCACCATTGTGGAGAAACTGCACCTTCTGGTCAATAACCTGCTCGGCAGTACGGAAGCCAGTGTGGGCAACTTGATTGCGGAGGGAAATGCGGGAAAAATCCGCAAGGTGTTCAGTGAATTGTTTTCCCTGCGCATGCTGATTGCCGGGACGGTATGTTTCCCCCTTTACCAGCTTTTGGAGCCATTCATCACGCTTTGGCTGGGAGCGGGCTATATCCTTCCCCGGGAAATCATGCTGCTGCTCGTTATCAGGCTGTTCATCACCATTACGCGGGGGGTTGTGGATCAGTTTTTATACGGTTACGGTTTGTTCTGGGATGTATGGGCTCCTCTTGCGGAAAGCGTGATCAACATTTCCGTGGCGATCATAGGAGGTTACTTATGGGGATTGCCCGGCGTTTTGCTGGGGGGCATCTCCAGCCTGATACTTATTGTGGGCATATGGAAGCCTTTCATGCTGTATAACTGGGGATTCAGGAAAAATGTGATGAACTACTGGTTCCAATTCGGTTACCAGCTGGCGCTGATTTTGATTTCGGCCGTGTTCATGGGCTGGATCTGGAAATTTGTTCCCCTGCAGCCTTCCGCGTCTTTCTTTTCCTGGTTTTTATGCGCCTTCCTCATGGCCGCTTCTTATGGAGGTGTGACGGTTCTTTTAATGTATTGCGGTACGCAGGGCATGCGCGGAATGGTGCGCCGTGCGCTGGAGATGGCGGGAACCCGGTTGCCGTGGCGGAAAAAAACTGAATAGGGACGCAGAGGTGTTGCCGGGTATCGGGAATGGGGACGCTGCATTATTCATACTCAATCTTCGGTAATTGTTTCGGCTTCCGGGTCAACAAAATCCTCCACCGCCTCGGAAACAATGATATTGCTCTCCATGGAGGAAAAACCGTAATACGCCGGATTGACGTTATTGCAATGCAAGTGCATCGTCGCAGGCAGGAAAGCTCCGGCCAACGCCCAGCTGTTGGTATTCTCCATATCAAGATAGTACCCGGAAAAGGGATAAATATTCTCAAAGCAATGGACTCCCCTCACCGTGGCGATTTTGACACAGCCGCGGGTGGAATTCCCGCCATGCAGCAGCCACAACGCTCCCCTGTCTTCGGTATCATATCCTCCGTCCTGGTATTGCTCGTAAACCACCGCGTACACGCAGACGGGATAACCGTTATTGGAAGACGTCTCCGGCGCGAGGGCCTGCGTCGTCTTCATCTTCCATTTCTGCTCGGCATTGGAATAATAAATCTCCCGGACACGAATGCGGTATCCCCCCGCGTCCGCGTCCCGGATAGGATCAAACGTAATATCGATAATCTCCCCAATCCTGTAGCCGCCCGCCGCCTGATCCGGCACCAGCGTAAATGCGTCCCTGTCCCTTCCCATGCGCACGACCGTTTTCATCTGGCCGAACCTGGTCGTGAATTTAGCGCTGACAGACGGCAGGCGCAGCGGGGCCACCCACCCCCGGATGCTGGAATAATTGTGCATGGGCCTCGCGTTGGTCACGAGGCCGCATTTCACGGTAAAAGAGGAATTGGGAGGGACATTGAAATAAAGGGAATTGGGTTCCTTGTCTGTTTTGAAAACCGTCCCGTTGGAAGACGAGCAATCCGCCGGGAGCGGATAGCACCTGAGGGAAAAAGCGTCCGTCACGGCAGCCAGCCCGGCGGCGTACAGGCGGTTGACCGCTGACGTATCCGTTGCCGCCCCCACGGTCAGCGGGATATTGATGCCTCCGTTGGCGTTGACGGCCCCTGCAAAAGTCCCGGACTCAGCCGTCAGATTTTTTAATTCGGCATTTTCTCCTTGCCTGATGCCGTTCTGGCCCGGCAGCCCTGGAACGGCTGTTTTGAAAACCTGGGTGATCAAAGCGTCTTCATCGGATACTTCTATGGCGTCCGTCGGGGCCGCAAAACCGTATTGCCCTTTTTCCCCTGCTTCCAGAATAAGCATGGACGTCTCTCCGGAATTGAAAATGGCGCTTACAGTACAAGCTTTTGTACAGGTCATGACATAGGAACTTCCCTTAATGGTATCAACTTTCATAAATGAATGATTTTTTTACTATTGATAAAACTCCGGAAAAATCATCAGGCATAAAACGTTGAGGCGTTCCTGAAGGCATATGCGGACGGTTTCTCCCGGATTCGGGAAAATTCCGGAGGGGAGTTAAGTCGGCTTGTTAAAAAATAGCCGGCTCTGGCATTTCCCCATAAAAGGCGACGCAGTAAATAGGCTGGGCATCAGGAAAATATAAAGCCCTCCCTCCGTATTTCTATTGATGCTTGCCCTGTAAAAGCCGTTTACCCTTTCCCAGGAGGCATCTCATTTTGGAGATGAACATCCGGCCGGGATCGTTTTGCTTCCGGAAATCCCTGATGTCATCTTTCCACGGAGATTTCTTCCAATACTTGTAGAACAATCCGTAATCCTGGCGAATACTGTTGGGATGCCAGGGTTTGGGATGGCCCCAGTAGTGGATAATGCCCGGCCGCCTGGCGGCTTCCAGCAGGTCTGCCGGCTTCAGGGGATTATTTCTGAAGCTTTTCACGCCTTCCCAGCGAATGGACCAGATAGCCCCGTCGCAAATGTTCCACATGGGGTGAAGCAACAGGATACGCTGCTGATAGCATACATTCAAAATATCCTGATCCTGCCAGGAAAGGCGGTGAATATTGTTTTTCGCCCAGGATAAAACCTGGGATTCAAAACGTTCTTCGCGTATTCTTCCGATATGGTAAAGAATGACGCCGGCATTGATGTAAATGGAGTCCCGGTCCAGATTCATTTCTCTCTTCCAGCGTGAAAAAGATTCCTCGGATAAATCTTCCGTGGTGAAAACGCCGGCAATGAGGCAATCTCCGAATTCGGATTCATACATGGGGCTTATGTCCCTGTTGAAAATGGTATCAATATCCACGTAAAGGGCGCGTTCTACCGTGGCGGGAAGTTCCCCTGCGAGGCCAAGACGGTAATACGTCGCCGCCGACCATTTGGAACCGACGGGGAAATCCGTATATTTATCCTTCATGTCAATGAAGTGCAAATGGAGATTGTAGTCCTGTTGCAGGGAATGGAAACGGGCCGTATTATCCCCGCTTAACCCGTCAGTCATGATGTAAATATCGGCATGAACGCCGAGCGGCAAATTCTCCATGAGGGACACAATGCTCACGCCCGTTCCCAGCGCGCCGTTATCGTCTGTAGCATATACGATATTCATGAGCGTGAACGGACTGGATCTTGGTGTTTGCTCTCTGTTCCGTTATTGGTTTGCAACCGGAAAAACAGGAAGCGTCCCATCCTTTCCAGGCGGTCCAGCCATTTGCAGGAGAACATGGTTCTGTCCATGAGAGCGGAAAATGATTGTTCCATGCCTGCTCTTGCGGAACACGCTTTCATATAGGAGTCCAAAAACGGCCGGTTCAGGCATGGGTGCATGATTTTCCTGATTCTGCCCGTCAGGGAAATCCGTTCCTCTACGTTGAGCGATAACAGTCTTTTGGGATGCAATTCCCTGATGACCAGATAATGAACGGCAAATTGCCATTTGGGATTTTTCATGGCTTCAAGCTCATTCAGCAGAGGCGCAATGAGCGAGTGGAGGGAGATATGCTGGTAATGCTCGTCATGCATGGCGGAAGAAGCTCTCTGCCTGTAAATGGAGGTGACGGAGCCTCCCAGCCCGATCAGGCCTGTCCCCCGCATGCACCGTGTCCAGTACAGGCCGTCTTCCCCATAGGGCATCGCTTCTTCCCAGGGGGGAAGCCGGGACGCAAGAAACGAATTCAGGATTACACTGCTGGAATTCATGAAAAGCACTCCCCGTATCCCCAGCCTCCGGATAGATTCGGGATAAGATGGAGGGCGCGGCGGGATGGCCGCCAGTTCATCCCTCATGTAGCGGTTGGCATAGGCCAATATCTCCGGATGACGGTTGAAAAAATCGGCTGCCAGCTCCAGATGCTCGGGATACCAGTAATCGTCTCCGTCCATGAAAGCGATGTAAGCCCCCACGGCCTTCTTCATCCCTGCGTTTCGCGCCCGCGACACGCCGCCGTTAACTTGGGAAACCAGGCGGATTCTGGGGTCATGAAAAGATTGGATGATGGAAACGGTCTCATCGGAAGAACCGTCATCCACGATGATGATCTCAAAATCCTGAAATGTTTGAACCAGTACTGACTGAAGGGCGGCAGCAATATAATTCTCCAGATTATAAGCCGGGATAATAATGCTGAAGAACGGTTTCTGCATGTAAGGGGAATGATGAACTGCTTCGTGAATAGAACGGGAACCAGGATATGGAGAACATGATTCTGATGGGGTTGTAACTATCGCAACCGGTGAATGGCAGGGGGACGAATCCATCGTTCCTCCCATGATTCATCAGCGCGCGAATGAACCTGTCATAGCGAATTCCAAATCCGGGGTCAAGGGTTGATTTTTACACCAAGGAACTTATGTTGCGCGGACGTTTTGTCATCAAGAATCTCCCCCCTTGCGGGCGGGAACCCGAAGCCGGTAAAACAGGACGAAAGATTCTGCTTTCCCTTACTGCTCCCAACACACACATTTTTTCATAAGCAATTATTTTTTAGAATCATAGAACTCTTAGAACCAGACCCAGCCGGAATACCTCCACACCCCACCGGTTCCATGAGGTCTTGGGACAATTCTCTGTCCATTCATGCTGAATCCTGAATTCCCCAATCGGATTTGGAATCCGGTATGAACATGATGTCTTATATGTAAACGGGGAAGAGCAATATTCCTTTCGTTTTTTTCACTTCCTTTTCTGCACTTTTTTTCATGAATTCTTCGCGACTCCCTTCCATCAGCATTATCCTGACCGGGCATAATCAGGAGCATTGCATCCGGGATGCCATCCGGAGCGTATTCGGGCAGGATTATGAAGGGCCGGTTGAAATCATCCTTTCGGATGACGGATCTTCCGACGGAACCTTCGCCGTCATGCAGGAAATGGCGGCTCAATACAGGGGGCCGTACCGGGTAATCTTGAACCGGAATGAAACGCCGCTGGGGCGCGGGCCTCATATCCGGCAGGCGGTTGGTCTGGCTTCCCATGAATGGATTCTCCGCCAGGATGGGGATGATTGTTCCTTCCCCTGGAGATGCAGGCTTTTTGCCTGGGCAGTGATGGAACGCCCGGATGCCGTGGCTGTGGTCAGCCAGATGACCAGCGTCTATGAGGAACCGGGCATTGCGTTTGAATTCCCGGCTTTTCCTGCTGCTCCGCGGGAAATGCCGGCTGTTGCGCTTCAGGCGGGAGCTTTTTCTTCTTCCGCCCATTACGGAGGAAGCATGATGATCAGGAAGAGCGCCTGCGAATGGGGTAGCTCCCTGCGGATGACGGCCAGTTTTGAAGACGACTTGATGGGGTTCCACGCATGGCTTCAGGGCAACATTTATGAAATGCCGGGCATATCCTTATATTATTACCGGTTTGCGCTTAAAAATATTTGCGCTGTCAACAGCGCATTCCGGTTTGCCGACATGCGGGCGGCGGCGGCCTTTGAAAAAAGGGAGCTGGAAATGAAAAGCCAGTTGAAAAAAAGCAAGGAGGCGGGGTTGGAACTGTGCGGGGAATTGCTGGAGGGCCTTGCTCCGGTTTTTCGTTCGCGGGAAGAACTGCTTGCCGAAATGGAGGAGAGGAGAAAAATCATAGACAGCATTGACCGGCAGCAGAATTGGTGGAGTTATCCCTTTCGGCGGAGATGGGCGTTGAGGCGGCCGGGATGGATGGGTATCGTCTACTGCCTGCCGCAAAAGCTGTATTTGTTCTGCATGGTTTTCTTTTTCAAGCTCAGGAAAGTGAAACGGGCCGTTTGCGGCGCCCGGCAGGATTTGGAATAAGGGTAAGGAAACGCTTGAAGAAGGAGGGGAACTTTTGCTCGGACGGGTTCTCCCCGGTTCGGCGTTGTTTTTGATGGAGAGGGGGGCGGAAGATGGCTTCCCCGGCTCGAAAGAAGCCGGCGTGCGGACTGGGAAGGTGGCCTGTTCCGGCTGGGATTGACGGGAAAACAGCTGGAACCGTCATGAGGGAAGCCGGGAGGGGGAGCCGGATTGATGCGTGGAGGGTTTTCTCCGGAAAAAGAAAAAGCGCCTTTCCAGAAAAGATGGAAAGGCGCGGTGACAGGCTCAAGGGGGGAGATCCTGAATTAGTACACGTCCCGCTGGTAACGGCGGTGCTGTTTCATGTCCGCCACATATGCCGCGGCTTCGTTACCGTCGCAGATCTTCATGATCTTACTCATTATACTTCCTCCTCATTGCGCTTTTTTGCTTGCAGGCTT
>OMBK01000911.1_pt1 | contig 12914 bp, 12 predicted proteins | sample 1644881 | NCBI WGS metagenome assembly OMBK01 (sample SAMEA103958132, study PRJEB25191) | human gut metagenome | biome: human-associated habitat [ENVO:00009003]; feature: intestine environment [ENVO:2100002]; material: feces | place: Germany | collected 2013/2015
CTTGAAAATCCGCTCCATCGCCAACAGGATACGGGGCGTCAGCAGGGTCATACACCCGGCGAAATAACCCACGCGGCCCTCGCCGGCCGAACGGTCCACCCCCTGAAAATACTCGTAGCGCTTCTCATCGGGCGTATTGCGCATCGTGTCGCGGGAATTCAGACGCAGCGTATTGAGTTCGATCCCCACCGGACAGCGCTGTTCGCAACGGCCGCACATCAGGCAGTTGTTCGCCACCGACTGACGCAGGTGGTTATACCGCCGGTCACGCAGGAAATAGACCGACTGCACGTCGTCGATCCCCAATTCGCTCTGCAACTGACAAGGGTCGATGCAGATGCCGCAACGCGAGCAGGCATCGGTCTGGAAACGATCGAACGATCCCTCCTTCTCGGTCGAATGCAGCTTGTAGCGGCGCAGAAAAATCAGGGGAATTTCGGTGAAGATATGCATATAACGCGAGAAAGGCAGCGCTACGAAGAACAGCCCCAGACAGATCGAATAGGCCCACCACAACGGCTCGTACAGCGTCTGCAGGACGATCGGATTGACATGATGCGCCATCCACTCGCCGATCGTACCCGTGAGAAATCCCCCGCCGCCGTGCAGAGCGCAGGTGATGCTTTCGGCCAGCAGGCGGGCCGGGAAGATCAGCCACAGCACCGACAGGGCGATTCGGTCGCCCAGTACGTGCCTGGTCGTGCGGCGCATGCCCATCGCCTGCGAATAGATACGCTTCCCGAAAGCACGAACAGCAGCAGCAGATCCATCAGGAAATCGAAGACCGGCTTGTGCGGCAGTTCCGTGGCGAAATATTTGAAAAAGACATGCCCATGCAACGGAACGTACCGGAACCCCAGGTAGGCGACCGTTTCGATCCATCCGACAACGATCAGCAGGAACCATCCGAAGGCCAGGCTCATGTGCATATAGCCCAGCAAGGGATTGACCTTGAAGATGCGGCGGTGCAGCAGCGATTCGCGCACCACTTCCCAGACCGCCAATGGCGTCTGCCGCGAAGGAATGCCCTTGACGATCCGCATGCGGTCGGCAGCCGAAAGACCGAAGATCCAGGAACCGTATTTGACGATCAGAACGACGAACATCGTCACGACGCCCACGATGAACGGAATAGAGAATGTCGCGTAAAAATTCATCGTCAGAAATCCCCCAGTTTACGTTTGATGAGCATCACCACAGCCCGCGTATTGATTCCACGAGGACACACCAGGCGGCATTTGCCGCACAACATGCATTTGTTCATCTGTTCATAGACGCCCTGATATTCGCCCCGGCGCACGAGCGTATGGAGTTTGCGGAAATTGAAATCCGTAAGGTTGCCGGCCGTACAGGTCGCCGTACAGCCGCCGCAGCCGATGCAGGTCTGCAATTCGGGCATCTCGCGCAGGATCTCGTCGCTCTTGCGCAGGTTGTTGCTGTCGATGTCGATCACGCGCGGCTTGTTGATCGCATATCCCCAGTTGATCGCTGCCATGACTATACCCTCCCCAGATAAGCCGTCAGGGCTTCCGCCGCCGCATCGGCCTCGTTCAATGTTTCTCCGATATTCTTCGGCGCGGTGACCGTACCGGCGTAAAAGATCCCGTCCACACCGCTGCGGGCGCTGTTCAAGAAGAGGTCCTGCGGTTCCATGAAGCCGCTGGGCGCCTGCCTCAACCCGGCCGAAGCCGCGAAATCGGCGTTCGAATCGTTCGCCCGCATCCCGACGAGCAGCACCAGCATATCGACGCTCATCCGCAAAGGACGCCCCGTCAGGGTATCTTCGGCCTTGATCTGCAACCGGCCATCGTAGGTCGGACTCGCTTCCGAAATACGTCCGCGCACGAAATGAATATTATAATTCTGTTGAGCCTCGCGGTACATCTCTTCGTAACCGGGCCCGAACATACGAATATCCATATAGAAATTAAAGACGTCGGCATCCGGAAACAGCCGCTTGAGTTCCATGGCCTGTTTGACGCCCGTGATGCAGCAAACACGCGAACAGTGCGCCTGGCACACCTTCTCGTCGCGCGATCCCACGCAGTGCAGCAGGGCGATCCGACGCGGACGGCGACCGCTGGAGGTAGTCACATTCCCTTCGTTGAGCATCCGCTCGATGTCGACGGTCGTGTAGACGTTGTCGTAGATGCCGTAGCCGTACTCCTCCTTGATCGAGGCGTCGAAGAGCGTGAAGCCGCTGGCCACGACCACCGAATCGCACGGCAGCGTCCGCCCGTCGGCGAGCGTGACGCTCTCCTTCGTGAAGCCCGCGACCTCCGTGGAGGTCATCACCTCGATGCCGCTCTCGTTGACCCTGCGGCGCAACTCGGTCAGCACCTCCTGCGCCGGGGTGAACGACGGAAACAGCACGTGCCAGCCCCGGAGCTTGCCGCCCAGTTCGGCCTCTTTCTCGATGATGACCGGGCTGACGCCCTGTTCCGCCAGACGCAGGGCCGTCTGCATGCCCGCAACGCCGCCGCCTATAATGATAACTCGTTTTTTCATTATTCTCTGATGTCGTAAATCGTATCCGTCGGGCAGCAGTTGACCACCGCCGACTCGGGTTTTCCGATATATTTCCCGTTGCGGCCCAGATACTTGGCCGCGGGATCGTACTCGACGCCCATCTTGTCCAGCAGGGGTTCCACGTCGACCTGGTGCATCTGCATGCCCAGCTCCCAGGGGTCGTAGCCCAGCACCAGCCCGGCCATCTCCTCGTAGGTCAGCACCGGGATTCCGTGGCCGTTCTGGCCGTAGGTCGTGCCCTCCATCTCGGCGATGGCGTACTGCCACTTGTCGAGGAACATCGCGCAGCCCGGACAGTTGGCCACGATGAAATCGGGCTTGTAGGGCGCCATGCTCTCCAGTTTCTTGTGCGAGTTGGCGATCGAATAGCCGCGGTTGGCCTGCACGAGGTAGTTGCGGAACCCGAATCCGCAGCAATGGCGGCGTTCGGGATAGTCGACGCACTCGCCGCCCCACGACTCGACCATGCCGGCCAGCACATAGGGGAATTCCGATCCTCCGATCCCGGATTTCGGAAATATCTTGGCGTAATGGCAGCCGATGTGCTCGACGACCTTCAGCGGTTCGCCCGTCGCGGCGTTGACGAGCCGTTTTTTGGCCCGCGCGGCGATCTCTTCGCGGAAATGGAACACGACATCCGACGTGTGGGCCAGGCTCGCGGGCTTCTTGAACTCGCGCCGGGTCGCCTTCCAGAGATTCTCGCGCGTCTTCTCCTCCGTCTCGGGGAACTCGTGCCACGTGGCCAGAATCTCCGTGTAAACGCCGAACGAGGTGATGCACGAGGTCACGAGGTTCTCATACCCCGCCTCGCCCATCAGCGCGAACTGCCGCGCCACGACGGTCATAATCGTCTCCAGCGGCACGATGTCCGAATGGTAGCCGATCCCCGTGCACGACGAGTGCTTGGGGTCGTCCGAGAGGTCCTTGCCCAGGTCGTTGCGCAGCATGTCGATAAACAGCTTCTCGCTGCCCGGGAAGAAATTCTGCCGGATGCAGCTGCGCGCGTAATAATAGTGGTCGTCGGCGATCTCCTTCTGGTAGTCCTGCCAACTCTTTCGCTTCATCGTCATCGTCAATAATGTTCGTTGCTGTTCGAAAGGAAGACATCCATCATGTACTGCTGGTCGGCGCCCTCCTCGTAGCCCATTTCGCGGGCCTTGCGGTCGGAATGCCGCTCGATGGTGTCGAACATCTCGCTGCCGCCGCTGACCTTGAATATCTCGTTGATCTCGGCGAGCGACTCCTCGTCCAGACGGCGCAAGGCCCCGGCGCCGTGGCGCATGTAGACGGGCGTGAACTGGCCGTAAATCTCCCGGTCGTTGTCGTAGATCCATTTCCAGACGGTCCCCTGCTCGGGATGCAGGTCGGGTTTCACCAGCCGCGGGACGATGCAGTAGCCCGTGCGGAGGATGTTCTCGCCGATGATGCGTTTTAGGGCCAGCTGCTGGCGGCCCTTCTCGCTCTCGACGAAGAAGCCCAGTTTCTGCGACAGCGTGCGCAGCGCCTGGATCACATAGCCCGGCGTATTGCCCCGCGGACAGCGCGGACGGCACGACATGCACTCGCCGCAATACCAGATGGTGTCGCTCTTCAAAAGCCGCTCGATGGCCTCGTCGTCGCGCGTCTGCACGATGGAGACGATCTGACGGGGGTCGTAGTTATAGAACTCGGCCGCCGGGCAGACGCCCGTGCAGACCCCGCAGTTCATGCACGAGTGAAGACCCTCCTTCATCCGCACATCCTCCATGAGCATATCGAAATACTTCCCCATACCTAATATACAAAAAAAACCTTTGCACTGCAAAGGTAGGGAATCCGGGGCGGACGGGCGGTGGTATAAATGCGTAATTTAGCGCCGTTCGTAAAGCTCGAAGGCAAACGGCCAGGGGTAATCTTTCCCGCCGGAGAACGACTCCGACGACACCAGCCGCCATTCGCGCTCGTCCCACGCCGGGAAACGCGTGTCGCCCTCGTAGGCGCGGAAGACCCGTGTGAGGTAGAACTTCCGGGCCAGCGGCAGCGCCGCGGCATAGATCTGCGCCCCGCCGATGACGAACACCTCCTCGTCCGCGGGAAACAGCGCGACGGCCTCTTCGAGCGAGTGGACCACCGTGCAGCCGGGGATCTCGATATTCTGACGCGTGATGACGACGTTCGTCCGGTTGGGAAGCGGACGCCCGAGCGACTCCCAGGTTTTGCGGCCCATGACGACCGGATGGCCCGTCGTCACGGCCTTGAAATGCCGGAGGTCCTCGGAAATGTGCCACAGCAGGGCGTTCCTGTCGCCGATAACGCCGTTTTCGGCGACGGCTACGATCAAACTTATCATAATTCGAAAAGGTCTGTTACGGTTATTCCGCCCGTCAGGTGACAGGCCTGCCATCCCTCGCCGCGGGCCGCGGAGACGTTGGCGGCGTTGTCGTCGATGAAGAGCAGTTTTCCGGGCGGGGTCCCGATCTGCCGGGCGACGCTCCGGTAAATTTCCGGGTCGGGTTTGCGCAGATGCAGTTCGTCGGAGTAGAAACACCGCACGAACAGTTCGTCGAAGCTCCCGCCGAAACGCTCGCGGAACGACTCCCGGAAGCGGATGCGGTGGGGCAGGTTGGTGTTGCTCAACAGGTAGACCGGGCAACGCTTCCCCAGTTCCCGGAGCAACTCCACGCGCTGCACGTCGAACGGCATCAGCATGGCGTTCCACGCCTCCAGCAGCTGCTCGTCGGGGATGGCGGCGACGGCGGGAAACGTCCGCCGCACAGCCTCCGCGAACTCCTCCTGCGTGATAAGTCCCAGTTCGAGGTCGCGGAAACACGCCCTGTTCCCGTCGATGACCTCGGCGGCTCCCAGTCCGCGGATGTCCAGCGCCTCGAAAGCCCGGAGCGTGCGTTGCAGCTGCACGTCGAGCAGGACGCCTCCCAGATCGAAAACAAGGGCCTCGACGCTTTCGGACGAAACGGTCGGAATCAGGATATTCATCTGCTGCGGGTTTAAAACGACATCGGGGCCTTGATCGCGGGCCACGGGTCGTAGCCTTCGAGCGTGAAATCTTCGTAACGGAAGTCGAAGACCGACTTCACGGCGGGGTTCAGCCGCAGTTTCGGCAGCGGACGCGGCTCGCGCGAAAGCTGCTCGTCGACCTGCTCCAGATGGTTCAGGTAGAGGTGCGTGTCGCCCAGCGTATGGATGAACTCGCCGGGCTGCAAGCCGCACACCTGCGCCATCATGCAGGTCAGCAGGGCGTAGGAGGCGATGTTGAACGGCACGCCGAGGAACGTGTCGGCGCTGCGCTGGTACAGCTGGCACGAGAGACGCCCCCCGGCCACGTAGAACTGGAACAGCACATGGCACGGCGGCAGGGCCATCGCGTCGATCTCGGCGACGTTCCACGCCGAGACCACGATGCGCCGCGATTCGGGATTGGTGCGGATCAGCCCGGCGGCCTGCGCGATCTGGTCGACGACGCCCCCGTCGGGCCGGGGCCACGAACGCCACTGGTAGCCGTAGACATGGTTCAGGTCGCCGAAGCGGTAGCCTTCGATCGGCGACTCGACGCCCGCCGAGGCGAGGAACGTCTCCCGGCCGACGGGCAGCACCCCGTGGCGCACGCACAGTTCGTTGTAGTGGCGGTAGGCGTCGTTGTCCCAGATATGGACCCCGTGATCCAGCAGGTATTTTATATTGGTGTCGCCCTGCAAAAACCAGAGCAGTTCGTAAATCACCCCTTTCAGGAAAACTTTCTTGGTGGTAAGCAGCGGAAACCCAGCCTCCAGGTCGAAACGCATCTGGTAGCCGAAGATGCTGCGCGTACCGGTTCCGGTACGGTCGCTCTTCACAATGCCGTCCTTTCGGATCTTACGGAGCAAATCGAGATACTGTTGCATGGTCGAATCAATATTTTTTCAACGAGGCGTTGCCCTCGGAGTCGATGACCGCATAGACCGGATCGGAGTGCCACTCCCCAAGGCACAGCACCCGCAAATTTCCTTCGGAATAGTCGCGCGGCTGGTGCATATGGCCGAAGATGAAATAATCGGGGCGTTCGGCTCCGGCATATTCGCGGGCATATTCGATGAGCGGGTCGGTAATATGGTCGCCCATCTCGCTCACCAGATGGCTTTTGCGGGACTTGCCGCTCCACCACTGCCCGAAACGCATCGCCCAGTCGGGATGCACGAGCCATGAAAAAAGGAAACGGATCGTTTTGGAACGGAACACGGCATTCATAAAGCGCAGCACAGGAAGATGATCGATCTTCATATTGTCGCCGTGCGCCAGGAAAACCCGTTTGCCGGCAAGCTCCATGATCCGGGGCGAGGTATAGACCTCCACTCCGCACTCCGCTTCGAAATAGTCACGAACCCACATGTCGTGATTACCCGTCATGAAAACCACCCGAATCCCCCGGTCGGTCAATTCGCACAACTTTCCCAATACGCGCACAAACCCTTTGGGGACGACCCGTTTGTATTCGAACCAAAAATCGAAAAGGTCGCCCAGAATAAAGACCGCATCGGCATCGCGGGAAACTTCGTCGAGCCACGCCACGAAACGTTTCTCGACCGCACGGGCCGCAGCCGGTCCTCCCGCGCCCAAATGAATGTCCGATGCGAAGTAATACATAGCCTATTCGAATTGCGCTTCGAGCGCCCGTTGCAACCCCGTACCGTAAAGATCGCGGGCCACTACGATACCCTCACGATCGATCAAAAAGTTAGCAGGCAGTTTCTGCACGTTGTAAAGCCCCAGTGCGGGAGAATTTCGTCCCCGGAAATCGCAAACCGAAATCCAGGGAAGCTGCTGCTCCTGCACGGCGTTGATCCAGATATCTTTCGAAACATCCACACCGATCTGGTAAATTTCGAATCCCCGGTCGGCATATTCGGCATAAACCTCCTTCAATTCGGCGTTGATGGCGTTGCTGTTTCCCAATTCGGCCGACCAGAAATCCACCAGCACGACCTTTCCCTGCAACGAACTCAAACGCACTTTACGGCCGAACATATCGGGCAACTCGACATCGGGAAAATTCGTTTCGGCGATATTCGACATCAGATTTTGCCGCGCATCCATGCGGGCGATCTCACTGGCCAGCAACGGCAGGTAGGAAGACTCCGGATAACGCTCCTCGATGGCTTCCGCCACCATGCGGTAGTAAATCACATCTCCGTCGAGGTTGAAAAGGTAAGTTTCGCCCGGAAGCCGCTGGTACAAGGCATATACCCCGGCCAGGGAAGACTTATGCTCGACGATGAACTTGATCTGTTCGCGTTTGATCCGGCGGTATTCGGCCCAATATTCAGACTCGATCCGTCGAATCTCCTCGTCGGTCATCCTGTAAGTTTCCGGCGAAGAACTCAACGCATCGAGCCGCTGCATCCCGGCCACGAAAGGCTGATAAAATCGGCGCAGCAACTCCGACTCCTCGGACCCTTCGACCGTATAGTTGTGCACCACACGTCCGACCGAGCTGACCGTCAAGCGATCTCCGCCCTGCAGGAACAGGGGAATCTTATCGCCGTTGCAGACCAGGTTGTAAAGCGCCGGAGTACGGTCCACATCGCACAATTCCAATTTGTAATTCCCGGTTTCATCCAGTTGCGCCGAATCGATGAGCGTCTGCGCCAACGGAGTAACCTGCTCGAGATAGATCATCCGGCAATCCGAACCGACTATACGACCCGAAATCTTAACCGTAGAAGAGTGACAGGAAACCGCCAGGAGCGCCCCTGCAAGAAAAACGATCGAAATAAAAAATCTGCTGCGCATGTTGCGAGAAAATGGTTTATCAAAAAACGGAACCCTATTTCGAGGTATTGTGCCGTGCGCCCCCGTTCTTGCCGTTGAAATTGCGCGATTGATGCTGATTCCGGTTCTTCTGCTGCCGTTGCTGCGCTCCCTTCTGACCTTTCTGACCTTTTTGCGGATGCGCCATAAAGGGCTGTTTATAATCGCTTCGGATATTATTGAGAGCCACTTCGTCGATCTGGATCGCATTTCCGGACATTTTTTTTATGTCTTTTATGATAACCTCGTTGCTCGGATGTTCCTGATTGTACTCGTAGCTCTTGGTGCGCATGTAACGCGCCAGATTATCGACGATACGCGTGACTACCTGGGGATTCTTTTCATCGGCCAGACGCCGGATCATCCGCTCGACATATTTACCGTAATGCTTGTATTCGATGTGTCCGGACGAATAGGGCATACGCCGCGGAGCCGTCGTAAGTTCCTGGCGCGAAGGCTGCGGATAGGGGGAGTCCACATCCAACTGGAAATCGGACATGATGAACAGGTGATCCCACAACTTATGGGTGAAGTCGGCCGTATCCCGCAGCAGGGGATTCAGGTTTCCCATAACGGCAATGACCGCACGGGCCTGCCGGTTGCGCTCGCGGCGGTCTTCGATCTGCATCAGCGAATCGACCATCTCGTGAATATGGCGGCCGTATTCGGGCAAAAAAAGCTTCCGTCTTTTATAATTATAATTTTTTTGCATAATTTTTGCGGGAGTTCGGTGGCATTGTTATTGCGAACCGTTCCAATAACATTCTGAAAAGATTTCGCGGATATAAATTTCAAAGCGATCGTAAATTTCACCTTTGAAATCAACTTCGTAAGCAAAGTTGGATTCCTGCGAATAATATATTAACTTCGTCACAAAAGTACGTAAAAAAATCACAAAAGCAAGGTATGGCAAAAGTTTTAATCCTGGATCAATCGAAAAGCATACGCAACACGCTGCGAGAACGGCTGGAGTTTGAAGGAATAGCGGCGGAAAGCGCTGAAAATGAAGCGGCGGCATCCGTATTATGCGAACGTATCCCTTTCGATCTGATCATTTCGGATCATGAAACGAGGCTTCCCGAGAGCGACGTACCTTTCATCGTACTTTCTTCCGAAGCGACGGTCGATTCGGCTATCAAGGCACTCCGGAACGGAGCGCAGGACTACCTCACCAAACCGATCGACATGAACCGCCTGATGCAGTCGATCCGGCAAACACTCGAACAGGCAGCCGAAGCGCCGCGCACGGCGGCAAAAGCCAAAGCGAAACGCAGCTCGGCAGGTCATACGGAAGAGATAATAGGCACTTCCGAGCCGATGCAACACGTGCGGCGTCTGATCGATAAGGTCGCACCGTGCGACGCCCGCGTTCTGATCACGGGCGAGAACGGCACGGGCAAGGAGCTCGTCGCCCGCTGGCTCCACGCCAAAAGCAACCGGGCCGGAGCGCCGTTCGTCGAGGTCAACTGCGCGGCCATTCCCTCCGAACTGATCGAAAGCGAACTGTTCGGCCATGAGCGGGGCGCTTTCACCTCGGCCATCAAACAGCGCAAGGGCAAATTCGAACAGGCGAGCGGCGGAACGCTCTTCATGGACGAGATCGGCGACATGTCGCTGGCGGCGCAGGCAAAGGTGCTGCGGGCCCTGCAAGAGCGCAAGATCAGCCGCGTAGGCAGCGACAAAGACGTCGATGTCGATGTGCGGATCATCGCGGCGACGAACAAGAACCTGCGAGAAGAGATTAAAAAAGGAAATTTCCGCGAAGACCTTTTCCATCGTATCGGCGTTATCCTGATCAAAGTACCGCCCCTGCGCGAACACTCGGAGGATATTCCCCTGCTGGTCGATCACTTCATCGATATGATCTGCGAAGAATACGACATGCCGCGAAAACCGATGGATAAAAAAGCGGTCGAAATGCTCCGGCAAATGCCGTGGACGGGCAACATCCGCGAACTGCGCAACGTCATCGAGCGGCTCGTGGTCCTGAGCGGCACCAAAATCACACCGAACGACGTAGAACTCTACTGTTAAACATTTCAGAGCAACTCGAGAATCTCACCGGGGCGGTCCACTACGTGGTCTGCCCCGTGTTCATACAACTCCGCCCGGTCGCGGAAGCCCCAAGTCACACCGACCGACCGGACACCGGCTGCCCGGGCCGTATCCATATCGACGCCCGAATCCCCGGCGTACAGCACCGCTCCGGATTCCGCATCCGTATCGGCGAGAATCTCCCGCACCACCTGCGGATCGGGTTTGAGCGGGACTCCGGGGCGCTGACCGAAAACCGCATCGAAACGGATCGACGGGAAATAGATCCGCACCAACTTCTCGGTACCGATTTGAAATTTGTTGGAAGCGACAGCCAGCCGGACTCCACGCTGCACCAACTCCCGGAGCAATTCCGGAATACCCTCGTAGGGACGTGTAAAGCGGTCGATATGTTCGGTATAGTAAGCCACGAAATCCGCACGCACCGCCGCCACCGTTTCCGGCGTGCGCAGCTCCTCGGGCAGCGCCCGTTCGACCAGCCGCATAACGCCGTTGCCGACAAAACCGCAATACTCCTCATAGGTATGCAGGGGCAATCCCCGCGCAGCCAGCACATGATCGCAGCAAGCCGCCAGATCGCCGATCGTATCGAGCAACGTCCCGTCCAGGTCGAAAATCATCAATTTCGTATCCATATCAAGTCCTTGAATTACAAATAAATAGTCCGAAAACGGGCAGGAGCCGTGTTCCTGCCCCGTAAAAACGGCCCCTATCGGCCGAAACGCCCAAAGCCGAGCCAAAGATACGAATAAGCCGAGCGCAAAAGCAAATTTATTTGCGTTTTGCCGAGGCGAAATATCTAAAATTACAAAGGAGCCGAGCACAAAGGCGAATTCATTCGCTTTTACCGGTCCAAGCGCTTGAAACGGCCCCGAAAAAGGGACAAAAAGCTGTCCGAAGGCAACGATGCACGCGAAACATTTTGTTATTTCGGGATTTTGAGTTTACTTTGTCATCATCGTATAAATCGGACAAAACCTATGAAAACAGACATCGAAATTGCACGCGAAACGAAATTAAATAAAATAGAAGACATAGCCGAAAAGCTGGGGGTTCCCCGTGACGAAGTCCAGAATTACGGCCGTTACATCGCCAAGGTGCCCATCCACCTGATCGACAAGAAAGAGATGGACAAGCACAACCTGATCCTGGTTTCGGCCATCACCCCGAACAAGGCGGGCGTCGGCAAGACTACGGTATCGATCGGCCTGTCGCTTGGCCTGAACAAAATCGGAAAGAAAGCGGTGGTCGCCCTGCGCGAACCCTCCCTGGGTCCCTGCTTCGGCATGAAGGGCGGCGCAGCCGGCGGCGGCTATTCGCAGGTGCTGCCGATGGAAAACATCAACCTGCATTTCACGGGCGACTTCCACGCCGTGACATCGGCCCACAACATGATTACCGCCCTGCTCGACAACTACATCTACCAGAACCGGAACAGTTGCGAGGGGCTGAAAGAGGTCAAGTGGAAGCGGGTGCTCGACGTGAACGATCGCAGCCTTCGTAACATCGTATCGGGGCTGGGAGGTTCGGCCAACGGCATTCCGACCGAAACGGGATTCGACATCACGGCCGCCTCGGAAATTATGGCGATCCTCTGCCTGGCCACCGACATCGACGATCTGAAGCGCCGCGTCGGCAATATCCTGCTGGGCTACACTTATGACGGCAAGCCGTTCACGGTGAACGACATGGGCATCGCAGGCGCCATCACTGTCCTGCTGAAGGACGCCCTGCTTCCCAACCTGGTGCAGACCACCGAAAATACCCCGGCCTTCATCCACGGCGGCCCGTTCGCCAACATCGCCCACGGCTGCAACTCCGTGCTGGCGACCCAGATGGCCCTGACCTACGGCGATTACGTCATCACCGAAGCCGGCTTCGGCGCGGATCTCGGTGCGGAAAAATTCTTCAACATCAAATGCCGCAAAGCGGGCTTGTCCCCGAAACTGACCGTTATCGTAGCGACAGCGCAAAGCCTGAAGCTGCACGGCGGAGTCCCCGAAGCACAAATCAAAGAGCCCAACAAGGAGGGGTTGATCCGGGGATTCGCCAACCTGGACAAGCATATCGAAAACATGAAAAACTTCGGCCAGCAGGTGATCGTCACCTTCAACCGCTTCGCCAGCGATACGGACGAAGAGATCGCCCTGGTCGCCGAACACTGCAAGGAAAAGGGGGTCGGCTTTGCGGTGAACACGGTCTTCGCCGACGGTGGGAAAGGCGCAGTGGAACTGGCCCGGCTGGTTGCCGAAACCATCGAGAAAAACCCATCTAAACCCCTGAAATTCACCTATGAAGAGAGCGATTCGATACGGAAAAAGGTGCGAAAAATCGCCGAAGGAATCTACGGAGCCTCCTCGATCGTCTATACGACGCTGGCGGAAAAGAAACTCAAGGAGATCGAAAAGCTGGGCATCGCCCACTTCCCCGTCTGCATCGCCAAAACCCAGTACTCCTTCTCGTCCGACCCGAAAGCGTACGGCGTAGCGAAAGATTTCGAACTGAAAGTCCGCGACATCATCATCAACAACGGCGCGGAGATGATCGTA
>OMBK01000920.1_pt1 | contig 12847 bp, 10 predicted proteins | sample 1644881 | NCBI WGS metagenome assembly OMBK01 (sample SAMEA103958132, study PRJEB25191) | human gut metagenome | biome: human-associated habitat [ENVO:00009003]; feature: intestine environment [ENVO:2100002]; material: feces | place: Germany | collected 2013/2015
CGCCCGCCGAGGGCAAATTGCAGCAGATCGTCTGCCGTTTCAGCCCCGATGCGGGGTTGTTGCCGGCCAACGACCTGACGGGAGATATCGTGCTGTTGCAGTACGAGCCGCAGGGTATGGCTGTCGATGAAGCCGGCGTGCGTCCCACTTCCTCTACGATTCCGTACCGTATTGCCGCTCTCACGCGCTGTTCGCTCATCGCTGCCGGGCAGGAGCAGGCCGCGCAGGTGCTGCCCGTTTTCCAGTTCGGCCGTACGATCGCCCTTCAAGTTCCCAGAAACCGCTAAACTATGGACTATACGTCGCGGATGGCTGCCCTGCTGGGGCGTTTTCGCCGGGAGCGGAACGGCGTGGTGGCCGATACGATGCAGTATCGGGGGAAAGCGTATGGACTAAATTACGGTGTGAGCCTGCCGATCCGTGCTGTCGCGCGAGCCGAGCGCCCCGATTCCGACTTTGCCCGTTTCCTCTACCGGCAGGATGTGCGGGAGCTGAAATTGGCCGCTTTCTGGATCGCCGATCCCGTGCAGGTGACTTCCGTCGAATTTTCCGACTGGGGCGAAGGTATTGCCAATTCGGAGATGGCCGAAGAGTGCGCCTTCGCGCTGATGTCCCGGTCGCCGCGCGGCGACGAGTGGGGCAGAGCCTGGTGCGATACGGGGAACGAATTGCTCGGGTATGCCGGCTTGTTGGCTCTTTCCCGTATTCCGCATCCCGATTTCAGTTCCTTGGTCCCGGTGCTCCGGCGGCTGGTCGTGACGTATCCCGAATCGAATTTGGTCGCGCAGGGTGTCGTGGCGCTGCTGGCGGCGATCATGACGAATCCCGCCGTACAACGGCAGGACATCGAAATATTCCTCTCTTCGCTCGGGCCGGGAAAAACGGCCCGTTACATCGAGGAGGAGATGACCTGGCGGCTGGAGTACTAATTCAGGCAGACGTGTTCGACTGTTTCGACCTGTTCCTGGAGCGCCAGCAATTCCTGATAGGTCAGCGGGCCTTCGCAGCGTCGGATCTCATCCCCTTTGCGGAAGTAGATCAGTGTCGGCGTCGTGCGGATCATATAACGGTAGAGCAGGTAGGCATTCTCGTCCGCGTCGGTGTTGATCCGGTAGATGTCCACGCGTCCGGCCATGCGGCGTTCGAATTGGTCGAGCACAGGCTCCATGGCTTCGCACGGAACGCATTGACTGGTGAAAAAATAGATCATCGTGATCGCGTTGCGACCTATTATCTTATCGAAATCTTTCATATTTAAGCGGTATTTTTTGTTTTTGCCGATTTTCGAATCCTTTTCTGAATGACAGGTGCCGTATCTGTTTCTCGAAGAACTCTTCCTTTTTGAGGGAAGTACCAAAAATAGTGCCCCGATGAGTTATCATCGGGGCTTCTCGTGCAAGTTTTCAAAAGATACCGGGAATTCTGCCTATCCTTCCGCGAACAGGGCACGCGGCAGTTGGTCGATGCTGTTGATCGTGACGATTTCGATACCTTTGGGTTTTTTGATCGAACGGCCCAGGTAGCCCGACACGACGATCCGTCTGAACCCGAGCCGGGCAGCTTCGCTGATACGCTGTTCCGTACGGGGGGCGGGGCGCACTTCGCCCGACAAGCCGATTTCTCCCGCCAGGCAGATCCCTTCGCCGATCGGACGATCGTAGTAGGAGGAGATCACCGCTGCCGTGACCGCGAGGTCCAGTCCCGGATCGGCGACCTTGAATCCGCCGGCGAAGTTGAGGAATACGTCCTTCGAGAACATCTTCATTCCCACGCGTTTTTCGAGCACGGCGAGCAGCATGTTCATACGTTTGTTGTCGTAACCGGTCGCCGTGCGCTGCGGAGTACCGTAGGCCGCGTTGCTTACCAGTGCCTGCACTTCGATCAGGTAGGGGCGGATGCCGTCCACCGAAGCTCCTACGGCGATGCCGCTGAGCGGGGTTTCGTAGTGCGAAAGCAGGATTTCCGACGGATTGTCCACCTCGCGCAACCCTGCGTCGAGCATCTCGAAAACGCCGATTTCGAACGTAGCTCCGAAACGGTTCTTGATTCCTCGCAGAATACGGTATATCAGGTTGTTGTCCCCTTCGAACTGAAGTACAACATCGACGATGTGCTCCAGGATTTTCGGGCCGGCGATCGTGCCGTCCTTGGTGATGTGACCGATGATGAAGATCGATGTTCCGGTCGCTTTGGCGTATTTGAGCAGCGATGCCGCACATTCGCGGATCTGCGAAACGCTCCCGGCCGACGATTCGATGATGTCGGTATAGATGGTTTGGATAGAGTCTATGACCACCAGGTCGGGCCGTTGCTCTTCGATCTGGGCCAGAATATTTTCCAACAGAGTTTCGGCATAGATCAGACACCCTTCGTTGCCGATGCCCAGACGCAGGGCCCGCATCTTGATCTGCTCGGCCGACTCTTCGCCCGAAACATAGAGGGTTTTCAGGCCGTTGTCCGCCAGGGCGATTTGCAGGCTGAGGGTCGATTTGCCGATACCCGGCTCGCCGCCGAGCAGCACGAGGGAGCCGGGCACAAGCCCTCCGCCCAACACGCGGTTCACCTCCCGGTTTCCCAGGTCGATGCGGCGGTGTTCGCTTTCGTGGATGTCGGCGATTCGCTGCGGACGGGCTTTGGGCAGGTTGGCGACAGTCGCAGGTCCGCCGCCGCTTTCACGGGCGATCACCTCGGTGAAAGTGTTCCATTCCCCGCAGGAGGGGCAGCGTCCCAACCATTTGGGGGCTTCGAAGCCGCAGTTGCGGCAGAAGAATGCTTTCTTGACCTTTGCCATGTCGTATCGTTTTTCCGGGGAGTGCCGATGCTGCCGCGACGGGCATCCGCATTCCTTGTTATAATCCCATTTCCTCGTCGATCAGAATCACGGTAATCCGCTTGCGGGGAAAGCAGCGCTCCATCCGCAGATGCGTGTTGCAGATGCGCCCTTCCGAGTCGCAGTCGGCGCAAACGCCTGTCGCTGCACAAGGGGTTTTCTGTCCCAGCCGGGCGACGTTCCGGGGTGCCGCGATGTCGCGGATGCGTGCCTCGGCCGCAGCGCGTGTCGCCACGATCTTGTTACGCCCTGCGACCAGCAGCACCTTGCGGGGGCCGAAGGCGATCGCCGCTACCCGGTTGCCGATCCCGTCGAGCCAATAGAGCGCCCCCTCTTCCGTGATGGCATTGATTCCCGAAATGTACAGATCGGCCAACAAACCCTGTCGCCGGATCTCGATCCGTTCTTCGGGAGGTAAGGTGTAATCCACTCCGTCGAACAGGCGGTAACGCCCCTCCCGGCGAAGCTCATCGACGATGCCCGTCGCCTCCATCGTCATGGAGCCTCCGAAAGAGATCGTTTCCGGGGCGGCGGCCCGAATCTCTTCCCGCAGGATCTGCCGGGCCTCTTCGGTCGTTGCGGCGATCCGGGCTTCGAATCCGCGCCGGACGAGATTCCGGCGGCAGCGTTCCAATGTTTCGTTCATGGCGGCGTTATTTGATGAAGAATCGGTAAATGTCGTTTCCGTTGGCATAGACCAGCAGCGCCAGAATAATCATCAGGCCGACGTATTGGGCCACTTCGAGGAACTTTTCGCTCGGCTTGCGGCGCGTGATGATCTCCCACAGGGTGAACAGGGCGTGTCCGCCGTCCAGTCCCGGGATCGGGAGCAGGTTCATCACCGCGAGGATGATGGACAGGAAGGCGGTCTTGAGCCAGAAGTCATGCCAGTCCCAGCTACCGGGGAAGATGCTGCCGATAGCCACGAATCCGCCCAGTTCCTCGTACATTTTGGTTTTGGGCTGCACGATCAGCTTCAGTTGGTCCCAGTAGCTCGAAATCGTCTTTCCGGCCTTGTGGATACCTGCCGGGATGGACTCCCAGAATGTGTAATATTGTGTTCGGAGCGAATAGGGATTCGTGACCGTCACACCGATCCGTCCTTCGGCATCGACGGGCAGTGCGAGCGAATCGATGAGCGCACCGTCGCGGCGGACGGTCAGCAGAACCTTGTCGTTCTTGTGCTTTTGCAGGTAGTCGCGGTATCGGGGGTAGTCCGCATCGCGCAGATCGTCGATCGCTACCACTTCGTCGCCGGACTGGAGGCCCGCTTCGACTGCCGAGGTGTAGGATACGCTGTCCACGATGAAGGGGAGCCGCAGGGTGAAGAGGTCTTCGTAAGCCTTTTCCTGCCGCATACGGAGCAGGGATTCGAAGGGAATGTCGAGCGTTACCGGCTCTCCGCCCCGTTCGACTACCACGCGGCGGCCGCCGTCGGTAATCAGCAGGTCGTTTTGTACCCGCATGACGTTGTCGATCTCCTCGCCGTCGATCGACACGAAACGGTCACCGTCCCGGAAGCCCATTTCGTGAGCCGTCGGGTTGAAATTATAGCCCCATTTCGCGTCCTGGTTCGAAAAGTAGGAGTCGCCCCAGGTGTAGCAAACGGCGCAGTAGATGACGATGGCCAGCAGGACGTTCATCATGACGCCGGCCACCATTACCAGGAGCCGCTGCCAGGCGGGTTTGGCCCGGAATTCGTCGGGTTTGACCGGCTGTTTCATCTGTTCCTTGTCCATCGATTCGTCGATCATGCCGGCGATCTTGACGTAGCCGCCCAGCGGCAGCCAGCCCAGACCGTACTCCGTGTCGCCCCGCTTGAACTTGAAGAGCGAAAACCACGGGTCGAAGAAGATGTAGAATTTTTCGACGCGGATCTTGAAAGCCCGGGCCATCAGGAAGTGCCCGAGTTCGTGAATGCCCACGAGGATCGTGAAGCAGAGAAAAAGTTGAGCGATTTTGATAAGAATATCCATTGCTTAAGCGTTCGTTTTTCAGTTTGTTTTCTATGTCAGACACGGCGGGAACCCCGTTCTGTCTTTACCTGTCGAAAACATTTATTGTAAGAATGTTTTTTGCCGATAATCAGAGCCGCAGGTATTCGGCGGCCAGACACCGGGCTTCGGCGTTCGCTTCGCCCAGGTCCCCGAGGGACGGCACGGCTGCGAACGAGGATTTGCCCAGTGCGTATTCGATGCTGCGCACGATCTCCAGATAACCGCACCGGCGGGCGAGGAAGGCTGCCACGGCCACTTCGTTGGCGCCGTTCATCGTACAGCCGGCCGTGCCGCCGCGCCGCAGACAGTCGTAGGCGAGGTCGAGGGCAGGGTATTTGATCCGATCGACCTCGGCGAAGGTGAGGGTGGGGTGCTCTGCGAAGCTGAAAGGCGCCACCGGACGGTCGAGGCGCTGCGGAAAACTGAGCGCATAGGCGATCGGTGTCCGCATGTCGGGCGATCCCAGCTGGGCCTTGATCGCTCCGTCGCCGAATTCGACCATCGAATGAACGATCGACTGGGGGTGTATCAGCACCGATATCCGTTCGGCCGGTACGCCGAACAGCCAGTGCGCCTCGATCACCTCGAATCCTTTATTGACCAGCGTGGCGCTGTCGATCGTGATCTTGTCGCCCATCCGCCATTGGGGATGCTTCAGTGCCTGTTCCACCGTTACGTGAGCCAGCTCCTCGCGGCTGCGGTCGCGGAAAGCTCCGCCGCTGCAAGTGACGATCAGCCGTCGCACGGGCGACTTTTCTCCCGCCAGGCACTGGAAGATCGCCGAGTGTTCCGAGTCGATCGGGACGATCGGGGCTTTGTGCCGGGCCGCCAGCGGCATCACGTAACAGCCGCCCGCCACCAGCGTTTCTTTGTTGGCCAGCGCCACCTTTTTGCCCGCTTCGACCGCCGCTATCGTCGGCATTAGGCCGACGTAGCCCACCAGGGCGTTCACGACTACATCGACCTGCCCGCTCTGTACGACTTGCCGCAGGGCTTCCTCGCCGGCATATACCTTGATCGACGTGCCGTCGAGTGCCTGCCGCAGGGCGTCGTATTGCCGTTCGTCGGCGATCACCACGCTGTCGGCGTCGAACTCCACGGCCTGCCGGGCGAGCCGCTCCCAGTTGCGATGGGCCGTAAGGGTCGTGATCTCGAACAGTCCGGGATTTTCCCGAACGATGTCGAGGGTCTGTATTCCGATGGATCCGGTCGATCCGAGCAAGGCGATTCTTTGTTTCATAACGAAGGTCAGAAGACGATATAACTCTCCGGATCGACGGGCTTGCCGTTGCTCCAAAGTTCGAATTCGAAAATTTTGGCGTCGCCGCCGTCGGCCAGCACTTCCGTATTGGATCCGATGATACCGCCCCGTTTTATTCGCTGTCCTTTGGCTACTAACGATTTGGACAGGTTTTTATAAATCGATATCAGGTTGTTGGAGTGTTGTATTTCGATCAGGTAACCCGTTTCGGGGGTCCAGAGATTCATCACCACCACGCCGTCGTCCGCCGCGACGATCTGGGTGTCGGGCGATGCGGCGATGCGGATACCGAAATTCTCGCGTTTGATGTCGAACCGCTCGATGACGATGCCTTCGATCGGGGCGACCATTTCGATGGGCTTGCGTGCGGCACCGCCGCCTGTGCTCTGCCCGAGGCTGTAAGGACCTTCTCCCTCCAGTTCGGCCCGCAGCAGCGAATCTTCGCGGCTGGGCACCACGAGTGTCTTGTTCGTGCGGGTGCTGTCCTCCTTGCCTACGGTTCGCACCACCGGAGTCTTGCCCTCCATGATGAGGGCGATGTTGTTGTTATAGGTAATCATGTCGTTCATCATCCTCTCCATGGAATCCAGACGGATGACGCTTTGCATCAGATTTTCGCGCGAGCGGGCCGCTTCGACGCGGTAGCCGGGCAGGAGTTCCAGCACCGGCGTATAGGCCACGATCGACAGAATGAGGATGAAAAGCAGCAGCGCGAAAGCCAGAAACGCGGCGAGCAGACCTGCCGGGGAGATGTGGGTGTACCACTCCTCGACGTTGTCGGTCGCATTGAGCATGCTCAGGCGGCGTTTGCGGGAGAAGCGTTTCCACCACGAGGATATGGAATGAAATGCGTTCATGGTTCTGTTTTTGATCGTTGTTTGCGATTGGACCGAAATCCGCAGGGGTTTCTGCCGGTCGAAAAGCCGGGGCTGTCCGTTTCGTCTTTCCGGTCCGGCATATCGAACGGGGCCGATGGTATTCCTGCCTTTTCGCGCCGGAAAGTTGAATTGTACAAAGGTAACAATAAATCTTTGAATTTAATGCCGGTTTCCTTACCTTTGTACGTTTCTTTGAAACGAGTAAAAAACTGAATATAGTATGATAAAACCGACATTATTGGTGCTGGCTGCCGGCATGGGATCCCGTTACGGATCGCTCAAGCAGATGGACGGGGTAGGTCCCGGCAACGAAGCCATCATCGACTATTCCGTATATGACGCCATTCGTGCTGGCTTCGGCAAGGTGGTATTTGTGATCCGCCACAGTTTCGCTTCCGACTTCCAGGAGGTTTTCACCGAAGAGCGTTTCGGCGGCAGGATCCGCGTGGAGTATGTCTATCAGGAGCTGGATTGTCTGCCCGAGGGGTTCACCGTACCCGAAGGGCGTGTGAAACCCTGGGGAACGAACCATGCGATTCTGGTGGCGAGGGATGCCGTTCACGAGCCTTTCGCCGTAATCAATGCCGATGATTTTTATGGAGCGGAAGCGTTCCGTACCATCGCCGAATACCTTCGCGGATTGGATGGAGCGTCGGGACGCTATTGCATGGTGGCGTACAAGTTGAGCCGGACGCTTTCCGAAAACGGGACGGTGTCGCGCGGCGTCTGTTCGGTGAACGCTGCCGGCGACCTTACGGGAATGGTCGAGCATACGCAGATCGAACGCACGGCGGCCGGGATCGTCGATCACGGTGCGAACGGGGATGAACCGTTGGCCGAAGATACGCCCGTGTCGATGAACCTTTTCGGCTTTACTCCCGATTACTTCGCCCACTCCGAGGCTTTTTTTCGGTCGTTTCTGCAGGAGAGTGCCGGGAATTTGAAAGCCGAGTGCTATATCCCGTCGATGGTCAATAAGCTGATCGCCGACGGCACGGCTTCCGTTCGGGTCCTCCGTTCTCCGGCGCAGTGGTTCGGCGTGACCTATAAGGAGGATAAACCGTTGCTGGTCGCTAATTTGAAGAAGATGATCCGGGCGGGGATTTATCCCGAATACTTGTGGCGATAGACAAATCGTCGTCGGTCCGGTAATGGAAAATCGCCGATCCAAACGGATCGGCGATTTTGATTGGTTTTCCTGCACTCGACGAAGTCGGTTTGCGAGTAGAAGGCTTTTACAAGTTTGGGTGTCGTCCCAAGTCCTGATCGAAAGACCAGGCTATTCCGTTCGTCTTTCGCTTTCTGTGCCCGATGCCCCTGAAAGGCCGCTCGTTGTTGTTACCAGCCACCTGTCAGCCTCTCTAAAACGAAGTTTAGGCTCTCAACCACCTGTCCGCCGGCTCCGATTCGGAGGTATTCGTGATTCCGGGACAGGTGAAATACCCGGGCTTAATCCAGGTAACCGGCTTCTACCAGTTGTTGGCGGATTTTCACCCAGTCGGCTACCGGACGGGCTACGCCGTCCATAAAGCGGATCGGACATCCCAGTGCACTGTCGTCGATATAAAGGTCGGCGTGGACTTTCGGCGACGAAGTCCAGGACTTCTGCCCGGGATTCTCGTTGATGGCGTACAGCGGAATTTTCTGTTCCTTGAACCATTGGACGGCTTTTTCGAGTAGTTGTCCGCTGCGCATGGTGTACAGGATGAGTTTGCAGTCGTTCGCCACGAGCTCCTTGAGTACGGGAACCGCATCTGCGTCCATCCCCATATGCGGATAGGCGTGTGTCACGACGGTTCCGTCGAAATCGATCGCTATGATTGCTCCTTTAACGGCCATATCGGTTATTTCTTTTGAAATTTATTACGTGTCCATTCGCATAATTTGCCCCAGAAACCCTTCTTTGTCGTGGTTTCCTCTTCGTCGAGGCCATACCCGTAACCATAGCCGTAGCCATAACCGTACCCGTGACGCTTTGTCGAGCTGGCTCCGTTGAGGATGATGGCCATGTTATGGAATTTCTTTTCGCGGTACAGCCGTTCGATATCCGGCAACTGACGACGGTCGAGCAGGCCTTCCCGTACTACATAAATGCTGAGATCTGCCAGACGGTCGGTGATGATGGCGTCCGCTACGGCCATCGCCGGGGTGCTGTCGATAATTATGTAGTTGTAGCGTAGTTTCAGTTCTGCGGTCAACTCTTCCATCCGCTGGCTCAACAGCATTTCGCTCGGGTTGGGTGACTGGATGCCGGCGTAGATGATGTCGAGGTTTTCCGACAGTTTGGATTTGCGGATGATCGCCTGAAGCTCCGTATTTCCGGACAGGTAGCTGGAAATGCCGTTGGTATCTCCGCCGTGCCCCATCTGTTTGGAGAGGGTGCGGCGCCGCAGGTCCAGGTCCATGATGACGACCTTCTTGCCCGTCGTGGCGAACGTCATGGCCAGGTTGGTCGAAACGAACGTCTTTCCGGCGTGGGGATTCGACGAGGTGATCATAATAACTTTTATCTCTCCCTTGCCCAGGTTCATGAAGTTCATGTTCGAGCGGATCATGCGGAAAGCTTCCGACACCGGATCGCGGCCGTTTTCGCGTACGACGAAGCTGCCCTGTTGCTTTTCTCCCGAATATTGCGGAATATCCCCCAGGAACGGAGCCGAAAGGTTGTCCTCGATGTCCTTCCTCCCCCGGATCGTGGTGTCGAGTATCTGGATCAGGTAGATGATCAGGAAGGGGATGCCCAGTCCGAACAGGAAGGCGATTCCCGCAATCAGCACGGTATTGGGCGACACGGGGCGCGGGGAACCGTATGCACTGTCGATCGTGCGCGAGTTGCTTTCCGTGATGACCATGGTGATGGCGTTCTCCTCGCGTTTGTTGAGCAGGTAGAGGTAAAGTTCCTCCTTGATTTTCTGCTGACGGACGATGTCCAGAATCTGTTTTTCCTGCGTCGGTACCGAGGATATTCGTTGATTGGTCAGCGCCTCTTCCTTTCGTAAAGCAGCCAGTTGGATCTGCAACGTGGAGATATAGGAGTCGAGCGTAGCGATGATCGACCGGCGTGTGGAAGCCAGTCCGTTGCCGAGATTCTGAATGATCGGGTTGTTCTCCGAACTCTCGGAGTTGAGCTTCATATAGCGTTGCAACTCGGTATTGTAGCCCTCTATCTGGGAGTTGATCGCCGGGCTGTTGATCGAGAGCGTTCCGGGAATCAGTTCATTGGTTTTGGTCGGGTCCAGCAGGTATTCTTTGAGGAATTCCGTCATTCGGATCTGGTTTTCCAGCGAGAGGCCGTCGGTTTTATATTGGGCGTTTTCGGTAATCGTCTGCTCGGCTTCCGATACGATATCGTATATTTTGTTGTCTTTTTTGAACTTTTCGATGTTGCGGTCCACTTCGCTCAGTTCTTCGGAGATGATCTCCAACCGATTGTCGATAAATTGTCCTGTGCTTTCTGCGATCCCCCGTTTGTCGTCGATCGCATCTTTTTCGTAAACCGCGATCAGCGTATTGATGACATCTTCCGCTTTTTTGGGAACGGAGCTTTTCATAGAAATGGTGATGATCGAGGCCTGCTTGTTGGCTACGAAACTTTTGACTTCATGCTGGTAGAACTGCGTTACTACGCCCAAGTTGCCTTTGGTGACCCGGATCGGAGCCTTTTCGTAGTAATCGGGGGACATATAGAGAGTCGGCCGGATAATCATTTGGCCGACAGGCGTGGAGATCGTATCGCCGAATACGGCCGAAATTTCCTGCTTGAATTTCTGTTTGTCGGGACCGAATATTTCGAAGTAGTTGAGTTTTACGATGCTGTCGGGGCGCAGCGAAACTTCGAACCGGAATCCCTGCCGGTCGTTATCGTTGATGAACTCCACTGCGATCGGACTTTGCCCGTAGAGATCCTGGGGCCGTAATCCTTCCTTCGTTTCGTATTGAACGGTCAAACCCAACTGTTTGACCACTTCCGTCATCAGGCGGCGTGATTGGAGAATATAAATTTCGTTGTCCACATTGCGGCGCTGTGACAGGCCCGCCAGGTCGCTCAGGGTCGCCAGGTCGGTATCTCCTCCCTTGCGGCTGTCTTTCACGAGGATGTTGGCCGTGCGGCTGTATATTTTCGGGGTGCGTAAAATGTAGATGTAACCGCATCCGACGCAAACGAATACCGAGATGACGAACCAGTACCAGTTGGCGATTACCGTCTGGATCAGATCGTGCACCGAGAAAGTAATGTGTTCCTCCTGCTTTGTATCGCTGTTCGCGGAGTTCGGGTTGATATTGTTAGGTGTCATGCCTTGTTGTGAAAATTAACGGGTGAGTGTGACGATCAGAGTCGCTACGGACACGGCGGTGCTGACCAGCGAGATATAGAAACTGCGGTTCTGGCTGATTTCGCCGGCCTGGGCCCGGTATTTGTTCGGTTTTACGTAAACCACATCGTTTTGTTGCAGGTAAAAATAGGGGGAGTCGTAAATATCCTGCGAGGTCAGATCGAGGGTGGCCGTCGTGCGGACGCCGTTCTCCTCCCGGATTACTTTGATGTCGGAGCGTACGCCGTAGATGGTCAGATCGCCGGCCAATGACAAGGCGTCCAACAGGGAAATGCGGTCGTTGGTGATGTTGTACTGTCCGGGACGGGCCACCTCTCCGATGACCGAGATTTTCATGTCGGCGAATTGAATGTTGACCGTCGGATCGCTGATGTATCCGCCTTCCCGGATTTTATCCGCGATTTCCTGGGCCAGTTCGCTGCGGGTCTTGCCCTTGCATTGAATGGGGCCGATGATCGGCATGTCGAGTTCTGATTTGCAGAGAGGTGGCATTCGATGAATAGGTCGAAAGGGGTGTTCCGGTCAGGGAGTTGAAAGAGGTCGATGTATTGAACGGCGCAGCCAATTCCGGGTCCCGGCTGTTGACCACGACGGTCAGGCGGTCCAGCGGTTTGATGCGTATTTGATAATCCTGGGCGATTTTGATCTGCTCGTCGGCTTGGGCGTCCTGCAAATAGATCACGCGCTTCTGGGAAGCGCACGATGCGAGAACGACGACCCCGAGCAGGAGGGCGAAGGCCTTTATCTGTTTCATTTTGATGTAGTTTTGTAGTGCCTGTTTAATTTTTAACCGCAAAGGTAGAAAAAATATATGAATGGGAAAGGTTTTTGTTCGCTATATTTGTGCTTACTGTATTTTAGTAACGGCAAAAGAGACGATTAATTATATGATAAATGCTGTGTGGAGCCGGAGTGCCGTGCTGTACGAGATGAACCTGCGGCAGGCGACGCCCGAAGGAACGCTTGCCGCCGCTGCGGAGCGGCTCGGTTTTTTGCGGGATTTGGGCATCGATGCCGTTTGGCTGATGCCTCATTATCCCATCGGGGAGGTCGGTCGCAAGGGATCGCTGGGCTCCTATTATTCGATTCGGGATTACCGGGCCGTCGATCCCGAACTGGGGACGCTGGCCGATTTCGACGCTTTTGTTCGGAGGGCTCACGCCCTGGGAATGAAGGTCTTGATCGATTGGGTGGCCAACCATACTTCGCGCGATGCCCGCTGGCTCGCGGCCGACTGGTACGAGCGGGACGCTTCGGGCCGGCCCGTCGTTCCTAACGGGTGGGATGACACGGCCAAGCTTGATTACACCAATCGGGCCGTCTGGCAGGGACAGATCGACGCCATGCGTTTTTGGCTTGCGGAACACGGGGTGGACGGTTTTCGCTGCGATATGGCGATGCTGGTTCCCATCGAATTTTGGCAGGAGGCGGCACGGCGGTTGCGGGCGGTGAAACCCGACCTGTTCCTGCTGGCCGAAGCCGAGGAGGATTACCTGTTCGACCGGGCTTTCGACGCGTCGTATGCCTGGCGGCTTTATCACCTGATG
>OMBK01000926.1_pt1 | contig 12772 bp, 9 predicted proteins | sample 1644881 | NCBI WGS metagenome assembly OMBK01 (sample SAMEA103958132, study PRJEB25191) | human gut metagenome | biome: human-associated habitat [ENVO:00009003]; feature: intestine environment [ENVO:2100002]; material: feces | place: Germany | collected 2013/2015
GCCGCACCTCGCTCGCCGTATCGGCACTTAGAATTATGCGGTATTGCCTTAAAATTCTGCCGCTACTTTTCCACATCCGTAGGGAACGGTCTTGACCGTTCCGGAGCATTTGGACGAATCTCCCTTGTGGAATATTATTTATAGGTTTCGGAAGGGCCAAAACCGTTCCCTACAAATCATTTTATAATTGGCCGCCAACATTAAAACTCCCTGTAGAGCGTGGTCACCCGACCACGCCACGGCCTGCTGTACCGCACATCAAAAATCCGCAACGAACCCTGCCCCATCCGTAAGGCGGAGTGCCCTCACCTCGCCGTTTACCCCAATTTTCCTCTATGCTAAAAATTTCGCAACAAACTACCATCAAACTTATTGTTGCCATAAACACTCTTGCAAACTTGCACTTTTTTATTTCAAGGCCCTGCCTCTCCCCATCGCCTCGCCTTTCCACACCCGCCACATTCCCGGGGACTCTCCCGCGGGCTAAGGAACGCCGCACTGTGGCGTTCCTTACGGCACTGCGTGCCGCCGCCCTGTTCGAGTATCCCTGACGGTGCACCAGATCGTGCCTTCTTAAAATAGAGCAACAAAAAAACGCCCTACACTTTCGTGTAAGGCATTCTTTGGTGCACCATCGGGGACTCGAACCCAGGACCCACTGATTAAGAGTCAGTTGCTCTCCCAAATGACTCAAACTAAGCCTATCCTCAAAAGCGTTCAAACCTCTTTTATTGCACTATCATCGTTGTTCCATGTCAAACTCGATTTGCTCTTATTCGAATTTGCATTTTTTAAGCAGCCCGATACCACACCAAAGTCGAACACCATTCACTAATTATGATAGTTCTATGCCTACTATTCATGGATTGAATCACCTTTTGCGGCTCGTGCCATAATTTTATACACAGTGTCCATATACTTAAAGCCGCACTCAACCGACGGCAATTCATACTTCCGAATACCATTTTGCAGAGCGCTGCTTTTGTTGTAGTATTATGATTACTTTAATTAGCGAAAGGAGCCCTCCCTATGACTGAACCGCAAACATTATCTGCATATTTCACTTACTGCAAGTTGCAAAAAAACCTGGATAATAAAACTCTAAAGGCATATCAGATTGATCTCAAACAGTTTGTCGATTTTTATCCAAAACCAACAACGGTTACTCGTACTGACATGGAACTATACATTGAGCATCTCATGGAACGCTACAAAGCGTCTACAGTGAAGCGTAAAATTGCAGCGCTAAAAGCGTATTACCATTACCTAGTCTATGAAGAAATTCTGGAACACAGTCCCTTTGAAAAAATTCAACTGCATATTCGCCAGGAAATTTTACTTCCTAGAACTATTGATCGCCCGATACTTGGTGCCATCTTTTCCGCCGCTTACCGCGAACTTTCGACCGCCCATTCCAAAGCTGCTCGCCGGGAAACAATTAGAAATATCGCCGTGCTTGAGCTTTTGTTCGCTAGTGGGATACGCGTTTCCGAGCTTTGTACAATCACCTGCGATAACTTGAATTTAGATAGCCAGGTTGTTCTTATCCGTGGGAAAGGTAGTAAAGAGCGAAAAATCTACTTGGCTTCTGCCCCTGTGATCCGAGCACTAAAAAAATACTTGCAAGTTAGAGTTCCTCGCGTTGCCGACGAGCCCTTCTTTTTTTTGAACAGAGATGGGAACAGATTGTCTGAGCAGTCTGTTCGCAGGATTATTAACCGATACACCGATCTATCAAACCAGCCCGGCCACTATACTCCACATATGTTCCGTCATTCTTTTGCCACGTATTTATGGGATGCTTGTGGCGACGTTTACGAAGTAAAAGAGATTCTGGGGCACAGCTCAATCAAAACTACTGAGCGTTATGTCCATGCAAGTTTTGAACGTCAAAAAAAAGTGCTTTCAGCCATGCATCCGCGAGCGACCTTGAAGTTTACTTACTAAACAGCAACGTTTACGCTGCTCATTCGCTCCTTCCCGCACACCACTAATAAAGGATAATCTCTAATTATCTATTATTATTTGGGGAAGAATAGGAGCTATCGATGGGTGAAATTAGACCGTGTCAAGGGAAGTTCGCAAAAAGGACTCCTGAAAAATAAAGTTAAGCAGCAATGAGCAGCGTTGCCTCAATGGATTCCTGGCTGAGGTATGCTCTGGAGACAGACCAGTCCTCGGCATACTCCATCAGATATGTTGTTACCAAACGGACATAGGACGCCTCGTTTGGGAAGATTCCAACCACACTTGTGCGTCTGCGAATCTCACGATTCAATCGCTCAATCATGTTAGAGGATGAAATTTTCCGGGCGTCCGGCTTTGGAAATGCGTAAAACATCAGAGAATCTTCCAAGCCGTTTTCAAGACACTGAACCGCCTTTGGGAAGCGTTTGGCATAGGTATCCATCACATCATAAGCCCGCTTTCTTGCTAGTTCCGCAGTGGGAGCCAACCAGATTTCCTTCAGCACGCAGGCAAAGGTTTTCTTCTCTTTCTGTGGTACATAGGCCAGAATATTCCGCATAAAACGCACCTTACAGCGCTGCCAGGAGGCTCCGGGGAAGGACGCCTGGATCGCCGAAACCAACCCGGAGTGGGCATCTGAAATGATCAGCTTGGGTGTGGCAAGACCACGATCCTTCAAGCTCTGAAATAGCAGACCATACGAGTCCCTGGATTCCTCGGCCATAGTTTCCACGGCGATGATGTCTCTATGACCAATTTCATCCACACCACACACGATAGGTACTGCTATACTGACAATTCTGCCGTCTGCACGAACTTTTTCGTACAGTGCATCCACCCACAAAACGGGGTACACAGTATGGGAAAGAGGCCGATTCCGAAACTCATTGACCTGCTCGTTGAGCCCTTTGGTCATCTCGCTGACCTGACTTCTGGACAAATTTTCAATGCCGAGACTCTGTGCCAGCTTCTCCATTTTCCGAGTGGAAACGCCCTGTACAAATGCCTCCTGAACGACCTGAATGAGTGCAGCCTCACTGCGCTTGCGTTCCGTAACAAAGAACGGGATATAACCGCCCTGACGAACCTTGGGTAGCATGAGGTACATCGTTCCCATGCGGGTATCCAGACGACGAGGACGGTATCCACTGCGGTAGCCGCTCCTTCCGTCCGTGCGCTGACTTTTCTCTGCCCCCAGCTGCTGATCCACTTCAGCTTCCATGAGCTGTGTGCAGAGCCATTCCAGCATGCTCAGCATGGGGTCCGGCTGCGTGACACATTGCAGTTGCAATTCTGTGAGATTTGTGTTATTCTTTTTGTGAGCCATTAGGGTCTCTCCTTTGCATAATGATTTTCTGACAACTATCATTTTACAGGAGCCCTAGTGGCTTGTCTATTACGGATTCACTTTTGCGAACTTAATTATACGCTATTGGTTCCTATTTCTATTTGCATATCTACAACGTTTCAGGGAATGACTTTTATGAGTATTCAAATCAAATTCGAACATTTCCTTAAGGGGAGTGGCCGTCCTCAAATATTGCTTATTGGGAATGGATTGGAATATAAAAGCGGACAGCGCAGCTGGGAGCAGCTTGTCGATGACTTAACAATACCAGGGAGGCGTGACACCCCAGGAGCCGATGAGCTACCGTTTCCATTGCGATACGAACTACTTTCTACGCCTCGGGATGTACATAATCCCATGCAAAAAAGCGATATCGATCAAGAGGAGAAGCGTTTATCCGTAGCCATGAAAAACATGGTGCATAAAAGTAACCCATTGCTTGATAAATTGCCTGGACTTCATATGGATCACATTTTTACAACAAACTATTCCTATTGTCTAGAGCAAGCTTTCTTTCCGAATTTGGATTTTCGCAAGGGCGCTGTGCGTTCTAAACTGCGCTTGGATTTACGTAATGAGGAAATGAAAAAAGATCGTAAAAGAGAGCTTCATTATAGATTGCACACCTGCTACCATTTTGGATTGGATTCGGATCGTGACAATGGCACCGGTCTATGGCATATTCACGGAGAAAGCAGTGTTTCTAGGGGAATCATACTGGGACATGATCGTTATGGTCGTATGCTATCTTTTATCGTTCAATGCTGCGAAGAAATGGACCAGCGCGTTTGCAATGCTAAATCAGACAAAATAAATTTTATATCTTGGCCAGCGCTATTTCTTTTTGGGGACATCTACATCCTAGGTTTTGGCTTCGACACATGCGAGTTTGACTTATGGTGGTTACTGCGGAGGAAACTGCGGGAGCGTAATTCTGATGGGAAAGTATACTTTTATGATAAGCCTCCATTCACCGAAAAAAGAGAAGTTCACCATCTCCTTCTAAAAGCCAATGGCGCCGAAATACTTACTGCTGGTGCCAATGAATCAACTAGTTATGATACATTCTATACTTCAGCACTTGATGATATCTATGCAAAAACACTACGGAACCGTGGACGATTAGAATAATTGACCAACATAAAGAGTCTTTCTTTTTAACAGCAGATAACTACATATTATCTACGATACCTGCTGGAAAGGGGTGCAACAAAACACATGAAGTATTCAATAATAATCACTTATTATCAGGGCTATAACATTCTATGTACAGCGCTAGAATTACTGCACAAGTCGTTGAAAGCTAGGAAAGATGTGGAAATCATTGTAGTAAATGACAATCCTCAGACTTCTATACACAAGATTGAAAATCTAGATCCTTTCCAGCGCCTTCGTGTTGTGGATATGGAAAAAAACGGAGGTTATTCGTTAGCTTGCAATAAAGGTGTGGCAATTGCAAGGGGAGATTATGTGATTCTTATGGATTGCGATATCTTTGTGACACAGAATTGGCTAGACGGACTTGAAGCCGTGCTGATGAAATATCCAAATGCAGGGTGCATTTCTTCCACCATTTTGGATCTTGAATGCGAATCTACTGTGCACTGGGGGATGTCTGTCCTTGATGTAGATATCATAAAGCCCTTTAGAGGATGGAAACTTCCGATAGAAAAAATTCCGGAAATTCATGAATTCCCGATGATTACTAGTGGCTGTATGCTCGTTTCCCGAAACCTCTACGAACAGATTCACGGAATGGACCCCGTATTTCTTAATGGCTATTGCGATTTAGACTTTTCTTTTAAATGTCGCCAAGCGGGATACAGACTTTACGCAACGACTAAGTCAATCGTTTATCATCGGGGCAAGGTTGCTGGTGCTGTTCGCTTACTTGGAGAGGGCGATCCTAAGGCAATGTTTTTTGCAAAATGGTTTAAAGATTCGGTTTTCCCTACAAATGGCTGCGAATTTTTCGTGAATCTTTTACGCCTCAACGGTTTTTCTGCCCCCGAAGAATGCCTCTACCTCAATTTTTCTAGATCGTTGTCAAGAGAAAAGTATAAAGAGGCTCTGAAGCATTATTATCGTCTGCATATTTCAGAAGAACTAGATTTAAAATATGCGCCAGTTCCCTGCCTTTTAGAGGATTTCTTATCTTGGAATTATGCTGCGTTAAGAATGCCGATTATCTACTTTACTGATAACATTAATCAATTACGGAACAATTCACATTGGTATTATCATAGAAAGGGCTCTGGAGACCTACTGCTGGATCGGAATGGGAATGTAGTTTGGACAGATGATTTGATTAATACATGAAAACATACGGGCCCGTAAAAAGCGTATACAAAGATCGATACATCGTGCTTTGTTTGGCTTCCAACAAATCTTGATAGGCATTCCATCTTTGTGGTGAAATTTGTTCTCTGCGCGACGTGATAAAATTCAAAAAATCATTATTAACGGTGTTCGCTTTGCGGCAAATAAGATCGTTCATTGCGACTGCAAAAAATCTTGAAATCCCACCTTGTGCAGATATTTTCTCAATACAATGGAGTGCGCGAGTGAAATAGCTATGTGCTAGATTGGTGTCACCTTGTAAAGCGTAAAAAATTCCCAAAGAGTTGCTAGCAACAATCAAATACTTTTGTTCTCCAAAAATTTCGCTGTCAAAAAGATTCTGTTCTAGTAAGTTGCGAGATGCATTATAATCCCCCACAGACATAAGTGCACATGCTTTTACATTTCTCGCCGGAATTCCTAGATACATATAGGAACGATCAAACGCCATGCTAATAGCCGCGTCACTTTCCTGTATTGCAGCTTTAAAATTACCACATAACAACTCAACAAGGGCTTTTTGTATACCAATTTCAATACAACGATACGGAGTGTTATCGGTTTTGGCATTATAGTGCCAAATAGCTTTTTGGTAATAATAGATTGCCTTTTCTTTATCGCCTGTATTGGTCAAATAATTAAAAGCCTTGTCTGAATAGGCTGTACTTAGCCAAAAGTCATTGTTTTCTTTTTGCCCCAGCGTAAGGGCCTCATCGATTGATTCGTTTGCCTTTTCAAATTTTCCTATGGAATAGTATATTACACAACGTCGGTCTGCGATAATAAACCGATAGAAAAGAGGAAGATTATGAAGTGATGCAAAGGCGTCCAAAATATCCAATGCCTGTACATAGCGACAGGAATGGGAATGTGCATTCACATAGTGGTGGAAAAAGCGGCAAACAATATCCAAGCTATATCGATATGGGTCTTGCGCTATTTTCTCGTAAATTGTTTTCAGTGCCTTCAAGCCTTTTGAAAATGATATGAATTCCATCAAAACAAAGGCTCTTTCTACAGAAAACAGCAAGCGATCGTTTTGAGCCTCTTTGCCTTGAATGTGGCGCAAATAAAAATCAGAGAGTGCAATAACCTCTGTTACGTTTTCGCTCACCATCAACACATTTAGTAATGCTTTTGCTTCTATGCGGAACGGTTCTTTTTCGCCTAGCATGTAACAGCACTGAAGATATTTTACGCGCATCCCCATTCCCATGAGTGGTTCCATTTGTTTGGTGAAGCCGCGAAGTTTTAGATAATCCGCCTTCACAAATAATCCCCAATCTTTTTTCCTGGAAAAAAAGCGATAATAATTGTCATGGAAAAAAGAGAGCCAACCATATTCATCTTCTTTTATGATAAGTTCTCGACTTAAGGTATCTAACAGGTCACGTGGGATTTGAAATGCCTGCACGATTTCTGATGAGAGATGGTTGTCGAAAAAAAGAAGCAGTTGAAATAGTTTTTCAGCTTTTCTCCAAGGCTTTATATTAGATTGCGCATACTGCAGTCTGCACTGTAGTACAGCACTTTCATCTTCAGTAAGGTTCTCTAACTCAGTACTAAACATTTCAACGTCCACGATATAACGATAGTGGCCATCGTAAGAAAAACAGTTCGTGTTCCACAACTGTTTGCAGAAAAGAATAATATCAAGTGGAAGATAACCCGTTTTCTGAAGGATGCGAATTTCCTCTGCTTGTTGAGAAGGAGCAAGGTTTAGACAGAAATGAACCATGCTTTGAGCACTAGCTTGATCCAATAAACCGAGAACAATAGGGATAACGAAAGTGTTTTCGGGCAGAAGGGAATGTCCATTCAGATAATCTTGCAAAGGATTTCGCCTCTGCTTTGCAGGTACACTAGTATTCCAAGAAAAAAACATACACACATTCGCTCTGGTATTTTTCAATTTTTCACATAGGTAGACCAGTAGCGTCTGGGTTTGCACATCCAAAGATTGGGCATTATCCACTTGAAGACAGTACTTCCCCTGAAAGGCAGGATGGTTTATGCATTGTACGAACAAATCAATCTGAGATTCCAACGAGATTCTTTTCCCGCAGAATAGCATATCAAAGATTTGCTGAGCGTTTGTTACATGCACATCGGAGCGAGTTAAAATTTCATCTAATATTTGGGCTGAAAAATCCTCGGTTTTGTCCAGAGCTGGCAAACAAAGTAACTGCCTTATCAGTTCCTTTTGGAAAAGGACCCCTACATATACCTGTGCATCCATATAAATGATGCTGATGTTATGCAATGATAATTGGTGTGCACTTTCTTGTAACAACCGCGTTTTTCCACTTCCGGAAGAGCCTTTCATGTAAAGGACTCTAAAATAGTCATTTTGAAGCAGTTTTTCTGTCTGAGGGAGAGTTTTAAATAAAAATGTTTGCGCAATGTCGCCAACAACGGGAACGTTCCAAACCTCAGTGCCATCAACTGTACCAAAGTCTATTTGGGATGTATATGTATTGTCGCCAGCGTAGTAATTCACTGAACCCATATGGAGTTTTACAGGGCGTTGGGTATTCAATACCACACCTTTGACTGTCAGTACAATATCGGACATAGAGCGAACTTCTGATACTGCAAGTTCTGTTTTACTGAGATGATACTGTGGATCTTCCGGTAGCGTGAGCCGAAGTTCTTTTATTGGAACAAGCTTTCTATTTCTCAGAAATATATGAATGTAAAAAACAAGCCCATTTTTTAAGCGGCAATATTGTTTTGCGCCATAAAAACTTTTATTATATGAATTTGAGAATTCATCTAGTAGAACCTCAAAAAATACGCCGTCATTTTGTTGATAGGATTTTTCGAAATCTTCTTCAAAATATTGCAGGAGTATCTTCTTGCACGAAACAATTTCTTCGTCTAATTTATCTCCGTCTAAAAAGAGAACGTCAAAACCGTGAATTCTAGCGGCTTTTAATATTTCACATTTGGTATTTGGCGTTATGGATGATGTGCTGAAATAAATAAGCTTATAAATATTATTTGTAATTGCTAAAACAACATTTTTTCCAATTTCGCTTAGCCCCAATGAACTCTTATGATGCTTGCACTCTCCCCAGGATGATCTTTTTTGTTCTTTATCATAAATGACAATGTCTCGTCCACCATCCTTGCGTCGTGCTGTGATTGTTACTTTATAGGCATCTGCATCATACTTTTCACTTGCATACGCGTAACATATATTCTCAAACTGCTCCCAATTGTATTTGGACCAATTTAAGCGAACTCGGTTGGATTTCGACATATCAATCACCTATTATGCATAATATGTAGTTATCTGCTGTTTGCGGAGGCTCTGTAATACATTATCATTGGTTGGATCTTAGCCACTCTGGGGGAAGTTCCAGTTGCTCCACTTCCTCCGGCGTCAATTCCTGAAAATCTCCACCTCTGTTGTCGGGCTGGATGCGTTCCCAGCCTTTCTGCCGCCCATAGGGGCTGCGAAAGTACCGGGGATTAGAAAACACCCTCCGCCCGGTCACGCTGTTGTTCATAATGTCATTGATTTCCCGGATTTCCCATTGCTTCGGCTCGTCAAAACTGTGTCCCAGGGCTTCCCGGAACAGCTGCTTGGAGCAGACCATGTTATCCGAACACTTTTCCAGATACTCGATGATCTGCCCAGCTTTGGTATCCTCCGGCATGAAGTCACGCCGGTGGACTTTCAGATATTCGTTCATTGCCGGGCTGAATCGGAGCTTGAAGTTTCCGCTGCGGTAAATCTCCATTGCTTCTGCCCAGACCTGTATGAGATACTCCCTTGCTGCCGGTTCATCGTCCAGAATGTGGATTTCTGCAAGCTCTGGATGTACCATGACTGGCACAAAACGGCGGTTGCCGGTGCGGTCATGGGGCAGAAAATCCAGTGTATTGGAAGTGCCGCAGAACACACACTGTCGTTTTCGGTCAGCCGGGTGGGTTTCGTATGGCACTTTATAGGTTTCCTTCTGGCGGCTGAGAAAGGATTTGATTTCCTCAATGCTCTTGGCATTGGCGGCGGCAATCATCTCTGACATCTCAATCAGCCAGTGTCCCTGCATCTTGCTGTACACATTTTCATCGTCCAGCTTTTTCAGGTCATCGGAAAACCAGTCATCCTGAACTGCCAGCAATCGAAAGAACGAGGATTTTCCGGCTCCCTGACCGCCCACCAGACAGAGCATGATTTCGAATTTACAGCCGGGACGGAACGCCCGTGAGATTGCACCTAACAGAAATAAAAGCATCGCTTGATAAGTGTAATCATCGGCATCAGCTCCCAGAAAGCGGTGCAGGCAATAGCGGATGCGCTCCGTGCCATCCCACTGCAAGGCGTTGAGAAAGTCCCGGACAGGGTGATAGCGGTTTTCATTGGCAATCACCATTACGGCACCCTGTATCTTTTTCTCGATGGTCAGCCCATACTTTTCTTCAAAATATAAGAGCAGATATTTGATGTCCACATCGGTCAAGGTCGGGCTGTCCCGATACCAGCCGAGGGGCTTCACAATATCCACTCGTTCTATCAGCAGATTTTTTCGGATCGCTCCTTTCAGCACTGGGTCTTGCTGATCTGCTGGAATATCTAGGTGCAGATCGGCCAACTTGTCTTTGACCAGCAGAGCCAGCTTCCAGGCGGATTCCGGGGGAATGTCTGCGTCCATCCCCTCGGCATTCCATACGCCGCCATGTTCGCCGATAATGTACAATAAGTTGCGCAAATTGGAAAATGCATAAAAGAAGACATAGCTTGCAGGCTCTGGTAGAATGAAGTTACCACACAAACATTCGAAAGGAGCAAGCAAACTATGTCCGAGAAAATTGTACAGCTGAATGAGGAAATTATCAAGGGGCAGCTCAAAGAATTAGTTCGAGGAAGTGTAGAAGAGACGCTGAACGAGCTGCTGGAAAAGGAGGCGGAGTCGCTGACGCAGGCGGCCCGCTATGAGCGCAACGAGGCCCGTCAGGGCTACCGCAGCGGTCACTACGACAGAAACCTTACCACAACCTCCGGTGACGTTACGCTCCACGTCCCCCGGCTCAAGGGCGTGTCCTTCGAGACGGCCATCATCGAGCGGTATCGCCGCCGGGAGAGCAGCGTGGAGGAGGCGCTCATTGAGATGTATCTGGCAGGCGTCTCTGTGCGCCGTGTGGAGGACATCACCGAGGCACTGTGGGGCAGCAAGGTTTCGCCCGCTACCATCAGTGAGCTGAACAAGAAAGCCTACGTCCACATCGAGGACTGGCGGAACCGCCCGTTACAGGGTGGGCGCTATCCATACGTCTACGTGGACGGCATCTACCTGCGCCGCAACTGGGGCGGAGAGTACGAAAATGTAGCTGTTTTGGTAGCGATTGCCGTGAATGAGGACGGTTTTCGTGAGGTTTTGGGCGCCGCAGAGGGCATGAAAGAGGACAAGGCCAGCTGGGTCAGCTTCTTCCAGTGGCTCCGCGGACGCGGGCTGGACGGCGTAAAGCTCATCGTCGGCGACAAGTGCATGGGGATGCTGGAGGCTGTGGGCGAGGTGTTCCCGGACGCCAAATACCAGCGCTGCACGGTGCATTTCTACCGCAACGTTTTCTCCGTTGTGCCCAAATCCAAGGTCAAAATTGTGGCAAAAATGCTCAAGGCGATCCACGCTCAGGAGAGCAAAAGGACGTCCCGCGAGAAGGCAAAAGCCGTGGTTTCTGAGCTGCGCGCCATGAAGCTGAAGGAGGCTGCCAAGAAGGTCGAGGACGGCATTGAGGAGACGCTGACCTACTGCGATTTTCCCAGCGAACACTGGACGCACATCCGCACCAACCATGTCATGGAGAGGCTGAATCGGGAGATCCGCCGCCGCACCCGTGTGGTAGTCAGTTTCCCGGACGATAACTCTGCATTGATGCCGGCCTGTGCCCGGCTATGCCATGTGGCCGGTACTCAGTGGGGCAACATAAAGTATAGGAACATGAAGCTACCTTCATTGCCGTCCGACTCCATTCCTCCAGTATCTGCAAACCTCTTGACATTCCCTTTTCTGTCTACCAAACAAAAATCTACAAAGAAGAAAATTTTATCTTTCTATCTTTAAAATAATACTCTTTATCATGCTCATGAATCTCCCGTAGCACTCTGCACGGATTTCCCACAGCGACCACGTTAGAAGCGATGTCCTTCGTCACCACACTGCCGGCGCCAATTACCGTATTGTCTCCGATGGTGACTCCCGGCAAAATGACGGCCCCTGCTCCAATCCAGCAGTTTTTTCCAATATGGACCGGTGCGTTGTACTGATAAGCCTGAATCCGCAGCTCCGGTAAGATGGGGTGCCCTGCCGTTGCCACAATCACGTTGGGGCCGAACATGGTGTAATCGCCCACATAAATATGGGTATCATCTACCAAAGTCAGGTGGAAATTGGCGTAAATGTTCCGGCCGAAGTGGACGTGCCCACCGCCGAAATTGGAATATAGCGGGGGCTCAACATAGCAGTCCTCTCCAATCTCTGCAAACATCTCCTTCAGCAGAGCTTGCCGCTTGGCCAGCTCAGAAGGACGGGTCATATTAAAATCATACAAGCGGTCCAGGCGCTGCATTTGCTCTTGCAGAATTTCCCGGTCGCCGGGTAAATAGAGGGCTCCTGTATGCATTTTTTCTTTCATACTCATGGTCAAGTTCTCTCCAAATTTTGTGACGTTTGCCGTACCGGCGGCGTCTTCGCAGAGGAACAACTCTGCAGGCAAAGGATCCATGTGAAAAAAGCTTCCACACGTATGGGGAAGCTATGATATGCTCCAAGCTCTGGCCCGGTCTAGAAGGGCCTGCCGGTCGTTAGGCAGCCGACCATCTCCCACCTCGTCCAACAGCATGCGGAGCACACGGCCCAGTTCAGGTCCCTGAGGAAATCCCAGGTCCAATAGGTCCCGGCCGGAGACGGCAAGGTCCTTCAAGGTCAGGCAGGGCTGCTCCGATAGAATTCGGTCCAGAGCGGCCTCAAACCGGTCAAAGGAATCGGGGGCCGACTGCGTTCCCTTGCCGCCGTCATCGGCGCGATCCAGGGCAAGCAGGTCCCGCAACGCCTTCTCCCCCAGACGGCGCAGCAGGCGGCGCAAAGGTTGATCCGATTGCAAACG
>OMBK01000939.1_pt1 | contig 12653 bp, 12 predicted proteins | sample 1644881 | NCBI WGS metagenome assembly OMBK01 (sample SAMEA103958132, study PRJEB25191) | human gut metagenome | biome: human-associated habitat [ENVO:00009003]; feature: intestine environment [ENVO:2100002]; material: feces | place: Germany | collected 2013/2015
GCGGAGGGTCTGCTTGCCCACTACAGCGCAGTCGCCGGAGCGGTACATATCCCGGTCATCGCCTACAACGTCCCCTCCCGTACCGGCGTTGATATTCCCGTGGAGGTCTACGGCCGGTTGTCACGCATCCCCAACCTTGCGGGGGTCAAGGAAGCGTCTTCCAGCATCTCCAAAATCGGGAAGCTCTGCGCCGCCTGCCCGGATTTCCCTGTCTGGAGCGGCAATGACGATCAGGCAGTGGCGGTCATTTCGGTTCTGTCCAACGTCGCCCCCGTGGAGACGCAGGCCATGGCGCAGGCGGCGCTGGCGGGAGATTTCGACACCGCCGCCGCATTGCAGGCGGAGCTGCTGCCCCTCATTGAGCTGCTGTTCTGCGAGGTCAACCCCATCCCCGTCAAGGCCGCCCTGCGCCTGGCCGGACTGGACGTGGGCCATTGCCGCCTGCCTCTTACGGACCCGACGCCGGAGCATCTGGAGCTGCTGCGGCGCTTGGTGGGCGCTCCCTCCGGGACCCCCGGAAGCAGCTCCGGCCCAGGCCCGGAGCCGGAACACGGGTAACGGCTTCCTCCGTGGGTAAACCCCACAGCCCTTCGGCTGCAAAGTCACGGACCCGGCCCAGATAAAGCCCGGACAGCAGGGGGCTCAAGCCAAAAAGATCCGGAGCAGAGAAACGCACGTCATCTGATGTCCACACAACCGTAAAAGCAGCCGTTATCTAATATTCGATCTTGGAATCAGCGCAAGTGGGAAGCACCCCAGGGTGTTTTCCGTTTGCGCTGTTTTCTTCGGCAGTCTCATAGGGGCCCGCTGATGGAAATACGCGAAGCTTCCATCCACCCCCCTTGCCGCAGTGCGGGGATCTGGATGGGGGAAACCCTGCTTGTATGGTCGGCCGCGAGATACGGCATGGAAAAAACGGAAAAACCGGCCGACACCATGACGGGTCCTTTCCAAAACATGACAATACCGCAAGCAAGTGGTATAATAAAAAAGAAAATTGCTGCAGCTTACCGGTATCCGGCAAAGCACTGCGGCAAGCAGGGTGTGATTCCGTTGCATTCTAACAAATCCGGACGCAGCTATGCCCATCCGACGGATCAACCGGCGCATGGGGGAGAGCGACGCTTTTGCGCATGGAAAAAGAAAAATTTTTCCCTCTGTAAGATTTGAAAGCCTCACCGGTCTTATATAGTAGAGGAAGGAGATGAGTCATGGGTGACGCAAATCTGGAGGAAGTATACAAGCTGTACTTTGGCGACGTGTATCTATTTGCTTTAAAACTATCAAAAAACGAGGTCATTGCTGAAGATATCACCAGCGAAACTTTCATGAAGGCTATGGCTGCAATGGACCAATTTGAGGGAAAATGTGACATTCGGGTTTGGCTATGTCAGATTGCCAAAAATAGTTATCTGCATTACCTGGAAAAGAAATCAAATCGCGATGTTCCCATTGATGAGATTGCCGTTGCCGACCCGTTTGATATGGAGCAGGCGTTTACGCAATCTGAAACAGCAGCGCAGATCTACGCAATTGTGCACGCTTTGAACGAGCCGTATAAAGAAGTTTTCTACCTGCGGACCTTTTGCGACCTGAGCTTTCAGCAAATCGGCCGGATATTCCAAAAAAGCGATAACTGGGCATGTGTTACTTACCACAGAGCAAAAGCAAAAATCCAGAAACGAATGGAGGATGATGAATGGACCTTCCATGTGAAATCATAAAAGATCTGTTACCGCTTTATGCCGAAGAAATGGCAAGCCATGCTACGGCACAGGTGGTCGAAAAACATTTGGCGCATTGCCGCTCTTGTTCCACTGAATTGCAGGCCATGAAAAAACAAGTTCCGGTTCCGCAATACGACCTGAAGCCGCTTGCCCGCATCCGTCGAGATTTGAAAAAGAAAAAATGCTTAACCGCTGTATTGGCGACTGCAATCCTGGCGGTCATTTTACTGTCCGTTTTTTCCTTTCTCTCTTCGCCGCAATACCTCCCAAATACAGAAGACTTATTTCAAGTTGTAGAATATTCAGATCGGGATGCAATCATCATATTTCACGACGGCATCACTTCTTACAAAGCCACGCGGTATGTCGATATTGACGGAAATGTTTATGTTGATATTATGGCATGGAGTTCTATTTTAGATCGATTTCTCGGCAAAGACGCTCCATGCTATCGCATCCCGGCAGATGCAAACATGGTCTTTTATTGTTCGGCAGACCCACATGACGACAATACGATTATTTGGAGCAATATAAAAACCGATTTTGCCGGCAAGCGTTCCCTAGCCTCTCTTTCTTTAAGCTATCTGGCTATTATTTCTGCAGCCCTTGTACTGATCTTCGGCATCCTGCTGATGGTTTTTCGCAAACGGAGCGGCGTCTTTGTGGTCCTGCGCAACGTCGGAGGGATTCCTCTGTCGTATCTATGTGCGTATATCTGTATCAAGGGCTTTACCACAATTTCCTTTTTCCCGATTCGTGATTTTGCTTGGATCATTGCCGTCATGGTCTTTTGGTATGCCGCATTGTTTTCCGGTTGCAGCATGCTCCCGGCTCATCCAAAAAGCAGCCGCAAATTCTTCTGACCCGTTCCCAAGCACTCGTGAGCCCCAAAGAAAGGAGGATTTATGAACAAAAAGTTTGCCGCATTCATGTCCTGTCTGCTCGTTGTCCTTCTGCTGACTGGCGCCGCAACCGCATTAGCGGCCTCTTCGTCCCCAAACTACGCTACCAACAGCCATGACGATATGTCCCTCTACTATTATGGCTATGTACAATGCCAGCCGTCATATGTAGAAAACGGGAGCCATGCCGCTCGTGGCTATATCCGCTACTGGCGTTACGATTTGCTTGGCAACATTACAGCAGATACAGGCAGACTATACACTGCATGGGGTACCGGTCCTTCCGACGGTCGCATCTTGAGCAGAAGCTATACATATACGGACTCCGTTATCCCCAATTCCCGTAAGACCCAATTTCGGTATGGTTTCGATTGGGTCCCCACCGGAACAGGAATCTGGCCGGTCAGCGTTTCGCCGGTCACAAAATAATTCACATTTTCATTACATGAGGAATTGATGTAACGCGCTTGGGGCTCACGAGTTTATGAATGGGGGGAAAGTGCTATGGGAAGAAGAAAGGGTACTTTGTTGTCGTTCACTTCTTTGCTTATTACTTTTATGCTCACGACACTTTTTTTCTACATGGTATACAATACACATTTTGATTCGGCCACAGATGGTTTTTCTGGACTGATCGTTTATGCGTCTTCCTACGAAAGTGAATCCAACCTTCAAAAAAATCAAAAACTTGATTCCATGAAGGAAGCGCTTTCCGCATGGGCATCGAAACACCATGCCGTGCTCTTTTACAAAGGCTTTTCTGCCGCTGGTATCGCTGCGATCGATTATGCCGGTTGGTTTGAGACAACATATCATGTTTCATTTACCGGGCAAGATCCGAAAACTGCCATAATTCAAAATACGTCAAAGAACCTCGATAGCTATGTAGAGGATGATGTGCTATTTCCAGGAGTATATGATTATCAAATACTAGGAACAATAGATCGGGAATATGCGCCCGCCTTCCAGGGAAATTCTTTTTTCTACTTCCCTCTATTAAATATTACCGATATGGAAGGTCTCCTGTATACAAATATTTCAGATTCCAATATTTTATCCGAGTTATGCAATATAATAGAAAATACCGGCAGAACGGTAGAGTTTCAAACTTATAGTGATAGTCATTTCGGCATTGGGGAAATAATTGTTAAAATGTTTCTTGACGATTTTGTCTCCCGTTCTATGCTGTTTGCGTTTCTTGGCCTCATCTTTTGTGCTGTATTTTCTGTATTTATGATGTATCGAGAAAGCAATCGATACTTAGTTGTACATCACCTGTATGGTGCGACCTATTTGTCGCTTTTCGGGAAGCTCCTGTTCAAACTCAGCTGTGTTGCCATCTTAGGCACATCTCTGGGGTATGCTCTAGGGAAAACACAGCTCAACCTCCTTCATCAGGGGGCATATATCCATGTCGCTGTAATCAGCGGATTTTGTAATATCTTATTCGCCGGTTTCCTGCAGATATTTTGCTTTTCTGACTGGCTTCACAAAAATCGCGGGAAGGAGGGAAGATACTAAAATGGTACTAAAACAGGTTTTGCGGGACATTCAAAAAGAATGGACCTGGGCTATTTTCTATATCATCGTTGCAACCATGACAGCTATGGCAATTCTTTATTTATCTGTTAGCTTTTCTTCTGTTCGCAAGCAGTATTCTTCCATCAGGTCATATATTGACAAGGAAGTTGTTATGTTTCAGTTTATGCCCACGCAAATGGAGCCTGCATCCAGCAACCGGCAAATATCAAATTCTCCAGACGTAATTTCGTATTTACAGCACAATTTATCCGCCGATGGCAATGCAGGAAGCTATGTTTTTATCGGGAATGACGGATTTGTAGATGCAAAATACGGATCAATTCTTATTCTTTTTGGGCAGTATGGCAATTTGGCAGGATTAGATTACGAGTCATCCATGGCCTTTTTTACCCCAGAGTCACACAAAGAGGATGTTGGAAAGAGTTTTACGATTGCAGGTCAGAAAATCGATGTCATCGGTACAGTCGGGTCAGATTTTGATCTATTTCATCCTTTATATTATATAGAAGCCGAAAACCCCATGCTATCAAACGCCCTCATTCTCTGTACACGGGACTTTCAAACAATCGATGCAATGTTTCCGTGGTGGAGATTAAGCAGCGAGGTATTTGGTCGCATGGTACTTTTGAATCCATCCGATGCAGAAATTAACCAACTCCAAAGCATGTTTTATAATGAATATGGTGCGCTCTATAGAGGGATATCAACCGAGGAGTTTACAAAAACAACAACAGTTGCATCCATACGTGCGCACAGACTATACATATGGTTTTATATTTTATCGGGTGTATTGCTGCTTTTGTTATTGCTGTGCAACATAATTCGAATGATCGAGGTGCGTGTTGCCGATTACACCGTACACCACCTATACGGTGCGCCCATCGGCATGATTCAACGACGTGTGGGCGGCTTTGTCCTCGCTTTGCATGCCCTTCCCATTGCCGGCATCGTGTATGTTCTGGCTGTCAATCAGATGGCGTTATGGTATCTCCTGCCGTTACTCGTTTCTCTAATTTTCATTCTGTATATTTTTTCGGCCAACTATGCAGGGAGAAGAATCGGTACATTAAACGGCTTGGGGAATTTGAGGAGGGATTATTAATGGATATATTATCAATTCGTCAAGTCAGCAAAAGCTTCTTGGACCATGACACCACAGTACAGGCTGTATCCAATGTTTCTCTGACTGTTTCATTGGGCAAGATGGTCGCCATTATGGGTCCCTCTGGCAGTGGCAAAACAACGCTTCTAAATTTAATGGGAATTGTTTTGGCTCCTGATTCCGGTGAGATTTTTGTAGATGGTCAAAACACAAGCCGTTTAAACGACAGGCAAAGGTGTCAGTTGCGCAATCGGTATTTCGGGTATATTGTACAGGACTTTGCTTTGATCGAGGAAGATAGCGCATGGCAGAACATTCTTGTCCCCACTTTATACAGCAAAAGGAAAAAAAGCGTTGCGGAATACCGAAGAATCACGCAAAAATTGGCCGACAAGCTTCATGTCACCGACAAATTAAATACGACGGTAAGAAATCTTTCAGGCGGCGAGCGGCAACGTGTTGCAATCATCCGCAGTATGATTTGCGATCAGCAAATCATACTGGCTGATGAACCAACAGGCGCTTTGGATCAAGAAAATTCTCTCATTGTAATGATGTATTTAAGAGAGACTGTAAATTATAAAAATAAAGCCGTTTTGATCGTAACGCACGATCTAGATATTGCCCGCCAATGCGACCAAGTATACAGACTAACGCGCGGTTCTTTATCTATGTGCCTACCCTCTGATCTGTAGGTATGTCATAAAACATTGTATCGTTGCACAAGCTGCATCTCTCTCGTTTCCCTGAAAGCAAAATGCATGTACAGGCAAAACCCAGCTTTTTCCAGGAAACAAACGGAGATCATTGACACCCATTCCCTTTTGCAACCACCAACGATCCAAACTAAAACAGAGGTAGCGCCGCTGACGCTACGCTACCGGGCATCAAACGAAATATTTTCTATTTCGGGGCTCCTTCTGCTGTCTGTATCTTCGGGGCTGCTCGCAGTTTCAGCAGGTTTTCCGATACATCACAAGCTGGGGATCGGTTCCTCCCTCGCCGTATGTGCAGACAAGGAGAAAATCTGTTCCTCCGACCAGTCCAAAGCATCGATCCTCCCCCGCTCCTTCCACCTGCGTGCCGAGATAGATGTTTTTGTCGTCCAGGAGCTGCACCTGCCGGCCGTTGGGCATGGGGTAGGCAAGATTGACAAACGAACCGCAAAGGCAAAAAAGCTCGGTGATTTCGGGCATACCCTCGATGCCGAGGGCGTTAAACTGGGAGATCAGCTGCCGCTTCTGTTCCGCAAACCGCTCCTTGCCGCCGGCCTTTATGGACTCGGCGGCAAGGCAGGCCCCGCACAGCCAGCGCCTGCCGCCCAGGGAAACAAGGTCGGCCCCGCCGAAGGGACGGCCGCAGGTTTCCGCACAGCCCCGGCAGGTCTCCCGGAGGCTGCAAAGGTCGCAGTTCGCTCCGCATATTGTACTCATAAAATTTCCTCCACCTGATCAGTCCCCATGATTTTGGGGAATTTTCCTCAGATAAAATCTCGTGTCTTCTGTGTCGCAGAACCCCGTAAAAGAGTCGAACCCTCGGTTCCCTCAGGCGCATGTCCTGAGGGAACCGGCACGTGAAGGGGCCTTTCCGAATGTCCCGCAGGACAAGCCGCCTCTCTCCCATTCAACCCGGGGCCTGCGGACAGGCCGCCGCTACAGCTTCAGCCGGTACTGCACCGTCTTGACGGTCATCCCCAGCTTCTGATAAAAGGCCGCCGCTTCTATATTGTGGGGGTCGCAGGTCAGCTGCAGGTCGGTGCAGCCCCTCTCCCGGCCCAAGCGCAGCAGGCATTCCAGCAGCTGCCGCCCCAGGCCCCGGCGGCGGCGTTCTTCTGAGACGCACAGCTCCTCCAGTTCATTACGGCTCTGGGCGTCAGCCCGGGCCCGTCCATCTGCCGGAAGGACACGATGCCATAGGCCAGAAGCGCTTCCCCCTCCCGCAGAACGTACAGCCGTTCCTCCTCCACCAGCGCCCGGAAGGCGGCCTGGGAGATGGGAAATTCCGTCTTGCGGAAGATTTCCGGCTGCCAGGCCACATGAAGCTCATGGACCTGTCTGGCCAGGCGGTTGACCGCCGCAAATTCCCCGATTCGGGCCTTTCCAAATTGCACCTCCCGACTCATGGGGCCAGGACCACTCTGTGGAAGACCTTCTTCCCCTTCCGGATTTTCACGCCCTGCTCCAGCTGCTCCCGGGTCACGGCGTAATCGATGCCCGGGACCTTCTCCTCGTTGACAAAGACGCCGCCCTGCTGCACCAGACGCCGGGCTTCTCCGTTGGAGGCGGTCAGGCCGCAGGCCGTGAGCAGATTCAAGATTCCAATTTTCCCCTCCGTCAGCTTCTCTTCCGGCAGCGCCGTCTCCGGCATGCTGCTGTCGTCCCCGCCGCCTGCAAAGAGGGCCTTAGCGGCAGACTGGGCCTTTTGGGCCTCCTCCTCGCCGTGGACCAGCTTGGTCAGCTCAAAGGCCAGGATCTCCTTGGCGGTGTTCAGCTGGGCGTCTGCCCAGTTCGCCATTTCATCGATTTGCTCCAGGGGCAGGAAGGTGAGCATCCGGATGCACTTGAGCACATCGGCATCTCCCACGTTCCGCCAGTACTGGTAGAATTCAAAGGGAGAGGTCTTGTTGGCGTCCAGCCAGACAGCGTTTCCGGCGGTCTTGCCCATCTTGTTGCCCTCGGAGTTCATCAGCAGGGTGATGGTCATGGCGTGAGCGTCCTTGCCCAGCTTCTTGCGGATCAGCTCGGTACCGCCCAGCATGTTGCTCCACTGGTCGTCGCCGCCGAACTGCATGTTGCAGCCGTAATGCTGGAACATGTAGTAGAAGTCGTAGCTCTGCATGATCATGTAGTTGAACTCCAGGAAGCTCAGACCACGCTCCATGCGCTGCTCGTAGCAGCGGGCACGCAGCATATTATTGACGGAGAAGCAACCACCCACTTCACGCAGCATTTCAATGTAGTTCAGGGGCTTCAGCCACTCGGAGTTATAGAGCATCAGTGCCTTACCCTCGGAGAAGTCGATGAACTTTTCCATCTGGCGCTTGAAGCACTCCGCGTTGTGCTTGATGGTCTCCTCGGTCAGCATCTGGCGCATGTCGGTGCGGCCGGAGGGGTCGCCGATCAGGGTGGTGCCGTCGCCGATCAGGGCGATGGGCTTGTTGCCCGCCATCTGCAAACGCTTCATCAGGCACAGCGCCATAAAGTGACCCACATGCAGAGAATCGGCCGTGCAGTCAAAGCCGATGTAGAAGGTGGCCTTGCCGTTGTTGACCATTTCGCGGATCTCTTCCTCATTGGTGACCTGAGCGATCAAGCCGCGAGCCACCAGTTCTTCATAAATACCCATTTTCTTACATTCCTTTCCTATACGATCTGTGATGTTGAAGATTTTTACAAGAGGGGTAGCAAAATAAAAACGCCCCCTGTCCTTAGACAGAGGGCGATAAGTTATCGCGGTACCACCTCATGTTCGCCGCTTCCTCACGAAATACGGCCTTATCGGGTGCTGACACACCCTATCGCTGTAACGGGCGAACCCGACACATCCCTACTAACCCCAAAATACAGGTTTTCAGAAGGCTGCTCCGGGATGTATTCACACGCGCCGCCCTCTCCTCTTTTCACCAGCCAGAGGTTCTCTTTGCAGGCGCAGAAGCGTGTTACTTCTTCCCTTCATCACGGTAACGGTATCAAGTTGCCACTATTGTAGCAGATTTTTTTCGTTTGTCAACACTTTTTTCGCAATATGAAAAATATTTATAAATCCCTCTCATAAGGTAATTTTATTCCGATATCTCTGCCCGGAATTTCTCCGCCTGAGACAGCAGCTCCTCCGCACCCTGCAGCATGGTCTCCGTCACGTGGCTGCCGCCGGTCAGACGGGCCAGCTCCATCTGACGCTGCTTGCGGTCAAGCTGCTGCACCCGCGTAAAGGTGCGGCCATTGGCTTCGCCCTTTTCCACGGAGAAATGGGTATCCGCCATGGCGGCCAGCTGGGGCAGATGGGTGACGCACAGCACCTGCTTATGGCGGCTGATGCGGGCCATCTTTTCGGCCACCTTCTGGGCGGCCCGGCCGCTGACGCCGGTGTCCACCTCGTCGAATACCATGGTGGCCACGTGATCCTGCTCGCTGAGAACATTCTTCATGGCCAGCATGATGCGAGCCAGCTCACCGCCGGAGGCGATCTTGTTGATAGGCTTCAGTTCCTCGCCCAGATTGGCGGACATGAGGAAGCGCACCTGATCCATGCCGGTGGCGTCCAGCGGCTTCTCGGCAAAGTCCACCTGAAAGCGGATCTTGCCCATATCCAGCTGCTGCAGCTCCGTCAGGATGGCCTGCGACAGGGTCTCCCCCGCCGCTTTCCGGGCGGCGGACAGCTCCGCCGCCGCTTTCCGGGCGGCTTTCTCCGCCTTGGCGCAGTCCTTTTCCAGCCGCTCCAGTGCGTCGCCGGCATAGGCAATATCGTCCAGTTCCCTGCGGCAGTTGTCCAGATACGTCAGCATGTCCTCCACGGTGGCGCCGTACTTCTTTTTCAGGCGGTACAGCTGATCCAGCCGGCCCTCCACCTCGTCCAGCTCGTTAGGGGAAAAATCGAAGTTCTCCCGCTGCTCCGCCACGGAAAAGGCGATGTCATAGGCCTCGCTGTAAGCGCTCTCCAGTCGTTCGTACAGGGCGTTGAAGCCCTCGTCCAGATGGCGCACGGTGCCCAGTGCGTCCTGCGCCTGCCGCAGCAGATTCAGGACACCACTGCCATCCTCGCCGCCGTTGAGGGCATAGTCCGCGCCGGACACGGCGGAAATAAACTTTTCGGCGTTCCGCAGCAGATTGCGGCGGCCTTGCAGTTCTTCCTCCTCGCCGGGCTTCAGCTTGGCCCGCTCCAGCTCATTGATCTGGTATTGCAAGGTGTCCATTCGCCGTGCTTTTTCCGCCTCGTCCATTTGCAAGGCGTTCATTTTGCGGCGAATTTCTGTTAAGCTATTATACTTGTCAGCATATGCTTCCAAAAGGCTCTCCACCTTTCCGAAGCTGTCAAGGTACGCCAGATGCTGCTCCTCGTCCAGCAGCTGCTGTCCGTCGTGCTGGCCGTGGATATTCACCATGCGGCTGCCCAGCGTCCGTAGCTGGGACACGGTGACGGGCCGTCCGCCCACGCGGCAGACGTTCTTTCCGTCCGTGCCGATCTCACGCTGGAGCATCAGGTCGCCGTTTTCGTCCGGCGATGCGCCCAGCTCCTCGCACAGCGCGGGGTCTACATGGGAGAACAGCGCGCTGACAAAGGCCTTACTGGCGCCGGTACGGATCAGGTCGCGGGAGGTGCGCTGGCCCAGCACGGCGCTCATAGCGTCGATGACGATGGACTTACCGGCGCCGGTCTCGCCGGTCAGGGCGTTGAAGCCGGGACGGAAAGCGATCTCCGCCTCCTCGATAATGGCGATATTCTCGATATGAAGCAGTTCCAGCATAGCGTTCCTCCCTGCGCGATTCAGCGCAGCATCTGTTTCACCTGTTCGCAGAAGTCAAGCGCCTGGATCGTATCGTGGAACACCAGAAAGATGGTGTCGTCACCGGCCAGTGTTCCCACGATATCGGTATCGCCCATGTTATCCAGCGCAAAGGCCGCACCCTGCGCCATACCCTCGATGGTTTTCAGCACCACGATGTTCTGGGCCGCCTCTACGCTGACCACGCTCTCGCGGAAGATGGTGCGCAGCTTGTCGGCAAAGTTCAGCTTCGTTTTCTGCACCGACACGGCATAGCGATAGCGGCCCTGCCCGGTAGGCTCCTTCACCAGATGAAGCTGCTTGATATCCCGGGAAATGGTGGCTTGCGTCGAGCGGATGCCCAGGTCGTTCAGGCGCTGCAAAAGCTGCTCCTGCGTCTCGATGGCTTCCTCGCTGATGATCTGCAGCAGCTTTTCCTGTCGCACATTTTTCATTTTTCGCAGCCTCCCATTTTATAGTCAAGGATCTCGCAGAAGCTCTTTTTGCTGAGGCGCACAAGCCCCATGGCAAACTTGGACTGCCGCACCCGCACCTTATCGCCGTTTTTCAGAGAAAACGCCTTGCCGCCGTCGGCGGAGAGATAGACGAACTTCCGGTTGGCGTCCGCCGCCTCGATGGTGATCACATGCTCCGGCGACAGCACATAGGACGTGGCGCGGGTGGAGTGGGGACAGATGGGCGTGATCAGCAGATTCCGGGCTGTAGGCTCCACGATGGGGCCGCCCGCCGCCATGGAATAGCCGGTGGAGCCGGTGGGGGTAGAGATCACCACGCCGTCGCCTGTGACCTTGGTGAGGCGGCCCTCCTCTGTAAAGATATCCAGCCTTACAACCCTTGCTACAGATCCCTTTGACACCACCGCGTCGTTCAAAGCGATGTTGCTGTACACCGCGTTGCCGTTCCGGAAGATGGTCACATCCAGCATCATACGGGACTCCACCACGAAGTCCCAGCTTTGCAGGTCACGCAGGCGCTCCAGCTCGTTGGCCTCCAGCTCCGACATGAAGCCCAGGCTGCCCAGATTGATGCCCAGCACCGGCACGTTGTGCAGTGCCGCCGTGCGGCTCAGGTGCAGGATGGTGCCGTCGCCGCCGAAGGCGATCATCAGGTCGGCAGACTTGATCTCCTGCTGGAGCTGCCGCACGGGAACGCCCAGCTCGTCGCCGTAGCCGTCCCGGTGGAACGGCAGGCACACCACCGTTTCAAAGCCGATCCCCTCCAGAATGGCCTTGGCGTCCTTTGCCACCTTCAGTTCGCTGTCCCGGTAGGGATTGGGGCATAGGATCACTTTCTTTTTCACTGCGCTTCCCCCTCTTTCAATGTCTCATGGGATGCTGTCACCACAGCGCGCAGGTCAATGTCCGCGTCCTGTTCCTCGGATTTGCGAAGGTATCCCAAATATTCAATATTCCCCTCCGGGCCACGGATGGGAGAATATGTAATTCCAAGTATTGTAAAGTTATTTTCCTTTGCATGCTCCAAAAAGTGCTCCAGCACCTCCAGATGCACGGCGGCGTCACGGATGACACCCTTTTTGCCCACCTTTTCCCGGCCCGCTTCAAACTGGGGCTTGATAAGGCAGGCGATCTCACCGCCCTGCCGCAGCAGCGGGTACAGCGCCGGAAAGATCAGCTTCAGAGAGATGAAGGACACGTCGATGGAGGCAAAGTCCAGCGGGTCGGGCACCTGCTCCGCCGTCAGAGTTCTGGCGTTGGTTTTTTCCAGACACACCACCCTTGGATCGGTGCGCAGCTTCCATGCCAGCTGATTGGTGCCCACGTCCACGGCGTACACCTTGGCCGCGCCGTTTTGCAGCATGCAGTCGGTAAAGCCGCCGGTGGAGGAGCCGATATCGGCACAGGTCTTCCCCTCTAACG
>OMBK01000944.1_pt1 | contig 12603 bp, 9 predicted proteins | sample 1644881 | NCBI WGS metagenome assembly OMBK01 (sample SAMEA103958132, study PRJEB25191) | human gut metagenome | biome: human-associated habitat [ENVO:00009003]; feature: intestine environment [ENVO:2100002]; material: feces | place: Germany | collected 2013/2015
CGCCTTTCACGCGGGCAACACGGGTTCGAGTCCCGTACGCGATGCCAGCTTTACCGCCGCGGCAGTTACGATAATTCCGCTTTTCCCCTTTTCAGGGAAGCATATTGGAAAAACGTAATGGCTGCGGTTTTCTTTTGGCCCGGTTTTCCGGATTCAGGAAAGCGCGGCAGAGGCGCCGGAAGCGGAATCCCCCCCCTGCTTTTAAATGCCGGAACATGTCTTACATCCCCCGGATTTGGCTTTCAGAAAACCCCGCCATCTTTTAAAATCCTTTACACGCAAACGCCATGGATTACACACCTCTCATTGAAAAACGCCGCCAGCGCCTGGAAGAATTGGAAACAGTCATTGCCGAACCGGACTTCTTCAATGACCAGAAAAAGGCCTCGGAAATCATGAGAGAGCACCGCCGCCTGAAGGAACTCATGGAAACATGGGATTCCCTGAACGCCACGGAACAACAGCTGGCGGACAACCAGGAACTGGCCAAGACGGACGATCCGGAACTGGCGGAACTGGCCGCCCTGGAGATTCCAGAACTGGAAGCCGCCCTGGAAAAACTGCGAAGCGACGTGCAGTACAGCCTGCTGCCCCGCGACACGACGGAAGACCGGGACGCCATCATTGAAATCCGCGCCGGAACGGGCGGGGATGAAGCCTCCCTGTTTGCCGGAGACCTGCTGCGGATGTACCAGCGTTTTGCGGAAGAACGCGGCTGGCGCTTCGAGCATCTGGAAAGCAGCCCGTCGGACGTGGGCGGATTCAAGGAAGTCGTCTGCCGCATTGCCGGGGAAGAAGTGTTCCGATTCCTGAAATATGAAGGCGGCGTGCACCGTGTGCAGCGCGTTCCCGCTACGGAAACGCAGGGGCGCATCCATACTTCCACCGCCACCGTGGCCGTCATGCCGGAAGCGGAGGAAGTGGACATAGAAATCCGCCCGGAAGATCTCCGCATCGAAGTATGCCGTTCCGGCGGAGCCGGAGGCCAGCATGTGAACAAAACGGAATCCGCCGTTCAGATATGGCACATACCCACGGGCGTTTATGTCCGGTGCGAGGAAGAACGCAGCCAGATGAAAAACCGAGAAAAAGGCATGAAAATCCTGCGCGCCAAGCTCTTTGAAGCCAAAAAACGGGAAGAGGCGGAAAAATACTCCGCCGCGCGCCGCAATCTCATCGGCTCCGGCGGCCGTGAAGAAAAGATACGCACATACAACTTCCCGCAGAACCGTCTGACAGACCACCGCATCGGCTACACTTCCCACAATCTGGACGGTATCCTGATGGGGCAGCTGGAAGACCTGATTATGGCCCTCCAGCATGCGGAAATGCAGGAACGCCTGGCGGAGGCCGGAATGTCCTAACTTCCTTTTTCCTTTCATGAAAACTTTACTGGAAGTCCTTCAGGCCGGCACGGATTATCTGGCCCGCCAGGGGTGCGACGAAGCACGCGCCACCATGCAGCATTTGCTGGCCCATGTCCTGCACTGCAACCGCACGGCTCTTTACTCCCAGTTTGACAGGCCCGTGGAAGAAGCGGAGCTGGCACCCCTGCGCGAACTGCTGAAACGCAGGGCAGCGGGAGAACCGCTGCAACATCTGCTGGGGGTCACGGAATTTTTCCGGAGGGATTTCCTGACGGATGCCCGCGCCCTGATTCCCCGCCCGGAAACCGAGGAACTGGTGGAAATGGTGTTAAAGAAAATCCCGGACCATCCGGTACGCATCCTGGACATGGGCACGGGCTCCGGCGTTATCGGCGTCACGCTGGCGCTGGAACTCAAGGAGCGCGCCGGAGAAGTCGTGCTGGCGGACATTTCCCCGCAGGCTCTGGATCTGGCCCTGGAAAATGCCATGCGGCTGGGAGCCAGAGTCTCCACCATCCAGACGAATCTGTTCGCCAACATTCCCCAGGAAAAAACGGATCCGCATGCGGAGGATGCCGATTCTGCTCCGGAGGGAGAAAAAGAGGAAAACGGGCGGAACAAGCTCTTTGACGTTATCGTGGCCAATCTGCCATACATTGCAGAGGGGGAAAAACTTGCCCCGGAAGTCATGAAAGACCCCCATACAGCCCTGTTCGGAGGCCCTAAAGGCTGGGAAATCATTGAACGCTTTCTGGCCCGCGCCCGGGATTACCTGAACGAAGACGGCTTTGTAGCCCTGGAAATCGGGTACGACCAAGCATCCGTCGTAACGCAAATCATGGATGGATACGGCTACAATTACATTGAAGTTCTGAAGGACATGAGCGGCGTCTCCCGTTTCCCTTTCGGCTATCGTTAATGTTATCCTCCTTTTCACTCCATGCAGGCGGCGCGCATTCTGGTTGACGGACAAAGCGATCTGGTACTGGATTACGGTATTCCTCCGGAAGCGGGAGATGTCAAGCCGGGCTGCCGCGTACAGGTGCCCCTGCGCAACAGAACGGCTACCGGAACCGTGCTTACGCTGTCAGAACCGGCCCCGGCCTGGAAGGACAGGCTCAAGCCCATTCTGAAACTGATCGATCCGGAGCCCCTGATTTCCCCGGTGATGATTACTCCGTGGCTCTGGATCAGATGATCCGGTGTCTGCTCCCGGAAACCGTTCGTCAGGAAAATACGGCGGAAAAAATGCGCAAAATGGTGTATCTGGAAAAAACTCCGGCACAGGAGGAACTGGACGCCCTGTACCGCAAAGCACCCCGGCAGGCCCAAATGCTGGATTATTTCTCATCCGCGAAACAACAGTCCGCCCCCCTGGCGGCATTCGGCGCCGGAGCCCTGAACGTTGCCCGCAGCCTGGAAGCCAAAGGCTTCATCTCCCTGAAAGAAGAGGCCGTGCACCGGGACCCCAGCACCGGGGAGCAATTCGTCCCCACCCAGCCCATGAAGCTGAACAGCCAGCAGCAGAAAGCGCTGGAAGAAATCACGGCCATGTGCGCGGCAGAGCGCAAAAAACCGGTCCTGCTGCAAGGGGTTACCGGTTCCGGCAAGACGGAGGTTTACTTACAGGCCGTTTCCCAAATAGTAAAATCCGGAAAATCCGCCCTGATCATGGTGCCGGAAATTTCCCTGACGCCCCAGACGGTTCAGCGTTTCAAATCCCGTTTCGCGGAACTGCCTTCCTCCGTGGCAGTGCTGCACAGCCTCCTCTCGGATGGGGAGCGCTTTGACGAATGGCATGCCATCCGTTCCGGAAAAGCCCGCATCGTCATCGGTCCCCGTTCCGCCGTCTTCGCCCCCCTCCAAAATCTGGGCCTGGTGATTGTGGATGAAGAACACGACGCCTCTTACAAACAGGAAAGCTCCCCCCGCTACCACGGGCGGGATCTGGCCGTGCTGCGCGCCCATCTGGAAAATTGCGCCGTGCTTCTTGGCTCTGCCACTCCCTCCCTGGAAAGCATCCATAACGCCCTGACTGGAAAATATTCCCTGGTAAAACTGACGGAAAGGGCGGACGGCCAGCAGCTCCCGCTCATTCGCATCCTGGACATGAAAACGGAAGGAAGGAACAAATCCGGTCCCAACGTTATCTCCGAACGCCTCAGGATGTCCATTGACCGGCGTCTCGACAAGGGGGAACAGGTCATCCTGCTGCTCAACAGGCGCGGATTCGCACGCTCCATCCAATGCCCGGACTGCGGCCACGTAGTCACGTGCCTGCACTGCTCCCTGCCCCTGACCTACCACCGTACGGAAGACCGCCTCATGTGCCACCTGTGCGGATTCAAAGCCCTCCCGCCCCGTTCCTGCCCGGAATGCCGGTCCGCCAACATCCTGCTCCAGGGGTACGGAACCCAGAAGGTGGAGGAACTCCTGCGCCGCACTTTCCCTGCGGCGCGCATCACGCGCGTGGATGCGGACGTGGCCCGGCGGAAAAACGCCGTCCGGACCATTCTGAACCAGTTTCGCGCCCATAAGATAGATATTCTCCTGGGCACCCAAATGATCGCCAAAGGTTTGGATTTTCCCAACGTGACGCTGGTAGGCGTACTGAACGCGGACCTGGGGCTCCACATCCCGGATCCCCGTGCAGGGGAACGCACTTTCCAGCTCCTGACGCAGGTAGCCGGCCGCGCCGGCCGCGGCGATCTTTCCGGAGAAGTCATTATCCAGACTTTTACGCCCCAGTCCCCCTCCCTGCAATACGCCCGGCATCATGACACGGACGGCTTTGCAGCCCAGGAACTGGAAATGCGGCGTACTTTCGACCTCCCCCCCTTCACCCATATCGCCGTATTGACCATACGTTCCCAGCATGAAAGCATGGCGGAATTCGCCACGCAAACCCTCGCGGCCCGCCTGCGCGGCATGCTCCCCCCTCCCGCCACGATGACCGACCCCATGCCTGCCCCCATCCCCCGTGCGCACGGACAGTTCAGATTCCAGATTACGGTCAAGGGGCCATCCGCCCGCATCCTCTCCCGCACTCTCCGGAAACTGGTGCAGGAAGCCGGCCTGGGGGAAGACTTGACGGCTGTCATTGATGTGGATGCCATGTCATTCATGTAAGCCGCCTTGCCAAAACCGGCCGGGAACATTAGACTTCCGGCACAACACAACTTACTATTATGCTGCTTCATTTCTACAAGATGACGGGTGCCGGCAACGACTTTGTCATGGTGGACAATCGTGACCTGAGCCTCTCCTCCGTGCTGGACAGAGAAACCATAGAAGCCCTGTGTGACCGCCGCTTCGGCATTGGGGCTGACGGGTTGATCGCCGTGGAACCTTCCCAGGGCAAGGGGGGAATTGTTCGTATGCGTTATTACAATGCGGACGGCGGAGAAGCGGAAATGTGCGGCAATGGCGCCCGCTGCTTCGGCAACTTTGCCGCCGCCCTGCTTCATCACGACAAGACAGCCCCCCTTCCTTTTGAAACCATGGCCGGCGTCGTCACCGCAACCTTTGAAAAAGACGGCAACGTCACCGTAAACCTGACCAATCCCCACTCCATGCAGCTCTTCGTGCTGAATGCCGATCCGACTGTGGGGGCGGATGTCCATTTCCTGAACACGGGCGTTCCCCATGCCGTTGCGTTTCTGGACAAGCTGGAGGACCTGAACATTTCCAGGCTGGGAGCCTATCTGCGTTACCATGAGGCCTTTTCACCCAAAGGCACCAATGCCAACTTCGCCAGAATCCTGTCTCCGGGGCACATTGCCATACGTACTTACGAACGCGGCGTAGAGGATGAAACGCTTGCCTGCGGAACGGGAATGACCGCCTGTGCGCTGCTGCATGCCGTATTGGCGGACGCCCCCTCCCCCATTCAGGTGGACGTGGCGGGCGGAGACACGCTTAAAGTCGGATTCCAACGCACAGGGGACCGTTTCACTGACGTCACGCTGACCGGACCGGCAGACCTTGTGTTCACCGGAGACATTCAGATCTAAACAGCTTCGACCTGAAAAGGCGGACTCCTTCCCATCAGGGAAATTATCTGTTCAGCAGGGAACATTCCGCCCGCACATAACCGCCGTAATTATTGCAGAACGCCTTGTACACGGCAGGGCCCATATTCGTTTCGCAATAGTACTTTACGGTAATACAGCCGTTTTCGCGTTCCATATTAAGAAAACGGCTGGACAGTAGTACCAGATTGCTCTGGTAATTCCACAAAGCCATGTCACGCTCCATTTCCTCATGAATCCTGTCGCATATAAAGCTCTCCGGAGGAGGAAACAGAATGGCGCTGACAACACCGATCAGACAGATTCCCGGAATGACCCCTACGGCAAGAACCCCGTGACATTTCCTGACCAGGGGAAGGTGATTCCTGAATTTCCGGAAAATGGTGAAACGGAATAAATAACCCGCCAGCAGCGCCACCGGGAAGAACACATTCACGTACTCAAAAGCCAGGCTCATTCCTCCAAGAACGAAAAAACCGATGCCCTTCCACACCTTCCGGTAAACAGGAATGCAGGCGCAAAGAAACACGTACAGAAGATATCCCAGCAGGCAAAGGAAAGGCAGAAGCGTTCCCGTAAAAATATGCTCCACCATGCAGTCCCACGGATATTCCCTGCTGGGAGCGAAGGCTTCATGGAAAAACATGCATACCATGCTCAAAAGCACCAGCGCGGCAAGGAGGATGGTCTTTACTTTTTTTGACTCATACAAAAGCCACAGCAAAATAACTCCGAACGGCAATAAATAGCAACCTATACTGTTGAATACAGTGGACAACATGGGAATATGAGGAAAGAAATTCATGGAGCGGATATGGATAAATGAGCGGTTAACAACTAAAATGCAGCAGCGGCTTCAGCAACAGTAATTGGAAATAAAATAAATTCAAACACTCGTTTTCAAATAACCCATAAAAAATCATATTCTTTTCACGAAAAGCCGTTCAGCCGGGCTCTCCCACTTGACAAAACAACCCTCTGAAAAGGATAGTAACGCTCTTGTGAAACACTCCCTTTTCATCCAGGCCGTCCTCCTTCCGGTTCTCTTCTGCCTTCCCCAATGCAGCCGCAAACCGCTCCTTCCGGAATATACGCCTCTGTGTTCCGGAATGGTGCCGGGGGAACACACTGCCCACCGGGCCCTCCGGGCACGGGAAAACAGAACCTACCGGGTCGGTCCGAAAGGCGGCGTATATTACATCAATTCCCATAATAAAAAAGTTTACATCAAATCCAGGAGGGTGCAATAGAAGACCACACGGTTTCTCCGTAATTTTCCAAATGGGAAACAAATAACCGTCCTATCATGTTTTTATTGTATAATTGAGAAAATATTCCGTTCAAAAAACTCATTAAACTCATTTTCTTCTTGCCAAAATGGAAGAGGACGGGTAATGTCTGCCGCACCACAACACTAAATGGTGTCGGTAGTTCAATGGTAGAGCCCCAGATTGTGATTCTGGTTGTTGCGGGTTCGAGCCCCGTCCGACACCCCATCCCCTTTCCTTCATAAAAAGAGCACTTATAGTGCTCTTTTTTACTATCCCCAACCCTTTCCGCATGCGTAATCCAGAATTCGTCAAAGCCGCTTTTTCCGCTATTGCCCCGCGCTATGTGGCTACCAACCATGTGCTGAGCATGGGTGTGGACCTGCTATGGCGCCAGCGCGTCGTTCAGCTTGTCTCCGAATGGAAACCGGAAAACCTTCTGGATCTGGCGACTGGAACGGGAGACCTGGCCTTGGCCATCCTGAACGCGATGCCGGAAATCCGCCTCACCGGGTCCGACTTCTGCCAGCCCATGCTGGACATAGCGGCCAGGCGGGGACTGGATCATCTGGTTTGCGCAGACGCCATGAACCTGCCCTTCCCCTCCGCCTCCTATGATGCGGTCACTGTCGCCTTTGGCCTGAGGAACATGGCCAGCTATCCGGACGCCCTGCGGGAAATGGGCCGTATGCTGCGCCCGGGGGGCCATCTGCTCATTCTGGATTTTTCCCTGCCTGAAAGCCTGTTGAAAAGCCCTTACCGGTTTTATCTGCACCGCATCCTTCCCGTCATCGCAGGGTGGATGACCGGCCACCGGGAAGCATACGACTACCTGGCGGACAGCATTGAAGCCTTCCCCTGCGGGCAGGCCATGAAGGCTCTGCTGCGGGAATGCGGCTACAGCAATATCACGGCGGAAGCTCTGAACGGGGGAATTGCCAGCATTTACACAGCCCAGCGATGAGTGCGGGGGACGCAAGAGAAGGCATCATACGCGGCAAGGCGGCACGCGCCCGCCTGGGCGGAAAACTTGCCGGACTATCCCTGCCCCGGCAAATCGCCGTTATTGCTTTCTGGCCATTCCTGGAACAGCTGCTGAGCTTTTTCGTCACCTCGTCCGACCTTTTCATCGCCACTAAAATAGGGGTGAACGCCCAGGACACCATCAACATCTCTGACGGCATGGGCGCCGTCGTCTTCATCATGTGGTTCGGCTTCGTCATCCAGGGGTCTATCATGATGGGAGCCACAGCCATCGTTTCCCGCATGACGGGCGCCAGGGACTATCCCCAGGCCCAGCATGGCCTGCACCAGGCCGCCATGCTGGGGCTCCTGGCAGGAACCATCTCCTGCGGACTTCTCTTCACATGCAGCGATTTCATGGTCACGCACGTACTGACCATGAATGAAACCGCCCGGGCCTACGCCCTGCAATACGTTTATATGGCCGCATTTGCGGCCCCGTTCAGCGGCGTGGTCTTTGCCATCAATGCCGCCCTGCGAGGCTCCGGAGACACGCGGCTTCCCTTCTGGATCATGATGAGCGTAGGCATCCTCAATGTCATCTTCAGCGTCATCTTCGTCTTTGCGGACGCTCCTCTGGGCGGCTGGCGCATCGGAGGAATTGCGGCAGGAACGGTCTGCGGCTACGGCATCAGCATGTGCATCCTGCTGTTCATCATGCTGCGGCGCAGAAAAAAAATCTTCACGGGCAGGAAAAATGAATCCCTGGAAGAACTTGTCCGGGAACGGGGAGAACACTATGCCCCGCCCCTGTACCTCAGCTTTTCCCATCTGCGGCCGGACATGGGCATGCAGAAGCGCATCCTGAAAATCGGGCTGCCGCAGGCCGTGGAAGTCTTCGGCATGTGGGGCATCCAGATGTTCTGCCTTTCCATCATCAGTGAACTGCCTGTTAAAGGCGTGCTGGGCGTCCACAATATTGCCGTCCGCATTGAATCGCTCAGCTTCCTGCCCGGCTTCGCCATCGGCATGGCCGCTTCCACGCTCGTGGGGCAATACCTGGGCGCCCGGAACGCGCTTATGGCCCGCATCACCATCTGGAAATGCATGCAGTACGCCGTCATCTTCATGACAGGCCTGGGAGTGCTCTTCAGTGCCTTTCCCGCCCTGTTCATGGAGATATTTTCCAACGGCAGCACGACCCTCATTGATACCGGAATCCCCGTGTTGCGCACCATGTTGGTGGTGGAACCCTTCTTCGCCGCCTGCATCGTGATGAAAATGTCCCTGCGCGGCGCGGGAGACACCCGGAGAGTCATGCTTATTTCCTACGGCATTATGGGCTTTTTCCGGGTCGTCTGCACCTGGGTATGGTTCAGGCTGGCACCGGAAACCATGACTTTGTGGGGCATCTGGCTGGTTTTCGCCTTTGAAATGGCCGTTCAATCCGCCATCCTCTATAAAATCGTCAAGGGGCGGAGCTGGACGAAGCTGCAAGTCTGAACCTTTCTCCGGCCTCTCCCGCCTCCCGGCCCATTCGCAAATCCAAAACGTTTACTGCAGGATAAAAACTTTGCTTTCCTCCTCCAATTCTGCTAGCATCCTTTCACGTTGTTCTGCAACGGGCTCGTAGCTCAGCGGTTAGAGCAGGGGACTCATAATCCCTTGGTCGTAGGTTCGAATCCTACCGGGCCTACCAAAATAAAGCCTTACAAGTTAACCACTTGTGAGGCTTTTCTTTCTCTTCCCGCTTCTCTCAAAAATTATTAAAAACGCGTAAAAACGTACCAAAACGCAAGAAAAGTTGCACCACTTTAGCATCACCATTTTTGCTACAGTAGCAGAAACCGCATGAGAAGAGGAGTCATTGCCGGAATTACAAATAGCTGGCAGAAGAACTGAAAAGCAGGAAAACTTCTCGTAATTCCCTGTAGATTCCTTAGATCATTAGGTCATACAACACACTTATGCAGAGAGTATGTAAACTGTAAAAAACACCCGATAGCGACGAAGTTCTTTATTCTCACGATTCATCGGAAAAAGTTCTTGGAGTTGCAGATGAGAGGATGGATTTAAGACGCCAAAAACCGGAAATAATTCTATAAATCGCACAGCTTTAAGGGTTACAGCAAATTCAGAAACACAAACTACTGAATCGTCAAATATTCTTTCTTCGAGAAAGAAAAACATTGATTACAGGAATTAGACTGATGCCCGGAAGGGATGGCCTCCTGTCAAGGGCTCAGCATGAGAGGAAAACATTTTCTAACAAACAGACAACATTGATGTCTATTAAGGGAATGCACTGAACGTAAGAATTATAATATTATCTTTTCGTGTAAAATAATGACCATCTTTTATAAAAAATCAAAAACATACAAATAAAATTCTATCGACACCGACTTCAGATCATACTATTGATAAAACGATCAGGAAAGGGCGGTCCCCCTCGCTTCCTTCATTACCCCCGACTCTTGAATACCTGATGAATCCGCCTCATCGTTCCTCCTCCGTCCATCGTTCTGCCGTTCCCGGCTACCGGAAATGGTACTTTGGAGCCGGCGGCAGCCCCGGCAGGCGGGGCATGGAGGCAGCTCCGGAGCCCGACCCGCTGCCATTTGAAGAAATCCACGAACACGCTGAAATCACTGTGGGACCGCCGAGCACGTCGGCGGACGGGTACAGTGCGCACGGGACATTCACCATCCCGGAAGGAGCGGACGGAAAAAAACTCTACGGCACCTGCTCGCTCTTCCTTGGGGTGGACGACTGGGGAAGCCTGGAGGTAAAGGACTCCGGCGGCAACGTGGTGGCGCAGGTGGATCTGAAGGAAAACCCGCAGACGGCGGGCGAACAGGGCGGGCACAAATACCACACGGGGACCGGCGGGGCGCAGCTCCCCTCCGGCACCTACAGCTGGGAAGTCAGCCAGACCAACATCGACTACAATCCGGCAAGCGGCAACACCTCCATCTGCAACTACAGCATCGACGTGGTGCCGACGGAACCGGGGGGCAGGAAAGAACCCGAACCGTGTCCCTGCGAGGGAGACACGTGCGACAACAGCGGCGGAACGCCGCCCTCCCCGCCGCCCTCCCCGCCGCAGTCCCGGTCGGGCCCTGAGGCGGGCATGGAAAGCGGCGCCCTGGGAAACTACAGCTCGGCGGGGTGCAGCGTGACGGCGGAAAGCACGGCCACGCTGATGTACTGGTCCTGCAACTTCGGAGCGTTCCGTGGACTTGGGGGCCTTCCGGCCGGAAGGGTGGAACTGAGGGGTGAACAAAACGTCTCGGGCCTGGAAAGCCCCTCCTCACTGGCCTACAACCATCCCCTGAACAGCCGTCTGGACGTGCCGGAAGGGGGCATTGCGCCGGGAGTGCGGTTCAACCTGGTGCAGGGAGACCGGGTAATTGCCATGCGCTGCTACACGGACGGGTCCGTGCTGCCCATCGGGGTGGACACGTCGGGCGGAGGGCGTGCGGCGCTGGCCACGGCGGAAGGACAATCCTGCCTGCGCTGGGTGGTGGAAGACGGCAGCCAATACCTCTTCTCGGCGGAAACGGGAACGCTCCTCTCCTACACCACCACGGACAGGCAGTTCATCTCCAATGCGTCATCCTATCTGGACGTCAGGCATGCCGAAGACGGCTCGCTGAGGCAGATCCGGAACCTGTGGGACGGCCTGCTCAACGTGGAAAACGTCACCTCCACGGGTTACGTCATCGCGCTCTACACGCCTGGACAAATCACCGGAACGGACGAACAGGGATTTTATACCGTTACGGGCGCTCCCTTGAAAACATTTATTCTTTCCCTGGATGCTGAGGAAAAGTTCACCATCACGGAACAGGCGCCTGCCAGGCAGCCCTACGCCGTCACCTGGTGGAACGACGGCCTGGCGTGGAACATGCGGCAGGGCACGGGGGAAGACGCCCTCACGCCCCTCCGCACGCGCACGGAGCTGGAACCGGAAAACTCGGTCTGGCAGCTGGTCACGGAAATCTCCAAAAACGGAATCGTGGCGGCGCGCACCTGCGCCATCTACCAGACCACGGACGTGGGCGACCTGCTGCTCACGCTGGCGGAAGGCTACGGAAGCCCGGAGGAGCAAACCACGCAATACGCCTACGACCAGTGCGGACGGCTCAGAACGGAAACGGCCCCGGACGGCAGCCAGACTCATTACGCCTATGACCTCTACGGCCGCCTGCTCAGCCGGGACGAACCGTGGGCGGAAAGCGGCAGGCGCATCACGCGCTACACCTACGCCTGTTCGGGAGAAGCCGACTTCAGCAACGAACCCGCCACGGAAACGGCAGACCTGCTTCCGCTGGAAGGACACGTCAAAACGCTGACATCCACCACCTGGAAATACACGACGGCCAACCACATCAAAAGAACGGAACGGCGGGTCACGGGCCTGGGTGTGGCGGGCACGCGCCTGACGGCGGAGGAACAATGGCTGGCCGGAGCCGCCAACATCCATGCCCGCGGACGCACGCGGTTCAGCCGGGACCTCGACGGCGTGCAAACGTGGCACGACTACGCGGCCACGACGGAGCACGGCGCCCTCTACACGGAAACGGTGGAAACGCGCATCAGCGGAGAAGCCGTGCCGGGACAAAGCACGCGCGCCGTCACCTGGATCACGGCGGAAGGGCAGCGCGTCAGGGAAGAAAACTACCTCCTGCTTTCCACCGGGCAATGGGCGCTCACGGGCAGCGCCGTCTACGAATTTGACACGCAGAACCGGTGGGTGAAGCGGACGGCGGGCAACGGCCGGCTCACGGAACGCGAACTGATGTGCGACGGAGGCCTGCTGTGGGAAATCGATGAAAACGGCATCAGGACGGACTACGCCTACGACACGGCGCGCCAACTGGTGGAAGTCACGCGTTCCGCCGTGATGGACGGGGAAACCGTCATCACGCCGGAAACCATCACCACCTACGCCCGGGATGCGGCAGGGCGCGT
>OMBK01000946.1_pt1 | contig 12584 bp, 15 predicted proteins | sample 1644881 | NCBI WGS metagenome assembly OMBK01 (sample SAMEA103958132, study PRJEB25191) | human gut metagenome | biome: human-associated habitat [ENVO:00009003]; feature: intestine environment [ENVO:2100002]; material: feces | place: Germany | collected 2013/2015
CGCAAAAAGGCCCGCTGTCCGGGTGCGTTGGGAGTTTTCAGATACACCCTAGATTTTAGTCTCAAAATGCTCTTTTGAGACAGCCCCACTTTTCTTGTACTTGTTCATGCGCAGGCAGCTCTGCCATATCGCGGGTTCGGCAGCATCATGCCCGGCAGCGGATTTTATGGCGCTTATTCCCCAAACAGGTATTTTTTCAGCGCCTGCAGCAGCTCCAGAGAACGGAACTTGACCGTGTACGCGCCGTTTGCGCGGGTCATGAGGCCGATCTCGGCGTCTGAGAAGCCGCCTGCCGCGGCTGCGTCGACGAAGCCGTCCGTTGTGGCCGGGACGCAGAGGGAGGGGAAGATCACGCACCACCAGTTGTGCCCCGCGCCCTCCCCGATGGTCACGCGCAGCGACTGATACACGCCGGACGGCAGCGAAAACGTGTCATAGTCGCGCGTTGGGAACAGCTCGCGGCGGAAGCTGACGCAGGCGGTGTCCCCGCTCCCCTGCCGCCGCAGCTCCGCGTTTGCCGCCGCTTCGAGCGCGGGAAGCTGCGCCGTGATCGCCTGCTTCGCGTCGGACGCATCAGAAAGCACGTTCTGCGCCTCGCGCAGAACAGCGTCGCGCACACGGAGCTTCACAGCCTGATCCACATCGGAGTCGGAATTTGCCACGACGTGCAGGCGGATGATCTTTTCCGCCATGCGCTGGCTCTGCGCCTGCAAAGCGGCGCAGGCCGTCACGGTAAGTACGCTGATGCCCAACAACACAAGAGAAATGATCCGTTTTTTCATAAAAAACACCGTCCAAACTGCTTTTTACAGACAGTTTAGACGGTATTTTATTGATTTATACGGTCTTTGCCAGGAAAATCTGACTGTATTTGTCCTTGAGCATCGTGCAGGCGACGGTCGCGTATTCAAACGAATCGTAGATGCCGAACACGGCGGAGCCGGAGCCGGTCATCTGCGCACCGTACGCGCCGTAGGTGTACATCATGGAGCGGATATAATTGATGTCGAAATGCTTCTGCATGACGACAGGCTCAAACACGTTGCACAGGCTGCCGCCGATGCCGAGCAGATCGCCCTTCTGGAGGTTCAGCTGCATGACCTTCTGATCCGGACGCTTTTCGATGAACGTCTCGTCGAGCGCCTGATACAGCTCCGGCGTGGAGACGGAGAAATCCGGCTTGCAGATCACGACGAAGAACTCCGGCGCGGGCGGGAGCCGCGTCAGCAGCTCGCCCTTCCCTTCGACCAGCGCCGTGCCGCCCATGACGCAGAACGGCACGTCGGAGCCGACCTGCGCGCCAAGCTCGCAGAGCGCGGGAATGGACAGCGGGCTGTCATACGCACGGTTCAGCGCCCGCAGGACGGCCGCCGCGTCGGCGCTGCCGCCGCCGAGGCCAGCCTCGAGCGGAATGCGCTTGTTGATGAAGATCTCCAGCCCCTCCGGCTTCTTGCCGATGCGGGCATAGAACGCCTCGGCGGCCTTCCACGCAAGATTTTCCCTGTCCTGCGGCAGACCGCAGGTGACAAGCTCCGGTTCGGTATTTTCGTCCGCGTCCGGCGGAAGGACCTCGCGGTAGCAGTGGATCTGCCAGCCCTCGCAGCCGACCGTAACATGCACATCGTCGTGCAGGGAAACGGTCTGCATGATGGAGCGGAGATTATGATAGCCGTCCTCGCGCTTATCCAGAACGTCCAGCGTTAGATTGACCTTGGCAAATGCGCCCTCGGTAAGCTCCTTCATTACGCCTTGATCTTTCTGCCTTCCAGATAGTAGCGCTTCTCGCGGCTGTGGCCCATGGAGAAGGTCTTTCTCGGCAGAACGCCGTCGGCGATGACGCCGCGGAACAGCTGGCTCTTTTCCATGGCGGGCAGCAGGAAGCCGATGGCATTTTCCTGCTTTGCAAAGCCGATGAGCGCGTCGTCGTCATGGATATAGTCGATCTCGCCCGCATTTTCCTTCAGATAATCATCGAGGAAGTGCTGCAGGATGCCGACGGCCAGCTCACCCTTGTTCTTATCGAGGACGATGGTGCCGGACTCTTCGCCCGCGTACCACTTGACCGGGAAGCCCTCTGCACCTGCGCAGGCCTCTTCAAGCGCTTTGAGCAGCTTCTTCGGTTCGGTTTTGAAGATCACACGGTGGATGGGCTCGAAGACCTGTGCCGGGTCGTGGATGTTTTCCAGCTCGACAAGCGCATAGCGCGCCGGATGGTTCGAAAGATCGACGCCGGGGTTGTTCTTTTTCAGCTCTTCGTAGCAGCTCTTCGCGGTAGCCAGAGAGTGGTTGCCATCGCCGACGGCGAAGACCATCGGGGTGCCCTTGAGGCCGGTGTACTTCTCGCCAACGGTGGCAGTGTACTCGGTCAGCGCCTTATTGAACTCGTCAACGTCCTTGCCCTCGACGAGCCAGCCGGTGATGTGGCCGCCGTCCTCCATGAGATCGAAATCATAGATCTTCTTGAGAGAATCCTTCTTCGCGGCGATCGGCTCGATGAGCTTCTTGTCGTGGTCGTCGCAGAGCATGAGTACGTGCGGCAGCTCGATGGGCGCGTCGCGGCGGACACGCTGACGCGGCGGAATGCGCTCCGGCACGGTGCGCTCTGTGGCGCGGATGGCACTGGTCGCGCCGGGGGTGTAGTCATACGCGTCGAGGTCGACCATGCCGACAAGGCCCTCGCGGATGGAGCCGTTTTCGAGCGTGCGCTCGACATAGACGAAGCTGTTGGGATAGACCGTGAACACGCCGTCTTCCATATACTTTTTCATGGTGGCGTTGATCTCGGCGGTGTGCTCCGCTTCCTTCTCGGTGCCAAGCTCGGCTTCGGGGAGGATGAGGTTGATGGTGGACACAGCGCCCTCGGCGTTCTTGCGCACGCGGTCCCAGTACGCCTGATCGGACGTGAACTGGTCGCAGGCAATGACCGCCCACTTTTCCATATGGTCTGTTTTGGGCATCAGGATATCAGCGGGTAAAAATGCGTTCATCTTGAATCACCTTTCACATTAAATTTTCATATCAATCAGGCCATAGCGGCCTTGATTCCATTGAGAAGTTCGTTGTAAGTCTCAAACGCGGGCAGCTGGGGATAATCGGCCTTGATCCTGTCCGTTGAGCGGAAGAGGAAGCCGGCCTTGCTGGCCAGGATCATTTCCAGATCGTTGTAGCTGTCGCCGGAAGCGATGGTCTCAAATCCCATGGACTGCAGCGCCCGGACGGTCGTAAGCTTGGAATGCGCGCAGCGCATTTTGATGCCGCAGAGCATCCCGTCTCTGTCGACCTCGAGCGAATTGCAGAAGATCGTCGGCCAGCCGAGCTTTTTCATGAGCGGCTGCGCAAATTCTTCAAATGTGTCGCTGACGATGATGGCCTGCGTCTGCGCGCGCAGCTCGTCCAGAAAGTCCTTTGCGCCGGGCAGCGGGTCGATCTGCGCGATCACGTCCTGAATCTGCTTCAGGCCCAGCCCGTGCTCGCGCAGGATGTCCATGCGCCAGCGCATGAGCTTGTCATAATCCGGCTCGTCGCGCGTGGTGCGGCGCAGCTCCGGGATGCCGCTGACCTCGGAGAATGCGATCCATATCTCGGGCACCAGAACGCCCTCAAGATCCAGGCAGGTAATATACATCGGTATGTCCCTCTGCTGAAAAAATTTTTGGAAGCCTAAAAAAATAAAAGGCTCTATGTTCATTATACAAAATCCTGCCGTAAAAGCAACAGGTATTTCAAGTTTTTTGCCGAGGACGTATGAAGCGGCCGATCCGTGCCATACTATCTTTGATTCTAAAATCAAGGAGATGGACGTATGGACACACTTTGTCTGATCCTCGCCATTATCGGCGCTGTCAACTGGGGGCTTGTGGGCTTTGCGCGGTTCGATCTGGTCGCGTGGATCTTCGGCGGGCAGACCGCAGGCGTCAGCCGCGTGATCTACGCGATTGTAGGCATCGCGGGGCTCTGGTGCATCACGATGCTCTTCCGGAAGCGCAGCCGCCCGGAGGCATAAGACTTCATGTATGCGTATCACACCACGAAAATCCGCAGCTACTGATGCATGAAGCGTTTGCGCATCCTTTCCGGCTGCCCCGCAGGGGCGCAGAACTGGCACATTTCTTAATTTGCTATGCTTTTGCATAGCAAAAATACCGGACGCTGGAGACTCCTGCGTCCGGTATTTTCAGGTCCGGGGGTGGCGGCAGCGTGTCCGTGTTTTTCAGGCTTCCTCTGCCAGCTTTTCCCTGGCCTTTTTCAGCGCGCTCGCGAGCTGGTCGGGACAGGAGGTTTCTTTCATGCCGCAGTGGATGCCGTCGAGGCGTTCGATCACGGTGTCGATGTCCATGCCTTCGACGAGCTTGGAAATGCCCTGCAGGTTGCCGTTGCAGCCGCCGATGAATTCAATATTCTTGACGGTCTTTCCGTCCACGTCAAATAAAATTTCCTGCGAGCAGGTGCCTTTGGTTCTGTAAGTAAAGTGCATATTTGTTTCTCCTTTTTGTTTCGTCAAATCGCAGAGCGATGAGTTTACATAACGATTTCTCCGTCCCGGATGCGGAGCACCTTGGTGAAGCTGTCCAAAAACTCCGGGGAATAATTGTGCATGGCGACGATCAGGATCTCGCAGGGCAGCTGCGCGATCTGCTTTTCCAGCTCGACGCGTGTTTTTTCGTCAAGGCCCGCCGCCGGTTCGTCCAGCATGACAAGGCTTCCCTTACGCCAGAGCGTCCGGGCCAGGTCGAGCCTGCGCTCTTCGCCGCCGGAAAGGGCGTGCTCCTCGCCGCCGATCTGCGTGTCCATGGACGCGCCGCGCTCGGCGTACCATTTGGAAAGTCCGGCATCCGCAAGCGTCTTTGTCAGCGCCTCGTCCTGTTGCGCCGTACCGGAGAACATGGTGAGATTGTCGCGGATGGAGGCGCTGTAGACAAAGGTTTTCTGGGATAACAGCGTAACCTGTCTGCGGAAATCCTCATAGCGGTAATCGCGGCAGGGGCGGCCATTGATCGCGTACTCCCCTTCTGCGGCGTACATGGAGGCCAGCACCTTCAGAAGCGTCGACTTTCCCGCCCCGCTCTCGCCGAGCAGCGCGACGCGGTCGCCCTTCCGGAGCGTCAGATCAACATGCTTTAAAATCTCACGATCATCCCTGCGGCAGGAGATATCGTTCAGTGTGACCGTCTTGATCTGCGTCAGCGGTTCACTTCCCCAGCTGTCCGCCTCGTCCGTCGGCGCGTCCAGAAATGCGAGGACGCGCTTGCAGACCGCCGAGGCGGCGATGGTCGAGGAATAGCGTTCGCTGATGATCTGCACCGGTCCGGCAACGAAATTCATGAGGCCTGCAAAGGTAATGAGCGCCGGGAGCGTGATGACGCCGCGCGTGACGAAGAACAGGCCGAGCACCCACGTGCCGAGCACGACGAGATTGCCGCAGCCGTAGGCTCCCGCGTATAAAATTCTGCGGATGCGGCGGGAGCGGAGCTTTTTCCGATAAAGGGTTTCGTTTGCCTCGTCATGGGCATGGTTGATGCCGGAGAAAGCGTTGAAAATTTTCAGCTGGAAGAAGCCGGAGAAGATCTGTGTGATCGCCGTCAGATAGCGGGCTTTTGCCTGCTGCTCGTTCTCCTGATGCGCCTGCAGGCGCTTTTCCGTCAGCTTCGGGAACGCCGCCGTCAGCACACTGACGGCGATCATGATCAGGGTCATGACCGGCTGGATGGCAATAGCAGAGGCGACCGCCAGCAGGAAGCAGCAGATCTGAAAATAAATTTCGCCCAGCGCCGCGACGTAATCCTGCTGGATGGTGTCCACGTCATTCTGCACAAGGGACAGGCAGGAGCCGTCGTCCTTTTCGCTTTTTTCCATATAGCTGAGCGCTTCGATCTTCCGCACAGCGTCGGCGCGGAGGTCACGGCCGACACGCTGCACAATGATATCGCGCGAATAATCCAGCAGGAAAGCGAAAAAAGTCTCAATACAGAGGTAAAACAGCGTCACAAGCGCGATTTTCCATACGCGCGAGAGGTCGCCCTCCATGGCGCTGTCGGCAAACGTGCCAAGCAAAAAGGACATGAACACAGACGAACCGGCCGCCAGAAGGTTGGACACAAGGAACAGCGCAACAGATGAGCGGTTTTTGCGGTAATAGCGCTTCATGGCGGCCTCCTTTTCGGTTTAGTAATACTTGATCTCCGAGCGGTGCGCCTCCAGCAGATTGTCCAGGTATTGCTCGACATATTTCGTCATCTGCTCCGGCGGGTTCACCTTTGTAAATTCCAGTCCATGCTGCGCGCAGTATTCCTGCCCGAGCGTATCGCGCAGTCTCTGCCGCAGCATCCTGCGGGGAAGCTGCTCCGCGACCATATCGAAATACTGTTCGGTGGTGATCCCCATTTTTGTGCACCACTCCTCGATATAGCTTCGCACTTCCTCGTATTCTTCGTAGTTTTTCCGCTGTCCAGCCATCTCTGCGTCCACCTCTTCCTGTGTGACGGAAAGGCCGCGCTGCTCCGCCTCATCGAGCATGATGAGGTTCAGCAGGATCTGATCCAGTGCGTCCGCGTCGCTGACGGTTTTGTCTCCTGTGACGTTGATCTGGTTTTCCTTTTCATACGCGACTTCGCTCTGCAAAATCTGCGTATTCTTGTAGGTCGCAACAACCGGGTCGTCCGACGTCTGCTTCTGACAGGCTGTCAGGAAAAGCAGAAGAAAACACAGCACAGGTATCATTCGTGATTTCATGGCGCTCTCCTTTCGTCATTCGGTCAGGTCGCACAGGGTTGCGTTTACATAATCCGCGAGGCGCATGGGGTCGAGCAGTACCTGGCAGCCGCGGCAGCCGGCGGAAACGCCGATCTCGTTATAGAGCTGGGCCGTCTCGTCGATGTAGGTCGGGAACGGCTTTTTCATGCCGATGGGGCTGCATCCGCCGCGGATATAGCCGGTCGTGGCCAGCAGGTCTTTGACATGAATGAGCTCGATTTTCTTGTCGTGGGCCGCCTTGGCCGCTTTTTTCAGGTCCAGCTCACAGCAGACCGGGATGCAGAACACGGCATAGCCGCCGCGCTCGCCCTTCGCAACGAGCGTTTTGAAGATCTGCTCCGGCGGCATGCCGATCCCCTCTGCTGCGTGCATCCCGTTCAGGTCGTTCTCGTCAACCTCATATTCTGCTGCGCGGTATGGAATTTTCGCCGCGTCGAGCAGGCGCATCACGTTGGTTTTTGTCATTTGGAAGCACCTCTTTCAGGGCCATTATACCTGATTTCCGCGTTTCTGGCAAGGAGCAAAACGCGCGCGCATGATTTGTGAAAATGCGTTTAAACTATCTGTACCTCTCAAAGATCATCTGTAGGGGCCGATGCCTACATCGGCCCGGAAGAATACACCATTTTTACGGTAATCTTCGGCGAATTCGCAACTTCCCAGCGGGCCGCTGTGGGCATCGGCCCCTACATTGAAAAAGGCAAGCGCTTGCGGATTCGCCCTGAATTTCCGAAAAATCTCTGCCTGCTGCTCGGGCCGACAGAGTCGTCGGCCCCTACGGGATAGCTAATCTTACACAGACAGGAGCACATGAATATGGGTGAAGCAAAGAAGGAAGAACAGGCGCGGCAGGAGTTGATCGACCTCGGTGCCTCAACGACAAAGACGGCGCGGGGGACGATCTACACGCTGACGATCATTGGACAGATCGAGGGCCATCAGGCGCTGCCGGAGAACATCAAGACGACAAAATATGAGCACGTCATTCCCCTGCTCGCAGCCGTGGAGGAAAGCGAGGAAATTGACGGGCTGCTGCTGCTTCTCAACACAGTCGGCGGGGATATCGAGGCGGGGCTTGCCATTGCGGAGCTGATCGCGGGGATGAAGAAACCCACCGTCTCTCTGGTGCTGGGCGGCGGGCATTCCATCGGCATTCCGCTGGCGGTGTCGGCCAAGAAAAGCCTCATCGTCCCGACGGCCAGCATGACCGTCCATCCGGTGCGCATGACGGGGCTTGTAGTCGGCGCGCCGCAGACGTATCAGTATTTCAATCAGATCCAGGAGCAGATCGTAAATTTCGTGACAAAGAATTCGCATATCTCCCGCGAGGACTTCCTGCGCTATATGATGGCGACAGATGAGATCGCAACGGACGTCGGTACGGTATTATACGGCGAAGAGGCCGTTTCCTCGGGGTTAATGGACGCAATCGGCTCCCTTTCCGACGCGCTGAGCCTGCTGCACCGTCAAATTGAACGGCGCAGGAAGCGTGAGAAATCCCATAATCAGTAATTCTTGCGAATTGACAGCGGCAATGTGCTGTGCTAAAATGCGGTCGGTGCGAGCGGTGGAGTCTGTCATAGGCGCCGGGAGGCGTTCTATTCGCATCGGAGCGTGTATAGCTTTCGGCAGAACCATGACCATGGTTCTGCCGTCCTGTTTTATAGGGGGAATTTCATATGAGAAAAACGAAGATCGTCTGTACCATCGGCCCGGCCAGCAGCTCGGAGGAGGTATTTGCGGAAATGTGCCGGGCGGGGCTCAACGTCGCGCGGCTGAACTTTTCGCACGGGACGCATGAGGAGCACCAGCAGAAATTTGATATGATCCGCAAGGTGCGGCGCGAGCTGGAGCTGCCCATCGCCATCATGCTCGACACCAAGGGGCCGGAATACCGCATCCGCACGTTCAAAAATAAGAAGATCACGCTGAAGGACGGCGATCCGTTCACCTTCACGACGCGTCAGGTCGACGGCGACGAGACGATCGTTTCCGTCAGCTATGCAGGACTGGCAAACGATCTTTCCGTGGGCGATACGGTGCTGGTCAACAACGGACTGGTCATTTTTGAGGTGGAAGGTATTGAAGGAACGGAAATTCACTGCCGCGTCGTGACGGGCGGCGAGCTTTCGGACTGCAAGAGTATGTCGTTCCCGCACAAGGTACTCGAACAGGTCTATCTGAGCGAGCAGGACAAGGATGATCTGCTGTTCGGTATTCAGAACGGCATTGATTTTGTCGCGGCATCGTTTGTCTCGCGGAAGCAGGACGTGCTGGACGTGCGGCGGTTTCTGGACGAGCACGGCGGCAGGGACGTGGAGATCATCGCCAAGATCGAGAACCAGACCGGCATTGACAACGTGGAAGAGATCTGTCAGGCGTGCTCCGGCATTATGATCGGCCGGGGCGATCTGGGCGTGGAGGTTCCGTTTGCGGAGCTGCCTGCGATCCAGAAGTATCTCATTACCAAGTGCCGTCTGCTCGGCAAGCGCGTCATTACGGCCACGGAAATGCTCGAATCCATGATCCACAATCCGCGCCCGACGCGGGCGGAGATTTCCGACGTTGCCAACGCGGTCTATGACGGCACGAGCGCCGTCATGCTCTCCGGTGAGTCGGCGGCGGGCAAATATCCGGTCAGAACCGTGCAGACCATGGCCGAGATCGTGGAGGAAACGGAAAAGCATATCGACTATGAGCCGCTGTTCCGCGCCGAGGCGTTCCAGATCAAGAACATGGTCGACGCGATCTCGCACGCAACGTGCTGCATGGCCTGCGACATCCACGCGAAGGCCATCGTCGTCAGCTCGCTTTCCGGCGCGACGGTGCGGATGGTCTCGCGCTTCCGCGTGCCAGTGGACATCATCGGCATGGCGACAAACGAGCGTGTGTGGTACCGTCTGGCACTCTCGTGGGGCGTGCAGCCGGTTCTGTGCGAGGAAACGTTTACATCGACGGACGTGCTGTTCTATAACGCGCTGCGCGCGGCAAAGAAGGCCATGCACCTGCAGCCGGGCGACAACGTCGTCATGACTGGCGGCAACACCACCGGCACGTCTGGAAATACGAATCTGATCAAGGTCGAGACGATCTGAAGCGAGCCTGAGTTCAGTCGATGGTTCACTGAAGGCTCCCCTTGTCGTGCCCCACACGATAAGGGGAGCCTTGGGTGCTCCTGATTCAAACAGCCGGACGCGGGAAAATCCTGCGTCCGGCTGTGTTGTTCCTGCTATTATTTAATGTTGCAGCGCACGATGCACTGGTAGGTGACGCCGTTGTAGGTCGTGGAAACGTAGGCTGTGCCCTTGCCCTCGGCCTTGACGACGCCGGTGCCGTCGACCGAGCAGACGGAAACGTCGCTCGACACCCACAGAAGGCCGGTGATCTTATTGCCGTCTGCGTCGCGCAGGGAGATCTGGAACGTCTCGCCCTTGACGCCCATGGTGACGTCGCTGTTGCTGATGGTGCACTCGCCTTCGCCGCTCCTGTCCTCAAAATTGCAGCGGACGATGCAGGTCAGCTCACTGTCGTCGACGGCGGCTTTTACCGTCGCCGTACCCTTGCCCTTTGCGGTCAGGACGCCGTTTTCGGAGACGGTGACGATGGATTCATCACTGCTCTGCCACGTGATCCTTGCGCCGTCCGGCGCGCCGGTCACGGAAAGGGTGTACTGCTCGCCCGCGTTCATGAACGTCAGATCATCCTTGTTCAGCGCCAGCTCTGCCGGGTCGCCCTCCGCCGCTCCGGTTCCGACATAGGCAAAGTCGCAGGTCACGAGACACTGGGCCGTCTGTTCACCGCACTGGGCAGTGATAACGGCGGAGCCTGCGTTCACGGCGATGATCTTGCCCTGCTCGGAGACGGTCGCGACCGTCTCGTCGCTGGACGAGAACGCAACGGGCTCTGTGCAGTCAGCCGGGGTACGCGTGAAGGTGATGTTAAAGAAGCGGCCCGCTTCCTCAAAGGTCACGGTCGGCGCGGAAAGCGTCAGGCTGGTGCAGCTCACGCTTTCCTGCTCCTGCGCAGGTTCGGGCGTCTGGTCGTGCTTCTGGTCCTCCTCGTTCATGTAGCGGTTCTCGTCCGGCTGCGCCGGCTCGGCGGGCTGCTGGACAGTCGCCTGCTCCGGCTCCGGCTGTGCAGGCTCGGCGACCAGCCGAGGCGGCTGAACGCCAGCAGCGCTCCGCCCAGCACCGCAGCGCCGAGGATCACGCACAGAACGGTCATCATCCACTTGGGGATGGCGTAGACGGCTTCGCCGGGTGCGCTCTGCGCGTCGGACGGCTGGGGCGCGGACGCGGTGCGCAGGCGCTTGCCCGCGTAGCCTCTGGCTGCCTTCGGCGCGCCTGCATCCTGCCGCAGACGTCTGCCCGGCGCGGGACGCTCCGCAGGGGCGCTCTGCGCGGACTTTTCCGGCACGGGGGACGTGCGCTCCGGCTCTGCGGGAGCCGCGGGGCCTTCCGCGGTGCGTCCGCACAGCGGACACTGGCGCAGGCGCGCGTCGTATGCCGTGCCGCAGTATTCACAGGTTTTCAATTCCATAAATGGGCCTCCAACTGTTGTGCTCCGGCCTTTTGGGCATCGGAGCGGTGCGTTTATTCAGACTCAGGAGACAGTATATCACAGATTGTTACAGATTCCAAGTGGATGGGACAAGATATTGTATTGCATTTTTTATGAAAATGACATAGAATAAAGATGTGTTTGTAAAGGAGGCGAACGAATTGCCAGAACTGAACATGATATCGCCGCTGCTGACGAACATGGAGCTCGTCAAATGTGTCAGCGTGCGCGGCGGTACGTCTGTCTATATTGTCAAAAGCACAAAAAGCAATCAGTCCTATTATCTGAAGCACATCTGCATCCCGGAATCGCAGAAGCAGGTCGACGCGCTGATGTTCACCGGCGCGGCCGCCACGGTCGAGGACGCGCAGAATTATTACAAGCAGGTCGCCGCCGATTATCAATCGGAACTCGAGACGCTTGAAAAGCTTTCCGCCAGCCCGAACATCGGCTGCTACCGCAGCTATCAGATCGAGCCGAAGGAGGACGGCGTCGGCTTTGAAATTTATCTGCTGGCCGAATACCGCCAGACGCTCTCCGAGGTGCTTGCCGAAACGCCCATGACGCAGTCGGGCGCGGTCAATCTGGGTCTGGATCTGTGCAGCGCGCTGTGCAGTCTGCGCGAGGCCGGGCTGATCCATCGCAACGTCAAGCCGTCGAACGTGTACTTAAGCAGTTCGGGGCACTATCTGCTGGGCGACCTCGGCATCGCGAAGATCGACGAGCTGAAATACTGCTCGATGCCGGAAAATATGCTCAGCTCCTTCTCTGCGCCGGAGCTGTTCAGCCTGCTTGGGACGATCGAGCCGACGACCGATATCTACTCTGTCGGCATGATCCTCTACCGCATCTATAACGGCAACCACGGCCCGTTCGAGGACGAAAAAACGTCTGCCCGCGCGGCAGACAAGCTGCGCGTGACCGGCCAGCAGCTGCCGGCTCCCATGTACGCAGATTATGAAATGGCGGACATTCTGCTGAAGGCCTGCGCATTCAAGCCCGAGGACCGCTATCAGACCCCGCAGGAGCTGCAGGAGGCGCTGCTGGAATACGGCAAGCGCAACGAGGCGTCCGACGCGCTGATCGTCCCGCCCATCGAGGGCGAGCCGGAGCAGATCGAGATCCCGGAAGACGGCAGTGCGTTTGGAACGCTCCTTTGGGAAAATTTGGATGCCCGCTACAAGATTGCGCTGTTTGTGCGCTATATCAATCTTGAAAGCGGGGCGGCAGAAACGCATGTTTTCAACAAACACCAGAGATGAGGAGGACGGCAT
>OMBK01000964.1_pt1 | contig 12408 bp, 10 predicted proteins | sample 1644881 | NCBI WGS metagenome assembly OMBK01 (sample SAMEA103958132, study PRJEB25191) | human gut metagenome | biome: human-associated habitat [ENVO:00009003]; feature: intestine environment [ENVO:2100002]; material: feces | place: Germany | collected 2013/2015
CTGCCGCAGCAGGTCGAGGCTGTCCTCATAGTAAAAGCAGAACGCCCGGTCGCGGGCCACGCCGATCCGCACCGGCGCGCCCTTTTCCGGCAATACCGGCGGCGTGAAGTCCAGCACTGGCGCATTGTGGGCGATCTCCAGCAGCGCGTCCAGCTCCAGCGTCTTTTCCGCCGCCTCCGCCAGCTGCCGCAGCTTCTCCCGCAGATCCGCCACCTCGTCCGCTGTCACCAGCCCCAGATGGCGGCTCTCCAGCGCGCACTCTGGCAGCCGGGGCAGATAGCCGCAGGCGCGGACGCCCAGCCGGCTTTCCAGCTCCCGCGCCAGCGCGCCGTAGCTCATGGCACTGCACCCGTTCAGAATGACGCCCTGCACGTTGTTGTCCGGCGCGAAGTCCAGAAAGCCCTGCACCGCCGCCACAACGGACAACGCCGCCCCCCGTGCGTTCACCACCAGCACCACGGGGCTTTCCGTTTCCCGCGCCGTCTCATAGGTGCTGGCGCGGGTGGATGTCAGCCCCAGACCGTCATAATAGCCCATGACCCCCTCAATGACCGTCACATCGCACCCCTCACCGTTGTGAGAGAGCAGATACCGTATGGTGTCGCGGTCAAAAAAGAACGGGTCGAGGTTAGAGCTTTTCGCGCCGATGACCCGGCTATGGAACATGGGGTCGATGTAATCCGGGCCACATTTTGCCGCGCCTACCCGCAGTCCCCGCCGCACCAGCGATTGCAGCACGGCGCAGGTAACGGTGGTCTTGCCGCAGCCGCTGTTGGTTCCGGCAAGCACCAGCCGGGGCACTCGTCTCTGCATAGCGTCCTCTCAATCCGCCACAATGGTGGCAAAATAGCTGATCTCCTCCGGCAGCTGCCGCAGGTCGGTATAGACCTGCTCCGTCTCCAGCCCGCAGTCCGCCACCATCCCGGCACGCGCTGCAAGACCGTGCCTTTCCAGCGCGTCCACCGTCTCGCGGATGGCTCTCCCGGACTTCATCAGCACCTTCGTTCCCTCCAGCGTGAGCGCACTGTCCATGTCCATGCTCCCCGGCAGGATATGGAGGGGCTCCTCCATGCGGGTCAAACTCCGCCCCAGCCGCGCCGCCACGGCGCAGAAGCTGGTAACGCCGGGACACATGACCACCTCGAACCCGTCAGAGCGGACGCACTCTAAAATATAGTACGCCGTGGCGTACACAGATACGTCGCCCAGATTCACCATGGCAACGTCCCGCCCCGCCGCCAGCGCCGCCTCGATAGCGGCTGCCGCCGTGCGGTAGCTGTCCTCCCGTACCGCCGCGTCATGCGCCATGGTGAAGTCCAGCGGCAATATGGTCTTTCCCCGCATATCCACCGCGCCTCCGGCGATGTCCAACGCCAGCATCCGACCGGCCTTGGTTCGAGGGGCCGCTATAACATCACACACCTCCAGAACCCGACACGCCTGCCGGGTCAGCAGCTCCGGGTCGCCGGGACCCACGCTGACGGCGTAAAAAACACCCTGTTTTTCCATGATGGCACTCCTTACGGCACGAATTCCAGACTGTCGAAGCAGGGGTCGTACTTCCCGTGCTCCATCTGGTACAGCTTTGCAATATATGCGCGGGTGAAGATCTCCTCCGGCGGGCCGATGCGGTCGATCCTGTCGCCCGCCACGCACACCACGGTATCGGAGATGCGCTCTGCCAGCTCCAGCTCGTGGAGCGACAGCAACACCGCCAGATCGTTCTCCCGCACCATGCGCTTGAGCACCGTCAGCAGCTCCAGCTTATAGCGGATGTCCAGAAAGCTGGTGGGCTCGTCCAGCACGATGATCTCCGGCTCCTGACACAGGGCCCGGGCCAGCAGGATCCGCTGGCGCTGCCCATCGCTGATGGCGGAGAAGGGCCGGTCAGCAAACTCCATGCCGCCTACCTGCTCCAAGGAGCGCTCCACGATGGCCTGATCCTCCGACTGCAAAATGCCCAGCCGGCCTGTGTAGGGATAGCGGCCGCTGCTCACTACGTCCCGGCAGGTCATCAGCTCCGGCTCCATGCGGGCGGTCATCAAAATGGCCATGCGCCGGGCAATCTCATTGCGGCTGTGCGCCTCCATGGCCTTTCCATCCAGAAACACCGTGCCGGACACCTTGGAGAGTTGGCCGATGATGGTTTTCAATATGGTGGATTTTCCCGAGCCGTTGGGGCCTATCAGCGTGACGATCCTGCCCCGCTGCACATGGAGGGCGATGTCCTCGATCAGCGGCTTGCCGTGGTAGCCCACGGTCAGGTCTTTTGTTTCCAGATATGCCATACTCACGCCGCCTTTCTGTGGATCATCATGTAGATCACGATGGGTGCGCCGAATACCGCCGTGACGGAGCTGATGCTCACCTCTGTGGGGGCAAAGGCGGTGCGGGCGATGAGGTCGCAGAACAGGCAGAACACGCCGCCGCCTAAAAAGCAGGCCGGGATCATACACAGCGGCTCCGCCGATTTGAACAGGGACTTCATCAGGTGCGGCACGGCGATGCCGACGAAGGAGATCGGGCCGGCAAAGGCCGTGACGCAGGCGGAGAGCACACTGGAAAGTAAGATCAGCGCCGCGCGGAACGCGCGCAGCGGCACGCCGAGATTCTGCGCGTAGACCTCGCCCAGCTGATAGGCCCGGAGGGGCTTGGAGAGCAGGAACGTCAGGATCAGGGCCGCGCCGCAGACCACGGCCATCGTGCGGACATTGTCCCAGCTCATGCCGGAGAAGGAGCCGAGGGACCAGTTGTGCAGGTTGACAATGTTGCTGTCGTCGGCAAACGTGACGAGAAAGTCCGTCAGCGCGGAGCAGATATAGCCGATCATCACGCCGCAGACGACGAGCAGGCTCATCCGGCGGACGCGCCGCGAGATGAGCAGGACAAAGCCCATTGAGAGCATCGCGCCGACAAAGGCCGCTGCGATCAGCGCGGCGGAGGACGACGTGACGCCCCGGCTGAGCAGCAGGATCATCGTGACCGCGACCGTGAACTTGGCCCCGGACGAGATGCCGAGGACGAAGGGCCCGGCGATTGGATTGTGGAAAAACGTCTGCAGCAGGAAGCCCGAGACGGAGAGGGCACCGCCGAGAATCATCGCCGCAAGCAAGCGGGGCAGGCGGATATTCAGCAGGATGCGGCGCTGCGTGAGGTCGCCGCCGCCGTGGAGAATCGCCCATATTTCAGACGCGGGGAGCCGGACGCTGCCCGCGAGAAGATTCCAGATCAAAAAGGCAACAAGCAGGACGAGGAGCAGCAGGAAACCGCCCCATGTGTGAAGTTTGCGGGTATGTTCCATGCTGCTCCTCCTGTTATGATAATTTTTTTAGGAACCGGAGATCGGCGGCGTCCGGGTTGTTCAAAACGGCGTGGACGTCGAGGATCATGTCGCCGAGGGCGAGCGATTCCTGATAGAAGTTTTTCGTGATACACCAGACATTGCCGGTCTGGACGGCTTTAAAATCCGCAAACAGCGGACTTTTGGCGAGCAGCTCATCGATAGAGGTAATCCCGCCGTCGATGGTGCTGTTGTAGATGAGGACGTCGGCGTCCAGGGCGGTGTCGTAAAAGGACTCCATCTGGATGGTCATTGTGGACAGGGCGTTTTCCTCGCCGCTCTCGTCGAACGAGACATACTCGCCGCCCGCCATACGGATGGCCTTGGCGATATAGTCGCCGGATTTGCGGACATTGACTGCGCCGGACGTCGTGATGTAGAAGAACGCGACGGTCTGGCCCGTCGGTTCCTGGTCGAGCACGGGCGCGAGCGCGGTGATGAGGTCATCATAATATGCGCAGGCCGCGTCCTCTCTGCCGAGCAGGGCGGCATAGAGCTTCAGCCACTCCATGCGGCCCAGCGGTTCCGGCTCGTAGCTTGAGCGCTCGATGAGCACGGGGACGCCGATGCGCTCGAGCTGCTCGATGACCTCGGGCATATGGTAGATCATCGTGTTCTCGATGGCAAGGTCGCAGCCCGCAGCGAGGATCGTCTCATAGTCCGGGGCGGAATATTTGCCCGCGTAGACCATCGTCCCGGCCTGCATCGCGGCCTTGGCCTCGTCGATATACCAATCCGCCTCCTTCTGGCCGCTGAGGGCGATGGCGTCAATGGCGTCCAGCTGCCGGAAATAGTCCATCGCAGCGGTCGCGACCAGATAGATGTGCGAAAGGGGCCGGGTCAGGACGGTCACATCCGCGGGGACGCCGTCCGGCACGGGCGCGTCCCCGGCGACGACGAGGAATGTTTGATCGTCGCCGATCGTGAGGCGCGTATAGTCCTCGCCCGCGTAGGAAACAGAAAACTGCGTGGCGTATTGAAGCGGGAGCGTCCGGTCAAACGTCAGGTCGTCCCACGAAACCGCGCTTGCCGGCTCGCTCTGCGCCGGTTCCGGCGCGGCAGTCTCCTGCTGCGGCGCGGCGCAGGCCGCGAAGGCCAGCAGCAGCGCGGCGAGGAGCGCTATAAAGAGCTTCTTCATTCGGCAGCGGTCAGCGTCGCAGAATCGAAGTTCAGCGTGTACTCGATCTCATGCGGGGTGCTCATCGCGGTGGTGTCGCCGATGACCGTGAGCTCGGTGTCAAAGGCCGCGACGGGGATCTCAAATGTGGAGCCGGGCTCGGTCGTGAGGACGTCATAGCGTTCGCCGTCCACGAGCATGTAGTCATATTTGCTGCTGCTCCAGACGACGGTAGCCACGGCCTTGCCGTCCGCGACGGTCAGCGTGCAGGGAGACTGGATATAAGCCTTGCCGGAGCCGCCTGCGAAGGTCAGCTCGGCGGTGTAGGTGCCGTCGGCCAGGGCGAGATCGTCGACGGTCTTGCCGGATTCCTCGACGGGAACGGGGTTGGAGACGGAGACCTTGTGGTCGTACCACGTGCCCTTCTTGCCGATGAGCGCGAGGTCAAATTCCTCGTCCAGCGTAGGAACGGGGATGTCGAAGCCGAAGACCTCGTCAGAGAGGCCGTCGGAATAGGTAACGGTGTCGGTGGTGGGCTGGAGCAGCTCGGCCCCTTCCTTTTCCGCGTCTTCCTTGACGCCGGGGAAGAGGTTGAGGATGCTGGTGCCCGCAAGGCTGACGTGGATAGTCATCTCGCCGTTTTCGACGGTGAGCGTGCCCTTGCCGTCGCAGGCCTCATTGGCATGGAACATGGAGCTGTCGGTGTTGAAGTCGGCAGTATAGACGCCGTCGGGCAGGGCCGGTTCGGCGGACGCATCCGCATCCTCCGCAGTCTCGTCGGTTTCGGGTTCGGCGGGCTGTTCGGTCTGCACGGCCTGTTCCAGCTCTGCAGGTTCGGTCTCTGCGGGCTTGACCGCGCAGGCGGTCAGCAGCGCGAGCAGCATCAGCGCAGCGAGCGCAAGGGCGATGGTCTTTTTCATGATGGTTCCTCCTGAATGGCGCTTGGCTCCGGGGCAGGTCTTCCCCACCCCGGAGCTCAGTTTAAGTCAAATTAGGCGTTCAGCGAGTCGATCGCAGCCTTGGTGTGGGCGACATAGAGCGCCTGCACATCGGCGATCTCGCCGAGGCCGTGGATCTGGCAGTCGACGGTGAAGCCAGCGGCTTCGAACATGGTCTTCCAGGAATCTTCCTCGGAACCGGCCATATCGTTGTTGGCGTGGTCGCCGGCGACGACCATCAGCGGGCGCAGCACGACATTGGTATAGCCCGCAGCCTTGACGGCCTCGATGACAGCCTCGCAGGCGGTCTCTTCCGGCTCACCCTCGACGGTGCCGATAAAGACGTTCTCATAGCCGAGGTTCTGCATCTGGGTCTGCATCTGGCTGTAGGTGACCTTGGCGACGTGCGCGGTGCCGTGACCCATGAAGACGAACGCGGTGCCCGCGTCCTTGGCGGCATCAAGGCTCTCGAAGCCGGAATCGGCAACAGCCGCAGCGGTGATGGCCTTGGCAACAGCTTCCTTGTCGGCATTGATGACGGTAGCGTCGGAGCCGACTTCGCCAAGCAGCGGCTCGGCAATGGAGACGGATTCAAACTTGTCCTTATACTGCTCGATGGCTTCACACATCTCGTCATACTCTGCGCCATGCATCAGGTGCGTCGGCTGGACCACGAGATTCTTCACGCCATTGGCAACTGCACGGTCGAGCGCCTGGGTCATGTTGTCGATCTTCTCGCCGTCACGGGCCTGGACGTGGTTGATGATGATCTGCGCGGTGAAGGCGCGGCGGACGGACCAGTCGGGATACGCGGCCTGCAGGGCGTCTTCGATGCCCTTGATGTCGGCAACACGGCTGTCATTGTAGGACGTGCCGAAGGAGACAACGAGCAGCTCGTTCTCGCCGATCTCATCCTGATTGCGCGCATCGTCGAGCGAAGCGTCGCCGGTATCGAGGCCGAAGTAATCGGGGCTGGCCTCGTCGCCTTCGACGAGCTCCTTCTGCGCATCGGTCAGGGCGTCCCAGGCGGCCTTGGCCGCTTCGCACTGGGCGTCGGTCTCATCGGTGCGGGACTGGACATAGATCGCGTCGATCAGGGCGGCGACATTGTCGGCGGCTGCCTGATCCAGCTCTTCCTGAGAGGGCTGCGGCTCTTCCGGGGTCTGCTCCTCGGCGGGCGTGGTCTCTTCGGGGGTAGTGGTCTGTTCGGTTTCTGCGGGGTCTACGGTGGGGGTCTCGTCCGCGCTGCTCTTGCAGGCGGAGAGGAGGCTCAGCAGCATCACGGCTGCGAGCACAAGCGCGAGGGTCTTTTTCATGTGAGGTCTACCTCTTTTCTAAAATGTTCTGAAAAATATAAAAACGGCTGCGCTGGCGCAGCCGTTCTCCCTAGCCGTATCGAATGTCGTCTTCCAAAGCGGAAGACCATACAAACTTGCAGGAAGGCCGACCCGTGGACAGCGGATCTGAGATTCCACGCCAAGGCAGGTCTCCTGACTTCGTTCTTCGCGGCTCTGCCCTTCCCGGTTTCCCAGTGGTAAGGACGCACACACCGGCCATCTGGCCGGTCCGGCGCTTCCTTTGCAGGTCCGCTCCCGTACACAGTGACTGCATCGCTCCGGATTCTCACCGGATTCCCTTTTCACCCGCCTTGCGGCGGACACCTTGGCGCTACAATTTTATATTGTTTCAGACAGTCCACATTATAACACGCATCGGAAAAGAGTCAACCGGAGAAATCGACAGTTTTCCCCGGTCGGCAGCCGCATTTCCCGGCGAGAATGCCCGAAAACGGGAAAGTGCCCGGCGGACACAGGGTCCGCCGGGCGCTTTGGGCGTTCCGCAAGAGATTACTGCATAAACGTGCCCGCGATCATCTGGTCGATGTAGGCGAGGTACTTCTCCTGCACGTCGGCGGGAACAAGATCGCTCAGCGCGCCGGCGGAGAGGGTGTTGTTCTGCAGCGTGCCGTAGAGCGTCGCGCCGCCGAAGGTGCCATCGATGACAGCCTGCATGGAGGCGACGATCATGGCGGAGTTGTCGGTGACCTGAGAGCAGATGATGCACTCGTTCTGGCCGAGGATGTCGGCAGGCTGGCCGATGTCGTAGATCTTGACTTCGCCCGCGGCGGCGTTGGCCGCGTCGATGGCCTCGCGCGCGCCGGAGTCGACGGCGGAAGCGTCGCCGAAGAAGACGTCAGCGCCCTGGGCGATCAGCTCAGTGGCAAATTCCTTGCCCTTCGGGGCGTCGGAGAAGGAGTTGGCATAGGGGACGTTGAGCAGCTCGACGGTCTTGCCTTCCTGCTCGGCGACGTACTTGGCCGCCTCTTCAAAGCCCGCGATCTTGCCCTTGGTGGTGTCGAGCTCCATGCCACCGATGAAGCCGAGCTTGCCGCTCTCGGTCATGAGGCCGGCGAGGGCGCCCGCGATCCAGCCGATCTGCTGCGCGTTCGGGAGCAGGGAGGAGACGTTGCCGTTGACGGCCTTGTCGGGGGTATCTTCCGCACCGTTCAGCAGGGCGAAGGCCACGTCGGGATATTCCTCAGCCGCCTGCAGGACGGCGTCGGTGTACTGGTTGCCGGGGGCGTAGATCATGTCGTAGCCGAGGGTGCAGTAGGCGACGATGGAATCATAGTAGGCGTCCTGCGAGATGGAGTCGGTGACCTCGGTCTCCCAGCCCATCTTTTCGGCCGCGGCGATCATGGCGTTGTAGCAGGCCGCGCCCCAGCCGCCGTCGTTGATGCTGGAGTCGCAGATCATGGCGACCTTATAGGCAGAGCCGTCAGCCTTGGTGGCAACGGTGGGCTCTTCCGTGACAACGGGTTCAGCGGTCGTGTCGGCGGGCTCGGTGGTATCAGCCGGTTCGGCGGCGGTGTCGGTCGTGTCGGTCTTGCTGGTGTCGTCCGCAGGAGCCGCTGTGTCGGTCTTCGCAGTACCGGCACACGCCGCCAGCGACAGGAGCATGACAAGCGCCAGAAGCATTGCAATGATCTTTTTCATTTTTTGTCCTCCATAGAATATTAGGATTCGGCAGCAGCGCACAATGCGGTGCTGCCATAAGTTTATAACAACGCCGAAGCGTTATTACCGGTTTACCGCTGTTCACGGCGGTAGGGCTTGCCGTTGGCCTTGGGTCCGGCCTGGCGGGCGCCGATGAGCGTGAGGACGACGACCGTCGCCACGTAGGGGATCATCTGGAAGAACTGATACGGGATGGCGATGCCGGAGACCTGGAGGCGGATCTGGAGCGCGTCGCAGAAGCCGAAGAACAGGCAGGCCAGCAGGATGCCGCCCGCGTTCCAGCGGCCGAAAATGACGGCGGCCAGCGCGATGAAGCCGCGCCCGGCGACGATACCATCGGTATAGGTGCTGGAATAGCAGGTGGTGAGGTACGCGCCGCCGATGCCGGACAGGGCGCCGCAGATCACGCAGGCGAGGTACTTCACGCCGACGACCGGGATGCCGAGCGTGGCGGCGGCCTGCGGATGCTCGCCGACGGCCTTATAGCTCAGGCCCGCGCGGGTCTTGCCGAAGAAGATGGCCGTGAAGAGGACGAGCAGGAATGTGAGATAGACCATCGGGCTCTGGTCGAAGAGCAGCGGCCCGAGCACCGGGATGTCCTTCAGGCCGGGGATGGCGACGGAGGACATGGTGGTGATCTGCTTGAGGTCGGACCCGGTGCCGAAGTAGACGCGGTAGATGAAGGACGCGAGCGCCGGGGCGAAGATGTTGAGGGCCATGCCGTAGACGGTATGGTCGGCGCAGAGCGTGACCGTGGAGAACGCGTAGATCATGTTGACGATCACGCCCGCAAGCGCGCCGCAGAGCAGGCCCAGCCAGTTCGATCCCGTGACATAGCAGACGAGGAAGCCGACGAGCGCGCCGATGGAGGCGAGGCCCTCGAGGCCGATGTTGACCATGCCCGCGCGCTGGCCGTAGAGCTCAGCCAGGGAGATGAGCAGCACGGGGATGGCGAGACGGACCGTTGCAAGAAGGAGGCTCGAGATCCAATCCATTATGCTTCACCCGCCTTTCTGCCGTGGAAGACGCGGCTGCGCCACGCCTGGAATTCCGGGAGCTTGGTCAGCGCCATGCCAGCGACGGAGAAGACGATGACAAGCGCCTGGATGATGTCGGACACGCTGGTGGGCACGCCGGTAGCGGCCTGCATGGTGGTGGAGCCGACGCGGAGCACCGCGAAAAACAGCGCGACGACCATCGTCGCGATCGGGTGCAGCTGGCCGATGAGGGCCATCGCCACGCCGTCGAAGCCGTAGCCCGCGCCGTAGCCGTTGATGAGGCGGAACTGCGTACCGAGCAGCTCCGCGCCGCCGCCGAGACCGGCAATCGCGCCGGAGACAATGAAGCTGGCGAGCATAAAGCGCTTGACGGGAATGCCGTTGAAGCGGCTGGCCGTGAGGTTGCAGCCGACGGCGCGCAGGCGGAAGCCCGCGCTCGTCCAGAACAGGACGTAATAGAGGATCAGGCCGACCGCGACCGCGATCACAAAGCCCCAAGTGAAGCGCATCCCGGTGATGATGCGCGGAAGATGCACCTCATCGGCGATGGCGGGTGTCTGCGGGACGGAGGCATCGCGGATCCAGCTGGTGTAGATGACGCCCATGAAGAGCGTGGCGACATAGTTGAGCATGATGGAGATGATCATCTCGTTCTGCCCGCGGCCGATTTTCAGCACGCCGGGAATCATGCCCCAGAAGCCGCCGGCCACCGCGCCGGCCAGCAGCGCGAGCAGCACGCCGGCAAAGCCGGTCAGGCCGGTGAAATAGCAGGTCAGGAACGCGGCGATGGAGCCCATCAGGAACTGCCCCTCGCCGCCGAGGTTGAACACGCCGCACTTATACGCGAAGCAGGCGCAGAGGGCCGTGAAGATCAGGGGCGTGGCCTTGGTGAGCGTGGTACCGATGCCGGCCTTGGAGCCGAACGCGCCCTGGAACAGGAACTTCACGGCAAGGAACGGGTTCGCGCCGAGGGCAGCCATGATGATACCACCGATCAGGAACGCGAGCAGAACGGACAGCAGCGGCACAAGGAACGCGCCGAACGCTTTTTTCACTTTTCCCATACCTCTCCCCCTCACTTACCGGTCATGGCCAGGCTGATCTCGTTGATCGGCGGCTTGCTGCCGGAGAATTCGCCCATGATGCGACCTTCGAAGCAGACGACGATCCGGTCGGACATCTCGAGGATCTCGTCAAAGTCGGCGCTGATGAGCAGAATGCCGACGCCGCGGGCGCGGGCGGCGATCATCTGGTCGTGGACAAAGCTGGTCGCGCCGATGTCGAGGCCGCGCGTAGGATGCGCCATGACGAGGACGGACGGGCCGCTCTCGAGCTCGCGGGCGATGATGACCTTCTGCTGGTTGCCGCCGGACAGCTCGCGCACGCTCTGGCTGTCAGAGGTGGCGCGGACATCATATTTTTCCATCATGGACTGCGCGTAGGCGTGGATGGCGCGCTTGTTCAGGCGCAAACCATGACCGTGGCTGAAGCGCGGATCGTCGGTGTCCTTGAGGACAAGATTTTCCGCGATCGACATATCGCCGATCAGGCCCTGCAGGTTGCGGTCCTCGGGGACGTGGCTGACGCCGTGCTCGATGAAGCCGTTCGGGTCGAAGACGGCGACGCGGTCACCCTTGAGCCGGACCGTGCCGCTCTCCGGGGCGATGACGCCGGTGATGAGCTGGGCCAGCTGGGTCTGGCCGTTGCCGTCGACACCCGCGACGCCGACGATCTCTCCGGCGTGGATGCGGAGCGACAGATCGGCGAGGCCGCTGTGCTTGCTCTCCTTGTTATAGTCCACATGGTCGAGCTCCGCGACGATCTCATGGCCGGAGGCGTCGACCTTTTCATAGTGTGACTCGGTCAGCTCTTTGCCAATCATCATGCCGGCGAGCTTCTGGCCGTCGGTCTCGGCGCGGTCGACCGTGCCGACGACCTTGCCGAGGCGGAGAATGGTGATGCGGTCGGAGATGCGGAGCACCTCGCGCATTTTATGACTGATGAAGATGATGGATTTGCCCTCGCCGACAAGCTTCTGCATGATGGCGAACAGTCCCTCGACCTCGATGTCGGTCAGGGCGGCGGAGGGCTCGTCAAGGATCAGCAACTCGGCCCCGTGGTAGAGGGCCTTGAGGATCTCGGTGCGCTGCTGTTCGCCGACGGAGATCTCCGTGATGAGCTTGTCGAGCTGGACGTCGAGGCCGTATTTTTCCGAAAGCGCCTCGATCTCCTTTCTGCGGGCCGCGCGGTCGATAAATAGGCCCTTGGCGTGTTTGTCGCCGAGGATGATGTTGTCAAAGACGGTCATCGCCTCGACGAGCATGAAGTGCTGATGCACCATGCCGATGCCAAGCTTGACCGCCTGGCTCGGCGATTCGATGCGGACCTCCTGCCCGTTCAGAAAGATCTTGCCCTCAGTGGGCTGGTAGAGGCCGATGAGGATATTCATGAGCGTCGATTTCCCCGCGCCGTTCTCTCCGAGGAGCGTATGTACCTCGCCCTTGGCGACGGAGAAATTGATGTCCTGATTGGCGTAAAAGTTGCCGAACCGTTTGCTGATGTGCTCCATGCGCAGCAATTCACTCAATCCCGGCTTCCTCCTTTTTTCTCTTGATATTCCGAGTATATCACGTGCCTGGGTGGATGAAAAGAAATTTTGTTCCGGTTTTCCTTTTTCTCCGTTTTGCCGAAAATATGTCCAGATATTGGGGCGCATTTTCTGGCTTTACCAAATTTCGCAGGCCGGAGCGGCCCACCGCACAAAAGCAGGACAAAAAAATTGCAGGCAGGAGCCGCCTCCAAAGCCCGCGGCATGTAAAAAACCAGCTGCCCAAACGGACAGCCGGAAATGGTTTTGCGCTGTTTTTGATCTACCCATATATGTTTTTGATCAAAGGTTGAATTCCTCATCCGCCCATCATTTCAAAATATCAGCATCATTAGAATCATAACCACCGGCCGTGCCGGTGGTTTGCACTAGCCCCCTTGGGGCATGACC
>OMBK01000973.1_pt1 | contig 12333 bp, 10 predicted proteins | sample 1644881 | NCBI WGS metagenome assembly OMBK01 (sample SAMEA103958132, study PRJEB25191) | human gut metagenome | biome: human-associated habitat [ENVO:00009003]; feature: intestine environment [ENVO:2100002]; material: feces | place: Germany | collected 2013/2015
TTTTGAAGTTTTTGAGATGAAAAAGCATTTTTTCTTTCGTTTTCGTTTTGCGGGCAAAGTTTTCGAGATTCATTCGGAGGCGCAGCTTGATGTTGATGCGCGAAGTGCGTTGTTTTGGGAGACTGAATATTCCGAATGCTCCGAAACCGCGGACTGCGCGATTCAGGTTCGGCGGGCCGAACCGCCTGCCGCCTGCGGAAAACTCGTTTATGAAAACGCATTCTTCAGGCTGTTTGAAAGCGGCGAAGTCTTTTTGCTGCAAACGCTTGACAGAGCCGCGCTTGAGCGCGGGGAAAAGCGCGCAATGCTTGCTTCCCGCTTCGGCGGCGCATTGAGCGAAAGCGCACTTGATGTTAATGCGCTCAACATTGATAACGCGCTTAATATCGAAGTTTTTCTTCCGCAGGATTTCCCGCCGGAACAGGAGTGTATGCAGCAGATTTGGCAGAGCATCAACCTGCCCTTCCAGCTGCTGCAAAGGGGCATTTTCACCCTGCATTCCGCAGCGGTTCAGACCCGATTCGGAGCAATACTTTTTTGCGGGCGTTCCGGAATCGGAAAATCCACGCAGGCGAATCTTTGGAAGGAGTATGAAAACGCTTTGATTCTCAACGGGGATCGATGCGCTGTCGGCTTTGTTGACGGCGCGGCAAATGCTTTCGGACTGCCGTTTTGCGGCACAAGCGGCATTTGCTTAAACTTTTCTCTGCCGATTGCCGCAATTATTTCGCTCGGACAGGCTCCGGAAAACAGAATCACCCGCCTTTCGGGTGTTCGCGCTTTGAGGGCAATGATGAGCAATACTGTCGGGCTTTACGGCGGAGCGATGCGCGAAAGCCATGCGGAACTCTTTTTCCGCGCAGCAGAGTGCATTCCCGTTTTTGAGCTGCACTGCACGGCGGACTCCCGCGCGGTTCGGTTGCTGAAAGAAACACTGGAAGGAGGTGAATGAAGTGAAATATGCGGAGTATGTGAACAGGCTTTTTGCAAAGAGCGCAAAAAGGGGCATTCCGCTTTCCGGAACGTTTGAGCTTACGGCGCGCTGCAATCTCCGCTGCCGCATGTGCTATATACATCGCGAAGAAAATGACGGCGAAATCAAAACGGACGAATTTTCCTCGGAGGAATGGCTGAACATTGCAAAGGAAGCGCAGCAATGCGGCATGTTGTTTTTGCTGCTGACCGGAGGCGAGCCTTTTATTCGGCCCGATTTTGAAGAAATCTATCGCCGATGCCGTGAACTCGGCATTATCGTTTCGATAAACACAAACGGAACGATGCTCGGCGAAAAACAGGTCGAATTGCTCCGAAAGCTCCCGCCGCAGAGGGTGAATATCACGCTTTACGGAGCATCCGAAGCAACCTATGAAAAACTTTGCCGCAGCGGCAGTGCTTTTGAAAGAGCCTACCGTGCGGTTGCAATGCTCACGGAAGCGGGTGTTCCCGTCAAGATAAACTATTCTGTAACACCGTACAATATTGGAGATCTTGACGCTGTTGAACGCTTTGCAAATGAGCATAATCTGCCGCTGCAGGCGGCAACGTATATGTTCCCGCCCGTCCGTGCGGATGAGAACTCCGAAATTTTTCCCTGTAAAATCGGCGAATGCGAAACCTGCGAAAGGTTCACGCCGGAGGAATCCGCTGCCGCAAGGTGGGCGCACGAGCTGCGAACGCTTGACCCGGCGATTATTGAAAAACGTGCGGAAGCTGTTGCACTCAACACGGATATTCCGCCTGCCGAAACGGAGTGCGGCGATATTCCGACGGAGCGTATACGCTGCCGTGCGGGAGCTGCGGCGTTTTGGATCACATACAACGGGCAGCTTCGACCCTGCGGAATGATGCGCGAACCGTCCGCTTCGCTGAAAGAACGCGGATTTTCCGCCGCATGGAACGACATTCGGGCAATGCGCGAAAACATCATGGTTCCGGCAAAATGCACCGCTTGCCGTTTTCGCAATATCTGTGAAGCCTGTCCCGCCGTTTGTTTTGCCGAAAACGGGCGATTCGATGCAGAACCGACCTTTATGTGCAAAAAAATGGACGCATATACACGGCTTGCAGCAGAATATCACAAAAGAAGATAATTACGGAGGGAGCTTATGCAAATAAGCAAAAATTACGTTTTAAGAACAATTGCCGGAGACAACCTTTTGGTGCCGCTTGGGGGAAGCAGCACGGAAACAAAGGGAATGATTTTGCTTAATGAAATGTCGTTGTTTGTTTATGAGTCAATTCAAAAAGGACAAACGGAGGATGAGATCCTTTCGCGCATTCTTGATGAATATGATGTTGAGATCCCTCAGGCAGCGGCTGATTTGGGCGAAATTATCTCCGAGTTCATGAAACTGGGCATAATTAAATGATTTAAACCGGGCTTTACCGCATCATTACGGTTTAAATTTGTTTAAGCAATCCATCAGTCTATTATTGAAAGGAAAACAATATGAGGGTAAATACGATAAAAAAAATCATCGCTGCGATTCTCGCCGCAGTGTTCTGCTTCGGCGTTCTGCCGTCACGGAGCTTTTTCAACACTCTTTCCGCCGTTGTTAAGGCTGCGAACGCGGATTCGCTGAACGAGGCATATGCGGACGGCACTTCGCTGATGCCCATCGGCCCGGCATTCACGGTTGACACGCTGCTCAGCTGGGAACCGACAAACGATCCGGATTCCGACTACTCAAGATCCGTTGTTCCCCTTGCAGACAGATACACGGGATTCACGGTCAACGACTATGCAAACCCCGATGCTAAACTCATGGTTTGCTCCCTTGCAAACTCCAAACACGATGCAACAAACGCACAGGGACAGGAAAGCTTTTCAAGCTATGCCTTTAACTACTGGCAGTACGCAACCTCCTTTGTGTACTGGTCCGGTTCAAAACGGGGGCAAGTCGTTGTGCCGACAGGTGAATTCACCGATGCGGCGCACACAAACGGCGTTCCCGTCATGGGCACGATTTTCTTCGACTGGGGCGGCAATTCCTCCGTTGTGGAGAACTTTGTTCGCAATTACAGAAGCGTTGCGGACAAGCTGATTGAAGTTATGGAATATTACGGCTTCGACGGTTATTTCTTCAATGAAGAAACCGCCGTCGACTACACAACCGCCGGTAATCTCAGAAGCATGATAGCATATATGCGTCAGCAAAAGCCGAACATGCTTATCGGCTGGTACGATTCAATCACCGACAGCGGCAATCTCAGCTATCAGGACGCCGTTAACGGCTACAACAGCGGCTGGGTTTCCGCAGGCGTTAACGAGTTCTTTATGAACTACAATTGGACGACTCAAGATGTCAACACGACCGTTTCCACCATGCAGAACCTCGGCAAAAGCCAATACGAGGCCTTTGCAGGGCTTGATGTTCAGCAGAACTGCATGAACACAAATTTCAGCTCAAATTATCTGCTCAACAACAACAAATTGAAGCTCTCTCTTGCTCTTTACTGCCCGAACTCCACAATGGGTCTTTCCGGTGACGGTGCGGATTTCCACGAGGTTGAACGTCAATTCTATGTCAACGGCGGCGACCCCAGAAGCACTTCCTCAAGCGGCTGGGCGGGCATGTCAAGGTTCTTTGCCGACCACACGACGATCATTTCTGCGCCGTTTGTAACCAACTTCAACTCCGGCCACGGGAAGGCTTTCTATATTGACGGCGTCAAATCCCGCGATGCGGAATGGAGCTATCAGTCCGTTCAGGATGTTATGCCCACATGGACATGGATAATCGATTCCAACGGACAAAAGCTCAGCGGCGCATACGACTTTGAAGACGCATACAACGGCGGTTCTTCAATCAAGTTCTACGGTTCGCTGACGGCAAACAAGCCCAATAATATCATGCTTTACAGCACGAATCTTGACATCAACGGCAGCACAAATATTGCCGTGACCGCCAAGAACGACAGGGGGCTGATGAAACTTGTTGCCTATTACGGCGACAGCAGCACTTCAAGCTATGCAAATTGCCAAAAAGCAACTTTTGCCCTTGACGCAAGCAGCGGCGGCTGGACAACAAGCAATGTTTCCCTCGCTTCCCTCAGCGGCAAAAAACTCTATGCGATCGGCTTTGAAATCGGCGGCACAAGCAATGTTTCCGACTATCAGGTCAACATCGGCAGGCTTGCCGTCACCGATTCCGAAGCGGCGGCTGCAAGCGCAAGCAATGCAAGGCTTGAAGAAATCATTTATCTCGACGCATACACCGCCGAAGCGCGCATCAAGTGGAACGGCAATAACGCCTCCTCCTACGAGATTTACAGGCTCAATGCGGACGGCATAAGAACACTTATAATGGAAACGCCCAACACCGCGTATTATATTCCGAACCTTGTCCGCAACGATGACCAGGCGGATGTTACCGTTGAGGTCGTTCCCGTAAACGCAAACGGTGTTCGCGGCGAAAGCTCCCGCTTTACAATCGATTGGCCCTATGAAAACGGCGATACCGAAAAGCTGAGCGATGTTACCGTTCCCGTAAACATCTGCCCCTTGGCCGAAGTCACCGGCTATTCCGCTCAGAATGACGGCGAACCCGCATGGAAGGCTATTGACGGAACGAGCGAAAACGGTTCCAAATGGTGCGCCACGAATAAGCAGAGCGGCTGGATGACGATAAAACTCGACCAACCGCGAACCATCAAACGAATTCGAATCGAACACGCCCAATACGGCGGCGAGGCTCAGAACATGAACACAATTGCTTTTTCCGTTCAGTACAAAAGCGGAAACAATTGGGTAACGGTATACAGCACAAACAACAACAGTTCGGCTGTCACCGATGAACTGATCACACCCGTCACCGCACAGGAATGGAGACTCTATATCTCCAACAGCGGCTCGTCCGCATGGGGCGCTATCCGTATTTACGAATGGCAGATGTTTGAAACGGCCGAACGCAACCGCACGGACATCGTGCTCATGAAGTTCGCTTCCGCAAAGAACAACAAGGGCGCAAGCGATACGTTCAGTCTCACCCATGCTCCGACGGGCAGCACGGTTCGTCTCTATCTGCGTGACGCAAACGGGAACTACACGCAGATTGCTTCCAAAGAAGCTCAGAGCAGCACAGTCAGCTTCACCGGCCTTGATTACGGCAGCGATGCAGGACGCGTGTTCTACACGGTTCAGGAAGGCAAGCAGGAAGAGAGTATCAAGCTCAGCACCGCCTTTGATGCAGAACCCGGCGCGGTAAAATACAGCATTAACGTTGTTCAGCCCGCAAACGGCAGTGTTGCCGCTTCCGCAACCTCCGCAACTGCGGGTACAACAATAGAGCTTACCGCGACCCCTGCGGAAGGCTACACCCTCGATTACTTTACGCTTGACGGCGCAAGGATTAACGGAGATACTTTCATCATGCCCGCACGAAATGTTGAAGTTTCCGCCGTGTTCACCGCGAATGCGTACAGCATTAACGTTGTTCAGCCCACAGGCGGCACGGTTTCGGCTTCCAAGCTGTCCGCCTTTTTCGGGGAAGCAGTTGAGCTGACAGCCGTTCCCGATGAAGGGTACGAGCTCAGTCATTACGTTGTCAACGGTGCGGCGAACAACGGCGGCACCTTCACGATGCCTGCACGTGACGTTATTGTTACCGCAGTGTTCACAAAGGTCGCCGAACCCTCGGTCAACCTTGCGCTTAACGCCACCGTCTATTATTCCAATAAGAAGTATCCGGATTATGCGAAGAACGGACCGCAGCACGCATTCGACGGAAAGATGAGTGATCGCGAAGCCGACAAGTGGCACGCTTCCGGCATCAACGGTTGGGTTGCATTCGACATTCATACCCCCGTTGCAAATCCGATACTCAAGATATATCATGCCGGTTCCGCAGGTGAAGATTCCAACCTGAACACTTCGTCATGGGATGTTTATATCCTTAACGAAAGGTATCTCACTGAAGAAGCGTACTTCAATATGGACAGATCCACGCAAAACCGAGTCTGCCAAATCGCATGGTTCTGGAAGAGGATTCATGTCACAACCGGCAATACCGCTGACATATCTGTCGACCATATTGATATGCCCGAAGCAAGGCGTTTGTTCAAAATCAACATGCGCAAAACGAATCAGACCGGGTATCCCTATCATCTCAATGTTTACGAAATTGAGATGTATGCCGGCAACTGATAAACCCTCCGAATTTGCCCGCTGCCCCTGCTTTTTACCGTAGGCAGCGGAACAAAAAGCGAAGCCTGAAGCCCGTTCCTGTTCAAAATGCAGGAGCGGGCTTCGGTGCTATTGACAGCGGCTCACGGATAAGTTATAATAGTAGCATCGATTTTTACGGAGGGACGGACATTGAGTACCGATGACGACAACGGTAATCATGAGTGTCAGGGCGCGGTAACATACTGCTGCGTTTCAGCCGAGCATTGCTCCGGCGGGCATTTTCTGCCCGGTTTTTTCGTTATATATTCCGCATATGCTCAAATGCGTATCCGAAAGTTTTGCGTTCGGAGCGTTTTTTTGTTGCCCGCGTTCCCATCCCTGCAAATTCAACAAGGAGCAGTTTTGACCCAATGAACCACATTTCAATGATCGTTGCCATGATGATATGCATCATTCTTTCCGCATATTTTTCCGCAACGGAAACAGCTTTTTCGTCTCTTAACCGCACAAGGCTGCGTACAATTGCGGAAAAAGGCAACCGCCGCGCCGCGCTTGCGCTGCATCTTTGCGATAAATATGACAAGCTCTTGTCCACCATTCTCATCGGAAACAATATTGTTAACATTCTTGTGGCGTCACTCGGCACTGTGCTTTTCGTTGAATTGTACGGAAACAAGGGCGCAACAATTTCAACCGTTGTTGTTACAATCGTTGTTTTGATTTTCGGCGAAATCAGCCCCAAGAGCCTTGCAAAAGAGAATCCTGAAAAGTTCAGCATGTTTTCGGCTCCCCTAATCAACCTTCTGATGATTGTTTTTACCCCGCTCACTCTGCTTTTCACCGGCCTTAAAAAGCTGCTTGCAAAACTGCTCAAAACCGACAGCAACAGAAAGATCACGCAGGAAGAGCTGCTGATGTTTGTTGACGAAGTTGAACAGGGCGGAAGCATCAACGAGAACGAGGGCTCCCTGCTCCGCAGCGCAATCGAGTTTAACGACGTGCAGGTTGAAGACATTTTGACCCATCGCGTTGATATCGAAGCGGTTGATGTTGATGAATCAAAAGACGAAATTGCAAAGATTTTTACCGAATCCGGACATTCGCGTCTGCCCGTTTACGAAGAAACGATAGATGACATCATCGGCATAATTCATCATAAGGATTTTTACACGGACGGCGGCATTACGGAGCATTCGGTCCGCGAAATCATGACAAAGCCTATATTCATCCCGCCGACTCTGAAGATAAGCAACCTCCTGAAGCTGCTGCAAAAGGAAAAAACCTATATGGCCGTTGTTACGGATGAATACGGCGGCACACTCGGCATCGTCACCATGGAGGATATTCTTGAGGAGCTTGTCGGCGAGATTTGGGACGAACACGATGAAATCGTTGAAAACGTGCGAAAACTCGGCGAAAACAATTATGATATCAACTGCGCAATGGATCTCGATGAATTTTTCGATATGTTTGATATCACGGATGAAACCGATTCATCGACTCTTAACGGCTGGGTTATGGAACACCTGGGAAGGATTCCCGATGTCGGCGACAAATTCAGCGCGCACGGCCTTGAAATCACGATAAAGGCGGCGGACGGAAGGCGCGTTAATGAAATCAATGTTGTTCACACCCCCGCTCAACCCGAAAAGGACACGAAATAAAACGGGTCGGCGGTCAAATCAACATGAATTAAAATCGGAGGTAAAACCACAATGAAATATAAAAGAGTACTGTTAAAAGTCAGCGGCGAAGCACTTTCGGGCAAAACGCCCATTGATTTTGAAAAGGCCACGGAAACCGCACTGCAAATTAAAGCGCTTCATGATGCGGGCTGTCTGCTCGGTGTTGTTGTCGGCGGCGGCAACATTTGGCGCGGACGCTCCGGCGGAACAATGGACCGAAGCCGCGCCGATAACATAGGCATGCTTGCAACCGCCATGAACGCACTTGCTCTTGAGCAGGCACTCATCGACCTCAACGTTCCCGTTCGCGTGCTTTCCGCTGTTTCAATGGATATGTTTATGGACAGTTATTCCGCACGCGAAGCGAACAAGTCCGTTGACGCCGGCACGGTTGTTATCTTTGCCTGCGGTTCGGGCGCGCCTTTCTTTTCCACGGATACGGCATCGGCACTCCGCGCTGCTCAGATTCACGCTGACGCACTGCTGCTTGCAAAAAATGTTGACGGAATATACACCGCCGACCCGAATGTCTGTGCGGATGCAAAGCGGTATGCCCGCATCAGTTACGATGAAGTCATTACAAAAAACCTCAAGGCAACCGACTTAACGGCAATGAGTTTTTGCCGCGAATACAGCATTCCGATGGTGCTTTTCAAAATGCACTCCGCAGAAGCGCTTGTTGCCGCCGTTAACGGCGAAAATGCCGGCACGATAGTTGATGCGCAGCCGGGATTCGAACTTGTTTAAATTAAATGCTGCTTCGGGGGCAGTCGAACTCATAAGCAGCATCAATCGGAGTTGCCCTTGCGCAGTCAATTTGCGAATTTTGCCGCAAAAATACAAAAAAACACCCCCGACTGCGGTTGACAACGCCGCGGCCTTAATATAAAATAATACAGTTAATTCATTCTTCAAGAGGAGGATTTACCATGGATATTATCGAAACCGCACAGGATAAAATGAACAAGACCATTGCAGTGCTCAACAGGGATCTCGGCTCCCTTCGTGCAGGCAGGGCAAACCCCAAGCTGCTTGACCGCATCATGGTGGACTATTACGGCACGCCCACTCCCATTAACCAAATGGGCACCGTCAGCTCACCCGAACCGCGTCTTCTTGTTATCTCGCTGTGGGATGCTTCAATGATCTCAGCCGCGGAAAAAGCAATTCAAAAATCCGATCTCGGCATCAACCCGTCGAACGACGGCAAGCTCATTCGCCTTGTTTTCCCCGAACTTACCGAGGAGCGCCGCAAAGAGCTTGTTAAAATCGTCCGCAAAAAAGCCGAGGAATCCAAAGTTGCGATCCGTGCAATCCGCCGCGAAGCAAACGAAACCATCAAAAAAGACTGCAAGGACGGCACTATCACCGAGGATGACCAGAAGAGGCTTGAAGAAAAGGCTCAAAAGGCCACCGACAATGCCATTAAAGAAATTGACCGCATTGCAAGCGAAAAAGAGAAGGAGCTTCTTGCCGTTTGATGAACATACTCGGTTATCCGCTTGATCGGGCCGCTGCAATTCTTGAGCGTGCGGGCTACCGCGTTGAAACGGTCGAGGCACGTTCACGCAAGGGCGTTGAAGGCGACTCCAAACGTGTTGTGCGCTGCCTTCCCCTGCCCGGTCGCAGCATTCCGACAGTTCAGCTTGTGTTTTGTGAATTCAAAACAAACGTCGATTCCCTCCGTGCGGAGGATGCGGCGGACGCTGAATCAACCCATTGAGAATACGCGGCTGCTGCAGGTTCTCGGCTTGCAGCAGTCTTGTTATCGTATTTTTTGATGCTGCCCGGGTATGATGTCCGTTCCGGCCTCTTTTATGTTTTATGAAGATTTATCCCAAATTCACAAATGAAGAACTTGCCGCACTTTCACTCGGCGGCGAACTGCCGCACCATGTCGGCATAATAATGGACGGCAACGGCCGTTGGGCAAAGAAACGCCTGCTTCCGCGCAGTGCGGGGCACCGTGCGGGAATGGAATCCCTGCACCAAATCGTCCGCACAACGCATTCTCTCGGAATCAAGGCTCTCACGGTCTATGCATTTTCAACCGAAAACTGGGCTCGCCCCGCAGCCGAAATCGATGCATTGTTCAAGCTCCTCTCCGAATATTTTTATAAAGAAATCGATGAGCTGAATCTGAACGGCGTCCGGATACGCACCCTCGGCGAACTTTCGGCATTTAAACCCGGACTCCGTTCCCTCATGGAGGATGCCGTTGAAAGAACAAAGCATAACACCGGCCTCTGTTTCAATATCGCCGTTAACTACGGCAGCCGTGACGAAATCGTTCATGCTGTCCGCCGCATTGCAGCGGAGGGCATTGCACCCGATGCCGTTACCGAGCAAACAATAGCAGACAGGCTTTATACGTCAGGACTGCCCGAACTTGATCTCATCATCCGCACCGCCGGTGAGGAGCGTTTGTCCAACTTTTTGCTTTGGCAGGCCGCATATGCCGAGTTTGTTTTTTCAAAAACGCTGTGGCCCGATTTCACTCCCGAGGTTTACTTTGGTTGCCTGCGCGAGTTTTTGAATCGAACCCGACGCTTTGGCCGTGTGCTTTGATTTTGCGGAAGTTTTGTTCAGGTTTGCACCGTTTTGCGGCTCCTTTCAGCGCAGCCGCAGAATAATTTTGATTTAAGGATTTTGTTTTATGAAAGATTTGCCTGTTCGCACTTTAATCGCCGTTCTGTTAATCGGTCTGCTCTGCCTCGTTGTTTGGTTCGGGGGCTGGGTTCAGGCGGCTGTTCTCGGACTTTTCACAGTTGCAGCTGTCTATGAAATGTTCACGATCTTTGTCAAAAGAGGAATTCGCCCCGCCGTGCTTCCGCAAATTCTGCTCGGCGGCTCAATGTTCGCCGTAATGTATAAATTCGGCGCAAGATTCATTCTTCCGCTGGCGGCTGCCGCATTTGTTGCAATCATGGTTGAAAGAATCCTTAACGCGCGGCGCACAAATGAAGATCTTATCGCTTCGCTTGCGCTGCTTGTCTACCCCGTGTCTCTGCTTGCCTGCTTCGGACTTGTCGGGTTCGGCCGAAACGATATTTCGCGTGCAGCATTCCTTTGCATTTTTGCCGGTCCCTGCATGGCTGACAACACCGCATACATGGTCGGTTCACTGTTTGGCAAGCACAAACTCTGTCCCTATATCAGCCCTAATAAAACTGTTGAGGGCGCAGTAAGCGGCGTTGTCGGCGGTGCTCTCGGCGGCGTTATTGTCTATTTTGCTCAAAAACTCTGGGGACTTGACGTTTCTCTCGTTACTCTTATTGCAGTATGCTTCATCGCGGGCATCGTTGGGCAGTTCGGAGATCTGCTTGCATCCACATTCAAACGCTGGGCAGGTGTTAAAGATTACAGCAATCTTTTCCCCGGTCACGGCGGCGTGATGGACAGATTGGACAGCGCAATGGTCGCTGCGCCAATCGTTGCGGTCGCATTTGCATTTTTCATTTAATATGCATCAAGCGGATGCCGAACAGTCGGTCTGCTGATTGCCGCAGCCCGCTGCAAAGGCGGCATGTCCGCCCCGTTGTTGTTTACGGATTTTTCCATTGGGCTTACGCAGAAAAAATTCTCGTTGTACGGAGGATCAACAAATGAAAAAAATCGCCGTTTTCGGTTCAACCGGTTCAATCGGAACACAAACTCTCTCCGTGGCGGGCTTTCACCCGGATGAATTCGAAGTTTATGCAATAGCTGCAAACAAAAACGCAGAGCAGGTGGTTCGCAGCGCAAATGAGTTTCACCCGAAGTTCATCGGCATGTATGACGAAGCCGCCGCACGCGAAGTTTCCGAACGCTGCCCCGGCATCACTGTTGTTTCGGGCGGCGAAGTAAACTCGCTTGCGGCTCTTTCCGAAGTTGACATTGTTGTGAACGGTGTCAGCGGCTTTGCAGGACTGTTCCCGCTGCTTTCCGCACTCCGTGCAGGAAAAACCGTTGCGCTTGCAAACAAAGAAAGCATTGTTTGCGGACACGTTGTTGTGGACCGCACTCTCGCTGAATTCGGCGGAAAAATACTTCCGGTTGACAGCGAACAGAGTGCAATTTTTCAATGCCTTGCCGCAGGCCGCAGTGAGGATGTTCGTTCGCTTATTCTGACAGCATCCGGGGGTATGTTCCGCAACGCTTCGGCCGATGAACTTGCCCGTGTAACGCCGCAAATGGCGCTCCGTCACCCCACGTGGAGCATGGGCGGAAAAGTGAAGCTTCCTCCAGAATTGGCTGACCTTTTACGCTCTGATCTGGAACGTGCAATTTACGAGGCGGCCCTGCACCGGGACGATGATTTGATTGCCAGACGCTGTATTATTGAAAAATCAGCACAAGTCGATGTTGCGGCTGAGTTGGGCTGGGATAGGTCAACAGTGTCTCACCACCTTTCGTACATAATGGATGAAGTGAAGCGGTCCGCAAGTAGAATTGCACAAAAAGAAGGAGTCAGGTATTAACCTGGCTCCTTTTGTTTTGCCAATTTTATCAGATCTTCGTAGTCTTTTCCCATTGCTGCAT
>OMBK01000975.1_pt1 | contig 12324 bp, 8 predicted proteins | sample 1644881 | NCBI WGS metagenome assembly OMBK01 (sample SAMEA103958132, study PRJEB25191) | human gut metagenome | biome: human-associated habitat [ENVO:00009003]; feature: intestine environment [ENVO:2100002]; material: feces | place: Germany | collected 2013/2015
TTTTCTCCTATTATTTTTTCATTTATTTTAATTTCATTACTATTTAATAAAAAAACGGGAGTATTTATAATAAGATAGTTAGAATTAAAAATCGCAAATCTTTTCAACGTTAAAATTATGACTTGATAAAAATCTTTCATCTAAAACCTCCTATTTATATTATATCACAGAAGTTAAGACTTTAAAAATTAAAAACATTAAATGATTTACAAATTTTTACCTTTGTGCTATAATAAAAATACTAATAAAGAGTAAAAAAGGGTGATAAAATGAAAATAAGATGCAAAAATTGTTATCGTATTTTAAATCCTAATGAAGAATATTGTACTAGTTGTGGTGAATATAGCGAAAAAATGCATAAAGCGATGGTGACAGGTGATTATGGTCCTGATCCTGTGGCAAAATTTAAAATAAGTTTTGGGATTTATGCAATTGCCGGTTTTATTTTATGTGGAATTTTTCAAGTTATTTTTGCTTTAATTGAAAATAAAATGAATAATGATAGTGGCTATACTAATCTTTTTTGTCAAACCAATAGTTTATTTTATAGCAGTATAATTGCTTTTGTTACAATGCTTATTGTTTTTAAGAAAGATTTAAAATCTTATTTTCCCAAAATGACTAAAAATCAAATATTAGGTAGTGTTATGATTGGGAGTTTGACAGTTGCAATTGTTATCCTACTTAATTATTTATCTAATTTCACTTTAATTTTTCCTAAATATATTACAAAATATTTAGAAGAAGGTAGTGCTGTCTTTTTTGATTTTAAAGGTGAGTGTATTTTTAAGATTGTTGTGGGGACACTTTTATCTAGTATTTGTTTAGAAATACTTGGTAGAAAGTATCTAGTTGATGCTCTTGATGAAACCATGCTTTCAGATCAGGCTATCTATTTTGTTACTAGTATTGTTGTTGCACTTTTTGAAATAGCTTGGATTATGTCGTTAGAAATTGCGATTGTGAGTATAGTTTTTAATTTAGTAGCCACGGGTATTTATATGTATACCAATCGAAATCTTTTGGTGAATATCATAATGCGAATTTTGATTGTGTTAATTGTTTTGATTATATTTTTATAGAGGTGAATTATGAGTTTAACAGCAGGAATTGTTGGTTTACCTAATGTTGGTAAATCAACATTATTTAATGCCATTACAAAATCAGGAGCACTAGCCGCTAATTTTCCTTTTGCGACAATTGAACCTAATGTTGGAGTAGTTGAAGTAAAAGATAAACGGTTAGATAAAATTGTTGAGATAGTCAAACCACGAAGTATAGTTCCTACTTCATTTTCTTTTACCGATATTGCAGGACTTGTTAAAGGTGCAAGTAAAGGTGAAGGTCTAGGCAATCAATTTTTATCACATATTCGTGATGTTGATGCTATTTGTGAGGTTGTTAGATGCTTTGAAGATCCCAATATTATTCATGTAGAAGGAAAAGTAGATCCAATCAGTGATATTGAAGTAATTAATTTAGAATTGATTTTAGCAGATTTAGAAGTTGTTGAAAAAAGATTACCAAAAATAGAAAAAAAAGCTCAACTTAAAGTTGATAATGATGCAGTTTTTGAATATCAAATTTTAAAAAAACTGCATAATGGTTTTTTGAACAATATTCCTGCTCGCTTAATCCCCTTAACAACAGAAGAAAAACTGTATGTGAAAAACTATCAGTTTTTGACAATGAAACCAATATTGTATGTTGCCAATGTTGGTGAAAACGATATTGTAAAGGGGAATCAATATGTTGAATTAGTAGAAGAATATGCTAAAAAGGAAGAATCAAAAGTTGTAATGATTTCCGCAAAAATAGAAGAAGAATTAAGTATGTTAGATGATGAAGATCGGCAAATGTTTTTAGACGATCTGGGGTTAGAAGAAAGTGGATTAGATAGACTTGTCAAAGAAGCTTATGCTTTGCTTGGTCTTTGTACTTTCTTTACAGCAGGTGAAAAAGAATGTAGAGCTTGGACTTTTAGAAAAGGAATGCTTGCTCCTCAGTGTGCTGGTGTTATTCATAGTGATTTTGAAAGAGGATTTATTAGAGCTGAAACGTATTCTTATGAAGATCTAGTTGAATATGGAACGCCTCTTAAAGTAAAAGAGGCTGGAAAAGTGCGTCTAGAAGGAAAAGATTATGTTGTAAGAGATGGCGACATTGTGCTTTTTAGATTTAATGTATAAAAATATAAATTTTACAAAAAAAAAGAATAAAGTGAGGTGAAATCATGGATGAAAAAAATTTATATTTAGAATCGTTAAAACATCGCAATTATGATATGTATAAATACTTTAAAAGAGGTTTAGATATGATTGCTACTTTAAAGGAAAAGACCTATGAGGCATATATTGTTGGTGGCGTTGTCCGTGATTTCGTTTTAAATGTTGATTTTAATGATATTGATATCGCTACTAGTGCCACACCTGCTGCGATTAAAGATATTTTTTCTAGTTGCAATATTGATGATTATTATGAATCTTTAGGAACAATTGTTATTAAAGAGGCTGGTTTTAGATATGAAATAACGACCTTTAGGACCGAAGAATATGTAAAATTTAAAATCAAAGATGTTCATTATTCTAAAAAATTAGTAGAAGATATTATTAGGAGGGATTATACCATCAATGCCTTAGCCTTAACCCCTAATTTGACAGTTGTCGATTTGGTTGAAGGTCAAAAGGATTTAGAAAATGGCATTGTGAGAATCATTGGTAGTGGTAAAAGACGCTTTAAAGATGATCCTACAAGGATTTTAAGAGGTCTTCATTTGGTAGCTAAATTTGGTTTTGATATTGAAAGTAATACTGAAAAAGGCATGCGCAAAAGCAAACAATATTTAAAAGAACTAAGTGATCAAAAAATGATAACCTTATTATATAAAATTTTAAATGAAAAGTTTGGTTTAAAAGCATTAAAAGCTATAGATGATAATAATTTATTCAAATTTTTACCGAACTATTCTTATTGGGTAAGATTGCTCATAAAAAGTTATAAAAAGTTAGGAACAATTGAAAAGATCACCCTTCTTTATCGAATAATGGGACAAATACCTGATAATACTGGTCATACCCATGAAGAATTGGTCGAAATAAAAAAATTATTAGAACTTTCACAACATTTATCAGTAAATAAAGTGAACGCAATGATGGTTTTTAAAATTAAAGTTGAGGATTTATTAGCTGCTGATCGCATTTCTAAAGCGTATAATTATAAATATCATAGTCAAAAACGTAAAATTAAAAGTATTCATAAACATTTGCCAATTCATCATGAAAAAGAATTAGATTTTAGCAACCGTGAATTAATCAGTATAGTTGGTTCTGATGATCCTAAAATCTCAATGATTAGATCGGAGTTATTATCAATGGTTATTAATGGTGAAGTGCCGAATAAGAATTTACTTCTTAGAAATGAAGTTATGAAATTAATGAGCAAATCAACGCTAAATAAACAAGCAATGATAACTAAGGCACCAGATACAGATAAAAAAATATTTAATCCTATTTTTGCCAATAAAAGAGAAAAAGAAGATAAATATTTTGATGATGCTAAAGAAGAAGAAAAATTATATCAAAAAGTTTATGATGATTATTCAGAAACTTTAGAGAATAATTTTGATGCTTGGGACCAAGTACCTGTTGATATTGATTACTATGAGCAATTAGGTGGTTTATCTTCAAATAATAAACTAGTTGATATTTCTGATGAGGAATTAAAAATGATAAAAGATGAATATAAAGAAGATTTTATGCAACTTTATAAAATATATGTAAAGGGTGTTAAAAATTATTATGAGTTATCAGAAAGAGAACAAAAAATCAAGAGTGAAGAAATTAAACAACAAGTTAAAGAGTTTTTATTAAGAAATAATACCAAATATCGCGTATTAAATGAAAGAGGTCTAGTTTAATGAAAAAGTTTATTGATATGAAAATAGGAGAAGATGTTGAGTTTTATGCTTTAGTAGAGTCAACCCAAAAACGGTATACACCTAATAAAAGTTCTTATTATAGTATAACATTATCAGATGGTGATTCTAATATTGATGCTAGAGTTTGGGATGTAAATTTGATTGAAAAAAATGAAGTGAATCCAGGAATGGTATGCTTTTTTAGTGCTCATATTAATGAATATGCAGGAAAATCTCAGTTTGTGATAAGTGGAATTAGATTAGTTAGCGAAGAAGAAATTAAGGATAAAAAGTTTTATCGCTCTGCCCCTCTTTCAGAAGAGGAACTTAGAACTAAGATAAAAAACTATATTCATAAAATATCCAACAAAATTTTAAAAAATTTAGTGGTTGGTTTGATTTCTAAAGTTCCTGATGATTATTTTGTTTTTCCTGCTGCTATGTCTATGCATCACAACTATTTTAATGGGCTTGCTTACCATACCTATTCAATGTTGATGTTAGCTGATAAATTTTTAGAAGTTTATGAAGGAATGAATGCGGATTTATTATATGCTGGCGTATTGTTACATGATATAGGTAAAACTAAAGAATTAACAGGGCCTAGATCACCTCTTTATACAGAGGAGGGAAATCTTCTTGGACATATTGTAATTGGTCTTCAGATGCTTGCAATTGAAGCAGCAGAACAACATGTTGATGACACAGAAGAATATAAAACGTTAAGTCATTTAGTGGCCTCTCATCATGGTGAATTAGAGTTTGGTTCGCCAAAAGAACCTGCCATTATGGAAGCATTTGCTTTGCACTTTATTGATTTAGCAGATTCTAAAATGGCACCAATTAGTGCTGAAATTTTGAAGACTCAAAAGGGTGCTTATTCCTCACCAATTACAAGTTTAAATCGAAAAAGTATTTATGTACCTAATTTGAAATAAAAAAAACTTAACTTTGATATATAATTCAAAGTTAAGTTTTTTATTTAATGAGAAAATTTCATAAGAAACTTTTTATTCTTCAACATCTTCCTCAACAACTTTACATGCATTAATATATTCTCTTAGTAATTCTTTGTTATCAAAAGTAATCGTTGTTAATAATTCTAATGATTCATCCATTAAAGCATTGTTAACAGTATCACTATCAGCCAAAGCATTTATTGCCGGAATATAGTATGTAGTTATACAATTTTTAACAGCAGTAGTAGTATTTGATGGATTTTTCAGATAATTTTCATATTGTAAACGAGTAGGTTTATATGACTTTGTTGAAGATGTAATGTAATATGGTTTTACAATCTTAGTTACAAAATATAAATAAGTTGTATTTTCACAAAGAACAAAATCATTTTCAGTATCGGATACATTTACAAAATCAGTTGCTCTAACTGTATAAGTTACATCATTTTTAGTATAAGTATAAGATTTGCTTAAATCTTGACCTGAAAGATCTGTACCTTTTTCGCTGTCAGTATCATTGTATGCTAATAATCTTGCATATTGAGTTCGAATTTGTTCTATTATTTTTTCATCATTACTGCTAGATGCATTATAACTGGCACTAGAAATTAATTTAACTTTTAAACCAGCAGTTTTAAATTCTTTCCAAATACCATTTTGATTTTTATTGGTAAGATTGTATTCAAGAATGACATCATTTAAAGCAGTAGTAATTGTTTCTTTTTTCTTCACTGCTTCAGCATAAATTGTTTGAAGCAATTGAGTTGCAAGTAAAGCCTCAGGGCTACCTTCTGTTACTTCATCGGCTTTATTATCTAAATTTTTATCATAATAAACTTTTAAACCAACTGCAGTAGCATTGAAATAATTGTTATAGATTTCTTCCATTTTTTCTTGTACTAAAGCATCAATAGGAGTAGTAACTTCACCACTTTCATCTTTTACTTCTTCAACTAAATATAAAGATTCTTTAAACTCATCTAACGATTCTTCGTATAAACTTGAATCAAGGTTAATAATAATTTTTTCTTCAGATAGAAGGCCAAGATAGTCTCTAACAAAGTTATCCCAACCATAATTTTTATCAAAACCTAAAGATGCATAATCGCCATTTTCAAATGCTTCTTTATATTCAGCAATTTCTGCTTCATAATAATCATCGTATTTTTCTTGATCTAAGATAGTACCAGTAGCAAGATCATATACGCCATTATCTTTTAGTACAATATATTGTTTTAAATATAATGCAGCAATATATACACCATAATTACTTATAAGTTTATCATAAAATTGATCTGCAGTTACGTATATGGTTTTTCCATTTAATTCATAACTAAATACATTAACATTACTTTCTTCTTTAGTATAAACAAAAGCAGGGTAATCATCTGTTGAATAACCTAAATTTTTGAAAATACTATCATAGGTAATTTTATAAAAATTTTCAAGTCCAGCATCATAAATTTTAAGGTTATGAGCAAGTTCATTTTCTTGTGAAGCCATTGTTGCATAAGCACTAGAAACTTCTGCCTCAATTAAATCTTCAATGACTTTATCTTTTTCACTTTCAAGTGTAACAACATTTCCATCTTCATCTAAATTTCCTGATTCAGTACTCTTGTATATTAAGTATAAATCACTGCCATAAATAGTAGGAGCTTTTGAATAATCGCCATCTTTCCAATTATAGACCGCATTTGCTAAAGAGGAATTGATAGTTGTTAAATCTTCATAAGTATAAGTTTTTAAACCACTTTCGTTTACATTATTGATATTTTTATAAATGTTTTCAAAGATGGCTAAAATCTCATCTTTGGTATATTTAGTACCATCAGTTTTTTGCCAACCAGTATTTAAATAATTTAAGTCAATATTATTACTTGTCATAAAATAATTAGCTTCATTACGAGAATCAAATCTAATAATAATCAAATCATTAGTTTTACGATAAGTGTTTTCAAACGCTTTTTCGATATCTTCATCTTTAAAATAATCTTCTTCCATATGATCTTTAAAGTATTTTTTACCATATTCTAATCTACGATATACTAAACGATAATATGTTTCATAATAATTATCATCTTCAGGGTTTTTGCTTAATCCCGATAAGATTAATTCATCAAGAAATTTTTGTTTTACTTCATCCGTTTTTTCTTCATCACCATAAATGATTTCATCTAAATATTCTTGGAATCCTTCTTCATCACTTAAAGCTGGAAGAAGTGCATCATCAACCATATTTAACAAAACTTCAGTTCCATAAGAATTTAGTAATTGATAATAAACATCTTTTTTTGTAATTGTATAATTACCAATTTTTAAGTACGTTCCTGTTGGATCAGAAAGTGTTGGAATAAGACGATTTTTATCTTTGGAACATTTTTTACAACTTGCACAAACCATTACAGCACAAATTGCTAATATAATAACAATAAATCTTTTAAAGTTTTTCATTTTAAGTACCATCCTATTTCTCTTCTGCATAGCTTTCAAGTAGATAATCAATGTAGAATAATAATTGATCCTTATTGAAACCTTCTGCAAATGTCATAGAATCAAGATCTGCTTTTAATTTATTGGCAAGTTCTTTTTCGACAATGTAGGTTTCAACTTCTGTTTTAGCACTATCATACCAAGCTGTACATTTTGCACTTATATCTTCATCTAATGTATAAGTCTTATTTTCATCATCAAAGTCTTCTAAATCTAAACCTAATTTTTCCATTAATTCTTTTACTTCTTTAGCATATTCATCAACTTTAACTTCTAATTGTTTAATTTGTTCTTTATAAGAAGTTACTGCAGTTTCATTACCAGATGCACTTTCTAAATTCTTTTTAGCTGTTGTTAAACTAGATTGAGTTTCAGTAAGTTTAGTTGATGCTTCATATAATTTGATTTCATCTTCAGTAGGTTGATCAACAAAGTCATACGCTTTTTCAACAGCTACAGCATGGAAACCATAAGAAGTAGCAAAAGCATAATTTTGATCTGTATTTACGATATTATATTTTAAAGCCTCAACAATTGGATTAGTATAATTAGTATCATCTTCAGCAGCTTTTGAGTCATAAACAAGACCATTATCATTAGCATAATTCCACATTTCAAGCATTACATCTTTGAATTCTTCAACTAAAGAAGATGTGTGATCATAATTAGCAGATTTTTCAAATTTAATTTGTAAACCAGCAACTTTATATTTACCAAAGGCTTCTTCTAAAGTAGTTGGATTATTTACCACTTCATATTTAGCATCTTTGTAAACAGTAACTACTTCTGTAAGTTTATCTGAAATTGTACCAGTTGCTAAAACTTCATCATATCTTGTCATGATTAATGTTGCAAGTTCTTCTGCAAGTTCAATTTGTTCAGGAGTCCAATTTTCTTCAGTTACATCATCTTTATTGCTTTCAACAAGTTTGGTATCTGGAGTGCCATCATAATCATAATCAACAGAAATGATTAGATTCATTACATCAACTTTATAAACTTCATCTTGCGCTTTTTCCATTGCTTCTTTAATTCTTTCAAAATTATATAGTGATTCAGTATATTTTTCTAAAACATCAATGTAAATTTTACCACCATAATTTCGATTAATTAATAGTTCTTTTTCAGAATTGGCACCAAAATAATCATGAATAAAGTTTTTCCATCCATATGATGCAGGGAAATTAGGGATATATCCATAATATGCAAGATATGCATACGTAAAATAATCAAGTTCAAAATTTTGTTTAAAAGAAGAAATATCGGATTTTAATAAAGATTTAATATAGTCTTTATCTTCAATATCTTTCCAAGGGTTAAGAGATGTATTAAAATCACTATTAATAATATAATATTGATCAACATAAGATTTAACATAAGTTGCACCATATTTTGCTTCCATTTCAGCAAATAATTGATCAGGTGTGATTTCTAAACCATCTACTACCGCAACTATTTTTTTCTTGTTCTTACGACTAGTTTTATATTCATCGAAATCTGTTTCACTTAGAGTTGTACTATAGAAAGTATTATAGTTATATTCATAGATAGCCTCAATAAATTTATCATAAATTTTTAGACCACTTTCTTGACGTCTAACATAATACATTCTTTCAATATTAGCTTTTTCATTTTCGCCAACTTTATATAAATCTTCTGTCATTTGTTGAATTACTTCATCACGAGAATTTTCTAATGTTGGTTCTTCACCTTCGCCAAGTTTGATAAATAAACAATAATAATCGCCAACACTTTCAAGTTTTACGGAATAAGATTTATAGAATTCTGCCGCATCATCAGAATAAGTTAATTTCGTAGAAGTAGAAGTTAGATATGCAGCATAATCACTATCGTCTGTTACTTCCCAAATAAACTGAGAATATTTAGAAATATCATTATTTAAAGTAAAGTTGTAGTCTAAAACTACATCTAAGGCATCAACCACAACAGTTTTGGTTTCTTCTTTTTCAGAATCATCAGAACTGGTTGCGGTAACTTCAATTTTATAAGTTACTTCAAGAGTTGTTTCACCAAATTTTATAATACCTTTGATTGTTTGTGAAAGTTTAGAAGAAGTACGAGTAACTGTTATGATACCAGTTTCACTATTTAATTTAAAGTTTTCTTCGTCAACGGCTTCCCACTCAATTGTAGCATTTTTATCACTGCCATTAATTACAACTTCTAGTGGTAAATTTAAATCGCCTTTAATTGTGGCATATTTTTTCATTTGCTCATCTAAAGCAACCTTTACTAATTGTAAAGTTCTTGCTTCACTGACTGATGTTGTATAATAATCGCTTGTAATAATTGCCTCACCATTATTGGTATAAGCCCAAACTTCGTTGTACATACCAATAAATGCTGCAATCACTTCATCTGGTGTTAAGTAATCGTGAAGAGTAGGATATTCTTTTACTTCAGGATCATAGGTTGATTTTACCCATCCAGCAAGTTGATTAGTAGATGAGGTGGATTTAGAGGCATCAGGATTAATGCCATACTTTTTCATCATTGCATCAGCAGCAGCTTTGCTAGTAAAAGGAATAAACAAGCCAGTTGTTGTTTTTCCAAAATTATCTTCAAAGTATTCTTCAATATCCTCATCATCGAATAAGCCAGTTTTACCATTATCTATGCGATCTTGTTCATATCTTTTTAGATACTCGGCTTTGGCCCAAACTTCTTTTGCATATTGTAAACGATAATAATCTTTTACCTTTGTCCATACTTTGCTCGTATAGGCATCGTATGCACTATTTTCATCAGCATCCGCTTTGGTTATGACACCAGTTATGATTAAGGATTCAATGACATCATCCCATTCTTTTTGTTTATCACCTTTAAAATCTTCACCAAAGATATCATTTTCAATATAAGGAATTAAATCTTCATCTTTTACCTTTGCGATTTCATCTTTGTAAAGATAGGTGTCAATTAAACGAGTTAATTCAACTACTCCATAATCTTTTTTTAAAGCATCATATATCGTTTGCTTTGTTACATTTAAATTGCCAAATTGTAAATAACTTTCCTCACCATTACTTAATTTTGGTGTTTTACTGTTTGTTGCATTAACAATAACAATTGTTATGGCAATTACAATAATTAAAGAAAGTCCTATTACAACAGGCAATAGTTTCTTAAAAATTTTCATCTTTTTTGTTTCCTTTCTTGAAATTAAAAAATTTTTAACGTTTATATTTTACCATTTTTTATAAAAAAATTCAACTTATAAAAGCTATTTTTAATAACTAAATACAACTTTTTTTAAAAAAGATGGTCAAATGTGAAATTAATGTGAAATTATTCTAATAGGCAAAAGTAATAGTCATATAAAAAAAATCTTCATAAATTAAGAGTGTAAAATGATAGCTCATTATCAATAGTGAAAGGGGGAAGAATGATGAATCAATGCCGTGGTGAATATGGGTATGCTTTCATATTAGTTCTATTTATTTTACTTGCTATTATTGGCGCATGCTGGGGATTCTAACATGAAACCTTTTATTAAGCCTCTTGAAAAAGAGGTTTTTAATTTTTTTATTTATTATTATCTAGTTTGCTAAAATCTTGCATTTATGATATAATTTATTATTGGTGAGGGAATATGGAAATCATTGTACTAGCAAGTGGCTCTAAGGGTAATGCCACATATATTCAAACAAAAAACAATAAAATTTTACTTGATGCGGGAATTAGTTATTTGCAAATAAAGAATCGACTTTTATCAAAGGGTATTTTATTAGATAAATTAGATGCAATTTTAATTACCCATGAACATACTGATCATATTAAATATTTAATAAGTATTGCAATGAAAACAAAAGCTAAAATTTATTTAAGTGAAGAAGTATATAAAATTTTAAATGTAAGACTAAATGGGGGCTTAAATGATTTATCGGTTTATTTTATTAGAGAAAATAATCGTTATGATTTCAATGATCTTTTTGTCGTCCCAATGAAATTATCACATGATGCTAGTTGTTGTTTTGGATATTTGTTTAAAGAAAAAGGTCCGGGTAATAAAACATATGGTTATATTACTGATACTGGTTATATACCAGAGGAATACCTATCCATAATTGCTAATTTACAAGTTATTTCAATTGAATCGAATCATGATGTTAAGATGTTAAAAGAGAGTAAAAGGACTTGGCCATTGATTCAAAGAATTTTGTCTAATAATGGTCATTTATCAAATATTCAATGTTCAAATTATTTAAAGGGTTTGAATTATCAATATGTTAGAGTAGTAATTTTATCCCATTTAAGTGAGGAATGTAATTTAGAAAGTTTGGCCTATAGTGAAGTAGTGAAAGTTTTTGATGGACAGATTCCATGTCAGATTCAAATTGCCAAGCAATATGAGGCACTACCAATAATTGAGGTTAAATGATGATTAGGATAATTTGTATAGGCAAACTGAAAGAAAAGTTTTTAGTAGATGGCGTTGATGAATATAAAAAAAGAATTGAAGGTTTTCAAAAACTTCAAATATTAGAATTAAAAGAGTATAATACTTCGGATATTTCAAAAAATATTGAAAATGAAGGATTTGAAATTTTAGAAAAAATAAATAGTGATGAACATCTTATTACTTTGGAAATTTTGGGGAAGAAATTTGATAGTATCACTTTTAGCAAATATTTAGAAAAACAGTTTATCTATGGTGTATCTAAAATTACTTTTGTTATTGGTGGTTCAAATGGATTAAGTGAAGAGGTAAAAAAACGAAGCAATCTTCATTTGTCTTTTTCAGATATGACTTTTCCTCATCAATTAATGCGCGTTATTCTGCTTGAACAGCTGTATCGTGCATACAAAATCAATGCCGGCGAACCGTATCATAAATGACGTGCAATCAATGTCGCGTAATGCGTACACAGGTTTCGCGAATATGATATGGCAGGATTGCGATGCGGCAAAATATGGTGAGATCGCCGAAAGATAATA
>OMBK01000977.1_pt1 | contig 12305 bp, 13 predicted proteins | sample 1644881 | NCBI WGS metagenome assembly OMBK01 (sample SAMEA103958132, study PRJEB25191) | human gut metagenome | biome: human-associated habitat [ENVO:00009003]; feature: intestine environment [ENVO:2100002]; material: feces | place: Germany | collected 2013/2015
GGTAGACATTTTGAGGTTTATATATCATATTATCACTTCCTTTAAAATATTTTTTTGTAATAAAGAAAAAGAGCAAAACAAACTTAATTGTTTGTTTTGCTCTTTTGAATTTTTGCAGCAACTTTGTAATCTCTGCTGATTGAAATTAATCATGGATATAGCATTATACTATACCCATGATTTTTATTCAATAAGATGCAAACTCTTTAATAAGCTCAATAATATTAGGTAAATTACCATTTAATCTGTTGTAGATGAATATAATACCGATAGTAACAAAAAATGCATCCATTAAATATTCAAATTTATTACTCATATATTTAGCATAAGATACAGTATATTTACCACTTCTGAGCATCTCTTTCCTACGCTTTTTTTTAATTTTTTCAAATTTGATTCGACGATTTATTCCATAAGCTATTGACAATAACCCTAAAAGAATATCCCAATAAGATAGAATCTCTTTCAATTATTACTCCTTTTATATATATTTTACCAATATATTGTTTAATCTATCAATATTATTTTGTGCGTGCTCCTGATTATCTTTATCCAGCCATTCTGAATACCATGGTAACGCTTGCTATTAGTAAGCTTACAATAAAACAACTTGGGTTTCACTTGAAACCCAAGTTGTTTCATTTTTTTATCAAAGTTACACTTTAATTAGTAAAAATATACTTAATAAGAATGATAATATTAGGCATATTACCTTTGAGCCTGTTATAAATAAATAATATTCCTATTAAAATCAAGAACATATACATTGAATAGTAAAATTTATTATCTATATACCTTGAATAAGATACTATCCATTTTCCAGTTCTCAGCATTTTATTATCATCTATATTTTTTAATTTCTGAAACTTAATCAAACGACAAATCCCAAGTGAAATTGATAATAGCCCTAAAAGAATATCCCAATAAGACAGAATCTCTTTCAATTATTTCTCCTTTTATATATATTTTACAAATATATTGCTTAATCTATAAATATTATTTCTTTTTATATAGACCTTTTTACATAATGTAAAATTCACAATTATCTAAACATAAGATTTTATGATTTATATATCCATTTGATAATAATACAAATTCGCCATATCCCCAACACATTTTACCAGCAAACCATTTATGATCTTTTGGTACATTAAATAAATAAGATACCACATTTTTATAGACTAAAAAATAGATACTATTATTAATTTCCAATTTAATTCTTATATTACATTTGTTGTTATATACTTTTTCTACAACAATACTTTTTATTAGTACATCATGGAAGCCATCATTATTATAATATAATTGAAGAAAAAGTTTTGAAAAAGAACTTTCTATCGTCTTAAAATAATCAGAATATGTTTTACAAATTTCCTTCCAAACTTTATTCATTTCTGTTCTCTTTTTCTCATCTTTGTAATCATAATCTAAATATTCTTGCTTAAAATACTTCATGATTTAAACTCTCTAACTAAAATAATAGTGCGGGAACAGGAAAAAAATTAAATGATGGTATGTATACTAGTCCACTATACGGCATTGGCCCTATTATAATGACGTGTTTTCATTCTGGTTGCCTTGTATTGGATTACTCGTCATACCATCTTCATAAATATCCTTTAATTTATTTGTAGATGGTGAAAATTCATTAAAAGGACTTTCATATGCAAAACGTATAGTTTCATCCGCATATGTTACTTGATATACATCATATAATTGATAATATGGTTTACTAACTGTGCCACAGTAGTCATACTCTGCTTTACTCAAAAATTTTTCTTCATTCTTTTTCCAATCCCAACCTGTTTTTTCTTTTAATGTTTTAAGAACTTTAGAAGGTGGAGAGCCAGGAGAATTATTATTTTTATCATGAGGAGAACCATCATCATTCTGTGAATAAGTCTTTTTTCCATTCTTATATGATAAATGTACATGTTGTCCCTTATCATTATTATTGCCATGTGCATTTTCTATTCAGCGAAAGCGGATCTTCTAATTTACCTGCATATGAATCCCTGCTGATAAATCTACCTGTTGCCGGGTTATAATACCTCGCCCTGAGATAAACAGTCGCAGTTTCCTTGTCAAAGTACTCACCGCAGTAACAGAACGCATTCGTATCGTTTTTATCGATATTCTTCTCAACGCCAAAAGCGTCATATGTATACTTCTTTGTAACCTCGCCGTCAGCATTTGTAAGATTTACAACGTCCCCATGCTCATTCTGCGTATAGTAGGTATACTCGGACTTGTTGCCATTTCTGTAGTTGTACTTCGCAACAAGATTTGTGCCTCTGATGTAACAATCAGCTTCATAGAACTGGTTGTCGATAATGTATGCAACAAATTTATTATATCATAATTCCAATGCTTTTGTAAAGAAAAAGCGGAGTAAAACTTGAAAAATCAATACAAGTTTTACTCTATTAAAAATTGTTTCCATTTTTACAATAACAATGTATATGCTTCCTTTAGAAACACATGAAAATCTTTAATGTTTTAACCGAATTCTTTTAACCATTTTTCAAAATTCTCATTACCATATAAATATTCACTCGGACTTACTTTAATATCTATTCCAGATAAAATCATTATCAAATCCCATGATCGTTCGTTTTTGAAAATCAAATCATCATCAACCAAAAATTGTTGCGCCCAATCAGCGACTTCTTCCCTAAATGATATATCATTTTTAACTTTGCATAATTGATTGTACACATAATTGTAATCGGGTTCATTCATATTGACTCCTTCCGTTCACCATTTACCAGTGTATTTTCCTTGTTTATTAAAACAATAATGGACTTTTTGACCACCAGTAATAGATGTATCAGGTCTAACCTGTCTTACGTTTCCAAAATGGTCCAAGGTTTCATGCCAGCCTCTTGTTTTCCCACTTAAATAATCCCATTCTCTAACATATCTTCGCCCTGTATGCAGGAGAATTGGCTCTATCAGCTTTTTCTGGATTCCTGTGCTTTCAATAAGCAAATTACGGTTTCTAAATGCAATGAAATTCTTATCAGCAAAGGTCTTGCCCCCATGACAAATTTGAGGGTTTTGAAATAAGGGAAAGATTCCACCTGCGGGTTGCAAGTGGAATCTTTTTAGTTGCCTTATTGAAATGTTGTAATTTGATTTATCGATAAAGAAAAGCGGAGCAAAGCAAGCTTTATAAGCGAGTTTTGTTCTGTTAGAAATGTCAAATTAACATGAATTTATATAAAAATTATATTTTGTGTCGTAACATCAACATTCAATCTTTGATTGCTCAAAATTCTTTTTACATTATCATCTTTTAAATCAGACAAAATTAGTGGTACTTTAGGTTCGGCAACTATACGATATGAATTTATAAGAGGTCCATTCGGATCGCGTGGACAGGTATCAAAACAGTATATTCCTTTTGAAGTTAAATCAACGCTTTCATTAAAAATCGGTATTTTCAATAGCTGTTCATATCGTTTCTTTTTTATGTGTTGAATTTCCTGAGGTTCGCCATATTTGTCTATTTTTTGATTTTTTCTATGAGATCCTCCGCCATAATCATAGTAATACTGTATTTTTGTGAATGACTTAAATTCATCAAAAAAATACTTTTCAAGAAATTCAACATCCTCAACAGATTTAATAATAAAATCAGGAAGTATTGCATTACCGCCGGATGTCAATTCAATAACCTTATTGAATCTATCAACTGCAAACCATATTAAATCAAGAAATGGAAGATCTTCTTTATTAATTTTCACTTAATTACCACTAAATATTTTATTTAATATTATCGAAAAGCTTCCTTAAATATACTTGTACAATTTTTACAGGCTGGCACCACTTCTCCAGTTCTCGGCCTCACTGCACTTGTAAATCTAATATTATTTATTCGACTACCTTTAAGCATCAATGATAAAAAAACAATAAACAACGTAGAAGCCCATCTGCGTTGTTTATTGTAAAACTTATAGGTTCATTTCATCTTTATCTTATAAAAAATCTTTTATATTAAGTAGCTTTAATAAATTTGATTTTATTTTTTTATTTTTAATTTTCATTGCATAAAAATCTATTCCCCTTTCTTTATAATCCTTTACTTTTATATTTGCTCCTGCATCTAATAATGCTTTTACTATTTCAATATTCCCATAGGAAACGGCATAAAGTAATGCTGTCATTCCTTTTTTTGTTTTAGCTTCTATATTAGCATTATGATGTAAAAGTAAATTAACAACATCAGATTGGTTATAGCAACTGGCTATAATTAAAGGTGTCGTTCCATCATTAGAAGCTATATCTTTGTTAGCTCCATGTTTTAATAACAATGAAACAATATCAACCAATCCTTTAGCAGAAGCCTCATATAATGCTGACATTCCGTCTTCGTCTGCCAAGTTAAGATTAGTATTTTTATCACATAATATTTTAATTATATCTGTGCTTTCGGATTCCACTCCCCATAAAATTATAGGAGTATTCCTATAAAATACATTAGGATCATAATTCATTTCTAGCAATAAACGAACATGATAAATATTTCCGGATGAGACTGAAATAGCAAGGATTTCATTTTTTTCTTCTTTTAGCAATATATCATTAAATTCTTTTATTAAAAATTTAAAGATGTTAAAGTTCTCTGATAGTGCAGATAGAATCAAGGGCGTTTCCATATTAAAATTAGGTATAATTGGACAACATCCTAATTTAATTAAGTCTTGAACCATTTCAAAATTTGCATCTTTAACTGCATAGTGTAATAATGTATTTCCATCTTTATCTCTTTTGTATTTTTCATTTACTTTTATATTGCTATAATCATTATTTAATAAAGAATTATATAATTCTTTAATACTGCTCAATATACATCACTTTCCTTTCGGATAATAATAATGATCATGTGAGGAAGGTCTATGCGGAGTATCCCTTTGAGAGTTAGGTACGTCTGGATGATAATGGGGTTTATTACCATCAGGATGATGAACAGGAGGTTTTCCATTTCCCGCTTTTTTTGCAGCTTCTTTAGCGTCTTTTCTAGATGTATAATGCTTTCTTCTTCCAATAGGATACTTTGATCTTTCCTTTGCATAAGAAATAGCCGTTTCTGCTCCATAAGAAACTGCTGCCGCTCCTGCTGAAACAGCCGCTACTTTAGCTGATGCAAATGCAACCGTGGTAGCACCTGTAACAAAAGCACCGGATGATACCATACTTCCGCCAACAAGCGCTGCTGCAGGTGCTGCTGCTCCTGCAGTTGCAACTACTACGGCTGTTACTGCTACTACTGTTGCTACAACTGCCACTGCTGTTAGTATCTGACTTAATTTAGGCCAGTTTCCGCTTTCATCTAAATAAAGTATCGGATTATTTTCGCAATAAGTATAAAGATTCAAGCTAAGCGGATCTTCATTTTTACCGGCAAAGCTATCCCTCGAAATAAATCTTCCAATCTCAGGATCATAGTATCTCGCTCTGAGATAAACCGTACCCGTTTCAGCGTCGTAATACTCACCGCAATAACGGAACGCATTAGTATCAGAATCATCAATATTCTTCTCAACACCGAATGCGTCATAGGTATAAGACTTTACAACCGCACCAGTTGAATCCGTAAGATTTACAACGTCCCCATGCGCATTCTGCGTATAGTAGGTATACTCGGACTTATTACCGTTTCTGTAGTTGTACTTGGCGACAAGGTTTGTGCCCCTTATATAGCAGTCAGCTTCATAGAACTGTCCATCGATAATGTCTGCAACTATCTGCTTGCTTCCGTCCCAGACATGATTTATCGTCTGACCGTCAACAGTCTTTTCGTAACGTAAACCGCTTGCATTGTACTTGTAGCTTGCAGTCGTTTCACCGTCGGTAAATCCAATCAGCTGATTCAGACCGTCATAAGTGTTGGTTTCGGTTGTTCCGTCGGCAGTCTTTGTGAGCTGATTTCCGTTAGCGTCGTAGGCGTAAACCGTCTGCTTTACATTTGAATCCGGATTTAAGTTAATCAGATTTTCGTTAGCTTCTGCGGTCTTTACTTCTTTCTGAAGCAGCGCAGTGTACTTGCCGTTGGAATCAACATAGCTGTACTCGGTTACATAATCCTCAGTACCTTCTGCCGTCATCTTGGATCGGTTGCCGTAATCGTCATATTCGTATGTGTAAGTATCTGTCGTGTTGTTTCCAACCTTAACAGCTTCCTCAGTCAGCCTTTTCAGACCGTCATACTCATATGACGTCGTTTCTATTATACCACTTTCACTGCGTACTTTGCAAGCGTCAGAACCGTCTAAATAATACGAATATTCGTAGCTTGACATTGTAACATTGCCTGATTTGTTTTCAAGCTTTGTAATTCTGTTCGCCTTGTTGTAGGTATAGGTCGAAACCACGCCGTTTGCAAGTGTTTCAGACTTCTTGTTGCCGTTTGCGTCATAGGTGTAGGACGCCGTTTCGTTTCCTGATTCCTTGACCTTGACTACACGCATTTCTCCATCATATTCATATGTTTTGTCAGAATAGAACAGAAGATGATACTGCCCGACAATCTCTTCTCTAACATACTGGGAGACGCCCTCATAGAAAAATCCTCTGAAAATTGAATAAGCACACCAAAATATACAGGGAAATTCAAGAAAACAATCGTAAATCTATATCAATCAGTGAAAACGTATTAACAGATAAGTCAGGAAATCACATAGCGCCTTAGCCAACTGGATAAAGAAATATTCAGAAGTTAAAATGGACGATAATACCATTTTTACCTCCAAGCAGGTAAAGGAACTTCAAAACCGTAATGCACAGCTTGAAGAGGAGAATGTGATATTAAAAAAGCTACATTGGTTCACATAATTGATAAAAAGCTATGCAGTATGTCCTCGTTTTCCGATTTGGAAAACATCGTCTTGAATATTATATCCAGCTTTGCTTTCACTATGTTTCTGCCCATTGGTATCAGCCTCCGTTACGTCTGTCATCCGTCCTTTTTTTAACTTTATTATGCCAATCATTGCAAGCTTTATAAAAGTAAATTTTAATTCAGTCCCAGTGGAGCCGAATAGTTGACATCTATTACGAAAAATAATGCATCGTATGATTTTGAGTACTATCGACATAAAATACATGAAGAGGAATAACTAATAATATAGTTTTGGCAGATTTATGCATGATTTTGTCCTGGTATTTTAGATGACAAATACGAAGCATACGTCTTGACTTCATCACAATTTACCGCCTTTTTCAAGCCATTCAACCTTTCTGAAACCCTGCGAAAAAGCCCGAATAAGCCATGCTTGTCCTTAAGGGTTTCCTATGCCATGAAACCTTATTCAACGGCACACGGTACGAACAGGGGAGGGTTACCGTTCCGCAGGCTTTTCGGGAAGATTTCCTAACCGCCGTCAGTTCAATAAATTCACGGACATTTGACGGTACATAACTGATCGGCGTACTTATCAAGCTTCGCCGTAAGCGTAGTAATCTTCTGCTCCAAGTACATTTCTATTGCTGACAATTTTTCCTCATTGACCGAAATTGAAATTGTTTTTTTCATAAACTCATGCCTTCCATTTTAAAGTTATCGTCAAACTTTTCTGATTTTTGTTCAGGGTGTTAGATTAGAACAGAATACAAATCCATTAACTTCATATTATTTTAAATGTATTATTATTTATTTTTTCATATCAGACAAAACGGTCCTTGAAATTTTGTATACTATTCTTTATATTTACAAAGAGCATATCTGAGATTATTTTTCTCAAATATGCCTGCATTTTCTGAAATATTTAAATGTCGGGAGTTCTAATCCTTTCAGACGGTGTTTTTCGGCTTTTTTCATCTATGGTTTTTAACTTCTTTTTTTCGCCGTTTGGGTATCAAAAAAGCCCGTAGCTACGGGCTTTTTGGCACTTTCATCTATTTTGTCAGTGCTATATGGTTGGGGTGGTAGGATTTGAACCCACGGAATGGAGGAGTCAGAGTCCTCTGCCTTACCACTTGGCGACACCCCAAAATATACTATTTAAGGATAATTTTTCATATTCCGTGACTGCTTTAATATTATATCATACTTAAAACTGCTTGTCAATACTTTTTTGAATTTTTTTTGATTTATCTTATTTCATACTATCATATGATATTATTAACCGAAACTGAAAAATTATTCACACTATATAATTTTTTATATTGAAAAATAAACCGTAATAGTGTAAAATAGAATAAAAAACTGAAAGGAAATTGAATTAATGAGAATATATAGAGAAAATAATAGCCTTAAAATAAAATCCGGCAATTCCCAGGTATGGATTGAGCCTTGGGGCGAAAATTCACTGCGTGTCCGAATGACAAAAGAGCCTGTCATGAATGAAAATAACTGGGCGTTATGTGAGCCTGTAAAATATTGTGAAGCGAGCTTCAGCGAGGAAACTATAGATGTGACTGATCCGTGGTATATGTCTGATGAATACAGCAGATATCATCAGAAGGGAGTTAATCACACTATTACCAATGGTAAAATTACTGCAAAGGTATCGTTTGAAGGGTGCATAAGCTTTTTTAACCAGAACGGCGAATTGCTTACTGAAGAATATTGGCGAAACCGAAACAGAATTAACCGTTATTGCGTACCTCTTAGGGTAGAAGCAAGGGAACTTAAATGCTATCAGGGTTCCACAGATTATGAGCTTACGGCGCGCTTTGAAGCCTTTGACGATGAGAAAATTTTCGGAATGGGACAATATCAGGAAAAAAATCTTAATAAAAAGGGGGCGGTGCTTGAGCTTGCTCACAGAAACAGTCAGGCAAGCGTACCATTTATGCTTTCAAGCAGGGGATATGGTTTTCTTTGGAATAATCCGGCAATAGGAACCGCTACGTTCGGAATCAACAAAACAGAATGGTATGCTAAAAGTACGAAAAAGCTGGATTATTTTATTACTGCCGGAGATACGCCTGCGGAAATAGAAGAAAATTATACTGCCGCTACAGGCAGGGCGCCGAAAATGCCTGAATACGGACTGGGATACTGGCAATGCAAGCTTCGCTACAGGAATCAGCAGGAATTACTTGAAGTTGCAAGGAAACATAAAAAATTGGGGCTTCCAATGGATGCAATAGTAATTGACTTTTTTCACTGGACTATTCAGGGAGACTTTAAGTTTGAACCGCGCGACTGGCCTGATCCGGAGGGAATGATAAGGGAATTAAAGGAGCTTGGAATAGAAACGGTAGTGTCAATTTGGCCGACTATTGATGAAAGAAGTGAAAATTTCGGTAAAATGGCAGACAGCGGTTATTTGGTAAGCGCTGACCGTGGAAACGGAATTCATATGACATGGATGGGTAATACGGTATTTTATGATGCAACAAATCCCGGAGCTCGTGAATATGTGTGGGAAAAATGCCGTGAGAATTATTATAAATACGGTATAAAATGCTTTTGGCTGGACGAGGCCGAGCCGGAGTATGGTCCTTATGATTTTGATAATTACCGTTATTATGCCGGTCCGGCTCTGCAATGTACAAACATATATCCGTTAATGTATGTCAAGGGCTTTTATGACGGACTGAAATCTGAAGGTGAAACGGAAGTTTTAAGTCTTGTAAGATGCGCTTGGGCAGGGAGTCAGAAATATGGCGCGCTTACATGGTCGGGAGATATTCATTCGTCATTTAGGGCCATGAGAGAGCAGCTTCAGGCTGGACTTAATATGTCGGTTGCCGGAATACCTTGGTGGACCTCCGATATAGGAGGATTCTTAGGCGGAGATATTTCAGATCCGAAATTCAGGGAACTGCTGGTAAGATGGTTCGAGTGGGGCGCATTCTGTCCTGTGTTCCGTATGCACGGCGAACGTTCTCCGTGGCATGAGCGTGAAGAAGAATTTATCAACGGAGTAAGACAGCTCACCTCTGGTCAGGATAATGAAGTGTGGAGCTTCGGAGAAGATAATTTTGAGATACTGAAAAAATATCTCTTTTTAAGAGAGCGTCTGCGTCCTTATATCAGAGAGTGTATGGATGAGGCCTCATTAAGCGGCATGCCTGTTATGCGTCCTCTGTTTTTTGATTTTTATAAAGATAAAACAGCGTGGAAAATAGAAGATGAGTATATGTTCGGACCGGATATTCTTGTTGCGCCTGTTATGGAAGAAAATACGTCGGAAAGAAAGGTTTATCTTCCTGAAGGGGCTATATGGACTGACGCCAATACCAAAAAAGCTTATAGCGGGGGACAGAATGTTACGGTTCCTGCTCCGCTTGATATAATACCTGTATTTATAAGAGATAATAAGAAAATTGACATATATTTATAAAATAAAAGCCTTGGTTTCATTTGAAATCAAGGCTTTATTTTTATAAGCTACTGATATGTCGTGGAGCTTCTACTACCGTAAGCTCCGGAATAGCTGTAAAGCACTGCAAAATAGATGAATGATAAAAGTGGACTAAAGGGTTCGAACCTCAGTTTTTTCTTTTTGATATTTAACTTTATAATGCGAATCCTACCTAATAATACAAAATGCTTAAAATCCCACATCTACAGAATTCTCAGCATAATAGACAACGCAGTTTGAACCTTTAAGTTCAAACTGCGTTAAGGTAATTTTTCTGCTGAAATACAAAACTGAATATCGGTTGGAATAAAGATTTCCTTTGCTATATCCGATGCCAGACCGTTATAATTGCCGCAGTAATCTGATAAATTATCATTCCAGAATTGAATTACTTCCTTTTTGAAAATACAATAATTCATTTCAAAGGAAAGAATCTCCCTTGTTATAGCCTGTTCAAAAATCGGATTTCCTGCAAAGGCTGCTTCATAATTTTCTGTAACAGACTTTTCAGAAGGCTTTACCTCATTTTCTTCCGGTCCGAGAATTGCTGTTTCGATCGTAACATTTCCCATTTCAACTTTTTGCGGCAGTATTGCTTTTATTGCCTCTGCCTTTTCCTTATTATACACCAAAATCATATAGCTGAATTTTCCATCGCCCAGATCATCCAAATCTTTGATATGTACTTCAGGATCTCTTCCGAACATTGCCTGAACTTTTCTGTGGTATTCATACCACGGAGGGGACAGTTTTGTTATCATAGACTTTTCAATAATCACAACTCCTTTAAATTATTATATACTAACAGTTGCTCTATTTAACAAACAGCTATTTGTTTATATTATTTAACGCTATCTTCATCACTTCATCAGAGCTTTTATCCTCCAGCATTTTCCATATGCTTTTCAGCTGCTTGATAAATGCTTCAACCTCATCTATTTTTTCAGCGCCAATCATTTCTACTACCATGTACAGCAGCTCATCTATTGTGAGTTTAGTATGATCAACAATAGATTTTGCCATTGTGTAGCAGAATACGTTTTCTGACTTTGCAATAACACCGCTTGAAGAAAAACAATATTTATAACATTTAACGTCGACACGAACAATAGCAAAGTTTTCAGGGTAAACAAAAAACATTTTTTCTTCATGCTCTCCCATTGAAGTATTGCCGATCAATGTGTCAAGCGCAGTTTCAACAATTTTTTGAAAACCGTTTTTAACATCATCTCCGCCGCTGAAAAACATATTGATAGCTTCTCTTATTGCCGTACCACATCCGGCTTTTATATCAACATGCTGACATTTGTAATATGCTATCGCACGATTTCCTACTACTTCACACTCAGAAGTTCCACCGCTTGTAAACATGCTTTTTAATTCTGCTTCGAACTGTTCACACTTTGCCTGCGCCATTTTTTGAAGAAAGCTAAACTGTTCTTTCAAAATTTGATCCTGTTCTGTTTTTCCGGTTATCTCATCAATCTTACTTATAATCTTAGCCATTTTTAAACCTCCGTTATTTTTTCGTTTGATATATACCTTATCATTACAAATAATTAAATTACTTTAATGAAATTATACGCCATAATTGTGTTAAATGCAATACTTTTTGCCAAATTTAGAGCATTTGCAACGCATTTTCTACAAATTTATATAATTTACTATATCATTTTTATGCAATTTGCCATTAAGTAAAAGTAAACATTTTCTCTATACAAACTTCTTGCAAAGCTTACGAATCTTCATGCCCCAACTAATAGATAATATTTGAGTTACCTCCTATTTGATTTCAGGTAAGAGAAAAGGCGTATGGAGTTCATTCATTCCATACGCCTGTAACGGTGATATTTTGTTTTACAGCTCAAGTTTATACGTAAAAAACGGAGAATGCATCGCTCCGTTTACTTATTTTATTTCAATTCTCTTTGTTTCCGGCTGCTGCTCAGCTTTTTTAGGCAGCGTAACCTTTAAAACGCCGTTTGT
>OMBK01000981.1_pt1 | contig 12290 bp, 10 predicted proteins | sample 1644881 | NCBI WGS metagenome assembly OMBK01 (sample SAMEA103958132, study PRJEB25191) | human gut metagenome | biome: human-associated habitat [ENVO:00009003]; feature: intestine environment [ENVO:2100002]; material: feces | place: Germany | collected 2013/2015
CTATTTTATTAAGTTCTGTAAAAAGCGCAATTAAGAAATCTGGTTGAAGTAATGGTTCTCCCCCACTTACTGTAACTCCTCCACCAGATACTTGCATATATTCTTTAAATTTTACAATTTGATCTATTAATTCTTTTACTGTATATTCTTTTCCGGATTTAATATTCCATGTATCACGATTTTGGCAATACTTACACTTTAAATTACACCCCTGTGTAAATATAATAAATCTAATTCCTGGGCCATCTACTGCCCCAAAGCTTTCAAATGAATGTATTCTTCCTGTTACTTCTAAATTGTTCATAATCTTCCTGCTTTCTATTTTTTAGTTTAAATTATTACTATTTATTTTTTCTTTAGAATCAGTCTAAATATTGAATATTCAAGAATTTTTCTTAAAATAAAAAGAAAGAATTATTTAGTTTTTACTATTCCAATTTTTTTATTTATCTTAGTTTATATTTCACCAAACTTTAATATTACAATGATAGCAATCAATTGGATTATGTTTAGTTGCACAGTGACTATCTTTTTGCTCCTTATTTTATTTAAAATCATGTCAAGAAGGAGGAAAGAATGAATAAAAATATTGAAACTTTTATAAATACAATTAAAATAAATGATGATATTTGTATTGCTAATGCTTCAATTCATCAACTAGAATATACCATTATTTATATGGTAGAATTGGTTGATATTAAGAAGTTTGATTTACAAGTTAAGCCTCTCATTACTAAAGAAAGTTTTAATCATCTTAGCGATTTATTTGGAGGTCTTTGTAAAAATATTTCAGATATTTCTACCACTAATCTTGAATTTTTACTATATAGTGGAAAGATTTTGGTATTTTTTGACTCATATTTTTATTCCTTTGAATTTAGTAATAAACCAAAAAGATCTATTAGTACGAGCAAAATTGATCCAGAAGATCCTATGGCTAGCCAAGATGGCCTAATTGAAGACTTAAATGTTAATTTGACTTTAATCAAAAGAAGATTAAAAACCAGTGATTTGCGCGTTAATAAATATCAGTTAGGTCTCATTTCAAAAACAGAATGTGCAATTTTATACCTACAATCATCCTATGATAAATATAGTCTTGAACTTGTTTTGAGTAAATTACGAACCATGAAAAATGAAATTGTGACCTCAATTGATGATATTAATATTTTGTACGATAACAATTCTTTATTACCTCAAATTTTTAATACAAGTTCACCTGAAATTATTGTTGATTCTTTAGTCAATGGAAGAATTGTCATCCTCTTAGATAATACTCAAGTAGCAACTATTTTACCTGCTAATTTGTCAACCTTTACTGTATCTAAATCATATGTAAATACACCTAGATTTTTTTCCATTTTTAATCATATTTTGATATCACTTTTTTTCTTTTTATCGCTTTTTATGATGGGCCTTTTTATTGCCATCATAAATTTTCATCCTAGTTGTCTTTCTATCCCCTTACTTGCAAATATGAAAATAACCGAAAGAGGAACAAATTGGCCAATGTTTTTTGAAGTTTTAATTGTATATTTACTTTTTGAATTTTACCGCTTTGCAACTAGTAGATCGACAAGTAATTATATTCAAAATATTATTATAATACTCGGTGGATTATTTATAGGTCAAAATGCTATTGAATCTGGCACTATTGGTGCAATTGTTCTTTTTATGACTTCAATCTCATATATTGCCGTATTTGCAGTAACAAGTAATGTGTATTTGATAACTTCAATTAACATCTTAAGATTATTTATTTTAATCATGTCTTATGCGATGGGAATTCTTGGTTTTCTACTTTCTTCGATTATTACTATTTTTTATTTATATAAACAACACAATAATTCAAATTACTATTTATACCCCTTTATACCATTTAACAAAAAAGACTTTTTAAAATTTTTTGCCCCATCTAAAACGAAAGAAACGAAGGTGACAAAATGAAAAAATTTATAATTACTTTAATTATAATTGTATCTTTTTTCCCTTTTTTCACCAAAAAAAATGATTACCAAGACATCAGCAAGGTTGTCTACATTAGTAGTATTGGTCTAGACTATGATGAAAAGACCAAAGAATATACCATTTATTATTATATTTTAAATAATTTTAATTTGACAGGTGCACAACTTTCTTCAAGCAATATAAATGATTTATCTTATATGGTCAAAATCAGCGATACTAATTTTGCTAGAGCCTTTAGTTCTATTAGAAAAAAAACAAATATTGGTATTCATTATACACACTTAAAAACGGTTATTTTGTCTAATCATTTTGTAGGTCAAATTCCTATTCTTGATTTTTACAATTATATTAGAGATTTAAATCAAATATATTTGAATTTTTATTTATTTACTACCGATTCAAAAATTGAAGATTTATATAATATTCAAAATTTCTCTGATGTTTCTGCATATCATACTATTCTTATTAATCCTAATTTAATCAAAACCTATAAATTAGTAACCTTTATCGATTTTGCTAAAGAGATTTTAAAACCCAATTATACTTTTCTAATTCCTCATGTTTCTAGTGTTCCTGATACTTTTTCTAAACAAGACAAAGAATACTTATCTTTAGAGATGGATGGATATAGTATTTTACAAAATGATTATTCTATTAAAACTTATATCACCAAAGAATATCAATCACTTCGTTGGTTAATCAATTTGCCTGATCAACATTTTCAAATCGATAAATATGAAATTTATCTTAAAGATGGTAAATATAAAATTAAAAACAAAAAAGATAAAATTATTATTTATTATAAATTATCCGCTGTTTTAAATCTAAATCCTGAAGACGAAAAATTAGTTGATGTTAAAGAAAAACTAGAAAAGAAAATTGCAGATGACATTATGAAACTTATTTCCCTAACAAAAGAAGATAATATAGATATTTTTAATTTAAACTATTTAATATCACCTGATTCATTATCCGATAAAAAAATTGAAGTGGAAATTAATTTAAATTTAAATTAAAAATTCGCAAATTAAACTTGCGAATTTTTTTCTTTTCTTGGAAAAATTGTAAAAGTTGCAACACTTTCTAGGTTAAAATATTTTCTTTGTTCTTTTACATCATCAATCGTTATCGCTTCTAATACTTCTATTGAATCAAATATTGTTAAATTATCAAAATCTGCTTCTACCATTGAATTTGCAATATATTCTAAAGAATTAAAACGTCTAATCGCTCTAGATAAATATAATTTTTTAAATCTCTCAAAATCTTTTATTTCAATATCATTATGTTTGATTTTATCAATGATTTCCTTTATCTTCTCTATAAAAATTTCTGGATTTTCTGAATCAACATTAATTAATAGATGTCCATATGTCAAATCATAATATAATGCATATTCAAAACTATTATTGATAATATTCCTATTCATCATCTCTTCATAATATAATGAAGACTCATCAAAATAAATATCTATTAAAATTTCCAAAGATGTAAATTTTCTCAAAAAATCTTTAGGTTGATTCTTTTCACTAGGAAACTTTAAACCAACAGAAACTTTAGGTGAAGTTACATTCATATCAATAAAGCTATTTTTCTGATTTACCGTTTCATCTTCTAAATGATATTTTCTTTCAATACTAGTAGGCTTGGGAAACTCTTTTTTTGATTGATTCTCCTTAATTAGTTTTAAAATTTCATCTTTATCAAACTTTCCAACAATAGCCAAAACCATATTACTAGGATGATAGAAAGTATTATAACATGTATAAAGCAAATCTTCATTAATTTCCTTTATGGATTCAACAGTTCCACCAATTTCATTTCTTATATTATTTTGTTTATATAGTGCTTTTAATATACCATAATATTGAATATTTTGTGGTTGATCTAAATACATTAATAATTCTTGTTCAATAATTCCTCTTTCTCTTTCAATACCATCTTTATTGAAATATGGTTTTTGAACAAAATTTAACAAAAGTTCTATATTTTCCTTGACATCTGAAGTTGTCGAAAATAAATAGGCAGTTTGATAATTAGTAGTAAAAGCATTCACATCTGCTCCTAATGAAGCAAAAATATTAGAGGCATCCGTACCATCTTCATTTTCAAATAATTTATGTTCCAAAAAATGAGCAATTCCTTCAGGAGTTTTCAAATAATCCTTTTGACCAAGTGGAATAAATTCAATATCACGTGAACCATATTTAGTAGAAAAAATAGCATATGTTTTATGAAACTCATTTTTAGGCATCAAGTAGACTTTTAAACCATTATCTAATATTTCAAGATAGTATTTTTCTTGAAGTTTTTTGTTTTCAAATATTTTCATAGTGTCCCCTCTAACATAAATATTGTATCCAGTTTTAAACTTTTAGCTGCTCTCATAATCTCATCTTTAGTAATTTTTTCAATGCTAGCAGCCTTTTCCTCTGGAGATTTTTCCTTCAAATCCGATACTTCTTTTATTATTGCTGATGCACCATATGATGGTTGATCCGCTAATTTATATTGAGCATTAATTAACATCTTTTTTGTTAATTTCATTGTATCATCATCAATTATTCCATTTTGATAATCTTCAATTATTTTATTAACTATATCTTTAAATTTAGAAAATTGATCAGCACTTATTCCAGCATGAATAACAAAAGTTCCTTTTCGTGAATTATAGTCACTGCTAATTGAATATGCTAAACTATGTTTCTCTCTAACTTCTTGAAAAAGGGTCGAATGAAAAAATCCCCCCAACATATGATTAAGTAAAAACATACCATTGTATAATTCATCATTTTCTCTAATTTCACTACGATACCCCATTAAAACAATGGATTGTTTATTTGCTTGTTTTTCAATAATCTCGTTAACTTTTTCTATTTGTTTAGTTTCCAAATCCAAAAAATTTAATTCTTCTTTTTGATAAGTGTTAAAACTAATTTTATCAAAAGCAGTTTTAACCGTATTCAAATCAATATCACCAATAACGTAAAAAACCTTCTTAGCCATCATCAATTTTTCATATTCTTCTTTTACATTATCCAATTTTACTTTTTTAGCCTCTTCATATGACGAAGCAACGGAATATTTACAAGTCTCGTTAGGATACATAATATCAACAAATTTCAATGTTGCATATTGGTTTTTATTATCATAAACTCTTTCAATATCTTCAATTAGCAATGATTTTTCTAAAGCAAAATATTCTTCATTAAAATATGGCAAATTAATAGCATCATTCAGTAAATCGACTGCTTCTTGAAATAGATTTTCTTCACAATTTTCTAAAAATTTATCATTAATAGAACGAATAATAAAATTCATATTATTTACTAATCCGATTCTACTAAAGCCTACATATAAACTCATACCATATAAATCTTCTAAATGATGACTAAATTTTTGTTCTGATGGATATTTTTGATTATATTTCATTAAAATATTTGAAAGAATTGAATTTTCAACTAATCCTTTTTTATCTAATGGTCTAAAAAAATATGCCCCAATCGTAAAAGTCTTAAATTTTTTATTTGGTATGTGATAAAGCGTATAACCATTCATTTCTATTTTATTTATTTTCATATCATTACCTCCAAAAAGGTCATTTTTATTATAACCAAAAATTTACGTAATAAACGATTTAATCAATTATTCATAAAAAACAAAAGATGTTTGATAAAATAAACCACTTGGAAAACCAAGTGGTCTTTCTATTTTGCTAAATTCAAAGCTATTTCAATCATTTGATGAAAAGCCGTTTGTCTTTGTTCAGATGTAGTTTCCTCATGAGTAACAAGCGAATCGGATATTGTTAAAATGCAAGCTGCTTCTTTTCCAAGCACCCTAGCATTATGAAATAACGCAAAAGATTCCATTTCAACACAAACACATCCTAAATCTTCATACATATGTTTTACGATGGATGGTCCTTCTCGATAAAAGATATCTGAAGAATGAATCCGTTTATATTGAGTTTTAATATTTAAATCTTTTGCAATCTGCATAATTTCTTCCGATAAATTTTGACTAGATGCTAAAATATCATTGGTTTCTCCATTTTGAGTTTTCGCAAAAGATGATTCACTATAAGCATCCTTTACAACTATAACATCAAATAACTTTAAAGAGGGATCATACGCACCTGCAGAACCAATTCTTATTATCTTTTCTACACCATAAAATTTAAAAAGTTCATATGAATATATTCCAATACTAGGCATTCCCATCCCAGAACCCATTACAGATATTTTATGGCCTTTATAAGTTCCAGTAAAACCATACATACCGCGAACTTTATTGAAACATTCAACATCATCTAAATAAGTTTTAGCAATATATTCTGCTCTAAGCGGATCACCAGGCATCAAAACAATTTTTGCTATTTTTCCTTCTTCACATACTTCTATATGCGGGGTTTTTTTCAACATTTTTCCCTCCTAATATTCATTTTTACTAGATGAATTTTCCATGATAGCTACACCACTTGATGCACCTATTCTAGTTGCTCCATTTTCTACCATTAGTTCGAGGTCATCTAAATTGCGAATGCCACCACTTGCTTTGACTCCCATATCAGGCCCTACTGTTTCTCTCATCAATCTGATGTCATTGGCAGTTGCCCCACCTGTACCAAAACCTGTTGAGGTTTTAACAAAAGTTGCTTTAGCCTTCTTGGCAGCAAGACAACAATTCATTTTTTCTTCATCATTTAAATAGCATGTTTCAATTATAACCTTGGTTGTTTTTCCTGTGCTTGCGGCAACAACCATTTTTATTTCATCTTCAATATATGTATAATCATGTTCTTTAGCCTTGCCTATGTTAATAACCATATCAATTTCATCAGCACCATTTTTGATAGCATCAATGGTTTCAAAGGCTTTTATTTCCTTCGTATTCGCACCAAGTGGAAAACCAATAACTGTACATACCAATACATCACTTCCTTCTAAACATTCTTTAGCAAGTGATACATGTACTGGATTTACACAAACACTTTTAAAATTATACTTCTTAGCTTCTTCGCAAAGTTTACGAATTTCATCACTTGTCGCAAAAGCTTTTAATAATGTATGATCAATAAATTTATTAATTTGCATATCTTCTCCTATTTTTCGATTAAATCAGTAATCTTGATGACTTCATAATTATACGTTGATAAAACTGATTTACGCATTTTTTTTATAAACTTTTTAGCCTTTAGACTACCATTTTCATTTAAATATCTAATTTTAATACCAATGGAACCATCTTTTATTTCATACATAATTTTTTCTACATATTTATAAAATATTTGAATTGGAACAAGGTTTACCAAATTTTCCTCTTCTTCAACATGAACAAAATCCAAATGTGGTGGAAAAGTAGTTGGTAAACCGACATGCCAATTGACACTAAAATATACATGGTCCTGACTATCTTTTAATATGATATAAGGGGTAGCAACAATATCATCTTTGACAACACTTGGTAGTTCGTCTATCATAGATTGATAAGTACATACTTCATTTAATAAATCTTGATCAACTGGATATTTGATTATTTCAGGATGTTCATTTAAATATTTGGCTCTTTCTTTATTCAAAATAGCAATTAATTCAAACATATTGAATTCTTTGATATTATCAATTTTATCATGATATATTGCAAATTCAAACATTTTGCATAATTCATCAATTTGTTTTAGAATTAGTCTAGTAATAAATTGAGGAATATCATCAGGAAATTCACAAAGTAAAAAGGTATTAACATAATTAGGATTTAAACGATATAAACTAGAAACTCGTGATCGCTTTGTAATGAGATAACGATATGAACAACCAAAATGAGGAATATTAAAAGTAGCAATAAATTCATCATCATTAGAAGTAATGACGGTATTCTCAAGTTTATCAAAATATTCATCAATAAGTTGACCGAAATTCACTCTTTCTTTACTACGATCTTTGAAAAAATATATTATCATATCACAAGTCTCCTTTTTATATTTTTTACTTTTTCATTTTTAAATTATTTACCACTTCAGCACATCTTGGACAAAGTTCATCAGGATTAATTGAAGGAACAATTTGCCAACATCTGCTACAAGTATATCCATTTGCTGGCTCAATTTTAATCTTACCAGATGAATAAACTTTGCCTTCAAAATCATTTGGAGCAATTGTAAATTTATAAACAATAAAGATTTGTTTTAAATCTACTTTTACAGTCGTTAATAATTTGGCAACTTTATCGGTTGGATAAATCATTACATTAGCATTTAAACTCTTACCTATTACTTTTTCACTACGTGCTTCTTCTAATGCTTTTAATACATCATCTCTAACTTTCATTAAATCTTCATATTTAGAAAGGATTTCATCACTACCTTTAAATAAAGTTGGTTGATACATATCAACTAAATAGATGCTTTCTTCTTTTATTCCTGGCATATACTTATATACTTCTTCTGCAGTATGCGGAATGATAGGAGTGAAAAGAGTTGTTAAAGCTTTTAAAGTTTCATATAATACCGTTTGAATACTTCTTCTTGAGTTAGCTTCTGCATCATCAATATATAATATATCTTTAGTGAAATCTAAATAAAAACTAGATAACTCATTTGTCATAAAATTAAGAATGGTTCTAAATACTTCCGAAAATTCATAATTATTATAAGCATTATGAACATTTTTTACAACTTCATTTAATTTACACATCATATATTGATCAATTTCAGCCATTTTATCATAAGAAATGCTATCAGATATTGGATTAAAATCAAATAAATTTCCTAATAGAAATCTAAAAGTATTCCGAATCTTTCGATATGCTTCACTCACTTGCTTTAATAGTTCTTTACTCATCTTAAAATCAGCTTGATATTCAACACTAGCAACCCATAATCTAAAAATATCTGCTCCAAACTCATTACATGAAGCGATTGGATCAATCGTATTTCCTAATGATTTACTCATTTTGTGACCTTCGCCATCTAAAGTAAAACCATGACTTATAACTGTTTTATACGGAGCTTTTCCTGTTAATGCAACACTTGTAGTAAGACTTGAATTGAACCAACCCCGATATTGATCTGAACCCTCAAGATAAACATCTGCTTGTTCTACACCATATTTAAGTTTCAACGCTGCGTGGTGACTAGTACCTGAATCAAACCAAACATCCATAATATCATTTTCTTTAGTAAATTTACCATTAGGACTACTAGGATGAGTAAAACCCTCAGGTAACAAGTCTTTGGCTTCTCGTTCAAACCAAACGTTTGAACCATATTCTTCAAATAAATTTGCTACATGATTAATAACATGTTGATCAATAATTGGTGTTTCATCTTCCGCATAGAAAATAGGAATTGGAACACCCCAAACTCTTTGACGAGAAATGCACCAATCGTTTCTATCCTTAATCATGTTAGAAATTCTAACCTCTCCCCAAGTTGGAACCCAATTCACATTTTTAATTGCATTTAAAATATCTTCTTTAAAATTATGAATTGAAGCGAACCATTGGGATGTAGCTCGAAAAATAATTGGTTTTTTAGTGCGCCAATCATGTGGATAACTATGAATAATTTCAATTTCTTTTAGTAGTGCATTTTCTTCATTTAGTCGATTTATAATAACACGATTCGCATCCTCATAGAATAATCCCGCAAACTCACCAGCTTCTTTGGTTAAGTATCCTCTTCCATCAACTGGACACAAAATATCTAGCCCATATTTTTTTCCGACAATAAAGTCATCTTCACCATGACCAGGAGCTGTATGAACCAAACCCGTACCAGCATCAAGAGTAACATGATCACCTAAAATAACAGGAGAAATTCTATCATAAAGTGGATGTTTATATGTTATTTTCTCTAATTCTGCTCCTAACATTCTTTTTACAACGGAATAATTAGCAAAACCTAATTTTTCACACACATCATTGATTAATTCAGTAGCCATTACAAAATATCTTCCATCTGCCTCAACTACCGAATATTCAATTGTAGGAGAAACACAAATTGCTAAATTGGCAGGCATTGTCCAAGGTGTTGTGGTCCAAATTATCAATTCACAATTATTAGATAAAACGTTTTTTCCATCTACTACTTTGAATGCTACATATATTGAACTACTTTTCACATCACGATATTCAATTTCAGCCTCAGCTAAAGCAGTTTCAGATGATGGCGACCAATATACTGGTTTTAATCCTTTAAAAATCAAATTTTTGGAAGCCATAATACCAAAGCAACGTATTTGTTCTGCTTCATAATGATTATTAAGAGTAATATATGGATGCTCCCACTCGCCTAAAATTCCCAATCTTTTGAACCCAACTTTTTGAAGTTCAACTTGTTCTAAAGCATACTTTTCACAAAGATTTCTAAATTCAGCAATTGGCATTTCCTTTCTATTTATCTTTTTATTTTTAGAAAGAGCAGTTTCAATTGGAAGTCCATGTGTATCCCAACCAGGTAAATATGGTGAATAAAAACCATTCATCGTTTTATAACGAATTAAAATATCCTTTAAAATCTTATTCATTGCATGACCAACATGAATTTTTCCATTAGCATATGGAGGTCCATCATGCAAATAAAAAGGTTGCTTCCCTTCATTTTTCTTTAATACTTTTTCATAAATTTTATCTTCTTCCCATTTTTTTTGAATAGGAATCTCATTCACACCTAGATTACCCCGCATAGGAAAATCTGTTTTCGGCATTAATAATGTATCTTTATACTCTTTCATAACCTCTCCTAGTGTTTTACGCCAATTTTTATAACAAGGCGGTCTTTTTTAGTTGTCTTGACCTTTTCTAAAATTATAATTCTTCCAAATTTGCGAATACTTATAATTTCACCAATATTACATTTATGTGTAATATCTTCGCATATTATATGATGAATAGAAACCATTTTATTTTCTATAATTTCTACTGCTTTATTTCTACTAATATTAAGAGTTTTTGCAATAATTGCATCTAATCTTAAACTAGCAACATTGATTATTTTAGTTGTATCATCATTTCGGTAAAAATTGCAAATGTTATCTACTTGTTTAAAGTCTATTTTTTGATTATTAATATTTGGTATATTATTGATTAGATACTTTTCAATTTCCTCACTAATAAAAAGAAAAATATTATTCTCTACAATATAAATATCACCAAAAGTATTCCGTTCAATTCCTAAACTCATAAGACTTCCAAGTACATTTCTATGGCCAATTTCCTTATAATTTTTATTATATGTAGCACCATATATTTTTATTTTATAATCAGCAAAATTAGGTTTTTCATAATCACATCTTTGAACAATTGCTCTTAGACGTTCTGCACCATCATAGCCACCTTCAAAATAGACTTTAACTCCTTTTTTTTCAAGTTGTTTTATTTGGCTTATTTCAGCTAAATCTAAAAATTTCGTTAAAACAATTTTTCCATCTAACGCTTCTTGATAATAATCATTTAGTCGATTCAACATTTTTATTCATCAATTCCAAAATCTTTAATATATTTTTTTAAAGTACCATCTTCAAAAGCTTTTCCCGTCGCAAATAATCTAGTTTCATCTCCAAGTCGATATACAGAACCATCTAAAGCATATACAACTCCTGATAAAAAAGATATCGCATGATTCACCTCACCAATACTTGCAATTTCTTCAAAATTAGCGAGTAACGGTCTATTATTGATAACAATATCTGCTAAATCCAATAATTGAGTGTTCATATCTTCATCTTTTTTGAAAGTATAATTTAACAACCGATCGAAAGCTGAACCGATTTTTCTTTCTTGTTTTTTTCGTTTTCCAAACATATTCTATCTCCTAATTTTATTTTGATAGTAGGGTACCGATTCTAATCATTGTTGCCCCATATTTAACTGCAAGTTTATAATCATTACTCATTCCCATTGACAATTCTGTACATGGAGCATAGGGAAGATTTAGCGCTTGTACTTCTAATTGTAATTCTTTCAAAGTTCTAAAACAATTTTCCAAAACTTCATCATCAAACGTATAGGTTGCAATAGTCATTAATCCTACTACTTTAATTTTTTCATATTTTGCTAAACTTTTAATAAAAGGAATAACTCTTGTTTCGTTTAGTCCTGTTTTATTAGCATTATTAGATAAATTTACTTGCACAAAACATTTTAATGGTTCTGCTTTTTTTCTAGCTTTATTAATAGCATTAGCAAGATCGATTGAATCTAATGAATGAAGAAAATCAATACTATCAATAAAACTAGGCGATAATTTAGGTGGTATCTTAATAACGCCAAAATAATGCCAAGTTATCCCTAAATCTTTAAAGGCTTCATATTTTGCTAAA
>OMBK01000989.1_pt1 | contig 12249 bp, 11 predicted proteins | sample 1644881 | NCBI WGS metagenome assembly OMBK01 (sample SAMEA103958132, study PRJEB25191) | human gut metagenome | biome: human-associated habitat [ENVO:00009003]; feature: intestine environment [ENVO:2100002]; material: feces | place: Germany | collected 2013/2015
ACAGTGGCCATGGCGGGACGGAAGCGGGGGCAGAAGATGGAGGCCATCAGGTGGCCGCCGAAGGCGGGACGGGTCATCTTGATGTCGCGGGACACATCGTGGTCAGCACCGTTGATCTTCACGGTGCCCAGCTTCTCGATGCGCTCGGCGGGCAGAGTGGAAGCTTCCTTCAGGAAGTTCTTGTAGATGGGCATATCAATGTCCAGGTGGGTGCAGTCGGCGCACAGGCCGGCAGCGCACCGGGGAGCCAGGTCACGGCCGATGTTGGAGGCGCCGAACAGCAGGATCTCGGGCTTGATGTCCTCCACTGCCTCGGAGATGACCTTGGTATAAGCGTCGGTGGTGTAGTCCTTCAGCAGGGGGCTGTTGTACACATACACCTTGTCTGCGCCGTAGTTGCCCAGCTCGGGGGCGATGGCGTCCACATTGTCGCCCAGCAGGATGCCGCAGAGCTCTACGCCCAGCTCGTCAGCCAGCTTCCGCCCCTCGGAGATCAGTTCAAAAGTAGTGGGCATCATCTTGCCCTGGCGCTGCTCACAGAAAACCCATACGTTTTTGAAGGCGCCGATGTCAGCACTATTAAAAGCCATTTTCTTATCTCCTTCCTTAGATGATGTGCTTGGCGGCCAGGATGCCTGCCAGCTTGTCGGTGGTCTCCTTGCCGGCGCCTTCGAGCATCATGCCGGCGCCCTTCTGAGGAGGCGTGAAGGAGGTCAGAATATTGGTGGGAGAGCCCTTCAGGCCGATGGTAGTAGCATCGATCAGGGGGTGATCCTTCAGTGTCTCGTAGGTCATGGTGACCAGGGGCTTGCTATAAGCCTCAAAGGCGCCGCCCACGGACAGGTAACGGGGCTGATTCAGCTCCTTGATGCAGGTGATCATGCAGGGAGTCTTGACCTTCACGGTCATGTAGCCGTCCTCCAGCATACGCTTCACGGTCAGGGTATTGCCGTCCTTAGTGATCTCGCCGGCATAGGTGATCTGGGGCAGATGCAGCTTCTCAGCGACCTGGGCGGTATCACCGTCGATAGCCTGACGGCCGGCCAAGATGATGTCATCCTCGTCCACGCCGTAGGTGTCGATGCCGGCGGCGATGATCTGGGAGGTAGCGTAAGTATCGGAGCCGCCGAACTCGCGGGCGGTGATGAGGACGCCCTCGTCCACGCCCATGGCCATCAGCTCACGGAGCATGCCTTCTGCGGGAGGGGGACCCATGGTGAAGGCCACCACCTTGCAGCCCAGCTCGTCCTTCAGAGCCAGAGCAGCCTCAACGGCGTTCAGGTCATCGGGGTTGATGATGGTCTGCATGGACGCACGGTCCAGGGTGCCATCGGGGTTCACTGCCACCTTACCGGAGGTATCGGGAACCTGCTTTACTGTTACAAGAATTTTCATGGTTTTTCCTCCTCTCACAGGCCCATATTGGCGGAGATAACGATACGCTGGACCTCGCTGGTGCCTTCGTAAATTTCCGTAATCTTTGCATCCCGCATCATGCGCTCCACCGGGTAATCCTTGGTGTAGCCATAGCCGCCGAACATCTGTACCACCTTGGTGGTGGTCTTCATGGCATGCTCGGAGGTGAAGAGCTTCGCCATAGCGGCCTGCTTGGTATAGCGCTTCCCCTCGCCCTTGGCGATAGCGGCTTGATAGGTCAGCAGGCGACCCGCCTCGCAGCCCAGCTCCAGGTCGGCCAGGGTGAACTGAGTGTTTTGGAACTTAGAAATGGGCTTGCCGAACTGGACGCGGCCCTTGGTGTAGTTGATTGCCTCCTGCAGAGCGCCCTCGGCAATGCCCAGGCCCTGGGCCGCGATGCCGATGCGGCCGCCGTCCAGGGTCTGCATGGCGATCTTGAAGCCCTTGCCCTCCTGGCCCAGCAGGTTCTCCTTGGGGACGATGCAGTCCTCGAAGATCAGGTCGGAGGTGGCGCTGCCGCGGATGCCCATCTTCTTCTCGTGCTTGCCGATGGAGAAGCCCTTGAAGCCCTTCTCCACGATGAAGGCGGAGATGCCGTGGTTGCCCTTGGTGCGGTCGGTCATGGCGAACACCACGAAGGTGTCGGCCTCGGTGGCGTTGGTGATAAAGCACTTGGTGCCGTTGAGAACGTAGTGGTCGCCCTCCAGCACGGCGACGGTCTGCTGGCCGGAGGCGTCGGAACCGGCGTTGGGCTCGGTCAGACCGAAGGCACCCAGCTTGCGGCCGCTGAGAAGGTCAGGCAGATACTTCATCTTCTGCTCCTCGGTACCGTAAGCGTAGATGGGGTAGCAGCACAGGGACGTGTGGGCACAGATGATAACAGAGGTGGTGCCGCAGGTCTTGGCGATCTCTTCAACGGCCATGGCGTAGGCCAGGTTGTCGCCGCCGGCGCCGCCGTACTTCTTGGGGAACGGGATGCCCAGCAGGCCCAGCTTTGCCAGCTTGGGGATGGTCTCGCTGGGGAAGCGCTCTTCTTCGTCGATCTCCTGCGCCAGAGGCTTTACCTCGTTCTGCGCGAACTCGCGGTACATCTTGCGGAGCATCTCATGCTCTTTGGACAGCGTGAAATCCATTTTGTATTCTCCTTTTTCTGCTTTCTTCAACAGGAAAAATTGGAAACAGGTTTTGCTTTCCCTTCCGTTTTGTGTGGCTATCTTATCAGATTATAAAATACATTTCAATATACTTTTCCGATATGTGGAAAAATGATTTTACAAATATTCCTCACATTTTTTGTGCACCTTGCCAGTTTTCTCTGTTTTTCCAGCAAATTCGACGGTTTTTTCCCTATTTGACATATAGGTATTTTCGTTTTGTTGTTAAATGTGTATGCAAAATTCTGAATTGCTTCATTTTTAGCTTTCCGTTTTTGCTTTTCCATTTTCCGAATTTTAATATTGAATTTTGGAAACTATCGTGATATAATGGCACCAACAGGAAAAAGAGAAAGAAAGGAAACAAGTCATGAACAACAATTTGTATATGTCCACGCTATTGAAGGCGTTTGACATTCTGGACTGTTTCGATGACGACCAGCAGGAGATCGGTATTTCCGATATCTCCGCCAAGGTGGGTTTGCCCGTCAGTTCCGTACACCGTATCATTCAGAGCTTAGAATTCAAAGGACTTCTGTCGCAGAATCAGGAGAGCAAAAAGTACGCGCTGGGCAGCAAGATGCTAAGCTACTCCCGCAAATGCAGCCAATACCAGCGTTACCAGCAGATCGCCGCCAGATACGTAGACGAGCTGTGCCGCATCACCGAAGAAAATGTAAATCTGGCCACCTGCTCCGGCGACCAGATCACCAACATCTACACCGCCGAAACGCACTTCGTCCTGCGGCCCAACTTCCCCCTGTACCGTCCCTTCCCTGCTCACTGCACCGGCGTAGGCCGCGTGTTTCTCAGCCACATGAGCGAGGCCGCTCAGAAATGGGTCTATGAGAACAGCGCCGACGCTATCGGGATGCCGCAGGAGGAATTTCTGGCGATGCTGCGCAAGGCCCGCAAGGATGGCTACGCGCTGGACGATCAGGCCTTTAACGCCGGTCTGCGCTGTGTGGCCGCCCCCATCTATCTGGGCGGCAATAAGCTGCTGTTCGCCATGTCCATCTCCGCTCCCGCCGCCCGGATGGACGAAGCCGCCTATGAAAACGCCCGCAAGCTGGTGCTGAAATACGCCGACCTGATCTCCCAGGAAATACAGTCCATTGAATTCCGTTTCTGAGATCTAATGCTTTCGTTATGAGTTAAGAGAGGAGTTCCTAATTATGAAAAAGCACACTTCCCTGAAAAATCTGGTGCTGTCCGCCATGTTCCTGGCCATCGGCCTTGTGCTGCCCTTCTTTATCGGCCAGATCCCCGCCATCGGCAAGATGCTGCTGCCCATGCATATTCCCGTACTGCTGTGCGGCCTGATCTGCGGCTGGCAGTGGGGTCTGGGTGTCGGCTTTGTGCTGCCGCTGCTGCGGTCGGTGCTGTTCAACTTTCCCGTCATGTACCCCAACGCCATCGGTATGGCCTTCGAGCTGGCCGTTTACGGACTGGTCATCGGGTATCTCTACGCCCACAGCAAGTGGCAGTGCGTCAAGGCCCTCTATAAGTGCCTGATCCCCGCCATGATCGCCGGCCGCCTTGTGTGGGGCGCGGTGATGATCGTGCTGATGGGTCTGGGCGGCAGCGCCTTTACCTGGCAGCTGTTCATCGGCGGCGCGCTGCTGAACGCTCTGCCCGGCATCGCGCTGCAGCTGGTGCTGATCCCCGCCGTGATGGTGCTGCTGGATCGGACGAAGCTGGTGCGCTTCTATCAGCCCGAGCCCGTCGCCGAGCAGGCGGTATGACGAGCCGCGACTATACCCGGCTGGTACTGGCCATCTGAAAAGGCCGATTCAGCGGGTGTTTCCGACCATCGATCCACAGAAACAGATGCACCGCATCGAAAAGCATACAAAAAATCCCGGCTGCTTCAAAAATGAAGCAGCCGGGATTTTTTGTGCCTACCTAGGGAATTTCAGCCTTTACACTATGCAAAAAACAGGGTATAATAATATGTTGAATCGTGTAAAAGGAGCAACTGCATGAAGATCAATCAGATCAAGGCGGGAGCGATGCTGTCCTATGTGTCTATGGGCCTTAGCACCATCATCTCGCTTGTCTATACGCCCATTATGCTGCAGCGGCTGGGCGAAAGCGAATTCGGCGTCTATCAGGCGGTGCTGCCCATCATCTCCTACCTGAACCTGCTGAGCTTCGGCTTGGGCAGCGCCTATGTGCGGTACTACTCCCGTTTCCGTGCCGCCGGAGACAAAAAGGGCTGTGCCAAGCTCAACGGCATGTTCCTGACCACCTATCTGTTTCTGGGGGCGCTGGTGCTGGTCATCGGCTTCGGCCTGTCCTACTGCGATGTGATCTTCGGCAAAAAGCTGACCCCCGACGAGATTGCGCTGGCGGAGAAGCTGCTGCGGATCATGACGGTCAACGCAGCGCTGACCTTCCCCATCAGCGTGTTTGAATCCCATGTGACCATCAACGAGCAGTATCTGTTCCAGAAGATCGTGACCATGGGCAAGCAGGTGCTGAATCCCCTCATCATGATCCCGCTGCTGATCATCGGCTACGGCAGCGTGACGCTGACCATCGTATCCCTGATCTTCACCATCCTCAGCGGCATTCTGAATATCGGCTACTGCCTGCGGAAGCTGCGGATGCCCTTTGCCTTCCACGGCTATGACTTCCAGCTGCTGCGGGAGATGTTCGGCTTCACGGTGTATGTATTCATCGGCATCGTGGTGGATAACGTGAACTGGTCTATCGACCGGCAGCTGCTGACGTGGTTCCACGGCTCCGCCGCCGTAACGGTGTACAGCATCGCCGCCCAGCTGAACAACTACTTCCTGTTGTTCGGCAACGCCATCTCCAACGTCATGACCCCCCGCGTCCACCGGCTGGTGGCGGAGGGCACCTCCATGCGGAAGCTGGACGCGCTGTTCACCTGTGTGGGACGGCTGCAATTCATTCTGCTGTCGTGCATCTTTCTGGGCTTCGTGGCCATCGGACAGTCCTTCGTGGTGCTGTGGGGCGGCGGCGAGCAGTTCCGCATCGACTATTGGACGACGCTGCTGCTGTTTTTCGCCTGTCTTTGGACTAACGTTCAGACCGTGGGCATCGAGATCCAGCGGGCCAAGAATATGCACAAGTTCCGCTCCCTCACCTATCTGGGGGTGCTGGTGGGCAACATCCTGATCTCTATCCCGCTGTGCATCAAGTGGCAGGGTCTGGGCGCCGCCATCGGCACCGCCATTGCCACACTGGTGGGCAACGTGATCCTGATGAACTGGTACTACTATCACCGCATCGGCCTGAATATCCCCGCCTTCTGGCGGCATATTCTCCACCTGACGCCCTCCATGCTGCTGCCTGCCGCCGCAGCGGTGCTGCTGGCGGTGTTCGTCCACCCCACCACCTATTGGGGTCTGATCCCGCCGGGACTTGCCTTTGTGGCGGTATACGGCATTTCCGTATGGCTGTTCGGCATGAACCGCTATGAGCGCGGCCTGGTCACCGGGCCGCTGCGGCGGCTGGCCCGCCGAAGAAAGAGAGGAGGTGGCCACCGTGCCCCGTAAATCCGGACGCAATACCAAGGGCCGCATCGTCTCGGCAGCGTGGAAGCTGTTCTATGAGCAGGGCTATGACAACACCACCGTAGAGGATATCATCTTCGAGTCCGAGACCTCCAAGGGCAGCTTTTACCACTACTTCGAGGGCAAGGACGCACTGCTGGGCTCTCTGTCCATGATCTTCGACGAGAAGTACGAGGAGCTGCGGCAGGAGATGGCCCCGGACATGCATGCCGCGGACAAGCTGCTGTATATGAATCACGAGCTGTTCACCATGATCGACAACACGGTGTCGGTGGAGCTGCTGGCCCGGCTGTTTTCCACCCAGCTGACCACCAAGGGCGAGAAGCACCTGCTGAACCGCGACCGCATGTATTTCAAGCTGCTGCACCAGGTGGTGCGGCAAGGCATGGAGCGCCGCGAGCTGCGAACAGATATGACCGCCAACGAGATCATCAACGACTACGCCATGTTCGAGCGGGCGCTGATGTACGACTGGTGTCTGGCGGACGGCGGCTACGCGCTGGCCCGCAACGCCGACCGGCTGATGCCCATGTTTTTGGCAAATTATCGGGGTGAAAAATAAAATTTATTTTTCGTCTTTTGCTAGATTTATAAATCGTCTACCTCTCTTTACTTGTATTTATCATTATTTATCACATCTTTAGCAGAATGGAGTATAGAATTAGTTCTATACTCCATTCTGTATTTACGTCTAGTAAAAAGTATGTTATATTAACTCTCGTTAGACAGAAAGAGAGGTTCCAAACATGACATCTGCACAAATTTGTATCATCATCGCCATTGCGGTGTACCTCATCGCCATGGTGTTCGTAGGCGTGGCCTACTCCCGCGCCAGCAAGGGCGGCGCGGACAGCTTCTATCTGGGCGGCCGCCAGCTGGGCCCCGTGGTCACGGCCATGAGCGCCGAGGCCAGCGACATGAGCTCCTGGCTGCTGATGGGTCTGCCCGGCGTGGCGTACTTCACCGGTATCGCCGACGCGGCGTGGACCGCCATCGGTCTGGCGCTGGGCACCTACCTGAACTTCCTGCTGGTGGCCAAGCGGCTGCGTATCTACTCCGCCGAGATCAATGCCATCACCGTGCCGGAGTTCTTCTCCAAGCGCTTCAAGGACGACAAGAAGGTGCTGCTAGGCATCTCCGCTCTTATCATTCTCATCTTCTTCATCCCCTACACCGCCTCCGGCTTCGCCGCCATCGGCAAGCTGTTCAACAGCCTGTTCGGCTTCGATTACATGATCTCCATGCTGATCGGCGCGGCGGTGGTCATTCTGTATACCATCATGGGCGGCTTCCTGGCCGTGTCCACCACCGACCTGATCCAGAGCATCGTCATGACCATCGCCCTGATCGTGGTGCTGGGCTTCGGCATCGAAGTGGCCGGCGGCTGGGGCGCTGTCACTGATAACGCCCGTTCCATCCCCGGCTATCTGAGTCTGGTGCAGATGACCGATATTTCCACCGGCGAGGTCACCAATTACGGCTTTATCAAGTCCCTGTCCATGTTGGCATGGGGCCTGGGCTACTTCGGCATGCCCCACATCCTGTTGCGCTTCATGGGCATCAGTGACGCCAAGAAGATCAAGATCTCCCGCCGCATTGGCAGCATCTGGGTGGTCATCTCCATGACCGTGGCCGTCACCATCGGTATTGTGGGTCTGGCCATGTCCCGTGTGGGCGAGATTGAGACCTTCGGCTCCTCCAGTGCCGCCGAGGCCGTTATCGTTAAGATTGCCGACCTGCTGAGCACCCACGGCGTGCTGGCCGCGCTGGCCGCCGGTCTTATCATCGCCGGCATTCTGGCCTCCACCATGTCCACGGCGGACAGCCAGCTGCTGGCCGCTTCCTCCAGTGTTTCCGAGGATCTGGTGAAGGAGGTCTTCGGCGTAAAGATGTCCAGCAAGGCCACCATGTGGGTAGCCCGGGTGACGGTCATCGTCATCTCTATCATCGCCGTGTTCCTGGCCCGCGACCCCAACAGCTCCGTGTTCACCATCGTGTCCTTCGCGTGGGCCGGCTTCGGTGCCACCTTCGCGCCCGCCATGCTGACCGCTCTGTTCTGGAAGCGCACCACCAAGTGGGGCGTGCTGGCCGGTATGATCTCCGGCGGCGCCATGGTGTTCATCTGGAAGTATCTGTTGAAGCCCATGGGCGGCGTGTGGGGCATCTACGAGCTGCTGCCCGCCTTCATCGTGGCGCTGGCCTTCATCGTCGTGGTGTCCCTGCTGACCAAGGCTCCCGACGCCGACACCGTGGCCACCTTCGACAAGGTCAAGGTAGAGTGCAAAAACACCAAGTAATCTAATCGTACATATGAAAAAATTCCCTGCGGCTGCCGCCGCAGGGAATTTTTTTAATCCAGATTTTCGATCTTCAGGTCGCCGCTGGTGGTATCTATCGTGATACTGCCGCTGCCGTCGCCATAGGTACGACCTGCGGTCAGCGGGAAGTCGCTCTCCAAATCACCGGATGCCGTGCTGTAGCGCAGCGTAAAACCGGCGTTTCGGGGCAGCTCCAGATCCACATCGCCGCTGACGGTAGTCAGCTCGATCTTATCGGGGCACTTCCGCAGCGCCAGATCGACCTCGCCGCTGGTGCTGCCGCCGGTCACCTGACGGAAGCTGCCGTCCAAGTCGATCTTGCCGGACACGGTGTTCACCTCCGCCCTGTCCGCCGTGATGAAGTCGGTCTCCAGATCGCCGGAAACGCTGTCAAAGATCAGGGCTTCCTTCACCGTCAGAGCCGCCACGTCGAAATCGGCGGACACGCTGTTCAACTGCACCTCCGTCAGATTTTCCGCCACAGCACGAGGAAGCCGCACCACCAGCTTCTTGGGAGGCAGATCCGGCAGCGCCAGAAATTCATCTGCGGCGTAGCGCACCTTCAGCACGCCGTCCTGCTCCGTCACCACCATGGCATAAGAGGCGGATATTCCACGCTCCGGCTGCTCCCTCACAAGGATATCATCGTCATTCGTCACCAGTATCTCCGCCTCGCCGGAGATCCAGTCGATATTCAATGCGGTGATGCTCGTCCCCGCAGGCAAATAGTAGTCGCTTCCCGTATAGTCGCCTGTCTGATCCCTTGTCTCCTCCGTCTGCTCCCATTGGCCTGTGGCGGGGTCAAGATGCAGGTTCCGCAGGTCGCTGAACCGTCCGCCCATGGCAAGACCCGCCACGGCCAGACACAGTCCCAGTCCCACCAGCGCCGCCGCCACGATCAGCGTCACCTTTACCGATTTTTTCATAGGTTCTCCTCCTTCCGGATGAACAGGCCCTTGATCTTATGGGCCAGCCACACCGTCAGCTGCCACAGCAGCTTGCACAGCTCCACCGCCATCAGTCCGCCCAGCACACACAGACCCAGCAGCACCAGTCCGCCGCCCAGCAGCAGCAGACCCAGCGGCAGCGTCAGAACAGCGGCCCGGATAGCGAGGATGGGCGCGGCCACCACCGCCACCGCAAGGCCTACCACAACGGCCACCGCCGCCACGCCCAGCGCCCAGATGGACACGAACAGCGACAGCACCAGCGCTGCCGCCAGCAGCAGCAGCGGCACCCACACAGGGCTGCCCACCACCGCCAGCACGATAGCCAGCGGCGTCCAGCCGCTTTTCGGCTTCATGCGGGTGCTGACCAGCTTGCCCAGCGGCACCTCCTGCAAAATGCTCTGGGCGATCTGGGAGGGACTGCCCAGCTTGGCGGTAGCCTCCGCCTCTGTCATGCCCTCCTCCAGCATATCGTCCAACAGCTCGCTATAATACTCCAGATTGGCCTGGCGCTCCTCCTCCGGAAGCTGCGCCAGCGCCCGCTCCAGCAGTTGTAAAAAATCAGCCTTGGTCATTCCCGCAGCCCTCCTCTGATAAATTCGTACATAGACTCCAGCTCCTTCCAATCCTCCACGGTGGCAGCCAACTGCCGCCGTCCCTGTTCTGTCAAGTGGTAAAATTTCCGCAGGCGGCTGTTATGCTCCACGCTGTACACCGTCAGGGCGCCGGCGCTCTCCAACCGCCGCAGGATGGGATACAGGGTGGATTCCGACACCTGCACACAGACCGACAGATCCTTCACGATCTTATAGCCATAGGAATCCCCACGGGCCAGCGCCGACAGCACGCAGGCCTCCAGCAATCCCCGCTTCATTTGTGGGTCAAGCATGGCAATACCCCCTTTCGCCACATACTATACATCGCATAGTATTATGTGTCAAGTAGGTTTTGAAAATTTTCTTTCCGGCGGCAATTCCAGCCATTCCCCCTCCCTACTTGCCAATTTTCCGCCACTGTGTTACAATACATCCCATAATGATCGGCAAGGAGGCTGTGCCATGGCAGAAACCGTAAAACCGCAGCTGGCGTCCCATGACCATTGCACCGGATGCGGCGCGTGTGCCAGCGGGTGTCCCAAGGGCGCCGTCCATATGGTGCGCGACAAGGAGGGCTTTCTCTACCCCCAGATCACCGACGGCTGCGTTGGCTGCGGACACTGTGCCCACGTCTGCCCCGCCCTGAAGCAGCGGGAAGTACGCAGCGCTCCCGCCGTATTCGCCGTATGGAACGAGGACGAAGCCGTCCGCGCCCATTCCACAGCAGGCGGCGTGTTCACGGCGTTGGCGGAGTTCGCGCTAGAATGCGGCGGCGTAGTGTTCGGTGCAGCGCTGGACGAAAAGCTGCAGGTGCGCCATATCGTCGTAAAAAACAAAGAGGATCTGCGGCTGCTGCGGGGCGCGAAACCCATCCAGAGCGAACTGGGCGAGACGTACCAGCAGGTGCAGATGTATCTGGAGCAGCGGCGGTTCGTACTGTTCTGCGGCACCCCCTGTCAGGTAGACGGCCTCTACCGTTTTCTTGGCGAGCACCCGGAAAACCTGCTGACCTGCGATTTCGCGTGCAGCGGCGTGGGCTCTCCCGGCGTGTGGGCCCGGTTCGTGGAGTCCATGGCCTACATCAAGCGCCGTCAGGCGGTGGACGTGCATTTCTGCGACAAGCTGAAGGGCGAGAAGGAGCGCCGCTTCCGCGTGTGGTTCGAGGGCGGCGGCACCTTTGACGCGCCGCTTGGCAAGTGCCAGCTGGGCCGTGGCATTTTCCGCCGGCTGTTCCTGCGGCCGGTCTGCTACCGCTGCGCCTACGCCAACACCAACCGCTCCGGCGACCTGACCATGACCGTGTTCCACACGATCCCCAAGGATTTCCAGCCCCAGCAGCAGAAGGTCGGTATGTCCCTGCTGCTCATCAACTCCGTCAAGGGCGCCCACATTTTCGACCAGCTTCCGCTGAAGCGGGAGCCCCGCACGCTGGAGGAGGCCGTGGCGGACAACGCCGCTCTGCGGGCCGCCGCCGTCCAGCCGCCGGATCGCCAGCGGTTCTTCGAGGAGCTGGAGCACACCCCCTTCCGCAAGGTATGTGACCGCTTCCTCTCCTTGCGGCCCTATCAGGAGAAAAAGGCCGTCAGCCTGACGGCGCTGAAGGAGAAGCTATGGAAAAAACGCTGATGCACACCTGCTGCGCACCCTGTTCGGTGGCCTGTATCCACCAGCTGCGCAGCGAGGGCATCGAGCCGGTGTCCTACTGGTTCAACCCCAACATTCACCCCTATCAGGAGTACAAGGCCCGTCGGGATACCCTGATGGCCTACGCGCCCACCATCGGCATGGAGCTGATCGTGCAGGAGGATTACGGCCTGCGGGATTTCTGCAGCGCTGTGGCCGGGGATATCGACCACCGCTGCGGCCACTGCTATACAGTGCGGCTGGAGCAGACGGCCCGCTTTGCCGCCGAGAACAGCTTTTCCAGCTTCACCTCCACCCTGTTCGTCAGTCCCTACCAGCAGCACGAGCGGATGGCGGAGATCGCCGAGGAGATGGCCCGCCGCTACGGCGTGAAGTTCCTGTACCGGGATTTCCGCCCCGGCTTTCGCGCCGGACAGCAGGAGGCCCGTGAGCTGGGCTTTTACATGCAGAAATACTGCGGCTGCGTGTTCAGCGAGGAGGAGCGGTATCAAAAGCAGATCCAGCGGGATCTGAAAGAACCGCTGAAGCATATTGGGTAATAGAAAAACAGGGCTTTCCAGAGGGAAAGCCCTGTTTTCAGCCTGTCAAAGAACCCCAGCTTTCAGAAAGCGAAAGCTGGGGTTTTCCTG
>OMBK01000991.1_pt1 | contig 12245 bp, 15 predicted proteins | sample 1644881 | NCBI WGS metagenome assembly OMBK01 (sample SAMEA103958132, study PRJEB25191) | human gut metagenome | biome: human-associated habitat [ENVO:00009003]; feature: intestine environment [ENVO:2100002]; material: feces | place: Germany | collected 2013/2015
ACTCGCTCGAACTCGGACAGAACAGATAAAACTATTCCAAGCCCACGAAAGGATTTCTTTTCATGCCTTTAAATCAAGTTCTTGAACAGCGCGTTCTCACCATTGAAATCTCGCGCCCGGAAAAGCGCAACACGCTCGACGCCAAGACGCTGGAGGAATTCACCCGCGACCTGACCGAAGCCGCCCGTCAGGGCAAGCTGGATCCTGTCATCGGCCGCGATAAGGAAATTCAGCGTGTGGTGCAGATTTTGTCCCGCCGCACCAAGAACAACCCCGTGCTGATCGGTGAGCCCGGCGTCGGCAAGACCGCCATCGCCGAGGGTCTGGCTCAGCGCATCGCCAGTGCCGACGTGCCGGAGGAGCTGCTGAACAAGAAGCTGCTGAGCCTTGACCTCAGCGGCATGGTGGCCGGCACCAAGTACCGTGGCGAGTTCGAGGAGCGTATCAAGAACGCCCTGGACGAGGTGAAGAAGGACGGCAACGTGATCCTGTTCATCGACGAGCTCCACACCATCGTAGGCGCAGGCAGCGCCGAGGGCGCTGTGGATGCCGCCAACATCATCAAGCCCGCTCTGGGCCGTGGTGAAATTCGCGTCGTCGGCGCAACCACCCTGAACGAGTACCGCAAGTACATCGAGAAGGATGCCGCGCTGGAGCGCCGGTTCCAGCCCGTCACCGTGGGCGAGCCCTCTGCCGAGGACACCGTGGCCATTCTGAAGGGTCTGCGGGATAAGTACGAGGCCCACCACAAGCTGACCATCACCGACGAGGCGCTGGAGGCCGCCGTGTCCCTCTCCCGCCGGTATATCAACGACCGTTTCCTGCCGGATAAGGCCATCGACCTGATGGACGAGGCCGCCTCGCAGGTGCGCATGAAGGCGGAGAGCGCCTCTCCCGACCTGAAGTCGCTGGAGGAGAAGATCGCCGCCCTGCACCGTGAGAAGGCGGAAGCCATCACCGCCCAGGACTACGAGAAGGCCGCCCAGCTGCGGGATATCGAGAAGAATTACACCGATCAGGTGGAGATCGAGCGGGACAACTGGCGCAGAAAGCTGAGCCAGAACCGCGGCACCGTCACCGCCGACGACATCGCCAACGTGGTGGCCGGCTGGACGGGCATCCCCGTCAACCGTCTGACGGAGGACGAGAGCCTGCGTCTGCTGCGTCTGGAGGAGACGCTGCACCAGCGTGTGGTGGGGCAGGACGAGGCCGTCACCGCCGTGGCCCGCGCCATCCGCCGTGGCCGTGTGGGTCTGAAGGACCCCAAGCGTCCCATCGGCTCCTTCCTGTTCCTGGGCCCCACCGGCGTAGGCAAGACCGAGCTGTGCAAGGCGCTGGCCGAAGCCATGTTCGGCGATGAAAACGCCATGATCCGTATCGACATGTCCGAGTATATGGAGCGTCACACCGTGTCCCGTCTGGTAGGCTCTCCTCCCGGCTATGTGGGTCACGAGGAGGGCGGCCAGCTGACCGAAAAGGTGCGTCGCAAGCCCTATTCCGTGGTGCTGTTCGATGAGATCGAAAAGGCCCACGAGGACGTGTGGAACATTCTGCTGCAAATTCTGGAGGACGGCATCGTCACCGACTCTCAGGGTCGCCGGGTGGACTTCAAGAACACCGTCATCGTCATGACCTCCAACGTGGGCGCCAAGAACATCACCGCCGCTGAGAACGCCCCGTTGGGCTTTGACGGCAGCGAGAAGCAGAAGGAAGCCAACGAGGCCGCCCGGTTCGCCCGTATCAGGGAAGCCGTGATGGCCGAGCTGAAGCGCACCTTCAAGCCGGAGTTCCTGAACCGTATCGACGAGACCATCGTGTTCCGCCAGCTGACGGAGGAGGACATTGTGAAGATCGCCCACCGTATGCTGTCCGTCACCGGCAAGCGTATGGCCCAGCAGGGCATCACGCTGGTGTCCGACGAGGACGCGGTTGCGGCTCTTGCCAAGGACGGCTTCGACGCCGAGTATGGCGCACGTCCCCTGCGCCGTTCCATCCAGAACACCGTGGAGGACGCCGTGGCCGAGCAGATGCTGGAGGGCAAGCTGAAGTACGGCGACACCGCCAAGGTAACGCTGCATGACGGCAAGGTGGTCGTGGAGAAGATTCCCGCCGCCGAAGCGCAGGCCGAAGCCATCGCCGAGGAAGCGGAGGAAGCCGCCGGTGAAGCCGAGTCCCCCGCTGAAGCAGCGGAGGATTCCCCTGACCACCCCCAAAGCGCCGAATAAAGGGTAAATAAAGCAAACAGGAACCGCTCAGGCCGTTTGGCCCGAGCGGTTCCCTGTTGGATACCCCCGCCTGTCCGAGTAGACAGGCAGGGGTATTTTTCTGTACGGAATATGTAAACTCCCCTTAAACAAAACGGGGAAAATTTTGGAAAGGTGTACTTTTGCAAATTGTAAAGGTACGCCTTTCTTAATACAAGTATACAGAAATTTCTTGATTTTTCAAGGGTTGAATTAACGATTGAATGTAGAAAAATAGAGTTTTGAATTGTACACTTTCCAATATTATAACAACATGGAGGAAAGAAAATGAAAAGATTGGCAAGCGTCCTGTTGGTGCTGCTGATGCTGTTGAGCCTTGTGGCCTGTGGGAAGAAGAGCATGAAGGAACAGCTGGTGGGCTCGTGGTACACGAGCGATGGCGGCAGCCTTGCGATGACGCTCTACGACGACGGAACCTGTGTTGTGGGGCAAAGTGTCACCGGCGACAAGATCAGCATGGAGTGGAGTCTTATCGATGACGAGCTGTTGAAGCTGACGATGGATGGCCAAGACAGACTCTCTCTTATTATCACAAGCATGTCGGAGGACAGCATAAACGTCTATCTGGAGAGCTATCCGGATCAAGTGATGATCTTCCAAAGAGTCGGAAGCTAATCGGATATCAATAAGGCATAAGACGGCTCGTACTGTTATAAATGATGCCCTGCTGATCGACTTTTGGAATAGTGTCGAATGAGAATACGTGAAGGTGCCGGGCACGTAAATGCGCACGGGAGGAAAGAGAATGAACCTTAGAGAGAAGCTGGCAGAGGCCCAATATATCCACCGTGGAGAAAACGGAAAGTATATCAGTGACCAGTGCGGCTTTGGATGTGACCATTCCTATCTGGTGAACAATGATGATTCTGGTCGCCCCTGCTATAGAATGTGCAGAAGGCTTGGTATCCGCGTGGACGACTATGATTCTTGCAGGTACTTTAGTAATGATCGGGAAATGGATCTGATCCGGCAGTACGCGGCGACAATCAAGCGTGAGCCGGGTGTAACGCAAAATAACACGCCTCACCCGCCGGCGGAGAAGAAAAAGAGCGGCGGGAAATGGCTGGTACTTATCGTCGTTATTGCCGTGATCTGCTATTGCGCCGTTAAATATTTCTAAAGCAGGAGGAGAACATGGAGGGCGTAATCGCGGTAGTATATACGCTTTGGGCGATTTATTCCGGCTATAAGGTAATGTCGCGCCGTGCCAACTGGCAGCAAATGAATGTGGTCGTCAAGGTGATACTGACAGTCGTCGTGGGATATGTGGTCGGCGCGTTTTATCTGCTTTACCTTATTCTTAAGCTGTTGGGATTTTTGGAGGTATAACGGATAAATCAATGCGCATTTTTGAAAAAACCTATTGGCAGCTGATGGACGCCATGCCAGTCGTACCGCCGGAGATAGGCGGGATCCTGGGCGGCAGTCCCAGCGTGATCTGCGAGTACAAGATAGACACAGGGACAGGAAAAGGCTGTGGCTGCTCCTATGCGCCGAATGTGGAGCGCCTGAATGCGGAAATCAAAGAATGGCAGAAACGAGAGATCGCCTTTCAGGGAATGTTCCACACGCATTTTTTTGGCGTGCGAACATTATCGGACGGGGATATTGCCTACATAACAGCAATTATGCAAACAATGCCCCAAAGCCTCAGTGAACTGCATTTTCCTGTTGTTGTATTGCCGGACAGGGAGATGACCTCTTATTTGGCGGTGCGCAGCGGAAATGAAGTTACAATTAGAGAAGAGACCGTAACTATTTTGACGAAAGGAGAACGATGATGGAAAAGAAGGTTGAGATCAGACTTCCGGAGGGCGTGTTCTGTGGAAACTGTCGTGATTGCCGGTATGCCGACTGGAGCAATACCGACTCTTACGGAAGGGTCTACTGTGACGGTGGATACGGCGGGTACAATAGACCCGGCGATCGAAACGGGTGCAACTATTGGCGTGAAGGCTAAGTAAACAAGCTATGTTGCAATCAAAAGAACAGCCCGGCAGCTGCCGGGCTGTTCTTTTGGCCTTCTCTCCGCTTGCAGTACTCCCGCGATCCGCCCAATGTCAACTCCAGTTGCGGATTTGGAAGCCCTGATAGGTGGACTTTACACCCTGTTTTTGGTAGAATAGCACCAGAAACGGAAAGGAGAAACGCCTATGACCTTTGGAGAAAAGCTGCAAGCCCTGCGCAAGGCCCGCAGTTGGAGTCAGGAGGAGCTGGCCACGCAGATCAATGTCTCCCGGCAGGCTCTGTCCAAGTGGGAGAGCGGCGCGTCCGTGCCGGACACGGAGAACGTGGTGGCCCTCAGCCGCCTGTTCGGCGTCAGCACCGACTACCTGCTGCTGGAGAATGGAGAGACCACGGCGCAGGCCGCGCCGACGGCTGCTCCGTCGGCGGAGAGCAAGTGGCCGATCATGCGCATCGTGTGGCTGTTCACGATGATCCTCGCCATTCTGGGGAAGATCGCCCTGCGTATCTGGGCCTCGACCCTGCCGCCCACTGTCGTATATAATGGGTCGGATCGAGTAGGAGAACTGACCGGCATGCGGAATCTGACCGAAACCTATGACGTAGGCTGGCTGGTTTTTCTGACGTGGTTCTTGCTGCTCCTGGGCCTTGCGGGTACGGTGCTTTACAAGCAGCTGCGGGAATTCTTCTTCGGCGTCTGGCTGAAATAGCTGTGAACATAAGAAAAAGACGGCGTGCGCCGTCTTTTTCTTATGTCACCATATTGATGATCTCCTCCATGGAGAACTGCTCTTTATAGTAGCTCAGCTGGCCGTCGATCAGCTCGTCCAGCACCCGCATGCCCAGCAGCTCCACCGGGGCCTTGTCATCCGTCAGGATATGATCCCCGCCGGTATAGTCCCGCAGATCCCGCGCTACCGTTTCCATCATGGCGGCGTAGCTGGTGTTTTGCAGAAGAACGCGGTTTTCGTCAAAGGTCTGCCGCAGGTCATCGGAATCGGAGCAGAATACCACCGTATTGGTGTTGGCGGGCACGTTGACGGTGTAGGTGTGGGCGAACACGCTGGACATGGTGTCGCACAGGTACTGGTTGATGGAGCCGTCCTGCGCGGAGGTCATGTTCAGGTTCACCACCATGACGCCGCCGGGCTTCAGATGCCGCTGCACCTCGGTGAAGAACTCCACGCTGGACAGCTGAAAGGGAATGGTGATGTCCTAGGCGTCCACCATGATCACGTCAAACTGCTTCTCCGAGGCGGTCAGGTACGCCCGGCCGTCCTCCACCGCCACCTCCACGCTGTCCGGCAGGCCGAAATACTCCGTGGCGATATCGGCAATCTTTTTGTCGATCTCCGCGCCCTGCACCGTCACACCGGGAAAGTACCGCACGCAATAGCTGGCGTAGGTGCCGGAGCCCATGCCCAGGATCATGACGGCGCGGCTGTCGTTGTCGCTGCCGGTCATGCCCGCCATGCAGGGCGCCGCCAGCGCGTAGTCGTAGTACATTCCCGTCAGCTCCGTGTCCTTCCGCTGGATGGACTGCACGCCGAACAGCACGTTGGTGGACAGGGTGGTCTGCCGGTCGCTGTCCTTCACCTGCAAATAGTTGTAGATGGATTCGTCCTCCAGCGCGATATCATTCTCCCAGAAGGCGAAGCTGTAGGTGGGCAAGGTGAAGCACAGCCCCACGATGACCACCGCCGCCACGATGCCCTTAAGCATTTTCTTCCGGGCGAAGGCAAAGTACACGATGCCGATAGCCGCCAGCACCCCGGCGAAGATCAGGAACGTGGCCGCCGTGCCTACGGCGGGAATGGTGATGAAGGTCGGCACAAAGGTGCCGATGATGCTGCCGATGGTGTTCAGGGCGTTCAGCTTGCCCACGGTCTTGCCGGTGTCGTCCAGATTGTCCACCGTGAACTTGGTCAGCGACGGCGTCACCGTGCCCAGCAGCACACAGGGGAAGGCGAAGATCACCAGACACGCCGCCAGCGCCGCCCAGACGAGGAAGTTTTTCGTCACGAACATGGCCAGCAGCAGACTGACGCCCGCAATCAGCCACCGCCCCACAAAGGGGATCAGGGCGATCCAGATGGCGGCGATCAGAATACGGCCATAGAGCTTGTCCGGCGAATTGGTCTTGTCCGCCAGCTTGCCGCCCCACAGGTTGCCGATGGCCATGGCGATCATGATAACGCCGATGATGACCGTCCACACGATCTGGGAGGAGCTGAAATACGGGGCCATCAACCGGCTGGCGCCCAGCTCCACCGCCATGACGGACACACCGGCGAAGAATTCGGTCACGTAGAGAAAGAGCTTGCTGCCCAGCAGCTTGTTTTCCATATGGGGAACCTCCTGTTGTTGAGATAGCAACAGTATAGTGTCTGCGGGGGATATTGTCAATATTACGTCCTGTGGTGAGTATTGCCCTCGGACGGAAGATTTGCTATAATAAAGGAACTTTGCTGGCGGAGAGGTGAGAGCATTCATGCGGACATTGGCGATCCTGGCGTTCTCCTTCGCGGTGGGTACGCTGGCGGCGGCACTGGAGCCGAAGGGCGGCTGGTGGCTTCCTGCCGCGGCGGTGCTGCTGGCACTGGCGGTTGCGGCGTTCTTCCTGCGTAAGCGTTTGGGAGACAAAGGCCGCCGTGCGCTGATCTGCGCGTCGCTGGCGGCGTCGCTGCTGTATTTCACCGGCTATCAGCATTGGGTACAGCAGCCGGTGCTGGACAAGTGCGGACAGGAGCTGCCCTTCTCCGGCGTGGTCTGCGGCGAAGCGTGGGAAACGGACTACGGCGCGCGGGTGACGATCCGGCTGGACGGCCATCCCTTTGCCAAAGCGGTGCTGTACGGCGATGAAACGCTGCTGACGCTGGAGCCGGGCGATACCGTGTCCGGTACGGCCCGGTGGAACGATGCCGCGCAGGTGGCGGATACCCGGCTGACCACCTTTACCTCCAAGGGTATTTACGCCCTGCTGTACGCCAGAGGGGAGCTGGACGTGACCGCCGGTTCCTCCAACAGCCTGCGGTGGCTGCCGCAACGGGCGGGACTTGCCTTTCAGGAGAAGATTCGGGCCATCTGGGACGATCCCCGGACAGCGGGCATCATCTCTGCCGAGCTGACCGGCAGCAAATATGACATTGCCGACGAGGATTACCTCGTCATGCGGGGTGCGGGTCTGGCGCACCTGTTCGCGGTGTCGGGCCTTCACTGCGCCTTTCTGGTGACGCTGCTGGCTCTGCTGCTGCCCCGGTCACGGCGGCGGCTGTTCTGCGGTGTTACCATCTGCGTGCTGCTGTTCTATATGAATATGGTGGGGTTGTCGCCCTCGGTGGTTCGTGCCTGCATCATGCAGATCGCACTGCTGCTGGCGCCCCTGTTCCGCCGGGACAGCGACTCCTTTACCAGTCTGGGCATGGCGCTGCTGGTGATTTTGCTGGGCAATCCCTTTGCCGCCGCGTCCATCAGCTTCCAGCTGAGCTTTGCGGCCACCTTCGGCATTGTGATCCTGTCCGGACGGCTGTACCGCCTGTTTTTCGACTGGTATCAGGGGAAGAATAAGCATGTGCGGCGTGTGCTGGCCTTTGCCGGCGCCAATCTGGCGGTATCGCTCAGCGCCACCATCTGCACCGTGCCGCTGGTGGCCTACTATTTCAATACGCTATCGCTGGTGTCTCCGCTGGCCAACCTGCTGGCGGTGCCTGTGGCGGGGTACGGCTTCATGGCGTCCTTCGTCACGGTGCTGGCGGGCTTCGTGTGGCTTCCGGCGGCCAGAGTGCTGGGTTGGGCGGCCTATGGTCTGATCCATGCGGTGCTGTGGATCGCGTGGGTCTTGACCCGATGGCGGTATCACGCCGTCTATTTCGATAACCACTATCTGCGGCTGTGGATGGTGGGGGCATATCTGGGCTTCGGCCTGTGCGCCGCGGTGAAGAAATGGCGCAAGCGGAAGTATCTTATCACCCTGCTGGCAACGGTGCTGACGCTGGCGCTGGCCATCTGGAGCAACACGCTGGTCTACCGTGCGGGCAACATGAACGTGGCGGTGCTGGACGTGGGACAGGGGGAGAGCGTAGCCCTCTATTCCGAGGGACAGGCCATTCTGGTGGACTGCGGCAGCTCCAACAGCTATATCGACGCGGGCGCCGTGGCGGCGGATCAGCTGTCCGCTATGGGAATCCACCGGCTGAAGGCGGTAGCCGTCACCCATTTCCACGCCGACCATACCAACGGCCTGTATACGCTGCTGTCCCGGATACCGGTGGATACCCTGTACCTGCCGGATATAGAGGACGAGTACGGCGTCCGGGAGCGTCTGCTGGAAGCGGCGGAGCAGTATGATATTCAGGTGGAGTGGGTGCGCCGCACCACGCTGGCGGCAGCGGGCGACATGGTGGTGACGCTGTACCCGCCGGTAGGCGAGGGTGACATGAACGAGCAGGGTCTGTCCGTGCTGGGCAGCGCCCACGACTTTGACGTGCTCATCACCGGCGATATGAAGGATACCACTGAGCGGGCGCTGCTCGAAAAATATCCCATCCCGGATATCGAGGTGCTGGTGGTGGGCCATCACGGCTCCAAATACAGCTCCTGCCGGGAGTTTCTGGCGGCCACGCGGCCGGAGATCGCCGTCATCAGCGTGGGCCGCAACAGCTACGGCCATCCCGCGTCGGAAACGCTGGAGCGCTTGGAGGAAGCGGGCGCTCTCGTGCGCCGCACCGACCGGGAGGGCACCATCACCATTCATGGAGGAGACGAACATGGCGGAACATAAGGGCTTTACCCGTCTGAAGGCCGACCTGAAGGCGGAGCAGATGCAGAATGTCTATATCTTTTACGGCGAGGAGACGTATCTCCGGGCCCGGTATTTGCAGCAGGTGCGGCAGCTGCTGATCCCGGCGGGGTTCGAGGAGTTCAACGACCATCACCTCAGCGGCAAGGGCCTGACGGTGCAGGCGCTGTCCGAGGTGGTGGAGGCCATGCCCATGATGGCCCAGCACACGCTGGTCACGGTGGAGGATATGGATCTTTTCAAGCTGGACGAGAGCCAGCGGAACGCCCTGATCGCACTGCTGGAGGACTTTCCGGAGTACTGTACGCTGATCTTCATCTATGACACGCTGGACTACAAGCGGGACGGCAAGATGAAGAAGCTGTGCGCCGCGCTGGACAAGCATGTCTGCGCCGTGGAGTTTGCCCAGCAGGAGCGCGCCCAGTTGGTGAACTGGCTGCGCCGCCGGTTTACGGCGCTGGGGCATGATATCGATTCCTCCGCCGCCGACCACCTGCTGTTTACCTGCGGCACACTGATGACGGATCTGGTGCCGGAGATCGAGAAGATCGCCGCCTACGCTAAGCAGGAGCGCATCACCATCGACGATATTAACGCTGTGGCCGACCCGGTGCTGGACGCCCGAGTGTTTGACATGACCAACTGCGTCACGGCGGGGAAATATGATGACGCCGCCCGTGTGCTGGCCGACCTGCTGCGAATGCAGACGGAGCCTATCGCCATTCTGGCGGCGCTGGGCAAGGAGCTGCGGAAGCTGTACACCGCCCGCATGGCGCTGGATACCGGCAAGGACCGCTTCTGGCTGAAGCAGCTGTGGAGCATGAGCAGCGACTATCCCGCCAAGCTGCTGCTGCAGGCGGCGAAAAAGGTGGATCACGACTGGTGCAGCAGCGCCGTCATCCGCTGCCAGCGGCTGGATCGCCGCATGAAAAGCGAGCGGGGCATGGACAGCGAGGCGGAGCTGAAGCTGTTCCTGATGGAATTGGCAGGTGTCCGGTGAAGCCCCGCATCCGTGAGGTCATCATCGTGGAGGGCCGCTATGATAAAAACGCCTTGTCTCAGGTGGTGGACGCCGTGATCCTGACCACCGAGGGCTTCGGCGTGTTCCACGACAAGGAGAAGCTGTCCTATTTCCGCCGTCTGGCGGAACAGCGGGGCGTGATATTGCTGACCGACCCGGACGGTGCGGGCTTTGTCATCCGCAATCACCTGAAGGGGGCTCTGCCGCCGGAGTGGGTGAAGCAGGCCTATGTCCCCGACGTGCCGGGCAAGGAGCGCCGCAAGAAAAAGGGCGGCAAGGAGGGCAAGCTGGGCGTGGAGGGCATGTCTCCCGCCGTGCTGCTGGAGGCGCTGCGCCGCTGCGGCGCCACCTTCGAGGGGGAGGAGAGCAGGCTGCCCAGCGCCGGTATCACCCGCGCCGAACTGATGGATAAGGGGCTCATGGGCCCCAACAGCGCGGCAAAGAGGGCGGCGGTGCTGCAAACGCTGCAATTGCCGGAGCATCTCACCACCACCGGCCTGCTGGACGCGCTGAACCTGCTGCTGACGCGGGAGGAATTCGACACGCTGTAACCCCGCCGTTCGATGGCTTTCCCCTTGCATCTGACGAAAAAATGTGCTACAATGTGTATCCAGCCCAGCGAAAGGAGGGACTTGCCATGGCGAAAAGCGGCGGCGTCAAGACGGCGGCGCAGAATCGAAAGGCCTTTCACGATTACTTCGTGGAGGAGCGGTACGAGGCCGGTATCGAGCTGGCAGGCACCGAGGTCAAGTCCATCCGGGGCGGACAGCTGAACCTGAAGGACAGCTATTGCGCCGTGACGAAGGAGGGCGAGCTGATGGTGTACAACATGCACATCTCGCCCTACGACAAGGGCAACATCTTCAACCGCGACCCCGACCGGCCCAAGCGCCTTCTGATGCACAAGCGGGAGATCCGCAAGCTTCACGAGGCCCAAAAGCTGGACGGCTACGCCCTGATCCCCCTCAGCGTCTACTTCAAGAACGGTCTTGTAAAGGTGGAGCTGGGCGTCTGCAAGGGCAAGAAGAACTACGATAAACGGCAGGCGATCGCCGAGCGGGACGCCAAGCGTGAAATGGATCGCGCCCGCCGGGAACGCTACTAATGATACAAAGGAGGAGCATCCTATGGAAAATAACCCCATTGTCACCATCGAAATGGAGGACGGCGGCGTCATCAAGGCGGAGCTGTACCCCGATATCGCGCCCCAGAGCGTGTATAACTTCATCTCTCTGGCCAACAGCGGCTACTATGACGGCCTGATCTTCCACCGCTGCATCTATGGCTTCATGATCCAGGGCGGCTGCCCGCTGGGCAACGGCACCGGCGGCCCCGGCTACTGCATCAAGGGCGAGTTCAAGTCCAACGGATTCAACAACGACCTGCGGCACACCCGCGGCGTGCTGAGCATGGCCCGTACCATGATCCCCGACAGCGCCGGCAGCCAGTTCTTCATCATGCATAAGGACGCGCCCCATCTGGACGGTGAATACGCCGCCTTCGGCATGGTCATCGAGGGGATGGACGTGGTGGATGCCATCGCTTCCACGCCCCGCAACATGATGACCAACAAGCCCAAAAAGCCTCAGGTGATGGCCTCCGTCACCGTGGATACCAAGGCGATGCTCGAGAGTCTTGACCGCGTGAGCGTCGTCATCTCCGAAAAGCTCAAGAGCCCTGTGCGCTGCATCTTCGAGCAGGACCGAGTGCTCCTCTCCGCCAAGACCGCCAACGGCGACGCCAAGGATGTCTGCCGCATCATCGGCGACGGGCAGGGCCTCGAGATTGGCTTCAACAACCGCTACCTCATGGACGCGCTGCGCTTCGCGCCCGCCGATGAGCTCAAACTTGAGCTGAACACCGGCATTTCTCCCGCCATCCTCGTCCCGACCGACGGCGAAGAAAGCTTCCTTTATATGGTCCTTCCCGTCCGTCTCAAGGCACAATAAAAGAAAAGAGGTCCCCTTATGACCGTTCTTCCCATCACCACCGAGTATATCAAGCTGCAGGACCTGATGAAGCTCGCCGATCTCGTCTCCACCGGCGGCGAGGCCAAGCTGCGCATTCTGAATGAAGAGGTCACCGTCAACGGCGAGGTCTGCACCATGCGCGGCAAAAAGCTCCGCCCGGGCGACGTGGTCGCCTTCGCGGGCCGGGAGCTCACCGTCGAATATGCGACTTGACGCCATCACGCTGG
>OMBK01000999.1_pt1 | contig 12153 bp, 9 predicted proteins | sample 1644881 | NCBI WGS metagenome assembly OMBK01 (sample SAMEA103958132, study PRJEB25191) | human gut metagenome | biome: human-associated habitat [ENVO:00009003]; feature: intestine environment [ENVO:2100002]; material: feces | place: Germany | collected 2013/2015
CCTCGATCCCGCCGGTAAGGCCTTTATGAAGCCCCCTTGCGATCTCGTTAAGCTCCTCCACAAAGGCTTCCCGCTTCCCGATGATCTTCTTTCCGTAATCGACCATCTGCATATCCCAGACATCCAGGGTACCTTTCAGCCCGGGGTTCATATAACAGTCTTTGAGAAGACGGTTTCTCTGGTTCACAATGTGATTGTAGCCGGCCAGCTCCGTGATATAAACACCATCCAGCTGACAAAGCTCCGAATCCAGAAAATGTCTTCTCTCTCCCGGTCCATTCTTGATAATATTAAGATCCTCCGGAGAAAAAAACACCAGATTCACCACCCCCAGCAGCTCCCTTGCCTTGCGGATCGGCAGCCCGTTGATGGCAACTCCCTTTGCTTTGTTTTTCCGGAGGTGCATGTCTATTTTGTATGAAAGATCGCCCTTCTTCACCATCATTCGGATATGGGACTCCTCATTCTCAAAGCGGATCATCTCCCGGTCCTTGCTTCCCTTGTGGGATTTGCTGGTACCTGCCAGATAAACCGCCTCCAGGATATTGGTCTTTCCCTGGGCATTGTCGCCGTAGAGAATATTGGTGCCCTGATCAAAATTCATCTCCAGCGACTCATAATTCCTGAAATTATTCAGTCTGATGGATTCAATGTACATTCCTTCACCCGATCACATAAATATCTTTTCCATCGTAGGAAATGGTATCTCCAGGATGGATCTTGCGGCCACGGCGGTTCTCCACCTCACCGTTTACCAGTACCAGACCATCATTGATGGCATATTTCGCCTCAACGCCGTCCTCCACAACACCGGCCAGCTTCAGCGCCTGACCAAGCTTGATAAATTCGTCTTTAATTCTGATCTCCAATTTTTTCTCCTCTTATCTCCGGGGTATTTTCTCCGTCAGATCGGTCTTTTCTGATCTTCTGACGGTATTTAAAATCCCCCAAAATACAAATTTCACCGGAAGGTGGTAATTTAAATACCCCCTTCCAGCAGTTTACGCATAAAACAATTTTCAGAACACGATCGTATTCCCATACACAATCGGTCAAAAACGGTCACACATTTTTAGTGTATCCGTTTATATCAATCCTGATCTCAGCCGTCAGGCTGTACGTGTCCTACGGACACTTACATATCCTGACTGCCGAGTTCAATTCTGTTCACAGCTTCAAGCATGTGCGTCTCACACGTACACTCACATTCCCGAAGCTGCTGCGTACATCTCTTGTCCCTTATTCCTTATATTTCCCAGGTTTTATCTGGCCTGATTCTGGTTGATGTTTACAGGAAGGATCAGGTAAGTATAGTTCTCCTCATCGTCACGGATAAAGCACGGGGCCTTCGGATTTACAAGATAGATCGTCACGGTTTCATCATCAATAACACGAAGCGCATCGATCAGGAATTTCGGGTTGAAGCCGATCATGATATCCTTACCCTCTTTTTCAATATCGATCTCTTCATTCATGGAACCCATTGCAGAATCAATGCGCAGCTCCATATCATCGTCTGTGATGTTGATGATGATCGGTTTTTTATCAACCTCACGTACCAGAAGTGTGGCACGGTCGATACAATCCAGGAACTCTTTTTTGTTGATCTTCAGTTTTGTCTCATAATCACTGGAAAGCATCTGATCAATTCTGAAATATTCTCCCTCGATCAGTCTGGAAACTACCATAGTCTGATCAAATTCAAATAAAATATGGTTTTTTGTAAAGTAAATGCTGACCTGATCATCCACTTCTCCGGAAAGGATCTTGCTGACCTCGCTTAAAGTTTTGCCCGGAACTACCACCTTACGGTCAGAATAATCTTTCTTAAGGGACATTTTGCGGATAGAGATACGATGTCCGTCCAGAGAAACTACCTTCAGACAGTTATTTTTGATCTCAAAAAGTTCACCGGTCATAAGCTTATTGTTTTCATTTACAGCAATCGAAAAAATAGTCTGGCGGATCATTTCTTTCAGTGTGTACTGAGAGATCGTCAGCGGTTCATCCTTCTCGATCATAGGTAAATAAGCAAAATCTTCTCCTGATTTTCCAGGGATATTGAATTTTGCTTTTTCACAGGTAATGGTTGCTGCATATTTATCATCGGTCTTAATGGTAACATCATTATCCGGAAGTCGTCTGATGATTTCATAGAAGATTTTTGCATCAAGAGCAACTTTACCTTTTTCTTCAATGGTACCCTCAACGATCGTTTCAATTCCCAGCTCCATATCGTTGGTGGTAAATTTGATCTGGTTTGTGGTTGCATCCATGAGAATACATTCCAGGATTGGCATTGTGGTTTTTGATGGAACTGCTTTGAGTGCGATACTTACACTTTTTAACAGACTTGATTTGGAGCAGATGATTTTCATAGTGTGTATAACTCCCTTTCTGAACAATTTGTGGTTTTTATAAATATATTTATAGAAAAAATCCGCAGTAACCGCCGTAGGGGGCCAGATTTTGTGAAAAACTCCCGCAGGCCTGATGTTTTCAGGGGTTTTCCGTTGGGATAACTTTGTGTAAAAGTGGTATTTTCGCATGTGAATAACCCGGGGATAAAATTACCGCCGCGTTTTGGCAAAAAAGTTGTACACATCTCTCCACATACAATCAACACGTTATACACCAGTAATGTGGAAAACTTCCCTAACCTTGTGGATTAATCTTCTTTTTCAATATATCAATGGTATTTTTTAAGTTATCGTCGTTCTGCAATTCGTTTTCGATCTTTTCAATACCGTGCATAACGGTGGTATGGTCACGGTTTCCGAGCGCTTTTCCGATATTTTTCAAAGGTGTGGATATGATCTCACGGCAGAGATACATGGAAACCTGGCGGGGCATGACGATCTTGGAGTTTCGTTTGTTTCCGCTTAAGTCCGCAGGTGTGACTCCGTAATGCTCTGCAACAACGGAGATGATGTATTCCGGTGTGATCACTTTTTTCTCATCCGGAGAAATAATATCCTTCAGTGCCTGCTCTGCCAGCTCCAGAGTTACTTCCTTTTTCTCAAGCTTGGCTCCGGCCATGACCTTGTTGAAGGCACCTTCCAGCTCACGGATATTGGATTTGATATTGGTAGCGATATATTTGATAACATCTTCACTGATGTTGTAGCCGTTCATTTCTTCATTTTTATGAAGGATCGCCATTCGGGTTTCGTAATCAGGCAGCGTGATATCTGCGATCAGACCCCACTCGAACCGGGAACGGAAGCGCTCTTCCAGGATTTCCATATCCTTCGGTGGTTTATCAGAGGATATGATGATCTGCTTTTTGGCACTGTGAAGACTGTTAAATGTATGGAAAAATTCCTCCTGTGTGGATTCTTTTCCTATAATAAACTGAATATCATCGACAAGAAGAACGTCGATATTTCTGTATTTTTCACGGAATTTGCTCATTGCCGTGTTATTTCCGTTTCGGATGGTTTCGATCAGCTCGTTGGTAAATTCTTCACTGGTTACATACAAAACACGGCTGTTTTCGTCGTGTTCCAGAATGAAATGAGCGATGGAATGCATAAGATGCGTCTTACCAAGACCGGCTCCGCCATAGATAAACAGTGGATTGTAGGTATCTCCCGGTGATTCGGCAACTGCAAGAGCTGCTGCCTGGGCGAATTTGTTATTACTTCCTACAACGAAGGTGTCGAAGGTGTATTTTGGATTTAAATGCGCCTCTTCGTAACGTGTATCCTGAACCTGTTTATCATAAGAAGTGTTTTTTTCTGTTTTTTTGGGGAGATCTTTTTCCAGAACGAAGCGAACCTCGCATTCTTCCATGCCTGTCAGTACACAGATAGTAACCTGGAGGGGTATTTTGTAGCGTTTACTGATGTAATTGACTCCGATCGCTGCCTGTTCAGAGGGAACAACCACTGTTATCAGCTTTCCGTCAACCTCATAAACTTTCAGCGGCTTGAGCCAGGTATTAAAAGGGACATCAGTCACCTCATATTCAGATTTGACAGTTTGCAGGATCTCCTCCCATTTTTCAATAACAGCGTCCATTTTTTCCTCCCATGAGTATTATAATAACCCCAGTCTGCGACTGGAGATAGATATCCTTTTATATATTACAATGAAAATGGGGTTTTCGCAATGGAAAATCCTTGAGATTTTGGGGAAAAGAATGTGGATAATGTGGGGAAATTACTGTGGATTAGGGTGGATTATTGTGGATAAGAGTCCTGGAGGTTTCCATAAGTCGAGAATTGGTGGAAAATGTGGAAGAATTATGTGTATAAAAAAATCCACCTTAAAAATACCGCAAATAAAGGATTTTTTTGAAAACGATGTGAACAAACCCTCCGAAAAAGTGGATAGATTTCCGGTCAATCCACAAGTTATCCACAAGTTATCCACAAAATGTGGATAATGTTACGTAAACCATAAGCGCTTTCCACATAAGAGAAAAAAATAAATACCGTAAGGTGGGGGTATTTTACAGAACCCTTGATTTTATCGGGTTTTTTGCAATTTTTACTTGACGAAAAGGAGGTTTATTTATATAATTGAAACGATGTTCTGAATGATAAGTTATTTCATAACAATTAAAAATAGATAAAGGAGGTGCTTTACCTATGAAGATGACATTTCAGCCAAAAAAGAGATCCAGAGCTAAAGTTCACGGCTTCAGAGCTCGCATGAGCACAAAGGGCGGACGTAAAGTATTAGCTGCAAGAAGATTAAAAGGAAGAAAACAGTTATCAGCATAAGCTGCAAGACCGCATTTATGTGGTCTTTTCTTCTATCCGGAGAAATATCCGCGCAGGCGGAATTTAATTAAGGAGGATTCGTTTGATCAGATCAGAGTCCTTAAAGAAAAATCAAGATTTTAAAGTTGTATATCAGAACGGAACATCGTACGCAAATCGGCTTCTGGTGATGTACGTGCTGAAGAATCAGCACATGAAGAATCGTCTGGGAATATCAGTAAGCAAAAAAGTAGGGAACAGTGTGGTTCGCCACAGACTCACCAGATTGATTAGAGAAAGCTATCGTCTCAACGAAACAGATTTTGACAGTAACCTTGATATTGTAGTAGTAGCGAGAGCCGCAGCCAAGGGCAAGAGCTTTCACGAGATCGAGAGTGCTTTTCTGCATCTTGCAAGAAAGCATCATATAACAGGGAATGAACATGATAAAGAAATTTCTGATTAAGATGATAAGGCTCTATCAAAAATATATATCGCCGATGAAGAGAACGAAATGTCCTTATATTCCCACATGTTCTCAATATGGTTTAGAAGCAATCGAAAAATATGGTGCATTAAAGGGTGGTCTTCTTGCGGTATGGAGGATATTGCGATGCAATCCTTTTTCCCACGGAGGCTATGACCCTGTGCCATGAATTATTTTGTGACTGTTCAGCCTTTTCCCGGGCAGAGCAGTTATCGGAATTTGTAACTGTTCAGTACCTCCGCAGTTAGTGGACGAATGAATAGTTACCGGACTTTTACAATTGAATAAGAAGTCTAGGAGGAAATGAATTTGGAACTGTTTTTAGCAACAAAAACCGGAACTCCTATTATCGGACAGATCGCGTCTGTGATGGGATGGATCATGGATGGCATATATAAGATGCTTGACGGCCTGTTCGGAATCCAGAACATTGGTCTTTGTATCATTATCTTCAGTATTCTTATCTTTGCCTTTATGACACCGCTGCAGATCAAGCAGCAGAAATTCTCCAAGTTAAGCGCGATCATGCAGCCTGAGATCCAGAAGATCCAGAAGAAATATCAGGGTAAAAAGGATCAGGCTTCCATGATGAAAATGAACGAAGAAACCCAGGCTGTTTATCAGAAATATGGTGTTTCTCCAACCGGTAGCTGTGTACAGTTAGCCATTCAGATGCCTATTCTGTTTGCTCTGTATCAGGTTATCTACCGGATTCCTGCTTACGTTGGAAGTGTAAAGAACATTTTTACTGGTGTAGTTGACAACCTGCTAGCTGTAAACGGATACACAGATATCCTGCAGCAGTTTATCACAGACCATTCCATGACACGAGTGCGTCTCGTTATGGACAGTGCCGGAAATGCTACAAGTAACTCGATTGTTGATTTTCTGTATGCACTTTCTCCTTCCCAGTGGAAAGAGCTGGCACAGATGAATCAGTTTTCAGGATTTTCTGATGCGATCACAAAAGCATCCGGCAATATTTCCAAGATGCAGGGCTTCTGTGGCCTGAATATCGCAGACCAGCCGCTGTACTATATCATGGAATTCTTCAAAAATCATGGTTCTCTGTTACTTGCGATCGTAGCACTTCTGATCCCGGTTCTTGCATGGGCAACTCAGATGCTGAACCTGAAGCTTATGCCACAGGCTGCAACACAGCCGGCAGACGGAAATGATCAGGCCAGCGCAATGGCAAACTCCATGAAAACCATGAACATGGTCATGCCTCTGATGTCTGCATTCTTCTGTTTCACATTCCCGGTTGGTCTTGGTATCTACTGGATCGCCAGTGCTGTCGTTCGAAGTGCCCAGCAGTTTGCGATCAATCGTCATCTTGATAAGATGAACATTGATGATCTGGTTAATGAGAATATGAAGAAGATCGAAGCGAAGCGTGCGAAGGAAGGACTTCCGCCGCAGAAGATCACCAATCAGGCTCATCAGTCCGCCAAGAATATCAATAAACCTGTGATCAATAAGGGCAACAGCGGAAACAATGGTGCTTCAGACAGAGCACAGAAGGTTGATACTGCTTATGAGAAGGCAAGAAGTGCAAAACCGGGCAGCATCACAGCCAAAGCAAATCTCGTAAGAGACTTTGATGAGAGAAATAAGAAGAAATAATCAGGAACGGAGGGGTTCGTAATGGAGGATTACATTCAGTTTTCAGCAAAAACAAAGAATGAAGCTATCACAAAAGCGTGTCTTGAGCTTGGAACTTCCAGTGACCAGCTTGATATTCAGGTTATCAGTGAAGGCAGCTCCGGATTCTTCGGAATCGGCAGCAAACCTGCCGTGATCAAAGTTCGCAGAATCGAGCCAGTTTCTGATATGCAGGAGATCGATGAACTGGTAGAGTCCGTGAAACTGGACGCTATCAAAGAAGAGAAGAAATTAGAAAAGCCTTTTACTCCGGATGTAAAGAAAGAATCTGCACCGAAAGCAGCTCCTGCAGAGGAGAAGAAGCCGGTGAAGAAAGAAGCTGTACAGGTGGAGAAGGCATCCGAAGAAGCACCTGCAAAGGCAGCAGCACCAAAGGAAAGACCTGCAAGGGATTTCCAGGGCAAAGCAAAGCCTGCACGTGAGAAACAGCCAAGAGCTCCAAAGGAGCGTCAGCCGAAGGAAACACGTGAGAGAGCACCGAAGCAGGGCAGACCGATAGAGATCCTCAGCGATCCGGAGAAGATCAGAGAGGTTGAGGAGAGAGCAGTCGTATTTCTTCGTGATGTATTCGGCTCCATGGATCTTGGAGAAGTGGAGATCACATCGAAATACAACACTGCAGACGGTTCTCTGGATGTGGATTTTGAAGGTGAGGATATGGGTATCCTCATCGGAAAAAGAGGCCAGACACTGGATTCTCTTCAGTATCTGACAAGTCTTGTGGTAAACAAAGGCGAGTCTACCTACATTCGTGTAAAACTCGATACCGAGGACTACAGACGCCGTCGTAAGGAAACTCTGGAGAACCTTGCAAGAGGAATCGCCTTCAAGGTAAAGAAAACCAGAAAACCGGTAGTTCTGGAACCGATGAATCCGTACGAAAGAAGGATCATCCATGCATCTCTGCAGGGCAACCGCTATGTAGAGACAGTCAGTGAGGGAGAAGAACCTTACAGACATGTAGTAGTAAAACTGAAACGCAATAATTGATGATCCACCGGTAAAGCTATAAGCCGTATCCCGGAGCGTAAGCTCCGTGGGTACGGCTTTTTTGTATGGAACTGAAAATTATCATTGCAATCTCCGTAACAATTCTTTATAATCATTGAAGAGCAAATAACAAAAGATATTTCTGCAGCGGACATCCGGAATGCAGAGATTAGAGCGTATTTGAAAAATCATTCCCGCAATCTGCACGCCCCACTTTGCGGTATATTTTGCCCGAATTCAGTTGCCGTAGCCCGCTACGGCGCCTTCATCCGGACAAAATCTCCCACAAATTGTGACGCACATCTTGCAGAAAGCCTTTTTCAAACACGCTCTAAGCCAAAAAAGGAGCAGATTTTCCAAATACGGAAGATCTGCTCCTTTTAACCGAATCAAGGGAGTCCCCTGTTTCAATTACGAATATCCGCCTGACGGTTTATAAGTGTGATCATTTATTCTTTCTGATCCTGCAGGCGCATGCTGTGTAAAGTACGTCTGTGGAAGAGTTCAGTGCTGTCTCACAGGAATCCTGGATCACACCTACGATGAAACCGACACCAACTACCTGCATGGCAACATCATTGGGGATTCCGAAAAGGCTGCAGGCCATCGGGATCAGAAGAAGAGAACCGCCGGCAACTCCGGAAGCACCAGCCGCACTTGCAGCAGCCAGGATGCAGAGGATCAGAGCGGTCGGGAAGTCTACGCTGATACCGAGTGTATGTGCAGCTGCCAGAGCCATGATGGAAATGGTGATCGCTGCACCACCCATGTTGATGGTCGCACCAAGAGGGATGGAGATGGAGTAGGTATCCTCATCAAGTCCGAGATCCTTGCACAGCTCCATGTTTACCGGAATGTTGGCGGCAGAGCTTCTTGTAAAGAAGGCTGTGATACCACTGTCCTTCAGGCAGCGCAGAACCAGCGGATACGGATTCTGGCGTGTGCAGATGAAAGTAATGATCGGGTTGATCACCAGTGCAACAAAGAGCATGGTTCCCACCAGTATACAGATCAGACGGCCATAGCTTAACAGTACGCCAAGCCCCTGCTCGGAGATGGTTGTGAAGATCAGGCCCATGATACCAAATGGAGCAAGGCTGATGATCCATCTTACGGCTGTGGAGGTTGCATCGGAAATGTTTTCGATGACAGTCTTGGTAGTTTCACTTGCGGCCTTCAGTGCGATACCGAAGATGATGGCCCATGCAAGGATACCGATATAGTTGGCGTTGACAAGTGCGTCAACCGGGTTGGAAACAATGTTCATCAGAAGGTTTTTGAGGACCTCTGCAACACCGCTTGGCGGAGTGACGTCGGAAGTATTTGTACTTTCGGAAAAAGTCAGCATGATCGGGAACAGGCGGCTGGAGATCACAGCTGCCAGTGCTGAGAGTATATTTCCCAGAAGATAAAGTACAACAACGAATTTCATGTTTGTTTTCTGGCCTTTTCCCATGTGGCACAGAGAGCTCATTACCAGGAAGAACACCAGAAGCGGAGCAATTCCACGAAGAGCACCGACGAACAGATCACCGAGAATGGAGATCACAGATGCCTGAGGGATCGCAAGTCCGAGAATGATACCAACGATCAGACCACAGATGATACGCTTGATCAGGTTGATGCTGTTCCATTTTTGAATCAGTTTTTTCATAACTAGTTTCCTCTTTCCTATTGTGTGAGTGTGCTAAAAAATGCTGAGCCGCAAAGCAACGATCCAGTGTAAAGGGAGGATCGTTCTAAGCCGGTATTACTGCATCGCGTAAAAGCACAACAGGATAATTATATACAATTATGTCCGCCTTGTAAAGACAAATGTACATAAAACGCGAGAAAGCTCAGACTCGTATTTTCCGGAAGCTTACAGCAAAGAACAGAACCTCCGCAAAGCCTGTAATTCCCCATGAGAAAATATACAGGAGATAAAGTGAGGAAATGGTCTGGAAGTGTGCAAACACCGTATAGAACCAGATGACACGGAATACACAGGATCCCAGAATGATGATGATGGTCGGTGGGATACTTTTTCCGATGCCACGGGAAGCGGCGATACTGCAATCCATAAAACAGCTGAAGGCATAGCTGAAGCCCATGATCCGGATCCTCTCCATGCCGGCATCGATGACTGCCGGTTCTGTGGCAAACAGTGACAGAAACTGCGGACCGAAAACAAGAAGCAGTCCACCAAGGATCGCACCTGCGATGAAGGCATAGGTAAGGCTGATCCCATAAGTCTTCAGCATACGTTTTTTATTTCCGGCACCCCAGTTCTGACCGATGAAGCTCGCGCATGCAGTATAGAAAGCAAACATGACGTTGTAGATCAGAGAGTCTGCATTTGCGGCAGCGGCATTTCCGGAAACCGTGACTGCATCGAAGGAGTTGACACCGGTCTGTACGAACAGATTTGCAATGGCAAAAATCCCGTTCTGCAGACCTGTGGGAATACCAAGAAGCAGTACTGCTTTACAGGCCTTCGGGTGAAGACGGAGCTTACGCAGGGATACCCTGCATTCGTCTTTTCTCCGAAGGAGGTGGATCATTACCAGCGCTGCGGAGATATACAGTGCGATCGCGCTGGCAGTTGCCACACCTGCGGCGGCCATATGACAGACGATAACGAAAAAAAGGTTCAGAAGAACGTTGATCACTCCGGCAATGGAAAGATAGATCAGCGGTCGCTTCGTATCGCCGCGGGCACTTAATACGCCGTTACCGAAATTGTATACAGCCATGGCCGGCATACCCAGAGCATAAATCTTCATATATAAAACAGCCTGGTCCATCAGCTCCGGTTTCGTATTCATCATGGACAGCATCTGTCCGGAAAACAGAAGACAGACGACACAGACCAGAAGTCCTGCGATGGCACAGAGAAGAAGAGATGTATGAATCGTTTCTTTTTTCGGCACCAAGCTCGTGTGCTACACGAACATTGACTCCGGCGCCCATGCCGATCAGGATTCCGGTAAATAAAGTGACCAGCAGAGTTGTGGAACCCACAGCTCCAAGTGCCATGTAATCTGCAAATCGCCCTACAACCGCAACATCACTTAAATTAAAAAGAACCTCCAACACCTGGGACCCCATCAGGGGAAGGCTAAAGAGGAGGATATTTTTCCAGAGAGAGCCGGAGGTCATCTCAATGGAAGACGTTTTCTTTTTTTCATTTTCACACATAGTTTACCTCATAAAAATTATAAAAAATTCCTTCATCCAAGGTATACAATACTATGTTGGAATAGGTTTGTAAAGAGGGGAAAATAGCTCTTTTACCAGGCGCAGAGGTTTGTTTTTATTTATAGATTCTACATTGATTTCAGTACGAACAATGATATAATAAATGAGAGCAATAAGAAAGTATTTTCAGAAATATTGGAAATATAAAATACAGCAGACTAAGGAGGAACTCAATACAATGAAAATCGGAAATGATATTTATTATGTAGGAGTAAACGATCATCAGGTAGACCTGTTTGAGGGACAGTATGTAGTGCCAAACGGAATGTCCTACAACTCCTATGTGATCAAAGATGAGAAGATCGCAGTTATGGACACTGTAGATGCCGGCTTCACAGAAGAGTGGCTGGGAAAAGTTGCAGAGGTTCTGGATGGTGCGAAACCGGATTATCTTGTAGTCCAGCATATGGAGCCGGACCATGCAGCAAATATTGAGAATTTCATGAAAGCATACCCGGATACAACTGTTGTTGCCAACACAAAGACCTTTACCATGATGGAGAATTTCTTCCGTGGAATGAATCTGGAAGGAAAGAAACATATTGTAGCCAACGGTGACACTCTGACACTTGGAAAACACGTCCTTACCTTTGTATTTGCACCGATGGTTCACTGGCCGGAGGTTATGGTTACATATGACAGCACAGACAAAGTTCTGTTTTCCGCAGACGGCTTTGGCAAATTCGGAGCTCTTGATGTAGAAGAGGACTGGGACTGCGAAGCACGTCGCTACTATATCGGAATCGTCGGAAAATACGGTCCGCAGGTACAGAAGCTTCTCAAGGCAGCAGCAACTCTTGATATCCAGACCATCTGCCCGCTTCACGGACCGATCCTTACCGAAAATCTTGGACATTATCTGGAGAAATATGATATCTGGTCTTCTTATAAAGTAGAGAGCGAAGGCGTTGTTATCGCTTATTCATCTGTATATGGAAATACTAAAAAAGCAGTCGAAGTTCTGGCACAGAAGCTGGAAGAAAAAGGCTGCCCGAAAGTCTCTGTATTTGACCTTGCAAGAGATGATATGGCTGAAGCAGTTGAAGAAGCTTTCCGTTATGG
>OMBK01001009.1_pt1 | contig 12088 bp, 10 predicted proteins | sample 1644881 | NCBI WGS metagenome assembly OMBK01 (sample SAMEA103958132, study PRJEB25191) | human gut metagenome | biome: human-associated habitat [ENVO:00009003]; feature: intestine environment [ENVO:2100002]; material: feces | place: Germany | collected 2013/2015
AGAAGCAAAACGTAAGATCATCGGTGAAGAATTTATCCGTATTTTTGAAGAAGAAGCAAAGAAAATCGGAGCAGTTGACTTCCTTGTACAGGGAACAATTTATCCTGACGTTGTTGAAAGTGGTTTAGGTGGCGAATCAGCAGTAATTAAGTCACATCACAACGTAGGTGGATTACCTGACTGTGTAGATTTTAAGGAAATAATCGAACCACTTCGTGATTTATTTAAGGACGAAGTAAGAAAAGCCGGCTTAGAAATGGGTATACCTGAATATTTAGTATACCGTCAGCCTTTCCCAGGTCCGGGACTTGGAATCCGTATCATCGGTGAAGTCACCGAGGAAAAAGTACGCATCGTACAGGATGCAGACTACATCTACCGTGAAGAAGTCGACAATGCAGCCGCCGACTACAAAAAAGAACACGGAGAAGATCCGTCCTGGATGCCGAACCAGTACTTTGCAGCCCTTACAAATATGCGAAGCGTAGGTGTAATGGGAGACTTCAGAACATACGATTATGCAGTGGCGCTTCGCGCCGTTAAGACCATTGACTTCATGACTGCGGAGTCTGCTGAGATTCCTTATGCAGTACTTAATAAGGTGATGAACCGTATTATTAATGAAGTTAAGGGCGTAAACCGCGTATTCTATGATCTTACAAGTAAGCCGCCTGGAACGATTGAATTCGAATAACCTTTTGTGAAAAATAAGCCATTATTTACAACCGTTCCAAACAAAAAAGTTAAGTTTTGGCAACAATTTGGCAACACAATCTAACGCAAAAGTGTTAAGCAAAAAATAATGTATATTACAATATGAAAGAAGACCTAACTGATTTTCTTTTCCAAACTGGAGAGGAATTTCGGTGAGGTCTTCTTTTTATCTATCCGTCACTTGTATGGTCTGTTGCCATTGGAAAAGGAATTAAAGCAGACCACTTTTTTTCATTTCTTCTGATAGTGCATCCTGGAGTTCTGTATCCAAATCAGCAGAAATGGCATTTCTTACAAAGCCGGTTGTCGGTTCAATATTAGGGTAGTTATATCTCCAATTGTCATACTCATCCTGTGAGAGTTCACCCTGTTTTAACTTGGAATATTGGGTAAGCTAGGCGAAGAGCATAGGTGTTATCTGGTCATAAGCCTGATGATCCTCGTCTAGAGTTATACATGGTGTTAAAAGAGCTTAATGTGAAAATGTATAGTTCGGAATTGTATGATAATTATATGAACGTTGTGGATGCGACGGATAAGAAGCTTGTTGAGGAACAGAATGTGAATTATTACAACAATGAAAAACATTGGAATAGGAGTGGGTAAGAAGAATTATTGAAAAGATGGACAGGTATTTTATTGACTAACAATATCTGTCCTTTACGCTTTACATATATTTGATAAATTGAAAAAATCAATTTCAAATTGAAGTAAACTAGATTTGATGATATAATGAAAAAAGAAATGATAAATAGTTGTAATGATACGAAAGGGATAATAATGGCAATCAGATACAACAAATTATGGAAGAAATTAATAGATGAAAATATGATGAAAGTTGACCTTAGAGATCAGGCAGGAATTACAACAAATGCACTGGCGAAACTAGGGAAGAATGAACATGTAAGTACACAAGTTTTGGAAAAAGTATGTAAAGTATTGCATTGTGAGATACAGGATATCATGGAATTTGTTCCAGACGAGGAAAGGGAAGAAAAGTAATATGGCTAAGAAGAAAACAACTGAAAAGGCATTGAACATAGATAATATTTTATTTAATTGTAGAGATTATTTACGTGCGGCACGTAATTCCGGCTCATTCTTTGAAAAAAGAGATATGATGCTTACGCTAGTGTTCTTGAGGTTTATCGGCGAAAAGTATGAGGATGGAATTGAAAATCTAAAACAGACACTTAAAGAGCAGGGATTAGATCCGGAAGATGAGAACATTAGAGCAGCATTCTTTGATGATGCTACTTTTGCAGATGGTACATATAATTTACCACCAGAAGCAAGATGGTCGACTATTATCAGTACACCGGCACCACAGCTTAATGTTGCACTAGATACAGCTTTGCAAAGGCTTGAGGAAGAAGATCCACAGTTGAAAGGCTGTTTTGTTAAAGGAACATTTACAGCACGCAATTTAGCAGCTAATGATATAAAGAAAATTGTTGATGAAGTGAACAAAATCAGTCATAAGACATTTGGAGAGGAAAAAGACCTTATTGGTCGTGTATACGAATACTTTCTTAAGGAGTTCGCAGTAAATGCTACAAAGGAGGAAGGAGAATTTTATACACCTCATGACGTAGTTCAACTTATTGCAATGATGATTGAGCCTTATGATGGCACCTTATATGATCCTTGCTGTGGTTCAGGAGGAATGTTTATTCAGAGTGCTGAACTTGTAAAGTCAAAGCAGGGAAACTTAAATGGTATCAATGTATATGGTCAGGAAAAAGAACCGGCTACATATCGCCTTGCGAAAATGAATTTGGCTTTGCGTGGAATAAGCCATAATCTAGGAGAAGAAGCAGATTCATCATTTACACATGATTTACACAAGGGATTGCACTTTAACTATATTATGGCAAATCCACCTTTTAATCTGAAAGGCTGGTATAATGATAATTTGAAAAATGACGGTCGTTGGTCTGACTATCAAACACCACCTGACAGTAACGCAAATTATGCCTGGATTTTGCATATACTTTCACATTTGAAGAAAACTGATGGAGTAGCGGGATTCCTTCTTGCGAATGGTGCATTGAATGATAGCGACACATTGGAAATACGTAAGGAACTGATTCAGAATGATAAAATTGAGGCTATCGTTGTTCTGCCAAGAGAATTGTTTATTACTACAGATATCAGTGTTACTCTGTGGATTCTTAATCAGAATAAAAAAGGCGGAAAATACCATGGAAGAAATCTCCGAAACCGCGAGCATGAGATACTCTTTATGGATTTACGCCAATGGACAGAAAATGCTGTTAAGGGTGAGAGCAAAAAGAAAGTTCGGTTGGATACAGAACAAATTGAGAAGGCAGCAGATATTTATCACACATGGCAATGTGAGGGAACTGATGGAGCGCGTGGGTTTGTCCCACCGCCTGAACCACCTGCCCAGCGAACTGAGCGGCGGGGAACAGCAGCGCGTGGCAATCGCCCGTGCCCTGGCGAACGACGCCCCCATTATTTTTGCGGATGAACCTACCGGGAACCTGGACCGGAAGAACGGCGCGGAGGTGCTGGACCTTTTGTTCGGCCTGGCGGACGAGTCCCGCAAAACGCTGGTGATTGTGACGCATGACGAACATCTGGCACGGAGAGGGGACCGCATTATTACGATTATGGACGGGCAGGCCGTCTGAGGCTGCCGGGCGTAGGGGCCGCCTGCGTTTTATTTGATGCCCGCCGTCAGATGCAGGACGGCCTGGTGTCGCTCTGGGGCATCTGCCCCATGCGGCGGTAATCCAGCGTTTCCGGAAGGTTTCCTGTTGATGGCAGTTCGGTTTCCGGAAAAGGAAGGTGTCCGTTATCATGACGGCGGCCAGGTTTTTGGCCCGGAAATTGAGGTGATGAGAAAAGTTGATGTACCAACTTTTGATGTCCGCAGGATTGAGACAGATGGAAGGCAGGAAGGGCCGCCTATGTTTCTGAATTGCCCGAGCCCGCCTGCGGCTGTCCCTTTTGCCGACGATGGGGGTGAAGTTCCCTGTGCCCGGATACAGGGAACCCATGCCGTGCGGGAGGCTCACCGGTGAGTCGGTTGCGGACGGCGCTCATGCATTATTCCTTATAGTCTTCATCGGAATCACCCTTGCATAGAAATGCGAACTCCGGGGAACTTCCCGCTGTGTCCAGCAGTGAGCTCCATGTGAGATTGGGATAATCAATGAGATCATGTGCATAAGCCAGCATATTGTCCGGCGCCTGGCCATATCCACGTCCTACTTCACAGACGCATAAGATGAGAATGAGGTGTATGACTGGCGAGACAGGAGCGTCTTCCGGTATTCCCTCATTGAAATATTGGATCAATGCATTTGCGGATTCCTGACTGTCACTATCCAATTCTTGAAAGAGTTTTTTATAGGATTGGGGCCTTCCTTTTTTTATTACCGGGTCATATTTTTGCCAGCCTCTTCCTAATTTTACATCCAGTTCTCCTTTAAGTTTTTCAAATATTTGTGTGACTTCGGCAGGATCATGATCCTGAAGCCTTACCCAGGCGAGCCAGATTTTTCCTACTTCTTTTAATTGTTCGATTGCTATCATTTGGTGATTATTTTTTTTGTTTGGTTTTTTCAGTGTATCCGCCGCAAGTTCATGCCGTAAATCCAGAGAGAATTTCAGTTTTCTGAAGCCTTGCTTTATGCGGATTAACATTGTTTATTTAATCTAATTTTTATTTATTGTTATTATTTATTTCCCAAAGAACCGCTCTTCTTTTTAAGAACTTCTACCTGTTTCCGGAACGTACAGAGATGTCTTCAAATTCGGGGAACTGAGATGAACGGTAAATTCCCGGAGCCTGCCGGCAACGCGAAAGGATCGGTATTGCATTCGGCCGGGTTGTTGTGTAGCCTGTTGGGCATGTGGGACTGGATAGTGATCAAGGATGCGCTCCGGGCGGTTGTTGAAATTTTCATCCTGTGGGTGTTCCTGTACCAGATTTACCGTGCTTTCCACGCAACGCGCGGCGCGCGCATCATGGTGGGGCTGTTCGCCTGCTTTCTGGCCTTGGTGGTGCTGGCCTTTTTCTTTCAGCTGAATGTTATTTCGTGGATACTGACGCGCATTTTCGCCCCCGGCCTGGCGCTGGCTCTGGTGGTGATTTTCCAGCCGGAGCTGCGCGTGGGGCTGGCAAAGCTGGGAAGCCACCCGTTTTTTTCTTCCTTCGCCAAGCTTCAGCGGGTGGATTTTCTGGATAATTTCTGCAAGGCGGTAAGCAAGCTTTCCAACCAGCGGTTCGGCGCCCTGTTCGCTTTTGAGAGGAGCATCAGCATGAAGCCTATTGAGGATTCCGGCGTGAAGCTGGACGCCATTTTTTCTCCGGAACTGGCCCTGACGATTTTCCATACCAAGACGGCTCTTCACGATGGGGGCGTGGTGATTTCCGGCGACCGCATTTCCGCGGCTGCCTGCGTGTTCCCTGTTTCCCAGAAGGAAATGAGCGACCGTACCCTGGGGCTGCGCCACCGCGCGGGCGTGGGCATGTCCGAGGAGAGCGACTGCGTGGTGGTGGTGGTGTCCGAGGAGACGGGGGCTATCGCGTTGGCCGTAGGCGGGAAGCTGGAACGCAACCTGACTCCGGAACAGTTGAAGGGACGCCTTGAAGAGCTGCTGAATATTTCTTCTTCCAATGAAAAAACTGCTATTGCTTAATTGGCCTGCCAAGTTGTTCTGTCTGGTTCTGGCCGTGATTATCTGGTCTTTCATCAATCACTGGGTGACCACGAATGACGGCGTGCCTTCCCGCGGGCAGCTTGAGGAGATTAGAAGATCCCATCCCTGAATATTTACCGTTATGAGGAATTTCATTGTTACCGGTACCGATACGGAAGTCGGTAAAACTTATGTGAGCTGCCTGATCATCAAGTCTCTAAGAGAAGCGGGCATCAATGCCGCCGGATTCAAGCCCGTGGCCTGCGGAGACAGGCAGGATGCCCGCCTTTTGCGCGAAGCCGGGCCGAAGGAGCTGACGCTGGATGACCTGAATCCCGTTTTTTTGAGGAATGCCACGTGTCCCTATGTGGCCGCACGGCTGGAGAATACGCGGGTGGATGAAGAGGTTGTCCTGCGGGCTTATGACGCTTTGTCCGCCGCACATGAGTGCGTGGTGGTGGAAGGGGTGGGAGGATGGGAAGTCCCGATTGGCCCCGGAAGGAATTTCAGCGATATGGCTGCGGATTTCAAGCTGCCTGTTCTTCTGGTGATCGGCAACAAGCTGGGAGCCATCAATCATGCCCTGTTAACGCTGAATGCAATCAAGGAACGCGGCCTGGAATGCCTGGGCATCGTGTTCAATAATGTGAAAGATGAATGGGATACTGCCTGCGTGACGAACAGGAGCATGGTGGAGGAGTTTTCCGATGCGCCCATTCTCGGTGAATTGATTCACGGGCAGGATTACATGGACATGGATGCCCTGCTGGAACGTTTGCACTGACAGGAGGAGTCTGTCTGGCGAATGAACGGGACAATAGCGAAGACGCCCGTTCGTTGTTGCCGGATTTGCGGAGGGAAACAGTGATATGGAGGAACAAGCATGTCGGTGTTGGAGAGGATGGGAAAAGCATTTGGTTTCCCAGTTGAGAAAGCCTTGTTTTGACAGGAGCGGAGATGGAATGCCGTAGTTAAGGAATGCTTTTGTTCAGAGTGTTCAGCATTCCCGTACGGTTTTTTATTGCCTTGCTGATTTATTTTTCATGGGGGCCGCTGGCCGGAGGGGTGGTTACCGCGCCTGTGCCGGAGTTTTCTTCCCCCGCGCTTATTCCGTATCCTTCCAAAGTCGTCAGGGGCGCGGGCGAGGCAGGTTTCAGGAGTGTTCATGTGAAGGTTGGTCCGGATGTTCCTGGCAGGGATGATTTGATGAAGGAGATCAAGGACATATTCAGGACTTCCGGCATTCAGGGTTCCCTGAATAGTGGGGGGGCTGCTGAAGGTGCCATGACATGGGAATTGTTTCCGGATGCCAGGATGAAAGGAGAGGGGTATGACCTGTCCGTCGGATTGGGAAAAGCAACCGTCAGGGCAGGAAGTTTTGGCGGTTTTTTTAACGCCCTTCAAACGCTGCGGCAACTGGTTTTCAATAGAGAAGGGGAATTTGCCATGCCTGTTGTGCGGATTAGTGACAAACCCGCTTTCGTCCTGCGGGGAATTATGCTGGATGTGGGGCGTTATTACATGTCTCCTGCCTTGATCAAGGAGATGATGCGCCGTCTTTCCCGCTATAAGATTAATACGCTGCATCTTCATTTGACGGATGATCCCGCATGGAGGCTGGAAGTGAAGAAGTATCCGGCCCTGACGGATGGGGCTTTTCATTGGAAGTCCCGGCTCCCGGGGCGGTTTTATACACAGGCTCAATTGAAGGATCTGACGGATTATTGCGCCCGGCTGAATATCCAGGTGATTCCGGAAATTGACATGCCGGGACACAGCCAGCCTTTTTCCAGGGCCATGAAGACCGGCATGCAGACGGAGAAGGGTGTTTCCATATTGAAGGATGTCGTGGACGAGGCCGTTTCCCTGTTTCCCGGGAGGTTTTTCCACATGGGGTCCGACGAGGCGCACATTTCCATGAAGGATTTTATTCCGCGCATGGCGGAGCATATCCGCGGGAAGGGCAAGGAGGTGGTCGTGTGGTCTCCGGGCGGCCCGCACGATAAGGATTCCGTATTGATGTGCTGGGGAGAGAACGAGGCCGGCGCCAGGATGGATAAGAATATGAAGAGCATCGACAGCAATGGTTTTTACATTGACTGGGCGGATTCCCTGTCCGGCGTGTACCAGGTGTTTTTCCAGCAGCCCTGCGAGGTGCCTCAAGGAGATGATAAGGCGTTGGGGGTCATTATGCCCGTGTGGTGCGACGGAAACCTGAGCAGTGAGATGAGGGTGCTGGAACAGTATCCGTTTTATCCTTGTGCATTGACGTTTGCAGAGCGTGTCTGGCGCGGAAGCGCTACCAAGAGGAGGGATTATATGGCACAGCTTCCCCCCAGGGGAACGGACGGCTGGAAGGAATTCCGGGAGTTTGAACAGCGTTTGGCTTTCCATCGTGATCATTTTTTCCAAGGCGTTCCTTTTGCCTATGTGAAACAGGCGGACGTTGCCTGGAGCCTGGTAGGGCCATTCGACCACCGGGGGAAGAATGATACCTCTTTTGAACCGGAAAGAAGAATAGCCCCTTCCTACAGGGACGGGGACAGGATACTGGCCTGGAAGAAGACTCCTGTTTACGGCGCCGCCATACATGTCAGGCATCTTTTTGCGATGTTCAACATGCACCGGAACCAGTACCGGACGGATCACTGGCCTACGCTGATGTCAAGGGAGGTTGGAAAGGACGATGGAACCTGTTATGCCCTGACTTTCATCCGCAGCCCCAGGGAGCAGGAGGTGTGGCTGATGTTTGGCCTGAACGGCATGTGGGGGCATTCAGGCGGGTACCGCAGCGCACGCGCCCCTGAACAGGAAAGCTGGGATTTTTCCAGCGGGGACGTATGGTTGAACGGAAGGCGCGTGAACCCTCCCAGGTGGCCTTTCAAGAGCCTGCCCTGGACGGGGTGGGGAAAGGGGCGCATTGAGGAAGCCCCTCTGACCTGGGAAGGGTATTTTTTCCGCCCTCCTGTAAAGATCAAGCTCCGCAAGGGGTTGAACCGTGTATTGATCCGCAGCGTGTTCGGGCACTGGAAGGGAGACGACGGCCAGAGAAGCTGGTTTTTCTGCTGCATTCCCGTCCTGTGGGACGGCATTCATTACCGGGAGGTTCCCGGCCTGGAATATGACCCCCGTCCGGATGCCCGCTGAAGGGAACCGCTATTATTCTTTTTCAAAGACGGAGAGGATGGCTTGATGGACATCCTCAGCAGCATGAATTTCCGGCAGGAAGGCCGGGCCGATGAATACGGGCTGCTGGTTCGCTGGCACCCGGTCTCTGCCATGGGAGCCCTTTACCTGGTCGCCATTGAGGGGGATAACTTTCATCAGGGCGCGGAACCCCAGCTTTTTTTTCAGCAGAAAGGCGGCGGCATGGAACATGGGGAAGGCAAGGCCCGGATCAAAGAACATTTCCGCGGGGTCATAGCCGGGTTTGCGGTGGATGTCCACGCAGCGGGCGAAGTCCGGCGCCTTGGTGTCATCCAGCCAGTAATAGTAGGTGAACCATGCGTCGGGGGCCGCGACGGCGGTGAATTCCGGCAGGCGTTCCAGAGCCGCGGAAGAAAGGCCGGAGAAGTCCGTTTCCCTGATTTCTTCCACTCCGGGGGTGGCGGAGAGCAACGCTTTTACTTCTTCTTTTACGGAAGGATCATTGATGTAGATATGGGCAGTCTGGTGATCCGCCACGGCAAAGGCGCGGGAGGCGCCGCAGTCCAGCATTTCCGTACCCATTTCCGGTTTGACGGTGATCCAGCCCCGTTCCCGGAAGAGGCGGTTGAGGGCAATGCTGCGGGATACGTCGGAAATGCCGTATTCACTGAGCACGACAGGGGTGACGCCTTCCCGTTCCAGAAAGTCGATCAAGTCGCAGAGAAGACCGTCCATAGCCTTTGCCGCATGGGCGGCCTGGGTCGAGGATGGGCCGAATTTCTGGAGATCATAGTCCAGATAGGGCAGATAGATGAGGCTGAGGTCAGGGCGATGTTTCCGTTCCACCCACCGGGCGGAGTCCGCTATCCATTGGGAGGACTGGATTCCTGCCATGGGGCCCCAGAAGGTGGGGAAGGGGAATTTTCCCAGATCCTTTTTAATGGTTTCACGGAGTTCCATGGGCTGGGTGTAAATGTCGAAGATCTTGCGGCCGTCCGCCGGGTACATGGGGCGCGGCGTGATGGTCCAGTCCGCCGTGGAATACATGTTGTACCACCAGAAAAGTTTGGCGCAGGTGAAGCCGGAGCCGTACCGTTCCCTCAGTTTCTCCCAGAGGCGCGGGCCCTGCACCAGCTTGTTGGACTGCTTCCAGAATTGGATTTCACACATGTTCCGGTTGTACCATCCGTTGCCGGGAATGGCGTGCTCCCGCGGGGAAAGCCCTGTCACGTAGGTGCTCTGGGCAGAGCAGGTAAGGGCCGGAAAGGCCGGAGGGAAGGAGGAAACGTTCCGCCCCTCCGCCCAGGCGGAGAGCCGCGGCATGTGTTCCATCATCTGGCGGGAAAGGGCCACCACGTCAATGACGGCCACACGGGTACGAGGGTGTTTCATGGGAGGGATATTAGCGGTTTGGAACGGGAATTCCATCTTTCCATTTGAAAAAGATGACGGCATCCGTCATGATTCCCCGCATGGAACGTCAGGATAAACGACTTGTGGACCAGTTGCGTCCGATCAGCTTTGAAACGGGTATCGCCCCGAATGCCACGGCTTCCGTGCTGGTGACTTTCGGACGCACCAAGGTGATTTGCGCCGTTACGATTGAGGAGGATGTACCCCGCTGGATGAAGGTTCAGCGTGTGGAAGGAGGATGGCTGACGGCGGAGTATTCCATGCTTCCCTATTCCACGCTTGACCGTAAACGCCGGGATATTACGGCGGGGAAACTGGACGGACGTTCCAGCGAGATTCAGCGTCTGATCGGCCGTTCCCTGAGGGCGGCCGTGGATCTTGGCAAGATCGGCCAGCGCACGATTTGGGTGGATTGCGACGTTTTACAGGCTGATGGCGGTACCCGCACCGCTTCCATTACCGGGGCTTCCGTAGCTCTGGCTATTGCCGTGAACAAGCTTGTCGCGGAAGGAAAGCTGGCGGAGTCTCCCATGAAGAGGCTGGTTTCCGCCGTATCCGTGGGAATACTGGAGGGAGAGGCTCTGCTGGATCTCTGCTATGTGGAGGATAAGGATGCGGAAGTGGACATGAATCTGGTGATGACCGACCAGGGAGAGTTTGTGGAGGTGCAGGGTTCCGGTGAAGAGGCCGTGTTCACGGCGGATCAGATGAACCGGATGCTGGAATTAGGCCGCAAGGGTCTGGAAGAGATCGCGGAACTCCAGCGGCAGGTGATTGCCGAGGAGGACAGGCCGTCCGCCGGAGCTTTGGAAGGGTTGAGTTCCTTTTTCGGCAGCGGCAGGTAGGATTTTCCCCCATGGCCCGGTATTTTCCGGGCCTTTTGCAGGGGGGCTGCGGGAGAGTTTTCACTCCTTGCAGGACCAAGATTTTTATGAGAATATGCTTGTCCTGACTGGGAAATCGCGTTAATAGTAGAAACGAACATAGATAACCACGTACGGTTTTCTTAAACTGTAAACATTCCATCATATCCAACAATGAAAGTATCTTTTGCAACACACCAGTTACGCAGGGGGTTTACCCTGATTGAACTCTTGGTTGTCATTGCCATTATCGCCCTGCTGGCTTCCGTGGCCTATGGTCCTATCCTGAACCAGATCAACAAAGGCGACCAGATGCAGGCCCTGACCAACATGAAGAACGTGGGCGTGGCGATGAACGAGTTCAAATCCAACAGCAAACTGGGCAATTTCCCCGATGACATCACTGCCGACCGCGTTGTTGCCCAGCATAATTATATGAGCGGCCTGGGCGCACTTCAGGGCGATACTTCCAATGACTATTTCCGTCAGCTTCTGGGCAATGAGTCTGTTTCCGAAAGCAACTTCTACGCCAAGGTTCAGACTCCTTCCGGCGGTTCCACCGTTACTCCCAACGGCGAAATTTACGACGGTCAAGCCCTGACCCCCGGTGAAGTGGGCATTTCCTACGTCATGCGCAAGGGTGACAATAACAAAAAAGTGGGTATTGGAAGTTCCGTGGGGGAATATCCCCTGATGGTCACTTCCGTGCTTCCCGGTGAAGACGGCAGCACCGTTGTGGCCGGCAATGCCGTGCGTTTCGACCCGGAAAGCTTCCGCGGCAAGGTTCTGATTTTCACGACTGCCCAGAGCGCCAAGACCCTGGAACTGGACGACAACGACAACCTTCAGGATACCTTCATTCCCAAGAGAAGGGGCAAGGACATCAGTGACCAGTTCCTGATCCTCACGCCTGATTTCAGCGGCCAGGAATAAATTCGCCGCCAGCATGATTTGTACAGGGCGCATCCAAAAGGATGCGCCCTTTTTCATGCCTGATTTTTGGAAAGGAAAGCTTCTGTTTTGCGGAAGTCCCTTGCCGAGTTGACCGGGTTTGCCCGTTGTTTGCTTAAAATAGAATTTTACGATGTAAGGAAAAGCTCCAGGTTTTCCGACGGCAGGGAGAAGATTGTTCGTACAAACAGGAAATGGAACAGAAGCCTTCCGGAGATGATATCGTGGCTGATTTCAGGAAGCAGGCGTTTTTTCCGGGGTTCTGCCGTTGGCATGGGGTTGCAGGGCTCTTTCCGATTTCAATATGTTCCGCATACCGGCGGGGG
>OMBK01001011.1_pt1 | contig 12078 bp, 10 predicted proteins | sample 1644881 | NCBI WGS metagenome assembly OMBK01 (sample SAMEA103958132, study PRJEB25191) | human gut metagenome | biome: human-associated habitat [ENVO:00009003]; feature: intestine environment [ENVO:2100002]; material: feces | place: Germany | collected 2013/2015
TCTCATTTTTGCCGGCGCACTTTCCGCATGCGGCGCAGACGCTCTGCTTTACCCGCGCGGTTATTATCTCCGGCTCGTCGGGGCGCGCCGAGTCTATCTTCTTGCCTACCCGTTCAATACATTGACCTACGCCCTCAAGCGCGCTCTCTGCGTCGCCGAGCCGCCTGCACAGCTCACCGCGTTCGCCGCTCGGCGCATATTCCTGCACGGGGCTGAAGCTGTCGCGTAGCTTTTCGAGCTTAGAGCGCGGAATGAGGACGAATATCAGCGCCGCCGCCGCGCTCTCCGCTATCGCGGCTATCGTCTGCGGGTTCGGCGAGATGACCGCGCTTATCCCGCAGATGCAGATGAATGCTGCGGATATCCCAAGCTGACCGAACTGATAAAACAGCCCGGCGCAGAGCCCCGCCGCCGAATACACAGCGCCGAGAGCGGGATCGCCGCACGCCGCCGCGAGCGCTATTCCGGAGCATATGCCGCCGAACGCGCCGCCCGCTTCGCGCAGAGTGAAGCACAGGAGCATGACGATAAACGCCGCCGCGGTCCCGGCGGGGCGGAAGTTCAGGATATCAAACTCCGCGAGCGCTGCAAGTGCTGCGCAGCAGGAGATGGCGACGCATATGATATCGCGCCTGCCGAGCCGCCGAGTCTCTTTTCTTTTATCAATGAGCACGAGCGAACGCGAGAAAAAATATGTCATCCCGCCCGCGAGAACGCAGTCGGCGAGAAAAGACACAATACCGTTTAGCGAAAAGCCCTCGACGAGCAGAACGGCTATGCCGGTTGACGCGCAGCAGAGAGCCGAGGCAATCGGCGCGACTTTTCGCGCGCTGTTTTCTCCGCGCAGGCGGCTGACGGAAAAGTTTATCAGCGCGATTCCCGCGACACACGCCATGTATCTTATCCCCGCCGTCCCCGAGAAGGTCAGCAGATAGCCGACGAGCGCGCCGACCGACGCCGCGAGCGCGTACGACCCGGCGGCAGCGGAAAACGCGAGCCCGAGCGGCGAGAGGCTGCCGAAAATCTTCGCGCGCGCGAGCAGCAGCCCGACCGCGCACGAAAATATACATTTGAGCGAGAGAATAACTTTCTCCCGCTTTTCTTCGTCTATGAATCTGAACTTGTCCGCCTTGGCTTTTGAACGCTCCATGTTTTTTCACTTCTCTTTTTCGATATTGCGCCGCAAATATTTATGTACGGGCTGTTTTGACACAATTATTATTTTATATTTTCGCATATAAAAAATGTGTCAAAAATACCGCGGCAAAAAACACAAGCTTTTGCCGCGGTATGACGAGAAGTGTCAATATTGAATTTTAAAAGTAAAAACTATTCGCATAAAGCTAAAGACAGTTGCGCTTTACGCCTGCTCTGTGCCGTAATTGCTCATAAAGACGGCGCGGCAGATGTCCGGGGATATGTGGTCCGCGGCGACGATGCCGTAGTGCCTGCCAGATATAAATTTATATTCTTTGAGTCGGCGGTTGATGAACGCCGAACCGGCTTTCGGGGTTATGAATCCCGTGCAGCTCGTCAGGCATATATTGAAATTCCTCGGGTCAAGGTCGGATTCAAGAAAAGCAGTAACGGCTTTCCATTTTTTGATTCCGCCGAGCTTGTATGAATCCTGGACATACATTTGCGCGTATGTCTTGCCGTCCGAAAGCTTCTTTATATCGCGGCGGCGAAAATCGCGGATATCCCTGCTGCCGATATACGGGTACGCGCTGAAATCGATTCCGCAGGTCTTGTCGTCAAAGTGCGAAGCGTCAACGCCTACCACGCGCAGCAGCACTATCTTCCCGCGCACTTCGCCGAGAGCGGGTATGCGGTTTTCGAGATACCAAAGCTCTTCTCTGCCCCTGATGCACTGCGCATAAAACTCGCCGAACAACGCGATACCCGCATCGCCGTCGTCTTCTTTAAGCTGAAACAGAATTGTCTCGCCGGGGTTCTCTTTGAGAAAACTTTCGCACATATTTACAGTATCTGCGGCGGTGAGGTCGGCGGAATTCAATCCGCGCTCTTTTTTGCAGTCCGCGATGCTGTGAACGGCGACGAGCTTTCTGCCGTCTTTTAGCTCAAAGCGCATGTCGAGATACCGCACGCCGATTTGCAGCTGCTCTTCTATTGTTAAGTTCTGCGTGTTGCATATCGGTGCGAAGCGGACGTATTTTGTCGCACTGTCGTGCGTGCCGGGCATATTTATGGCGGTTATCGGCAGGTCGGAGCAAAGAGAGCTCATCCAGTTTGCGCCGTTTATTTTATCTTTTTCATTCATTGTACTTTAAGATATATTTTAAGGCTTGAATATGTTCTTTCTGTCGGACGGGTCAGATTGAGTCCTGCGTTCATGAGGTTCGAGCCGGAGTAAACTCTGCCGTCGAAGTCGCAGAGATAATGCTTGTCGGGGTCGAGTCCCTTGAACTTGAGAATGAAGAACGGCACTTCGGGCGCGCGCATGGTTACGACCGTCGCAAGAGCCTCGCTCTTGTCCTCGGCGACGAAGCTCCACGCGCAGCGATATCCGTCCTCGTAGGGGCTTTTGAGCCGATAGAGGTCGCCCGAGTGAATGAGGTCATAGTATTTGTGGTATTCGTCAACCTGCTTTTTTTCCTGCCCGCGCTCCTCTGCGCTCAGCTCATTCGGGTCAAGCTCGTAGCCGAACGTGCCCCAGAGCGCGACGTCGCCCTTTACTTTGTAATCCGTCCTGTCGCAGGCGGAGACGTGAGCGCCCATAGTCGAGGCAGGATAGCACATCGAGGTGCCGAACTGAATCGTCAGCCGCTCTATTGGGTCGGTGTTGTCGCTCGCCCAGATCTGCTGAGAATATGCGAGCATCGCGGGGTCAAAGCGTCCGCCGCCGCCCGAACAGTTTTCAAAGAGCATATCTGGGAACGCGTCGCGTATCCTGCCCATGAGCTCGTATGTGCCCAGGATAAAGCGGTGGAAGAACTCGCCCTGCCTGTCCGCGGGCAGCAGAGCGGAGCCTGCGTCGGAAATATTGCGGTTAAAATCCCATTTGATATAGTCTATTTTATATTTCGAGAGCACGGAGTACATCTGGTCGAAAATGTTGTCGCGCACATCTTTTCGGGACATATCGAGAACATACTGATGCCTGCCTATGCAGGGCTTGCGGTTGGGGACATGGACGCACCAGTCAGGATGGACGCGGAAGAGGTCGGAGTCTGGGGAGATCATCTCCGGCTCGTACCATATGCCAAATTGAAGCCCGAGGTCGTTTATCCTGCGTATAAGCTCGCCGAGTCCTCCCTTGAGCTTATCTTCGTTCACGAACCAGTCGCCCAGCGAGTTCTGGTCGTTGTTGCGCTTGCCGAACCAGCCGTCGTCCATGACGAGCATATCCATGCCAAATTCCTTTGCGCGCTCCGCGAACGAGACGAGCTTGTCCGTGTCAAAATCAAAGAACGCCGCCTCCCAGCTGTTTATCAGCAGGGGACGCTTCTCCGTTCTGTATTTTCCGGGGACGAGATTGAAGTTATAGAGCTTGTGGTATATCCTGCTCATCTCGCCGATGCCCTTGCTCGTGTGAACCATGACCGCCTCTGGAGTCTGAAAGCTCTCGCCCGGCTCAAGATGCCAGGTGAAATCTGTCGGATTTATGCCCATGAGTATGCGCGAAGTACCCGAATAGTCGCACTCGGTGCAGAACTCGAAGTTGCCGCTGTAAACGAGATTGAAGCCGTATGCCTCGCCGCTGTCCTCGCCGGCATTCTTCGAGACGAGAGCCGCAAACGGGTTCTGGCAGTGGCTTGAAACTCCGCGCTTGCTTGCGATGCCCTGAAGTCCGTGGGCGAGCGGGCGGCGCTCCTCGGAACGCTCTTTGCAGTGCCTGCCGTAGAGGGTTATGAGATCGTAGTCCATGCCCGGCAGGTCGACGCATATGCTCATCGCGCGGTCAATGTCCGCGGGTCTTTTTGACGCATTCTCGATTCTTGCGCTGCGTATGATAACATCGAGAGAGTTGAAAGCCGTGTATATGAGCGTGACGCGCATGCCGGTCACTTTGTCCGCCATGTCTATTTCGAGCGTGTCCGCCTCGCTTTCGCTGTTGAGATAGACCGCCGGCAGGGGATCGATGGACGGTTTGCCCGCATATATTCTGTATCCCTCGTAGCGCATATCGGTGACCGTGTTGCCGTCGGCGTTTCTTATCGAGAGCGCACTCGTTCTGAAATCACCGCAGCCGTTGCAGCCGTATTCCATCGGCGCGCAGTCGGGCGAAAAGTCGTGCGCGTCGGTGTTGTATTCGCTCGTCAGCGGGCTGAACGACGCACAGCGCGGGCGGAATGAGCGCGCCTCAAGTCCCTCGGTGTCTGCTATTTTGTCACCGTAATAGAGGTTGACGAGCTGGTCGAAGTCGACGACCCCGATAACATAGCTCGTGTTCGGCGTGTCAAGCTTGAAGGTTTTGTTTTTGCTGTCAAAGCTTATCATTGTATATCCTCCGGAACTGGTTTTTGTTTCCATGCTAAATGTTATCAGAAACCGGCGGGGAATACAAGAATAAAACAAAAAATAGCTTTTGATTTATTTGGAAGAAGTTACAAAAAAACACAGTGGAAGCGAAAAAGATTCGTTTGCATAAATATGCAAATATACTTGATAAATATGCATCGCTGGAGTATAATGCCACTATACCCGGACGAAAGCTCCAAACAGTCAGACAGAGGGAACGAAAAATGAAAAAGCAAAAGACGGCGCCCGCCGAATCCGCCGTGCAGACGGAAAAGAAAGGCACCGGAATACAAATCGACAAAAAGACCGTGTTCGGCATAACCGCACTTCTGCTCGTTATTATGCTGCTCGCGGGCGTGCTCACTCAGGTCGTGCCGCGCGGCGAATATCAGATGGATGACAGCGGCATGGTCATAAACGGCACATATCACGAGTTCGCCGGAGACGAGGGAAAGATGCCGTGGTGGAAGATAATCCTCGCGCCGATAATGGTGTTCACTTCATCGCAGATAACAACGGGAATCGGAATCGTTGTGTTCATTGTTCTCATCGGCGGAACATTTCTTATCCTCGACCGCAGCGGCGTGCTCAAATATATTATGTCCTCGGTCGTCAGAAAGTTTGAGAAGAAAAAGTATCTTCTGTTAGCGGTCATAGTTTTCGTGTGCATGATGATGTCGTCGGTGGTCGGCGTGCTCGAAGAGTCGCTGACGCTCGTACCGCTCGCGGTCGCGATATCGCTGGCACTCGGCTGGGACTCGTTCGTCGGTCTCGGCATCAGCATGGTGTCGATAGCCTTTGGCTATACCGCCGCGACATTCAACCCGTTCAATGTCGGTATCCTTCAGACGATGGCGGATCTGCCGCTGTTCTCGGGCCTTGCATACAGAGTCCTGTTCTTCGTCTGCGTCTATGCGTCGCTCGTGCTGTTTTTAATAGTTTACGCCAAGAAGATAGAGAAGAATCCCGAGAAGTCCCTTTGCTATGAGAGCGACAAGGAGCTGCGCGTGCGCTTCGGAGCGGAAGTGGACGACGAGGCGCTCAACAACCCCGCGCTCAAAAAGGCGACAAAGACATTCGTCGGCTGCGTCGGCGGCGTATTACTTATAGTTGCGGTGTCGTTTGCGCTCCAAAAGGTCGATGCGATAAGCGACTCGGTAAAAGAGCTGATAAACAATCTTCCGCTCGTCGGCATGGCTATTCTCTTCACCGTCGGCGGAATCTCGGCGGGATATATCGCGGGTATCCGCGGCAAGGCTCTCGGCGGCGGCTTCCTCGAGGGAGTCAAAACTATAGCTCCCTGCCTGCCGATGATTTGGGCTATCCTCTCGATAACCTATGTCCTGCAGGAGGGCAACATAATTCACACGATACTCTATCATGTGTATAATCTCACTTCGTCGATGTCCAAAACGGGCGCGCTGTTCGCGATATTCCTCTTCGTCGTCGCGCTCGAATTTATCGTCGGCTCCGGCACCGCAAAGGCGTTTTTGATAATGCCGATAGTCCTGCCGCTCGCCGATCTGCTCGGGCTGACAAGGCAGTCGATAGTCATCGCGTTCACAATGGGCGACGGCTTCTGCAATATTCTCTATCCTACGAGTGGAATAATGGTCATCGCCATCGGCATGGTCGGCATATCTTACGGCAAATATCTGCGCTGGTCGTGGAAGCTGTTCGTTATGGAGTTCGCACTCGCCGCTCTTGCGATGCTCGGTGCCGTCGCGATAGGCTACTGATAAAAATCAAAGATCCGTACCTTTTTCGGGTGCGGATCTTTTTGCATATTACGCTTCTATCTCGTCGAGAGCGGGCAGACCGCCGCGCCTGAGAAATTCTTCAAATAGCTGCTTCTTGTATTCGTCGGGGTAGTCATAGCCCCAGAGCATTTTTATCGCCGCGAAGTTTTCAAAGGTCTCGTCGGGATAAATTTTTGCGCTGCCGACTTTGTAGGGCAGGGGAAATTCGACCGTTCCGTCCGAGGCGATAAAATATTCTTCCGCTATCGAGCAGGCGACTCTGTTCGCCTCCTGTTTCGGATATTCCTCGTCGAACTTTATCTTTGTTATCGGGAACATCACGGTCCTGGCGTTTGCCATTTGATAGAACTCGGGAGATGTGCCGCTGTGTCCGTGGTGGGACTGCTGCATGATATCGCAGCCGAGCGTTTTTGCGGTGTAGCGCGCCGTCATTATGTCACTCTCGACATCGGCGGCGTCGCCGGGGAAGATTATTCTTGTCCCGTCCGCTTCGAGCGCGAGCGCACATGAGGTGTTGTTGAAGTTTTCGAGGCTCTTTGGCCAGACATCCTCCTGAGTGCAGAGCACGTCAAAGCGCAGGTTGCGCACGAAGAACCGCTGACCCGTGTGCAGCTTTACAGTAGGTATTCCGCAGGAGCGGGCACAGTCTTCAAACCGTCTTATGTATTTTTTGTTCGCCTCACCCCAGCTCATATTATCGCGGTGGTCTATCGGCGCGTCGTTGTAATAGAGCTTTTCAATATCAACCGCCGAGCCGTATTCGCGAATGAAATCAACGAACTGGCTCACATGGTCGTCGTGTGCGTGGCTGAAGAACCAGCCGGATATGACAGTCTGCTCGCCGTCGGGCGTGCGCTCGCGCAGAAAGCGGTATATTCTCTTGTGGTCGTTGGGCTGAAGAAAATGCCCGCCGTCTATAATAAAAAAGCTGTTGTCCGCGCAGCGCAGGATATAGCACATTCCGCAGTCGATATATGAGTGGTCGTTCTCGAACTGCCACAGCGCGCTGCCGCATCTGCGTTCATATTTCGGCTCTTCGCGCTCAAATTCAACGGAATACGGGTCGCATATGACGCGCAGAATTTTTTCAGCCGGGCAGAAATATGTGTGGATGAGCATATTCCCGCGGTACGATGCGTGGATGTTTTCTTCAATGTCATTGCGCTGAAAGAGCGTGTAGCCGAGTCTCTTGCACTCGTTGCAGATTTTTATAAAATCCGTTTCCGATGCGTTTTTAATCAGCCGCATATATGTGCCGTCACCGCAATTATAAATGCAGATTTCGTTATCGCTTACGCTCCCGCAGACTCTGCCGAGCAGTTCTTTTGTGTCCATGTGTTCCCTCCGTCATTTTGTCTGCAATAATCATATCATAAATTGCCGCGGGAGGGAAGATGCTTATATAACGACGATTGACATATTTGCGGCAAGGGAATATAATATTAAATAAGCACTGAATGTTTCGGAGACTGTTTTATGTTCATCAACAAAGCAAAAGACGGGCTGAATAATATTTGCGGAAAGAATGTAGCCTTTCTGCGCAAAAATATGGGACTCTCTCAGCGGCAGCTCGCCGATGTGATCCAGCTTGCCGGCCTTGATATAGACAAAAACGCCGTCCAGCGCATCGAGTGCGGCAAACGCTTCGTGACCGATATCGAGATCATCGCTATAGCCGACGCTCTCGGCGTGAGCCTTGACGCTCTGCTGAGGCGGGAGAATATATTGTAATAAAAATTCGCGCAAAAAAGCGTTGACAAGGTCTTTGATTTATGTTAGAATAACTTACGCTTTATGGAGAGATACCGAAGTGGTTATAACGGAACGGTCTTGAAAACCGTCGTACGGCAACGTACCGTGGGTTCGAATCCCACTCTCTCCGCCACTTAGAAGAGAAAGCGGATTTTCCGCTCTCTCTTTTAACAATCGAATAGTGTCATAGACGCTACCAATGCAGAAGTACTCAAGTTGGTGACGAGGCGCCCCTGCTAAGGGCGTAGGTCGGGTAACCGGCGCGAGAGTTCGAGTCTCTCCTTCTGCGCCAGAAAAAGGCACTTGCAAAAGCAAGTGCCTTTTTCGATTATATATAACAAAGTAATATCGAATTTAATGTACAGAAATGTATCGTTAAAGCCATTTGACAAATCCCAAATTTTCAATTCATTCCTTAATCATCTTTTCAATCGCCTTTTCAAATTCCTCGTTCTGCTCCGGGCGGCGTTTCTGCGGACCTTTTATTCTGCCGCCCGCCATGCGGATCTTCTTCGTCTCGTAGCGCGAATTCAGAAGCGCATCTATGTTGTCGGGGGTGTATATCAGCCCGTTCTGATTGAGCGCACTCGCTCCGCGGGCAAGGCACATCGCCGCGAGTCCGTAGTCCTGCGTGACTACAATGTCCCCGCGTTCGAGGAGGTTTACTATCCTGAAGTCGACGCTGTCAGCGCCCTTTGATACCGTCACGGTCTTTGCTCCCTCGCGCTCGAATATGTGCGATGTGTCGCAGAGAATGAGGCATTCGATCCCGTGCCGCTTTGCTGATTTTATGCATATGTCAACCACCGGACAGCCGTCCGCGTCTATCAGTATTTTCATTTTGTCGCCTCCCGGGATTGTTTTTTTTGCTGTTTTATGATACTATGAAACAGTATACAACACTATTATACACTTGAAAAGAGGTGCCGCGATGTTCTGTACAAAATGCGGAGCTGTTGTTGATGAGAAAACCGGCGTCTGCCCGAACTGCGGCGCGTGCGAGCGCGCTGAAGAAAAGGCGGAGAAGCCCGATTTCAAGAAGAAGCTTCATCTCGGAAAAGCGACAAAGACCGCAAAGAGCTATGCCGTAATTTTCTCGGCGTTCATGGTGTTCCCGGCGATGATCTGCACCGTCGTCAATATCCTGAACCCCGGCGATAAATTCTGGGCGGGCTATGTCCTCGGCGCTATCGCCGTTGCGTGGGTGTTTCTCGTTTTGCCCGTTCTGCGCGTGACTCCCGCACCCGTGACCGCGGGCATCTGCTTCGTCGTGCTCGCGCTCTATCTTCTTTATATCGCAAAAATGCAGGGGCTTATCAGCTGGTATTACAGCTACGCAGTGCCGATTTGCGTCGTGATATGCGCTATGGTCGCGCTGACTACCGGACTGATATCCAAAAAGATAGCAAAGGGGATACATATCCCCGCACTGCTCTCCGCAGAGGCGGCGGTGTTTCTCATCTTCCTTGAGGCGCTTTACGATTTCAATCAGCTCGGCCGCCTCAATCTGCGCTGGTCGCTGATAACAATGTGCGTTTTCGTGTCGATATCCGTCATCTGCGAGGCGGTCGCATATGTTGTCCGCCTCAATGCGAAAAAATGAGCAAAAAAAGAAAGAACTGTATCGAAATACAGTTCTTTCTTTCAGAAAGGTGATCTCAGCCGAGAAGCTCTTCGTAAGACATACCGAGAACTTCCGAGATAGCCTTGAGCTCAAAATCGGTAACATAGCGAAGCTGACCTTCGAGCTTGGAAAGACCCGATGCGTTGAGGTCGATGCCCTTGATCTGGAGCTGAGTCAGCAGATCCTTCTGCTTCATACCCATGCTCTTTCTCTTCTGCTCGATCTTTGCTCCGACAATGTTTCTGTCTCCGAGCGCCTGCTTTCTGATTCTCATAACTCCTACCTCCTATATTCTTCCGCCTACAATTTAGGCGGGCAATAGTAAAATCCGGCGGAATTTTGTCCGCTCGGGCTTTCACTGGCTTTATTATATCATACGAAAAATTACAATGCAAGAGTTTTTCTTCAGGAATTATAATTTATTTACAAATTGATTGAGAATTGCCACATTCCGAAAAAATTAATGATAAAAGATGATAATTTGATAAAAATGCTGATTTGCTGTGAAAAATCGGGGCATTTTCAGAAAAAATAAGGATAAGCACGATTCTAAAGCGTGATTCCGAAAGGGATTTGCGCCGGAAAATATAAAAAGTTTATTTGTTGTTTATAAACGATAAAACGAAAGGACTCTTTCTCATGAATTCACTCAACTCGTTAAAGGGAAGAAATCTGACGATGCTCGTCGATTTCTACGAAATGACGATGGCAAACGGCTATCTCAAAAACGGCATGGGGGACACCGTCGCATATTTCGACATGTTCTTCCGCAAAGTGCCCGACGGCGGCGGATATGTTATCATGGCGGGCATCGAACAGCTCTGTGAATATCTCAAGGGACTCAAGTTCACGCCCGAGGATATCGAATATCTTCGCGGCAAGGGATTCTCTGAAGAATTTCTCGATTATCTTGCCGATTTCAAATTCAGCTGCGATGTTTATGCTGTCCCGGAAGGCACTCCGATATTCCCCGGCGAGCCGATAGTTACCGTCAAAGGACCGATAATGCAGGCTCAGTTTGTGGAGACGATGGTGCTTCTGTGCATCAATCATCAGAGCCTTATCGCCACCAAGGCGAACAGAATAGTCCGCGCCGCGCAGGGCAGACCGATAATGGAGTTCGGTTCGCGCCGCGCCCAGGGCTTTGATGCCGCTATTTACGGCGCCCGTGCAGCATATATCGGCGGATGCGCCGGAACCGCCTGCGCCGTTTCGGATATAATGTTCGGCGTGCCCGCGCTCGGCACCATGGCACACAGCTGGGTTCAGCTTTTTGATACCGAGCTCGAGGCGTTCTGCGCCTATGCCAAGGAGTATCCGGACAACTGCGTCCTGCTCGTCGATACCTATAACGCGCTCAAGTCCGGCGTGCCCAACGCTATCGAAGCGTTCAAACGTGAGCTTCTGCCCAGAGGCTACAGACCCAAGGGCATCAGATTCGACAGCGGTGATATCGCATACCTTTCGCGCAAGGCGCGTAAAATGCTCGACGAAGCCGGCTTTGAGGACTGCACGATAGTCGCCTCCAACTCGCTTGACGAGTATCTCATCAGAGATATGATCGGTCAGGGCGCAAAGGTCGACTCCTTCGGCGTCGGCGAGAGACTTATAACCTCCTCTTCAAGCCCCGTCCTCGGCGGAGTGTACAAGCTCTGTGCCGTTGAGAAGGACGGCAAGATCTGCCCGAGAATAAAGATAAGCGACAATGTCGCCAAAATATCGACTCCCTGCTTCAAAAAGCCGTGGAGACTCTTCGACCGCGAGACCGGCAAGGCTATCGCCGACCTCGTGACCCTCAACAACGAAGTCGTCGACGATACGAAGCCCTATGAACTCTTCGACCCCGACTTCACATGGAAGAGAAAGATAGTCGAAAACTATGTTGCAAAGCCGCTGACCGTCCAGCTCTTCAAAGATGGCGAGTGCGTCTACGAGTGCCCGCCGCTTGATGAGGTGAAGAAGCACTGTGCCGAACAGATCGACACCCTCTGGGACGAGGTTCTGAGATTCGACAATCCGCATAACTATTATGTCGACCTCTCACAGAAACTCTGGGACGAGAAGCAGCGTCTGCTCGCGGAGCACGGAAAGAAGGACGAACAGTGAGCAGAGGATATAAGATATTGACTGCGGTGCTTTCGCTTGCCGCAACGGCAATTACCGGAGCGATAATGTTCGGAAAGCTCAAAGAATAATATACATTATATAGTGCCGGCAGCAATCTTTATGCTTTGCCGGCACTTATTTTGTATGTACAGCTCGAAACGCCCGGATAAGTGTAAAAGAAGTTGGGAAAAAGACCAAAAAAGTTGGAAAAAGGTGTTGACAAACGGAGCTGGGAGTGGTAATATAGTCGAGCACTTGAGGGACGGGTCAAGCGAAAGCGAGAGCCGGACGGAAAGAAAAGTGCCGAGTACCTTGAAAATTAAACAACGAAAGAAACAAGGAACCCTGAGATTC
>OMBK01001014.1_pt1 | contig 12067 bp, 8 predicted proteins | sample 1644881 | NCBI WGS metagenome assembly OMBK01 (sample SAMEA103958132, study PRJEB25191) | human gut metagenome | biome: human-associated habitat [ENVO:00009003]; feature: intestine environment [ENVO:2100002]; material: feces | place: Germany | collected 2013/2015
CAGTGAGGTTTCTTCATTTATTTAAGTTTGGGTTAGTAGTTTTAGGAGGGCAACCTCCTGGGGGCAGCAGGCAATCGTGAGATTCCCTGCTGTTTTTTTATCCCCGGAGGGCATCACTAACCGAACAGGTCGTTGAGCACGGCGGCCAGACGATACGACGCCAGGATCAGCTGGCGTTCGGGCAGCAGGTAGGTGTCCGTCACGAACTGCTTGCCGTAGGTCCCGTCGGCCCGCTGCCAGTCGTAGATCACCCGGCAGGCGACGGCCGTTTCGTACAGCCATTCGCGGGGCGTAGCATCAACTCCCGCAACGGCGAAGACCTCCCACACGCGAACCGTGTTTCGGGAAGATCGGCCACAAGGCATCGCTGTCCCCGCCGCTCACCCGCCGCAAAATATCTTTTTCTCCTTCCACGTTACAACGCCGAGAATTATCCTTTAAAGGCGCTATCATCAGGCATATGCCACAAATAAAACAATAAAAAGAAATAAAACCAAAATTATTCCGGTGAAAATTCCACGACAAGACCCGATAATCGGCCAAACGGTCCCCGGCGGACGGCGATTGCAGGTTCGGCACGCGCTTTGTACTTATTCCGGTCAGCTGCGGCACAGCAACCGCAGTGAGGTTTCTTCATTTATTTAAGTTTGGGTTAGTAGTTTTAGGAGGGCGACCTCCGAGGGCAGCAGGCAATCGCGAGATTCCCTGCTGTTTTTGCGTCCGCATGCCGGGCGCGCCGTTCCCGCGTGCGCAGGGTACGAAAAAGCCGCCCGGTGTTCCGATCGGTTCTTTGCAACGCTCCGGCTGCCGATTTCACGGGGCGGCAATGCGCTCCGGCACGAAAACTGTGCGGCGGACGACGAGGGAAAACAGCAAAATCCAACCTACCCACCATGGCAAAACGTAAAAATATCACCACGACGCAGCTGGCGCTGATGACCGCTGCGGCCGTCATCAGCCTGCGCGGGCTCCCGATGATGGCCCAGGAGGAACTGACGATGTTCTTCTACATTTTCTTCGCGACGTTCCTCTTCCTGATTCCCGCGGCCCTCGTTGGCGCCGAACTGGGCAGCGCCTTCGCCGACCGCGGCGGCGGCGTCTACACCTGGGTCAAGGAGGCTTTCAACCGCCACCTGGGCTTCTCGGCGATCTTCCTGCAATGGATTCAGAACGTCGTCTGGTATCCCACCGTACTGGGATTCGCCGCCGCGTCGATCGCCTACATGATCGGCGTTCCGGCTCTGGCGCAGAACGGGCTGTACGTCGGGTTGTTCTCGATTGCGATGTACTGGTGCGCGACGCTGGTGACCCTGCGCGGCACGTCGGCCATCTCGGGCATCACCTCGAAGGGATTTCTGATCGGCACGGTGCTCCCGGGCGTCGTCGTGATCGTGATGGCGGTCATCTGGATGGCCGGCGGCAACGAAATCGCCCTGAAGGAGATTCCGGCCGGCGTCTCGCAGATCGTCAACGTCGACGCCGCGCAGCACGTCCACCCGCGTCTCTTCCCCCACATCACGGGCATGAGCGACATCGCGTTCCTGGCGGGCATCCTGCTGCTGTTCGCCGGCGTGGAGGTGCACGCCGTGCACGCTCCGGAACTGGCCAAACCCCAGACGCAGTTCCCACGGGCGATGTTCCTCGCGGCGCTGATCTCGTTCGGACTGTTCACGCTGGGCGCGCTGGCCGTGGCCATCATCACCCCCTACGACCAGATCAACCTCCAGTCGGGGCTGTTCACCACCTTCCAGATCGCTTTCGAACGTTACCACGTGGGATGGCTCTCGAACGTCATGGGACTGCTCGTGGCCTTCGGTGCGCTGGCGGGCGTGATGTCGTGGATTTCGGGCCCCAGCCGCGGCCTGCTGTGGACGGCCAGGGACGGTGCTCTGCCCTGCTTCCTCCAGAAGACCAACAAGAACGGCGTGCAGCTCAACATACTGATTATCCAGGGCTGCATCGTGACGCTCCTCTCGTCGCTTTACATCGTGATGGACGACGTCAGCGTGGCGTTCTTCCTGTTGAGCGCCCTGACCGTGGGACTGTATCTGATCATGTACATGATGATGTACGCCGCAGGAATCCGCCTGCGCTACACGCAGCCCAAGCTTATCCGCAGCTACCGCGTGCCGGGCGGAAACACGGGCATGTGGCTGATCGGAGGCGTAGGGTTCCTCGCCGTGCTGTTCTCGTTCATCGTCACCTTCTTCCCGCCTTCGCAACTGCCCGTGGGCAGTCCGGCGACGTACACGTGGCTGGTGGTGACCGGCACGGCGGATCCCCTTCATCATCAGTTTCGCAATGGACAAACGGAACGCCCGGCGGACGCCGGAGGCTTAAAACTCGACCGTCAGGCCCAGCGTCGGGAGCAGCGTGCCGCTCACCTGTTCGAGGTATTTCATGCGGTAACGCCGTTCCGAAGCCGGAGCCGAGGGGTTCTCGATCTCCCCCGTGGACATCAGCACGTCGGGCTGGCGCAAACGACCGCCCGCAACGTTTTGCAGGTCGATGTAGAGACCCAGCATGCAGCGGCGGAAATAGAAGGTCTTGTCGATGCGCAGGTCGAGCTGCCCGAGGGCCGCGAGCCGCTCCGTATTGTAACGTGCGTAGTCGTAGTAGGGGCGCCCCTGCGCATCCCAGGCCGAGACGAGCGACGACTTTGCCTCGTCGTAAGGGGTATAGGGCGCTCCGCCGATCCAGCTCAGGCGCGCTCCGACGCTCCACGAGCGGGGCAGATCGTAGGTGCCGCTCAGGTTGACCACGTAGCGGTTGTCCCAGGCCGAGGGGACGTAGCGGCCCTGGCCGTTGCGGTACTCGCTGCGGAAGAGCGTCGCCGAGCCGACGAGGTTGATTTTGCCGGGGATTTGCCAGCGAGCCGTCAGTTCGGCGCCGTAGGCGCGGCCTTCGGCCGTCGAAACGAGCGGTTCGGCACCCACCGTGCCGTAGTCGTCGCCCTTGCAGACGAGCGGAATGCCGTCGGCCAGCGACAGCGGGATGCGGTCGTAGCCTTTGCGGAATCCTTCGATCGAGACGATCAGCCGGTCGCGCAGCCGCCAGTCGACACCCGCGCTGAAGACCCCGACGCGCATGTAATCGAGCGATCGGTTGACCAGCGCGTCGTCCACCTTGAATCCCAACGCCGTGTAGGGCGGCAGCTGGCAGTAAAGTCCCGCGCTGCCGCTCACCGACCAGCCGGGACCTACCGCATAGGAGACCGAAGCCCGGGGCGACAGCTGGCGCCACACCCGCGCCATACGTCCCGAGTAGTCGCACCCGTCGGCGCGCAGGCCCGCCGAGGCGGTGAACCGCTTGTCGGCCGAGGCGTATTCGGCCCCGGCGAACAGCCCCCAGCCGACGATTCCCAGCCGGGTCCGGTAGTCCGACAGCTGCGTCCTGTCGGTATAAAGCCGTTGCAGCGTGCGGTTCGTGTAGTCGGAATAATTCACCTCGACGCCCTCGCGGACGGTCCAGCGGCCCAGATAGGTGCGGTTCTCGGCCCGGAGCGTGGTCTTCTGCTCCACGGAGCGCAGCCGGAGCGTCAGGTTGTCCTCCGACGAATCATCGTTGCGCAGGTATTTCAGGTTGCGGTTGTTCAGGTAGTTGTGGCTCAAGGTCACGGTCTGCACGTGGCGGCCCGCATAGTGACGCCACGAAGCCCCCACCGTGAAGGTCTCCTGCCGGATGCGGGGCAGGTAGCTCAACAGGTATTCGGCGTCCTCGCCCTTCTCGTCGACGTTGAGACGCATGTTGTCGAATCCCGCAAGGGCCAGCACCGTCAGCTCGTCGCGCTCCGAAAGGCGTGTCTTGACTTTCGCTTGCCCGTCGATGTAGTTGGGCAGGAAGGGCAGCCCCAGCAGTTTGAACAGCAGTTGCAGGTAGGACTGGCGGATGGAAAACAGATAAGTCGTCTTGCCGCCGATGTGCCCGCTGCCGCTCAACCCCACTTCCGAGGCGCCCAACGTCGCTTTGAAGGTCTGCTTTTCGGCATTGCCGTCGCGGAGACTGAAGTCCAGCACGGAACTCAACGCCCCGGCCCGGTCGGCGGGAAAGGCTCCCGTATAAAAACTGATTTCGCGCACGAGGTCGGCGTTGACGATGCTCACCGGACCGCCCGTCGCCCCCTGCGTGGCGAAATGGTTGATGTTCGGGATTTCGATCCCGTCCATGTAGAACTTGTTCTCCGCAGGCCCGCCGCCGCGCACGATCAAATCGTTGCGATACCCCACGGGCGAGAAGGCCACGCCGGGATACGAGCGCACGATGCGCGACACGTCGCGGTTCGAGCCGGGGCTTTTCTCGATCTCCCGCAGGCCGATCACCTTCAAACTTACGGGACTCTCCGCCGTGACGCGGAACGGCGACGGACGGACCGTCACGGCCTCCAGCTGCGCGGCATCCTCCTCCAGCTCGACTTCGATAAAGGGCGTGGCGGCCGAGACCATGTATTCGGGCGTCGTGAGGCTCTTGTAGCCCACCGACGAGACCGCCAGCCGCCAGATGCCCGGCTTCACGCGCTCGATGCGGAACCTCCCCAGCGAGTCGGTCGAGGCTCCCTTCTGCTCCTGCCCGGCCAGCACCACGGCGGCATAGGCCACGGGGCGGCGGCTCAAACGGTCGATCACCCGCCCGCTGACGGGATAGGTCCCGCCCTGCGCCCGCACGGCAAACGCCGCGGCCAGGCCGAAAAACAAAACAGCGACTTTCAGGAATTTCATACGGCAAAGATACTCGGTCAAGCGCCTTCCGACGCCGTTTCATCGGTACATTTCGGCAGCAGTTTCAGGTACGAGAGCAGAACCACGTTCATCACGAGGGCGTAGACGATGGCCGGGACGGCCATTTCACCGCTGTCGAAGATCAGCGGCGAGGTGGCGACGGCGATCGCCTGCGCAGCGTTCTGCATCCCGACCTCGATGACGATCGTGCGGCGCACCGCCCGCCGGAGCCGGAACAGGCGGGCCAGCAGCGATCCGCCCGCCATCGCCAGCAGGATCAGCGCACCCGCGGCCAGACCCAGCACGCCGAGATTCTCCAGAATCGTCGAGGCGTACTGCACGAAGAACACCGCCGCCAGTAGCATCAGGGCCGGGAAGGCCACACGCCCCAGCAGCTCGTGCACACGCCGTGCCGCCCGGGGCCGCCAATGCCTGAAAAGCGCCCCGCAGATCATCGGCAGGAACAGCAGGACGATGTTCTGCACCAGCAGTTTCCCGACCGGAAGTTCGATGGCCGCACCGGCATGCACCGCGACGAAACGCGCGGCGAAACCCATCACCAGCGGAATCGTGAAGAGCGTGATGAGGCTGCTCAAAGCGGTCAGCGTCACCGAAAGGGCCACGTCGCCCTTGGCCAGCATCGAAAAGACGTTCGACGAACTGCCTCCCGGACAGCAGGCGACGAGCAGCAGTCCCAGAAAATAGACGGGCGGCAGGCGGAAGGCCAGCCCCACGCCGAAGGCGATGAGCGGCAGCAGCGCCAATTGGCCCAGCAGCCCCGCGACAACGGCCGCCGGACGGCGGGCCACACCGGCGAAGGCCTGCCGGTCGAGTTCGATGCCGAGCTGAAACATCAGCGCGATCAATACAGGCAGTACGATCCAGACGGTATTCATAAGCGATGTAAAACGACGATCCCGGGGCGCGGACTTCCCGGCAGCCCGGTTCCATTTTACTGCAAAGGTGGCCCTTTTTTCGGGAATCCGGCCCGTTTTCCGGAAAAAATTGTAATTTTAACCTTTCAATTACGCGAGATACGACGGTTTATGTCCCTGAACACCAAATACGACATCCTCGACAACCGACTGGTCATCCGACGGCTCAACGCCGGGGACCGGCAGTGTTTCGAAGCGTGCTACCGATTCTATTACAAGGGATTGTGCAGCTTCGCTTCGCGCTGGGTATCCCTCCCCGTGGCGGAGGACATCGTACAGGACACGATGCTGTACATTTGGGAAAACCGGGACCGCCTGATGGAGGAACTTTCGCTGAAAGGACTTCTGTTTATGATCGTCCGCAACAAGTCGCTGGACCGCATCACCAGCCAGAAGGTCCATTCACGCGTCCACCAGCAGTTGGAAAAGAGATTCGCCGACCAGTTCGACTCCCCGGACTTCTACCTCGGCACGGAACTCGCACGGCTCTACCGCGAGGCGCTCGCCCAACTCCCCGAGCAGACCCGGCGCATCTTCGAGATGAGCCGCTTCCAGGGCATGACCCACCAGCAGATCGCCGCCGAGATGGAGGTGTCGCCCCAGACCGTCAACTACCATATCGGCCAGGCGCTCAAAGTCCTCGGCGTCGCGCTGAAGGACTACCTGCCGCTGATCGCGCTGTTTTTCGAAATGCCCGGGAACAACTGAAACCCCTGCCCCCTGCAACCGACCATATGCAATAAAAACGAAAGCCCGAAAAAAAATCGGGTTTTCGTTTAGTAACTATTTCCCCAAAATCGTATTACTGTTAGAAACCGAACTTATGAAAGAGATCGACGACAACCTGCTGACCGAATTTCTCGAAGGGAAACTCGACGAACCCGCCAACCGCGAGATCGAAAACTGGTACGACACCTCGGAGGAGAACCGCCGCCGGCTCGAAGCGCTCTACTTCGTGCTCTTCGCCGGAGACCGGCTCCGTGCCGCCGCGTCGGTCAACACCGACCAGTCCTTCAGATCGTTGCAGCGGCGCATCGAACTGCGCCGCACGAAAACAAGGCCCCAATGGCGGCAGATCGCGGCGCGCTACGCCGCCATCCTCGTCGCGGGCGTGATCGTCGCAGGCATGTATCTCTACCAAAACCGGCCGGACGACCGCATCTGCACGGTCAGCGCCGAGCGCAGCGACTGCTCGGTGACGCTGCCCGACGGCTCCGTCATCCGGCTCACCCGCAGTTCGCAGCTCAACTATCCGGCCTCGTTCGACGACGGGAACCGCACGGTGCACCTCACCGGCGAGGCCTTTTTCGAAGTCAGCAAGCGCAACGGCGCGCCGTTCACCGTCACCACGGTCCACGACGCCGAAGTCGTGGTCCGCGGAACCAAATTCAACCTGAAAGCCTACGACGACAGCTCCGATGTCGAAACCGTACTGGTCGAGGGAGCCGTCGATTTCCGCGCCGCGGACCACGTCATGGCTCTGCACCCGGGGCAGAAAGTCTCCTACAACCCCACGGACAACGACCTGACGCTGCAAACGGTCAACGTGGAGGCGGAGCTGGCCGCGCGGCTGCGCACGTTCCGCCACGTCGACCTGGCGCAAATCGCCGGGGTGATCGAGGATTTCTACGGCATCGGCGTCGCCTTCCGCAGCGAGGCGCTCAAAAACATCCAGTTTACCGGAACGCTCGACTTCAACATGCCGATCGACCATATCCTCGAAGTGCTGACGCTTTCGACGAACACCCGTTTCAACCGCAACGGCGAAAAAATCACCATTCACAAATAATCCAATCTTAACCAAACCTCTATGAAACAAAAGTTACTCCGTATGCGGCATGCCTGGTATCTACTGGCAGCATGCCTGACACTCCTTATTCCGTGGGGGGGGGAAATGCAGGCGGCGCCGTCGCCCCAGCAGACTTCGGTCCGCGTTGAAAACGTAACCAGCCTGAAAGGACTGATTCAGGAGATCGAATCGCAGACCTCCTACCGGATCTCCTACCAGGGCAACCTGGCGGACAACGTCCCCGTAAAAATCGCCAAATCGACGAAATCGGTTTCCCAGCTGCTCGACGAAGCCCTGCGCGGAACCGGCATCACCTACATCATCCGTCAGAACAACATCATCCTGACCCGCGCGGCGGCACTTACGGATACGGTCACGTTTCTGCTGTTCAGTCCTATGTACGGCAGCATCGAGAATTGGAAAAATATAATCGCGATCATTTCCAAACGGACTGGCATACTTTTCTACGATTTTAGCTGAAATGTCATTCAGTGGGAAACTTATCGACTTGCCTGTCTTTTTCCTTACATAGCAAACCCTACCATCCTTCAAATTGCAGAAGCGGAGCAATGCAATATCCGAGAAATTTATTCCTGCACCAAAATAGCTGAACAGAAATAAATCCTTTGCAAGTCCCATATAAAAGCCAGAATCGGAAAGTTCGAGTGCGAGGATTCTTTGCACCTCCTCCTTGGAAATCGACCGTTTCTCTGTATGAATATCAAACTTGTTTATTTTGAATCTATTAAACGGGTATGCGTCCTGCTTGATAACGTCCTGCTCTATGGCTTTATTGAAGACGCTACGGAGCGTTCGAAACAGTTGGCTTATCGTGGTGTCTTTACATCCTCTGGCGTGCAACCACTCTTCATATCTTTTCAGCCACACACAATCAATCTCTCGAAAGGGAATATCGAGTTTATTACGCGTGTAACTCATCAACGAATTAAAGGAGTATTTATAGACCGCCAAATTACCCAGCCTCTCCATCTTCTTCATCTCCGCAAACAACCTGCCGTACATTTCCGCAACAGTTCGCCCTTGGGTCTTTTGTTCAACAGCCTGTGCCAACGATCGAGGGGTATACTCTTTGCGTTCAGCCATCATATCGACAACCAATGCGTTGTACTCCGCCATTTTCGAAGCAATCAGTTTGTCAATCACTATTTTATTGGGACAGTTTCGTTTGGGCTTATTCTTCTCGAAATCCCAGAATTGAGGTAAAACCGCTACGCCAAGACTGACGTATTTCTTTTTTCCGTCTTTACAGAGACGAATCATCAACGGATGCGCTCCGTTTGCAAGCGTTTTCGACTTGTAGCATAGAATGCTGACACCTGTTGCCATGCGAGTTTGTGGTTTAACTCTCGGTTTAACTCAACAGCTAAAAACGGTGGTAAACCACGAAAACAGCGCATATAAAAAAAGACAGCTGCATTTCTGCAACTGTCTGATTTTCATTGGTGGGAACATGCGGATTTGAACCGCAGACCTCCTGCTTGTCGAGCAGGCGCTCTAAACCAACTGAGCTATGCTCCCGGCATAAAAAACCATCCTGTTTTGGATGGTCTCTGTCGTGGGAGCTGAGGGATTCGAACCCCCGACCCTCTGCTTGTAAGGCAGACGCTCTGAACCAACTGAGCTAAGCTCCCCTTTTGCTGAATTGCGAGTGCAAATGTATGATAAATAAATCATTCCTGCAAGTCCTCGCTTCATTTTGGGAAATCTTTTTTCGCTGGCGGTTCGTTCGGTTGACACATTGGTTGACACATTTACATAAAGCCAATGCTGGTTAAACAATAGTGAATTAATTGACAATCTTATATTTGAATGAAAGAGGACAAACATTGCAATAGGGGTATATTTAAGACCCCTTTGCAAAGTCTGTCCTCATTGTCTGTCGAGAAAACGCGCAGGAAAATTTTCCCCTGCTCTCCCCTTTTAAGATTGTTGTGTCGCTTTTGTTTCTGTGGAAACAGCAAAGACAAACATTGTCAAACAGTCTATATTAAGACCTCTTGTCAAAGTCTGTCCTTGTTTCTTTTTATATGAACTGTTCCAAATACTTCTCGTTGAAACCCGTCAGCGGGAAACGGAACTCTTTCTGTTTACCCTCTACCGATGTATAGCCGAATACGGCCGTGTCGCTCTTGATATGGGCTTCGAAAAGATTGAGCTTGCAGCTGGACTTGGGTAAATCTACGATGTTTGGCAATACAATGGCGAGATAACCCTCTTCTACGGCCTTTGGATTCAGCAGATAGGAGAATCCTGCCATATAACGACCCCGTTTCTGGAAACAGACGGTCATATCTTTCGTGGGGTCGATGTCGAGTTCAAAGATATAGGTGAACTCCCGTGGTGTAGGGTCATCAGTTCTGCGTCCCACGAACAGGCAGACGCCGTAATTATTATCGTAGGATACGCCTTTGGCTATATACGATACTTGCACATCGTCGATCGTCTCCGTGCCTGTTTTTCAATCGATGCTTGGTGTTTTTCTTTTCATTTCAGCTAAAATTTAAATTGTTAGTATTTATTTGATTATGATGTAAATATACGAAAAATTCATGAATTATGCAATAAAATATATAAAAAAGACAGACTTGGGCATACGGTATGAAATAAACCGCTCTGTCCAAGTCTGTCCTTTATCCAAAAATAATCAATGAAGATCTATAATTGGCCATTCAAATTCATATCGCCCAATTTCGTTAAAAACTTGATCCAACGGTTTAATCCGTGTAACAGTTTGAGCCATTTCCCCATTTTCTTTAAAAGCATTAGTAAATGCCCACATTTCTGTTTCCCACCCTCTATTGGTAGCTATACGAATAAGCGGAATAAAATCACGATCACCAGACAATAATTTCAATACACAAGGAGGTGTCGTACAAATTATCTCCGTTCCTTGGGCTACGATTTCAGTGTCCACTGCTTTTTCTTTCCCTACTGCATTTCGGTCATGGACGATTACGTCAAACCCCTGTTTTTTTGCTGCATTCCAAATAGAGTCTTCTTTGGGTGGGCGAGAACCGACTAAAACAGCCTTCCTTATCATCCTTTTTTCAGCAACCGTTGATAATAATTTGCCAAAATCTATTCTCCACGAAGGATCATCGCCTGTTTTTATTCCTTTTTCCCTTGCAGAAAACTTTTTACCTTCAATCCATACATTTGAATTGTCCACGATAATAACACACTCTTCCATAACATTCTATTTAACCTCTCCCGCCATGTCGAAACACAGCAAGAGAGGATCGTTGTTTTTATTCGTCCAATTCAGAAATCGTTGTAAATCCGCGCCAGCCTTCTGCTTTTTTATACGCATCGACACATCCAGCAGGAACTTTCAGAACGGCGTAGGAATTTATACCCGTAAATACATCATCTCCACAACGTGGCGGTGTTCTCGTTCCGATCTTGAACAATTGGAGTTTGGAAGTTCCAGAAAAGGCATAGTCTCCAATCTCTGTTACTTGTGTACATGCAGACATATCCACAGTCGTCAATGCCGTACAATAAGAGAAGGCACTATCTCCAATCGTTTTTAGTTTCGATCCTTTCTCGAACGTTACGGTATGCAGGGAGGTACAGTCATTGAAGGCATACTGTCCAATCGTCTCCACACTTGCAGGAATTTCGATCGTGGTTAGAGACGTACAATGCGAGAAGCCTGCAACCGTTTTGAGTTTCGATCCTCTCTCGAACGTTACGGTTTTCAGGGAGGAACAGCCAAAGAAGCGGAACCTCTAATCTCCTCCACACTTGCAGGAATCTCGATCGTGGTTAGGGAGGTACAGCCATTGAAGGCACTATTTTCAATCATCTCTACACTTGCAGGTATCTCGATCGAGGTTAGAGACGTACAACCCGAGAAGACGGAACTTTCAATCGTTTTAAGTTGCGACCCTTTCTCGAACGTTACGGTTTGCAGGGAGGTACAGCCTTTGAAAGCGTAACCTCTAATCTCCTCCACACTTGCAGGAATTTCGATCGTGGTTAAAGACGTGCAACCATAGAAGGCACCATGAATATAGTGATAATCATGAACCTCACCAATGGTTTTCAGTTGCGTTCCTTTCTCGAACGTTACGGTTTGCAGGGCGATACAGTTATTGAAGGCGCCAACTTCAATCGTCTCCACACTTGCAGGAATCTCGATTGAATTGAACGGACATTCAGTAAACGCTGTTTCGCCGATTGTTTTCAAACGAGAGTTCTTTGCGAATACAAGAACCGATAAGTTTCGACAATTACCAAATGCGGATTTTCCAATCGTCTCTATATTTGCAGGAATTTCGATTGAATTGAACGGACATTTAGTAAACGCCGTTTCGCCGATTGTTCTCAAATGAGAGTTCTTTGCGAATACAAGAACCGATAAGTTTTGACAATAAGCAAACGCAGATTTTTCAATCGTCTCCACGCTTGCTGGTATCTCGATTGAATTGAGCGGACAGTTAGTAAACGCCGTTTCGCCGATTGTTTTTACGCTGTTCGGTATTGTAATCGAGGACAAGCTACTTTGGAGGAATGCGTTCTTGTCGATTGCAGTCAATGTATTGGGAAGAACGAGACTCTTAATATTGGCACATTTATAGAAAGCGTTCGTTGACCTTAGAGAT
>OMBK01001021.1_pt1 | contig 12010 bp, 14 predicted proteins | sample 1644881 | NCBI WGS metagenome assembly OMBK01 (sample SAMEA103958132, study PRJEB25191) | human gut metagenome | biome: human-associated habitat [ENVO:00009003]; feature: intestine environment [ENVO:2100002]; material: feces | place: Germany | collected 2013/2015
CACAGCAGAATCCCTGCTGCTGACGAAGCAGGAGCCTGTCCACATTGAGCTTGCTCCGCACCAGCTCCGTCAGCACATCCGTCTGGAGCTGACGAAGCCGTTCCTTGCTGCCCGCCGTCATTTCCAAATACACGGCACAGTGGACCAGCGGCTCATGCTCACGGTGCATTTTATGCACCAGCTCCGCCACATCCCGCAGATTGCTCTCCGCCGCCACCGCCTGCCGCAGCTTGTTGGGGTCTGAGCCGTCCAGCTTGTTTTTCTTGTTGGCGTTGTCGATGATCCTGTCCTCCTCGCCGGGGGACACCTGCCGGCAGTAAATGCGCAGCGTCACGCCGCTTTTCTCACCCAGCTCCCGCAAGAGCGCCTGGGCCTCGGTGCTGGCCGGATATTCCCGCAGCGCCCACACGCAGCGGTAAGTGCTGCCGAAGATGTAATGATCCACCTCGAATTTCACAATCCCCGGTGCGATGCAATCCAGATAAGTGCGGAGAAACGCTTCCTGCTGGGACGGGGCCTTTTTAGAAAATGGATTCTTCATTTTTCCTCCTCACCACATATATAGTTCTATGTGCGGCTCCAGTTCCGGCTCCTGCCCGGTAAACTGTTCCGGCTCCTGAAACATCTGCGTATACCGCTGTATCTGCTCCTCCGTCAGGGAGCAGAAGCCCCCTGCATGGTCATCTCCCACAAAAAAGAAAGGCCCGCAGATGATGTCATCTCCCAGCCGCCGGTTGGGCTGCATGCCGTTCAGTTTTCCCTCATCGTTACAGCAGAGGATGACGCCGTCTCCCATAGAGAGAGGCTGGAACAGACCCTCTACCTCCCGCTGGATGGCTTTCAGGCCCTCCTCCATCTCTTTCGCATACGGAGCTTTTCCCGGCTCCACTTTCAGAATTCGCATTTCAAACCTCCGTTTCCGCTGTCAGCCACTGCGCCCCGTCTACAAAGGAGAATACCTCGTGGGTGGCGTCCTGCTCAAAATAAATAGCCAGCAGCTCCAGAAGCCGCTGGCCCTCCGCACGCTGAACGACAAATCCGCAGTCCCGGAACTGCTGCTCCAGGGGCGCATAGTTCATGGTCCCGTCCGTTTTTCTGCGCCGCAGCACGAAGCAGAACTCGCGGGAGGAGGCCATAGTGGTCTGAACACTGTCCAAATGCTGGCGATCCTGCACCAGCAGCCCACGGATGGCGGGCATATCTTCCGCCTCCAGCCGCTGCCGGTAGAACTGGCGGTTATCCTGAAAGGACTCCTTGGAGTCCAGGGCCAGCAGCTCCAGTTCCGCCATGCCTTTCAGCACGCCCAACAGCTCCTGCACCTTTGCCCGAACGCCCTGTTCGGGCAGGACATTCAGATTGCTGGGATGAACGAAGTAGAAGGCCAGCTCTCCGTCCGCCGTTACGACACTGTCGTTTTTAATATCATCGATGCCGATGAGCTGCCGGGTAGATTTTTTCCTGCTCATGCCGATTCCCTCCACACATAATATTGTTGTCCGAAAAAGAAAAACGCCGCAGCATAGCGCAGGAAGTCCAGCATGCTGATCCCTCCGTGCCGAATGCAGAGAAAGGCCAGCGCCGCTGTAATGACCAAGGGGATCATGCTGCCGGTCTGTGTCAGCGCCAGCACCGACAGCAAAAGCCCTGTCCCGATCCACGCCACATCCCGCAGCGTCCACAGCCACAGCATAGGCCGGGCCGTTAAATTTTCGGGGTATAGATACATAGTTTTCCTCCCAAAAGTGAAGCCGCAGGTGTGCGCCTGCGGCTTATGTGCGTTTTATTCTTCGTTCCCGGCATCATTCAGCTCTCGCTCAATGAGACCCAGAATGAAATCCTTCTGCTTCAGGCCGTTCCTGGCCAGATAGTCCTTCAGCCGGTCGAACAGTCCCTCCGGTACCTGAAAGGCGATGGTGCGATTGTTGGCGTTCATAGTTCGTGCTCCTCCTTCAAAATGTTCTCTGAGTATGTCCGTGATGTAGTCGGACAGGGTCTGGCCCCGCTGCTCCTGCTCCGCACGAAGCCGCTGGTGCAGTGACAGCGGGATGGGCGCACAGAGGTTCTTCTTTTCTTCCATAGCCTGCTCCTTTCCGCCTCTCCCGAGGCAAGCAAAGCATAGCCCAACTGCGGCGCATAAGCTATTGACAAGTCTAACGAGAATAGAAGCGCAAAGGCAGCATACCGGACAAGTTTAACGAACATATGCGCCCATCTGGACCGCCTGCACCAAACAGTGCATCACGAAGTCCACACAAGGGATGGCCACACTGTTGCCCAAGGCCTTATACCTTGCGCTGTCGGATGCACCGGGGATGTCCGTCCACCCGTCCGGGAAGCCCTGCAATCTCTCACATTCCAATGGAGTCAGGCGGCGAATGAGATGGGCATGGACATCTGCCTTTTGGCAAATGAGATCGACGGCATCTTTACACTGCCGTGCGCTCTGTGTGCTGACCACAGCATTCTCCCTGAAGTCATCCACACGCTGGCGGCTGTAGACCGCATGGCGATCTAATCCCGAGGATTGAGTTATCCCGAGATTGGGCGTGGCCTGTTCGCAAATGTGCTTGTTTTTCAATACTTTTTGTGTGTTGTTCATAAATAACCTCCAGATAAGAAAAAATATAAAAACACCTCTATAATGTAGTTGGCGGCGAAAGTCGACTAACTGCATTCAGAGGTGTTTTTATGTCCGATGAAATTGTGTTTGATGTTCTATGCACAAAAGTGCTGGATGCATTACGGGCTCTGGGGCTTGGTAAGTTCAGCATACGAAACTACTACTACGAAGGGATGTGGCCAATCATAAAGGTCTACCGTTCCGAGGGGGTGATATTTTATAGTGCTGCATTTACAAATGAAATTGTGAATCGTTTTCACTTGGATCATGAAAATGGTTTGGTAGCCGACCGGATCTGGGCAAAAGTCAGAAAGGCATCCATTCTCTTCGAGGAGTATGTTCAAACCGGAAAAATAGTCTGGAAACGTGTTAGACCTGATCCGAAAATTTCCTTAGCTCCGTACTATCACGAACTCCTGCGTAGATTCTGTCAACATGAAGCGAATACGCGGGCCATTGGATTTGAGAGCTTACGGGACGAGGAGAATGTCTGCCGCAAATTCTTTGCATACCTCGATGCCAGCGGTTGCCATACTTGCCAAGATATTAATTTAGTAAATGTCAACGCTTTTCTGCTGTTCATCGCATCTCAACGAAAATCGAGCATGGACAGAGTGTGCAACACATTGAAACATCTGAGCGCATACTTGGTGTCCATACAAAACTGCTGCGATTTCAGCGCCGCATTGACTACTCGTCCCGCGCCCCGAAAGAAACTGCGGCCTGCCTTTTCCGCAAAAGAGGTTCACACCGTCGTGGATACAGCGGCAAAAAATCCGTCCTTATCGCTCCGCGATACTGCGATGTTTGCTGTTGCCGCCAGTTTGGGACTGAGAGCTGGGGACATTGTTCGCTTAACGCTCTCGGACATTGACTGGATTCATCATGAAATACGCTTCGTACAGAACAAAACCGGAGTGGAACTGCACCTTCCTCTCGAAGCATCGGTAGGAAACGCCATTGCGAACTATATTCTTCACGAGCGGCCCAAAACGCAGTCCCCAGCTCTCTTTGTGCGTTCCCGTATTCCTTTTGACTTCATGACTTCGACTGCTGCGGGAGACCGGCTCAGAAAATATATGAAACTCTCAGATGTTGAGTATACTCCGGGCGATGGAAAAGGCTTTCACAGTTTCAGAAGGTATGTTGCCAGTTCCATGATAAACCAAGAAGTACCAATCGATACAGTGAAAGAAATCTTAGGGCATACGCAGATTGGCTCCATGAAAGCATATATGCGGATCAGCCGGGACAAGCTCGCAATGTGTGCACTCGGACTTGACGGTATTGAGGTTGTCCAGGAGGCTTTGTTATGAGATCTGCATTCACCGGGGCATTTGCACCCTATATTTGCGGCTTGATTGAAAAGAAACAAGCCCTCGGCTATGACTACCACGGAAGTGCGTGCATTCTTCGAACTTTTGATGAATTCTGCCGTGAGCAATTTCCGAACGAGACCTGCTTGACTGCGGAGTTAGCCATGAAATGGGCTGAACAGTTCAAGACCGAGAAAAATCTGTCCAGATTGAATAGGGTATCTGTGATTCGGGAGCTCGCTAAATACATGAATAGTGTAGGAGAACAGGCTTATCTTTTACCACTTCAACTCACGAAGAAAAGCGGACGCCATATCCCATACATTTATTCAAAGGAAGATTTGTCCAAGTTGTTCAAGGAAATAGATTCTCTGCAGCCCAGCCTTAGAGCACCCACAAAGCATCTGGTGGTATCTGTAATATTTCGCTTGATCTACTGTTGCGGTCTCAGACCCGTAGAAGCCAGACGGCTCCGAAGAGAGGATGTCAACCTGTTTGATGGGACGGTGAATATCCTTGAATCGAAAGGACATAAAGACAGAATCGTTGTCTTGTCCGAAGATATGCTTGAACTGTGCAGGAATTATGACCTGCGCGTAGAGAAGATATACCCTCACCGCAAATATTTCTTCCAGAGTCCAAGTGTCCGAGGTGACGGAATGTACTCAATGGAGTGGATTATTCCGACATTCAGAAGGTTCCTTCAGACGGCAGGCATATCCGGATACGGTGAGATCCGGCCCAGACTTTATGACCTGCGGCATACATTTGCAACACATCGGCTGTACCAGTGGGTAAAGGAAGGAAAAGATATAAATGCCTGCCTTGCGTATTTGAGCGAGTATATGGGCCATTCAAATCTCGAGAGCACGGCATATTATATTCATCTTCTTCCAACGCTTTATACCGACTTGCCAGAACTGCGTCTTGATAGTTCCCTTGAAATGGAGGCAGATTTATGCGACTGAAAGATGAGAAGTTCTATAAAACAGTGAGGGATTTCCTTGACATCTACTTGATCAGGCACAAAGGCTATAGTTTAAATACACAGAAATCGTATCGAGAGGCAATAAATCTCCTTCTCCTCTATTTCAAGATGGAGCGTGGGCTTGAATATGCCAATGTTGGATTCGAGGATATCACTTACTCAAATATAACCGGTTTTCTCGAATGGCTCTCAAAATCCAGAGGATGTTCTCCGGCAACGGTGAATCTGCGTTTGATGGCAATTCGTTCTTTCACAAAATATGCAGGAATCTTAGATTCTGGCAAAATCTATATGCAAGTCGAAGTCGGCAACATCTCTATTCGGAAAACTCCGGGAAAAGTTGTGGAGTTTCTGACGGTACCAGCGTTGGAAACTCTTTTTGAGCAACCCAACCGCTTCAAGACGAATGGATATCGTGATTTCTGTTTTATGCGGTTGATGTACGACACCGCAGCACGTTGTCAGGAACTGGTGGATGCAAAAATTCATGACTTGATCATTCGAAAAACTCATGCAACAATCTGCCTTGCTGGAAAGGGAAATAAACTGCGAATAGTCCCAATCTCCCCATCTGTGGTTGAATTGCTCAAAACTTATCTGGATAAAGCACATCCGACCGAGCAAAGGCAGAGTGATGACTATCTTTTCTTTACAACGCATCATGGTCGCAAAAGCAGAATGTCCACCGATGCCGTTAATCTCTTTATGAAAAAATATGGTGAAATGGCAAGGCGGGCTTGTCCTGAAGTGCCAGAACGAGTACATCCACACCAACTTAGGCATTCCCGTGCCATGCATCTGTATCGTGCCGGGATGCCGCTTGTCCTCCTCGCGGAGTTCCTTGGGCATGCCGACGTCAACACAACCCGGATCTATGCATGGGCCGATACTGAGATGAAGCGGCAGGCAATTCAAAAGGTATCCAAGGTCACAGAGGGAGATACTATTGAACCAATATGGGCAAACGATGAGGAGTTGATAAAGCGCCTTTATGGTTTGGCTTGATTTTACCACATTTTAATCGTGTTCACAATGCGGCGACCAGATCATAGCTGGTCGCCGCAAATTTATTATCCGGAGGTTTTAACATGAATTACAGCAGCAAAAACACTATCTCGCAACAAAAAGCCGATGGCCCATCTGACTTCCTCGGGATAACTCAATCCTCGGGATTAGATCACTTATCTGGATATCCAGATAAGTGATCTGTGGCAGTCAGGGTATAGGCGATGTCCTGCTGGTATCCGATGCCGTTCCCGCCGTTCTGTGGCTGGCGGTCTATGGCATTTCCCGTAATACAGATCACAGGTTCCTGCTCCACCAGCGGTACATTATTGCCGCCCGTCCCATAGCGGGCTGACATGGTGGGTGCAACCTCCTCCATCTGTCGGTAGCGGCTGTCAATACCGTGGTTCTCATACACCAACGGCTGATGGCCGTGCTCCTGCGCCCGCAGTGTACCTGTCATACCCTCGGAAATTTCCATGACCTGACCGCCCTGATCGTTGATGCACAGCACAGACGGCATACTGTTGCCGCTGGCGCTTGCCTTCAGTGTTGGGGCAACACTTTCGTGGTATCCGATGCTCCCGGCACTGGCTCCGGCACCTGCAGAAAAACCGGCGACAAATGTCTGCTGTTTTATTCCCGGCTGTGCATTTAGAGCACCCGCCACATCATGTAAGTCACGAACCTCATCTCTTTGGTTGGCCGCAAAGGCTATAACGCCATTCCTGCCGGTGGACATCCCACAGTTCACGCCCAAGGTCGCCGCCACATCACCGGTCAAGTCTCCGTTGTAGCCGTCAAAGCCCTCGTCCCGCTGGTTGATGTGATAGACATCTATATCTGTGATCTGGCCGTCCGGGAGCGCAAGACCCGCCTGGATCTTCAGCGCCCGTTCCAGCTTCTTTGGCAGCGCTTTGCCCCGTTCAAACGCCCGGCGCAGTATCCCCAAACAAGCCCTCGGCGTCAAATAATACTTTGTCGGCGGTGCGCCCTGCAAAATCTGCGATAAGGAAGATTCTCTTGCGCCTCTGGGGGACACCCCAGTATTGAGCGTCCAGGCACCGCCAGCATAGGGAGAAATCAGTTCCCAGTAGGATTCGCCCAGCAGGTTGCCATGCCCAGGGGTAAGGTCCAGGGACATGAACGGTACCGCACTTAATTCGGACGATCTCTTCCAGGACGATGCGGAAGTCCTCGCCTTTCCGCTCTCCGCTGGAGAAGGCTCCCGGCACATTTTCCCATACCATAAATCGGGGCCGAATATGGATACCTGCCCGGCCTCGTGATCTGTCTGCATTTCGCATCTCCTTTACCAGCCTGACCTGTTCCATAAAAAGGCCAGAGCGGGCGCCAGATAATCCGGCTCTCGCTCCAGCCACGGACAAGTCCTGACACGGGCTGCCGCCGCAGATGATATCCACCGGCGGCAGCATGGCCCCATCCAGCTTCGTAATATCTCCATAATGCAGCATCCCCGGCAGCCGCTGCTGCGTGACTCGAATGGGAAACGGCTCGATCTCGCTGGCCCATAGGGGGATGACACCGTTGTGTATAGCCGCCAGCGGGAAACCGCCAATGCCGTCAAACAGGCTGCCCATAGTAATGCACCTCATTTGGCCGCCACCGTCCGGGCAATATTGACGGCGCTCTGAGCTGTGTAAACCGCCGAGGTAAGATTGGCCTTCGTGGTGGTGTCCAGCCCAAAGGCCCCGGCGATGCGGGGAATTTCCCCGGCAGAGAGCATGAGGCCCAAGCCAAGCAAGGCGTGGTCTTTGAATACCATCAGCCCGGCCACAAGGATGGTGGCCTGCAAGAACGCCGTGAGGCACAGGCCGATGACCTGCTTGCACCACTGGACGAATCCGTCTCCATACCCCCTGGGCACGGAGAACATATACAGGCTCCCCACGGCGATCTGGATCAGCAAAATACCACCACGCTTCAGATTGCTGAAAAATACCTTAATGACCGCATAGGCCATGAGGATAAGACAGAAAAGAACCATAAGCCCGCTGGTCTCCCGCCCAAAGCCCCGCAGGGGATAGGTGGACTCCGTTAGGCTTTCCAGGTTTTCAAGATCTGCCAGCGCCGCCTTTGCCGCATCCCCGATACTGGTGGACCCAAAGCCAGTGATGCCCGCCGTCAAGGTGCCCTGCAAGGAAATTGCCAAAGAATAGAGCCGCACCGGCACCTGGGTAAAAAGAGAGACGGCCAGAAAGCCCTTAAGGACATTCAGCGCCGTCTCTTTCACATTGCCCCGCCCAGCGGAATACTCGATGCCGCATTCAAACACAGCCACCACCAGCCCCGTGGCAAACAGGGTCCAGCCCAAATAGGAGAAAAACAGCACCACGCTCTGCACCCAGTTCATCTCGAAGAGCTCAGCGCCCATGCTGCCCATCTCCGAAAAGAAGTTCCCAAGAAAGCCCACCACCTGACTGTAAAACCAGTCCACGATCTGCCCCAGTATTTTGTCCGCGACAAAGTCCCAGATAAACAATTCATCACCTCCGAAAATAGAAAGGCCGAGTGGTTTCCGTTAAGTAAAAACCACTCGGCCACATAGAGCCACATTGATATTTATTTTTGTTGTCTATTGCCTTGCGCAGATAACCCGCTCAATAGTCCTCGCTCAGCAGGAAGTCCGCCAGATGCACGATCTTGACTCCATTGATATTGCCCGCAGCCAGTTCATCCATCGTTACCACATATTTGGGGTAGTGGTCTTTGATCTCCAGTAGGTTGGCAATCTCCCGGTCGGATTCCTCCGGCAGATTGCGGCACACTTGCACATAGATACGCTCGTCCCGCCGCACGGCTACGAAATCGATCTCCTTGGTGGCGTTTTTGCCGATATACACATCATAGCCCTTCCGACGAAGCTCAAAGTACACGATGTTCTCCAGCATAGCGGCAACGGATTTCGGATTAAAGCCCATCATGCAGTATTTGAGAGAAGCATCCGCAAGGTAGAACTTCTCCTGCGTCTTGAGGACCGTCTTGCCCTGCATATCATACCGCTGGCATCGGTAAATCACAAAAGCCTTTTCCAGCCACTCCAGGTAGTTGTAGACAGCCTCCACCGAGAGAGAACGCCCCTCGCTTTTTATAAACTTCACGATGGCATTGGCGGAAAAGGTTTTGCCGACATTCTCCACCACATACTTCACCACACGGTTAAATAGGTCGAAGTTCGAGATGTTGTGCCGCCGGGTGATGTCGCCGGTGATAACGGAATTGTAGATGCCCTCGACGATTTGATAGGACGAACGCTCATCGAAATTTCCGAGCGCGACAATGGGGAACCCACCTGTACGAATATACTCGTTCAGTAGTTCTTTCGTCGTGCGGTTGCTGCCCTTCTTGAATTCCAGATACTCGGCAAAGGACAGGGTAAATACGGGGATAGAGATATAACGCCCTGTCAGATATGTGGAGATCTCGCTGGACATCAGCTTGGAATTGGACCCGGTCACATAAATGTCCGTATTGGCATCCTCCAGCAGGCTGTTGACCGCCTTTTCCCAGCCGTCCACCTCCTGTACTTCGTCCAGCAGAAGATAGTAGCGCTGACCATCGGTCATTTTCTCTTTTATATCCCGGTACATCTGCTTGGCGGTCATGCCCTCGTCCAGCTCCTCCGAAGTGTAGCGCAGCTGGATCACATGGTCTGCCGCAATACCGCTGCTGATCAAGTCGTCTTTCAGCATATCCAAAATGGTCGATTTTCCACAGCGGCGGATTCCGGCAAGGATCTTCACCAGCGGAACATCCCGATAAGTTTTCAGCAGATCCAAATAGTAGGGTCTAACGATCATGGTATCGCCTCCTTGCTATTAGTATAGCCAAAAACCTCCGCACAATCAATAGTTTTTGCTTAAATTCAGAAAAAACTTTCTGCTCCGTACAAAGAATGCTCCCGCACCAGCAAAGAGCTCCATCATACCCCGATAATACTCCAAATATACAGCGGCGCCGTCAGCGTAAAGACCAGGCATGCAAACAGAATGGCCGGAGCCGTCCATTCAAATTGCCCTGTTTTCCGATAGTCAAAATACGCCGTCCCCAGCTTCACGAAAAAGAAAATAGCCAGAATCATGTCGATGGCGGGGAATACCACCTTGTTGACCACCGACTTGATCTGCCCGGACGCTGCCGTCCAGGTGCTCTCCACCGCGCCCGCCACATCGCCGCTGCCTGCGGCAAAGGCCGCCACAGACAGCAGGCAGCACAGCAGCGCCGTGATACTCAGAATGAGCATGATACGCTTTGCAGTTCTCATTTTGCGTCCTCCCTTACATTGTCATTTCATGCATCCCACGCCGCAGCTCGGCCAATTTCTCCGCTGCCCAGTCGGGGATGCACTCGTCACGAATAATGCCTACGAACTCGGAGCGGTTCCACCTCGTGGTCTCGCCGTCTCCCAAACAGGTGCAGAGTACCGAGCGTCCACGGGCGTGAGGCCGACATCCAAAGCCGCTCAGGGCCAGCCACAGCTGATTCTCCGGCTGCCAGTAGGACTCCCGCAGTGTATCCGGCGACAGGATCAGCACCCTGCCGGTAAAATCCTGCTCCCCGGAGTTGGGTTCACAGTGTTCTGCGCCAAACAGGTGCAGCTTTGCCAGCTCTGCCCGGTATTCGCTGACGAATCCGTCCAACACGGCGGGGTGGCTATTTATGAGGAAGGTATGCCGGTGTCCTCCATCTTCGGGGATAAAGATGGTTCGGCTCCACTTCTTATTGGTCTCATGGTAGCGGCCGTCATAGGACTGCTCCTGCAAAGTGTTGGCCAGCACAAAGCCCACCCGCTTGTAGCCATACTGGTCGATAACGCTTTTGGCGCAGTCGGTCCAAAGATGCATCCCGTCAAAGTCCCTGCGAATGGCCAGCTCTATGGCCCCGGCGCAGGCACAGTTGGTGCGGAAATTAGCCCGCCACAGCTCCAACTCGCCCCGTTCCCGAGCCACCTTGGCCGTGTAAGGGTACATTGCCTCACTCGGCAGCATAGACAATGTCTCCTTCCTCCAAAAGCTGCGCCAGTGCAGACGGGCAGCATCCACTCAGCATGAGCAGGGGACGAATGTTCTCCGGTACCTGCGGCACATCGTCCATGTCCCTTTCGCAGTCGCCTGCGCAGGGCATCCTGCATGCCTCCTGCAGCACACCCAGCAGTTCTACGGAAGCCTGAGACAAGCCATCCAGTGCGTGCAGCAGCTGCTCTGCCGTCATTTCCTGCGGCATGAGCAGGATGTGGTCCTGTCCCAGCCACGCAGACAGGGAGATGCCAGCCAAACCCAGTTCCTCCAGCGCACCGTTGGGGATGAGCAGGCCGTTCTTTTCAAATTTCATTTCATTGTTCATGCGAAAATCCTCCTATACTTTTAAAGGCCGCTGCGGTATATGCACCAGCCTGCACGATTTGCCCCGGCTGTCATAGTCGCCGAAGAAGGACATCTGCGGCGCAAAACGGCGGGGGTCGTAGTTGGTCATGATGTACTCACGGTACTTGTTGTTTTTCTTCTTGGACTGGCTGTTGGGGCGCTCCACCTCGTAAATGAAGAAATCATCGTACAGCTCCCGGATGTATGGGCAGTTGTTATAGGACACCATAGCGAAGCCCGTATGCTTTACCAGTACATCGTGGAGCCGCTGGTGGTCGCTGCGGGGAAACTCCACCGTATAGCATTCCGCCTCATAGTAGGGTGGGTCACAGTAGACCACGGTCTGCGGGTCGTTTCGGGCGGTGATGATGCTCTCGAAATCCTTGTTTTCCAGTACCGCATCCTTCAGCCGATGAGAGCACTCCCACAGATCCCGGAAAAACCGCCGTATATCGCAGGAGCCTACGCCATAGCTGTCTCCGCTGCCATTGTAGCTGTAGCGCTGCAGCTTATAAAATGCTGCGGCACGGCGCACATTGCCTAAACTGCCACGCTCCAAAAGCAGCTGCCGCACGACCTCCGCCTGGGGTGGTTCAAAAAACACCTCCGTCAGATCCAACTGCCGTTCCATGTACTCCATGGTGAAGTCCTCGCCCTGCAGCTGACGCTGCATACCGCACCGGGCGGCCTTGCCGCC
>OMBK01001034.1_pt1 | contig 11909 bp, 13 predicted proteins | sample 1644881 | NCBI WGS metagenome assembly OMBK01 (sample SAMEA103958132, study PRJEB25191) | human gut metagenome | biome: human-associated habitat [ENVO:00009003]; feature: intestine environment [ENVO:2100002]; material: feces | place: Germany | collected 2013/2015
TTTTGCTGGTTTACTTTCTGGTGCACAGTATTTAGATGGTGTAGGACATTTTTATAATTCAACATCTTCTTGTATGAATGTCGGACATGTTTTTATAGCGATAGATCCTACGATTTTATATGGTGATGATTTTTATGAAAGGATGGATAATTACATCAAAAGAATACGTTTATCTAAGTCTAATGATGGGAATACAATAAGACTTCCTGGTGAAAATAAAATTGATAGATATCAGAAATTAAGACTTGAGGGCATTGAAGTGCCAGATATGTTTTTTTTAGAATTTAATCGTGTAGTAAGTCATGGGTAAAATACAAGTGTTAGATTGTACATTGCGTGATGGTGGTTACGTAAATGATTGGATGTTTGGTGATAAAGAGGCAACAGATATTGTGCAATTACTTAGTTATACAGGCGTGGATTATATAGAAGTTGGTTTTATAAAGCTGTGTGACTACATTGCTGATAAGATTCAGTTTAGTAGAATGGAGCAGGTTGCTAAATTGTTTAAACCTACTAATCAGAAACTTGCATTAATTGTTGAAGTTGGATACGGATATCCTGTGGATTTATTTCCAGAACGTTCAGAAAATACAGTTGATTTAGTTCGAGTGATCATGTGGAAGCGGATGCTAAAAGAAGGGTTAGAATATTGCAAGGAATTGAAACGTAAAGGATATGAAGTTGGAGTACAAGCGACGAGAACGGAGCAATATAGTGATGAGGAATTTGCAGATTTCGTAAAGATGTTTAGTGATATATCTCCAAAAGGTATTTATATTGTTGATACTTTTGGACTTTTGAGAAAGGAATCTTTACTTAAATATGCTACTATTGCTGATGAAAATTTAGCTGCTAATATACTTCTTGGCTATCATGCTCACAACAATATGCAACAGGCATTTTCAAATGCTGTAGCAATGGTTGAGCACGATTGGCAGCATGATCTTATGCTTGATGCTTCTGTTTTAGGAATGGGGCGTGGAGCTGGAAATTTATGTTTGGAATTGTTTTTGAAATATTTGAATGAAGTGAAAGGAAAAGAATATCAGATAGATTTTCTTTTTGAAATAGCGGATAAATATTTAATGAATTTTTATCATCAAGCCCCTTGGGGATATTCTATGCCTTACTTTTTGTCTGCATTGAACGGTTGTAATCCTTCATATGTTGACTATTTGATAAAATGTAATCTTACAATTTCTCAGATTTCGTTAGTATTTAGCATGATGAAAAATCGTGGAGTTGGGGTTACTTATGATACAACATTGTGTGATAGTATTATAAAAGAGGTAAGAGGGGCATAATTGATGAATTTACGGTATTTGGTTACTCAAAGACTAGGTATAGACAAGGCTATATTATATACGTTACTAGGTCGCGGATTGCAAATATCTACTGCTTTGTTTACTGTATTCTTTATAGCTAAATATCTTTCACCTAATGAACAAGGATTTTATTATACCTTTGGTAGCATTGTGGCTATACAAGTTTTTTTTGAATTGGGGTTAACTGGCATTATAACTCAGTTTGTAGCTCATGAAGTATCTTATTTGCACTTTAATGGTGAATATGAGTTAATTGGTGATGTTAAATATAAGTCAAGGCTATCTTCATTATTACATTTTTGTGTAAAGTGGTATCTTGCATTTAGTGTAATACTATTAGTGATTTTGTCTGTTATTGGCTATATGTTCTTTAATAAATATGATGTTGTGCATCAAAGTATTGAGTGGAAGTTACCTTGGCTACTTTTGGCTATAGGGACAGCTTTTAATTTATTATTATCCCCTATTATAGCGTTTATTGAGGGACTAGGTAAGGTAAAAGAGGTTGCACTAATACGTTTTGTTCAACAAGTAGTACATCCGATTGTAATATGGGGTGGTTTAGTTATGGGAACAAAACTTTTTGTGTCAGGTGCAGATGCTATTCTTCGTGTGCTGGTAGTAGGTCTCATTCTTGTAAGCTCTCCTTTTTATAAAACTCTTAGAAATATTTGGATTTATAAACGAACGGAGTGTATTCATTATATGAAAGAAATTTTTCCATATCAATGGCGTATTGCTCTTAGTTGGATTAGTGGGTATTTTATTTTTCAGCTTTTTAATCCTGTTCTTTTTGCTACGGAAGGTGCAAAGATAGCTGGTCAAATGGGAATGACAATGGCTGCATTAAACGGTTTACAAGCTTTGACACAAAGTTGGATAAATACCAAGGTACCTTGTTTTTCAGGATTTATTGCTCAAAAAAAATATCGAGAATTAGATTCTTTATTTGGTAAAACAATGAAGCAAATGATGTTTATAGGAAGTTTCTTTTTATTGGCATTTATTGCTTTGGTTTATATAATCCAGTATACCGGCTTTGATCTATGGGGAATGGATATAGGAAATCGTTTCCTACCGATAATACCATTAATATTGATGTCTTGGGCGGTGTTTACAATGTTTCCAATTAATTGCTGGGCAACGTATTTGCGGTGTCATAAAAGGGAGCCTTTAATGGTTAATTCTATTGTGGTTGGCATTTTGTGTTGTATCTCTACTCTGACTTTGGGAAAAACATATGGTTTGTATGGTATTACAATAGGCTTTGCATTGTTACGATTTGTTTCATTGATATGGATATACTCAATTTATAAATGTAAGAAAGTTGAATGGCATGAAAACTAATAAACAACCAGTACTGTCAATTTGTATTCCAACATGGAATCGTTCTAGTTTTCTTCGAATTTCTTTAGACTCGCTGTTTGGACAACTAAATGATATTGAAAAGGAGGATGTGGAAATCTTTATTTCTGATAATTGTTCTTCTGATGCAACTCCAAATATTATTGAAGAATTTATTGATAAAGGAATGCCTATTACGGTTAATCGTAATGAAGAAAATATCGGTGCAGCTCGTAATTTTATTAAATGTATGCAATGGGCTTCTGGAAAGTATATAATTCTTCTAGGAGATGATGATTTTCTCTTACCTGGTTCTTTGTTGTTCTTAGTAAAAGAACTTGAGAAAGAAGAGTATGGACTAATTCATATTGTGACTAAGGTTCGAAAAAAAAAGTTACATAGAGAAATTGAAATCTTTAATAATAGAGAAGAATTCTTAGAAGAGGTTAGTTTTTGGTTTACTTTTATGAGTGGTAATATATTTCGTAAAGATATTGTGACGTTAATCGCTAATCCGGAACAATATATCCATACACATTTGTTACAAATGCCATTTTTTTTAAAGTCTGCATTGAGTAGAGATAAAAATCTTGTGATATATCGACCTATCTTGAAAGGAGGAGCTGATGGTGCTACTAATGGTGGGTATAACTTTTATGAGGTTTTTGTAAAAGGGTATTTAGATATATTGATGAGTTTTGTTGAGAATGAAAATCTTAGTATTTGCTGTTTCAATAAACTTAAAAGAGATTTGTTTTTGGGATTTTTGCTTTCTCGTAATTATAAATATTTAATTTTGAAGCAGAATGTTGTAGATGAAAAATATGAATATAAGCATAATAGAAAAGGATTTAAAACAAAGGGGGGATGGGATATCTTGCATTCTTATTATGGCCACAATTTATATTATTATCTTTCATTTGTTCTTTATCCATATTTGTTTGTTAAACATTGTGTTAAATGCTTGGTAGGTAGATAATATTATAGATGCTAGTGGTAATGTGATTAGTTTGCTTTAGTTTACATATGGATTATCCTTATATAATTATTTTTCTTATAATTCTTTTCTTCTCTATTAAATATTGGAAAAAAGGTGATCGTAGGTATTTTAAAATCGTTACTTGGCTTACTTTTCTATTTATAGGATTGAGGGCTCCTGTTGTGGGAGCTGATACTTATGACTATGTAAGAATATTTCTTGGTAAATCCAGTAACTATGAATCTTCTGTTGATACTTGGGAACCTCTATTTCTTATGTATAACTATATACTTAGTCTGTTTGTTGGAAATGGTCAATTGTATTTATTAATCTCTACTTTTATATCTTTGTTCCCACTATACTATTTGATAAAACGTTATTCATACAATCCACCTCTTTCTATATTGCTTTTCTTGTTGTTTGGAATATATCAAATATACTTTGTTGCATTAAGACAAATTTTAGGTTTAGCAATTTTATTATGGGGGATGATATATGTTCTAGAAGGTAGACAAAAAAAATGGTTTGTCTTTATTCTTTTATCGGTTTCTAGTTATATGGTTCATAGGGCAAGTATAATTGCTGCGATTGTTTTTTTTATATGTTATTATATTCCCTTACTCAGCAGAAAATGGGCTTATTTTTTTATTATAAGTAGTTGTTCTTTAGGATTTTTATTGAATTGGATCGATGTGTATAAAATCTTATTTCTCGTATCTGGAATGCAACTTGATTTTATTCATGCAGATACGTATTTGCAATGGAGTCTAAAAGATGCAACTGGGTATTTCGGAATATTGGTGAAAACGTTGGTAGCATTATATATATTTAAGTATATAACAGAGTGTAGAGTTAATCATTGGTTTGTGAAAATTTATTTAGTTAGTGTAGTCTTGATGAATATTTTTTATTCAGTACAAATGTTTTCACGATTTAATTTACCTTTTTCTGTTTTTTCAATTATAGTTTTTACTTGGGCCTTTGGACAAAAATATGACATTAATGTAAGAGTAAAAAAAATGGCTAATTATATAGCTTTTATTTTGCTATTTCTTTTATCAGTATCATTTATACGAAGTAATATGTTTTATGATTTGAAAAATGCTAGCCGAATGCATCCATATCAGTTGTTTTTTGAGGATTATAGTCAACATCCTTCGATAATATATTGGTTTTGATATAAAAATATGTACGCAATATTTGAAAATATAATCCAGTTTGTTGTTTTATTGTTTAGCTATATATATGGCTATAAGCATCATTCTGTTTTTATAAGAGTGAGAAATAAACTATATGGTATGTGGATAAGAAGGATGTTCTTGTCAATGGGAAAATCTACAATATGTACTTCTTTACGCTTATCAGGTGGAAAGCATATTTCAATAGGGAATAATACAATGATTGGTTACAATACAATTTTAGCTGCACATGATTTTTTGTTAGGAAAGCATTTTTGTCCCCAAATAGTGATTGGGGATAATGTAAATATTGGAGATGATTCAAATATTTCATGTATTAATAAAATCATAATAGGTAATGGAGTTAGGATGGGACGAAGAGTAATGTTAAATGATAATTCTCACGGTACATTTGAAAGGCATATGTTGGATATTCAACCTAATCTAAGACCTTTGGTTTCGAAAGGTCCAATTATTATAGAAGAGAATGTTTGGATAGGAGAAATGGTTTGTATCTTAGGCGGTGTTCACATAGGGAAAGGTTCTATTATAGGTGCTGGATCTGTTGTAACGAAAAACATTCCACCTTATTCTTTAGCATGTGGAATTCCTGCTAAAGTTGTAAAAAAATATGTAGATTGATTTGCTTTGTATAATTATTGTGTGTATTTATGAATAAGAGCTTGGCAATAGTAATTCCAGCTTATAAAATTGATTATTTTAAGGCTACGCTTGATTCTTTGTCTGTTCAAACTCGCAAAGATTTTACTGTTTATATTGGTGATGACTGTAGTCCTTCAGATTTTAAGCAATTGATAGATGATTATCAGATTTGTTTGGATATCGTATATTATCGATTCGAGACAAATATGGGTGGTCGAGACTTGGTAGGGCAATGGAAACGTTGTATAGAACTAACTAACAATGAACCTTGGATTTGGTTATTTTCGGATGATGATGTCATAGGCCCTAATTGTGTTGATTTATTTTATAAAGAAATTGAGAATAATTCAGTTATATGTGATCTTTATCACTTTGATGTGAAGGTTATTGATACAGCTGGAGATGTAATTAGAGCAACTAAGCTCTTCCCCTCTTCAATTTCATCAAAGGCATTTTATCAAAAAAAGTCTTCAGCTCAATTGGATAGTTTTGTTGTGGAATATATCTTTTCTAGAGCTATATATAATAAAGTAAATGGATTCCAGAATTTTGAAATGGCTTGGGGAAGTGATATTGCTACATGGATAAAGATGGGTGCTGAGAAAGGCATTAAAACATTAAATGGTGATTTTGTTTACTGGAGGCAAAGTAATAGTAACATTACTCCTAATTTGAGGAAAGATATTGTATTCCGTAAATTGAATATTGATATAGATTTTTTGGTATGGGTGAACCTGTTTTTTAAAGAGAGGAGTATAAGACGATATAACCAATATATCTTGTTTAGGTTATTGTTCTTTTATTCTTTAATATTAGATAGAAATCAAGTGAAATTGATTTTGAAAAAGGCGTTAGCTGCTACTGTTTTGAGTAATTCTATATATGTTATTATAAAACAAATGTATCCAATTATGCCTACTCTTAAATTGTTAAAATTACGTATTTATGATAATAAGAAGTAAAGCTCCCCTTCGTTTAGGGCTAGCCGGAGGTGGTAGCGATGTATCACCGTATAGCGATACTTATGGAGGTCTTATATTGAATGCTACTATTAATTTATACGCCTACTGTACCATAGAAGAAACAGGAGATAATTTGATAACCATTAAGGGGTATGATTCTGATTGTTTCAAGTCATTTCTGAAATCGGCTATATTGAAAATTGATGGTGAAGCCTCTCTTATTAAAGGTGTTTATAATCGCATTCAGAAAGAATATCCTTTTGAAACTAATGGATTTAAGATAACGACTTACAATGATGCCCCTGCTGGTTCGGGTTTAGGAACATCCTCAACAATGGTGGTCTGTATCTTAAAATGCTTTGTGGAATGGCTTTCTTTACCACTTGGTGATTATGAGATATCAAGATTAGCTTACGAGATTGAGCGTAAGGAACTCGGACTTTCGGGTGGTAAACAAGACCAGTACGCGGCTGCCTTTGGTGGGTTCAATTATATGGAATTTTTGCAAAATGATATGGTTGTTGTGAATCCACTGAAAGTCAAGCGCTGGATTGTTGATGAATTGGAAGCAAGCATGCTGCTTTACTTTACGGGGCGCAGTCGTTCGTCAGCGGCTATTATTGATGAACAAAAGAAAAACACAGTTGAAGGTAATATAGATGCCATAGAAGCCATGCATCGTATCAAGCAGAGTGCAGTCGACATGAAATTGGCTGTATTGAAAGGTGATATGGTTTCCTTTGCAAATATTCTTGGTAAAGCTTGGGAGGACAAAAAGAAGATGGCTGGGGCTATTTCAAACCCTATGATTCAGGAGGCTTTTAACGTGGCCGCCGCCGCTGGGGCGAAAGCTGGCAAGGTAAGCGGTGCAGGCGGTGGCGGTTTCATCATGTTTTTCGTGGAACCTACTCGTAAAAAAGAAGTAATTAACGCTTTGAGTAAATTGAATGGTTTTGTTATGCCATTTAACTTTACCGAAGGTGGTGCTCATGGTTGGAAGATTTATCCAACTGATAAAGTTAGTACATTGAGTAGATAATTGAAACTAACATACTGTTTATGGAAAGGTTGGAACGAAGGTTGGAGAAGCATATTGAATTGCTTATTTCCAGATATCCTCGATTAGTGATTAGTAAATTGGATTTGATAAATGCTTATCTAATATTCGAAGAATGTTACTTAAAGGGGGGGAAATTGTTAGTGACAGGTAATGGCGGCTCAGCTGCCGACTCGGAACATATTGTAGGGGAGTTGATGAAGGCCTTTGTCAATCCTAGGAGGTTGGATGACGAGTATGCTAGGGCCTTGGTTGAGACTGATTTAGTATTAGGCAAGGTATTGAGTGAAAATCTTCAAGGAGCGTTACCTGCTATAGCTTTGGATGGGCATTTGGCGTTGTCTACCGCTTATATGAATGATTGTGAACCTTTACTTTGTTTTGCGCAACAAATAAACGGCTTTGGCAATACAGGTGATGTTTTTTGGGGTATATCTACCTCTGGCAATAGTAAAAATATACTCTTTGCTGCGGTAGCGGCTAAAGCGAAAGGTATGAAAGTGGTAGGGTTGACAGGACTCAAGGAAAGTAGACTTTCACAATTGGCAGACGTGTGCATTCGTGTACCTGAAACGGAAACCTATATGATACAGGAATTACATTTACCTGTGTATCATACATTATGTTTGATGCTGGAAGATAAATTTTTTGGTAAATAAAACTGCATAATAATGGAAATAATCATATTAGCAGGCGGTCTAGGAACCCGCCTGCGTTCTGTCGTGAGTGAAGTGCCAAAGTGCATGGCTCCTGTCGCGGGTAAGCCCTTTCTTTGGTATTTGTTGAAATATCTTGCTCGGTACGATGTTTCAAAAGTTGTGTTGTCCGTAGGTTATTTGCGTGAAGTGATTTACAAATGGATTGATGAAGTGAGAGATGACTTCTCTTTTGGTTTTGATTATGCGGTGGAGGAAGAACCACTGGGTACAGGTGGGGGGATAAAACTTGCTTTATCAAAGACATTGGCTGATGATGTATTGGTTTTGAATGGAGACACTTATTTTAATGTGGATTTGAATGTTTTTTATGAAGAACATCATTCGCATTCGGCTGCTGTATCATTGGCACTGAAGCCGATGGCAGTATTTGACCGTTATGGTGCGGTAGAAGTAGATGAAAATTGTGTAATAAAGGCTTTTCACGAAAAGCAATATTGTAAGGCAGGCTTGATTAATGGAGGTGTTTATCTTATTAATAAGCATAAGTCTGATTATGAGGTTTTACCTGCTAAGTTCTCATTTGAGAAAGAAGTGTTGGAGCTTGGAGTACAAAATCGCAATATTTATGGTTTTGATTTTGATGATTATTTTATTGATATAGGAATACCAGAAGACTATGCAACGGCAAATAAAGAACTTCTTTCACTATTTTAATTATGAGTTATGAATTTATTGGATATTGACGTTTCGGGGTATGATACATTACTTTTGGATAGAGATGGTGTGATCAATAAACTGCGCCCAGGTGACTATGTGAAATGTTGGGAAGAATTTGAATTCTTACCTGGTGTATTTGAAGCATTAGTGAAATGGAATATGCAATTTAGGTACATTATCATTGTTACTAATCAACGTGGAATAGGTAAGGGGGTAATGACTGATGAAGATCTAAGCAATATTCATGACCGGATGGTGGAAGAAATTGAGCGACAAGGCGGAAGGGTGGATAAGATATATTATTGTACGGCCTTAACAGAAGCAGACATTAATCGTAAACCTGGTATTGGAATGTTTCTACAAATTTTGAAAGATTATCCAAATATAAAGAAGGAGAACTGCCTTATGATAGGAGATAGTGATACTGATATGATGTTTGCTCGTAATTGTGGAATCGATGGAGTGAAGGTAGTGTAATAAATACAATAATATTGAGGATGAAGAAAATATTATTTCTAACAGCTTTTGTTCCGAATGAAGCTGCTGCTGCCGAGAAAAATACGAAAATTATGTTAGATGATTTAGGACGTTTTTATCTAGTTGATTTAGTATATTTCAAGTATGATATAGATGAATCTTACATTCCAACACACAAAAATGTACGAGTTCTTCGAGTTTGTAAAAATTCTGTTTTGGTCAAATTTTTGAATGTACTTCTATTCCCATTTATTCATCCCATGTTTTCAGTTAGATTTAATTGGAGCATTTTTAAATGGGTAAAAAAACGAATTAAAGAAGATAATTATTCAGCAATTATTTGTGATCACAGTCAGATGTTTCTTTATGCGAAGTTTCTTGAAAAATCTATTCCTAAGATTCTCCTTTCTCATGATATTATAGCTCAGCGTGTAGGTAGAACCTCAAATTCATTTGTTAAATTTTTATGTGCTAAATCTGAAAGCTATTGTTTAAATGTAAAGAATGCACACATATTTTCCTTCAGTCAAAAAGATTGTAATCTTATATCTGACTTGTATCATAAAGATGCAAATTTATGCCTTGATTATATTGACGAGAAGGTTGTTTCAGCTATTCCCACTTGCATTACTAATGAATTTATTTTTATAGGAAAATGGAGCCGTGCGGATAATTTAGATGGTGTATTGTGGTTTTTTAAAACTGTGGTTCCTCATATCACAGAAACTGTTGAAATTTCGATTATAGGAAAAGAGTTCCCTAAAGAACGGATTGAGAATAAAAACCATAAGGTTAAAGTAAACATATTAGGTTTTGTGGATAATCCATATCCAAGAATAGCTAACTGTAAAGCGGTTTTATCGCCGTTATTTACAGGGGCTGGGATAAAAGTGAAAGTGGTTGAAGCCTTGGCTTGCGGAGTACCAGTAATAGGTACAGATATAGCATTTGAAGGAATAAGCTCTGATTATAAGTCGTTTATGATTGCCTCTAATACTCCGGATGTCTTTTTAAAGACAATGAAAGAAGTGAATATTTCGCTTGCTGATAGAGTTGAAATGAAAAAAAAGTTTTTGAATGGTTATCAGTCGGAAACGATTCCTAATTTTTTGAATAATAATCTGTAATTGCTGTTTATGGAAAAGATTTTAATAACAGGCGGCAGTGGCTTTATAGGTACCAATCTGATAGCTTATCTTCTAATAAAGAATACATACTGTCTTTTAAATCTGGATAGAGAAATGCCTAAAATAACTGAACATCAGTCTATTTGGAAACAAGTTGATTTATGTGATAAGGATGCACTTAAGAAGATTGTGATCGATTTTTCACCAGAATATGTTATTCATTTAGCAGCTCGCACGGACTTACGAGGAAAAGAGTTAAAAGATTACGATACAAATATGTTGGGAGTATCCAATTTGCTTGATGTATTGGAGTTAATTCCAAATTTGAAGCGGGTTATATTTGCTTCTTCTATGTATGTATGTATTCCTGGTTATATGCCGAAGAGCTTTGAAGATTATGCTCCGCATACACTTTATGGTGAAAGTAAAGTGGAAACTGAAAAACGTATTAAAGAGAAGAATCCTAAATATACTTGGTCTATTATACGTCCTACGTCTATTTGGGGACCATGGTTTGGAGAACCTTACGATAAATTTTTCCATATTGTGATGAATCGTATGTATTTTCATATGGGCAAGAAAGCTTGTAAAAAGACGTATGGATATGTTGACAATGCTATTTATCAAATAGAATCTATCTTGAAGGCGGAGTCTGAAAAAGTGAACAGAAATGTGTATTATCTAGGAGACTACGAAGCCTATTCTATCACAGATTGGGCTAATGAAATAGCAAATATCGAAGGTATTAAGATTCCTCATGTCCCTTATTTTTGCTTCCGATGGATGGGATATGTGGGGGATTGTTTAAAAAAAATAGGAATCGCTTTCCCTATGACTAGCTTCCGACTGCATAATATGACAACGAACAATGTTCATAATTTGGAGCCTATAAAATCAATAGCTCCTCATTTGCCGGTATCTAGGGTAGAGGGTACTAAGGTCACTTTAGATTGGATTCATAAATATGAGTAAAAGAGGCAGTATATGTTTTATTAATGGATAAAGCTATTTTTTATGAAAGTTTCAATTATAACTTCGTGCTACAATCGTGCAGCAACGATTAGGAGTGCTATCGAGAGTGTCTTAGCACAGGATTATAATGACATAGAGTTTATTGTGGCTCCAGTACGGATGGTTCGTTGGATATTATCCGAGAATATGTAGATCGAATTTCGATCATTATATCGGAACCTGACCATGGTATGTATGAGGCTATCAATAAGGGTATTCGTGTGGCTACGGGAGAGATAATTGGATTGCTGCATTCGGATGATTTTTTTTATGATAATGGGGTAATTGGGCGCATTGTAAAACGAATAAAACGGACACATGCTGATTTCTTATATGGTGATGGTCTCTTTGTGAATCCTGATAATACGAACAAAGTGGTGCGCAACTGGATTGGGGGAGGGTATCGT
>OMBK01001051.1_pt1 | contig 11742 bp, 8 predicted proteins | sample 1644881 | NCBI WGS metagenome assembly OMBK01 (sample SAMEA103958132, study PRJEB25191) | human gut metagenome | biome: human-associated habitat [ENVO:00009003]; feature: intestine environment [ENVO:2100002]; material: feces | place: Germany | collected 2013/2015
ATATGGTTTATTAGTGTACCACTTTGGAAATGGTTTTATCGGGATTTACAAAAACTTTCTAATGCAAAGGAAATTTTTACGATAACAATAAAACTTGTTCCATTTTATATCGCCTATGCTTTATACAATATTCCTGATAATATTTTTATTGGACTTGGAAAAACTAAATATAATGCCTTTAATTCAGTAATAATTAATTTTATTTACTATGGATGTTTCTTTTTATTGTATAAAACGCATAGGATAAAGATGACAATGGATACAATCATTATTATGTTTGGTTTGGGAATGGTTTTTCATTTTATTCTTTCTTATTTAGAAGAGAAACATTTAAAGAGGCAATATAATCAAAACAATTCAAAAATGATTATTGATAAGATGAATAATGTTTAATTTATTGCACTTTTTATAGAGCCTCATTTATTTTACTTTAAATATTTGATAAAAGTAAAGTGTTGTGTTATAATAAATATAATGATTAGATAAGGAGGTATTTTATGGGGAAACTTGAAGAATTTTTATTAGAATTAGAAACAGAATTACAATATTTGAAACCAAAAGATGCTAGTGAAGTTTTAAAATATTATCGTGATCGAATAAATATTGCCCTAGATTATGGGGAAACAATTGAACATATTCTCGCAAAACTTCCCACTCCTCAAAAAATTGCGGCAGAAACGTATAAGTCAAAAGGGACAGATTTTTTGAATATTAGAAAAAAGCAGTTAAGAAAAAAGCAAATTGTAAATGCTATATTCTCTAGTATTTTACTATTCATTATTGTTGTTGCTTTTTTTGCCATCAGTTTCTTTTTAATTACCTCAATTGTTAGATTGTTTAATTTAGTAATCGCTTCTTTTCAAATGAATACATGGATTGATAAAATTACTTTATTTTTTCTTGTAGTTTCTTATATTTTTATAATAATTATTGCAATGATATATATATTTGATTTATTTTATATTATTGGTATGCACTTTTTACAATATGTATTAGATGCTTTGAATAAACAAGAAAAAGAATATAAATTTATGGACTTTACTATTAGTGGTAGTTTGGAGAACACATTCAAAAAGAAAAAAATTCTTGGAAAGATATTATTAGGTTTTACTTTATCGATTGTTTTATTTGGTGTTACTAGTTATACCACAAAAGGATATTTATATCGATCGATGAATAATTTAATAGAAACGAATAAAAGCGTTGACATAGCAGGTCAAATTCATAAAATAACACTCAATGAAAGTGAAGTATTTTTGAAGGTTTCCTCTAGTGATGAAATCATTCAAGTAAAATTAAATTATGGATTTGAATTTGATCATACATTAAACTATGAAGTTATAGATGGTAACTTAATCATTGATTCAATTACAACTAATAAATATGATATTTTTGGTCTTTTAGATGAACCTTTGCCAATTATTGAGATTGTTATACCTACTTCAATGGCCGTATCTGATTTTGATTTAACTTTCAATAATGGTATTTTAGATTTTGCTTATTTAACAAAGGGAATTGATTTAAAAATTAGTGGTAGTAATTCAACGATTGCTTTGACCAAAAATACGATTCATCATTTGCAAATAGATGGTTACAATTTAAATATCAATAACGAAGAAAATCAAATGGATATATGTAATCTTGATATTGAAGAAGGTAGGTATTGTGCAGTAAAAGATGAGTATAATACCATTAAAATTAACAATCACTTAGCTACACTTATTTTACAAGAAGTTCGTGCTGAGGTTGCTGATATAACTTGTCGTTCAACAAAGACGGCGTTAGACAAGATTCAAATTACGAATTTAACATATACCGATTTAAATTCTGAAAGTTATTTAAGAGATGTCTTTTTAACTAAGGCTGTGATTTGTTCGGAAGGAAGTTCAAAGATTTCATTAGAAAGAATAGTGGCTACAGAAGAAATAGAATTCAAAACGGTATCGGGGACGATAGATACGAAATATTTAAAATCACCTAGTATAATTGGAGATTTCAATCGTGGTAGTATTAATTTTTTAAATATAGGTCAAAATACAATTACTCAAGATGAAACCAATGCATATTTAGTAAAGTATAATGCATATAATATAGATATCAATACTACTATATATGCTAATAATGCTGAAACAACAATCAGTAATACTAAAATAGTAAATTTTGATGGTGAAATTGAAAAAGGAAAATTAGCAATTACTTCTTCATATTTTAAAAATAGTAGTATAAAAGAAACAAGTGCAACCCTTGATTTTGCCGACCTAGATGGTGAGACAATGAAAGTGAATGTAGATGGCGGTAATTTTTATTATTATAATGATAATATTACAAGTAATATTATATTAACAATTGAAGGGCAAACTTTAAAGACGAATATAAGTGTGGACGATGAGATCAAACGGGGGGAATAAATGAAAAAAGTGATATATATAATAATGACTATATTAGGACTTGTGGGTTTTCTTAGCCTGTATGTGATTGTATGTTTGGTTCAAGAAGAAGAATTTGCTGGTTTAAAATATGTTATTATGATAATTGGATATCTATCGGTTATTTTATTTGGTGGTGGCTTTTTGATGCTACTTACCAAAAAGAAAGAGGTGAATGAAGATGCTAAAAGATAAAGATCCCCAAATATATGAGGCTATTTGTTTAGAACAAAAAAGACAAGAAGAACATTTGGAATTGATTGCTTCTGAAAATTATGTTTCGAAGGAAGTATTAGAAGCAGCAGGTTCCATTCTTACTAATAAATATGCAGAAGGATACCCATCTAAAAGATATTATGGTGGTTGTGAATATGTTGATATTGTAGAGCAATTAGCTATAGATCGTGCTAAAAAATTATTTGGTGCAGAATATGCAAATGTACAACCACATTCCGGAGCACAAGCAAATACAGCAGTATATTTTGCTTTGCTACAGCCAGGAGATACTATTTTAGGTATGAACCTTACAGATGGTGGTCATTTAACACATGGTAGCCCTGTAAATATTTCTGGTAAATATTTTAAAATTATTCCTTATGGTGTAGATAAAGAAACTGAACGCATTGATTATGATGAATTAGAAAGATTAGCAAAAGAACATCAACCAAAATTAATCGTTGGTGGAGCTAGTGCTTATTCTAGAGTTATCGATTTTGAACGCATGGCACAGATTGCAAAATCTGTAGGTGCATATTTCATGGTAGATATGGCACATATTGCAGGTTTAGTAGCAGCAGGACTTCATCCAAGTCCAGTACCATATGCAGATGTAGTAACAACAACTACACATAAAACACTTAGAGGACCTCGTGGTGGTTTAATTCTCTGTCGTGATGCAGAATTTGGCAAACAATTCAATAAAGCTATTTTCCCTGGTATTCAAGGTGGTCCATTGATGCACGTAGTGGCAGCAAAAGCAGTAGCATTTAAAGAAGCATTAAGTGATGAATTTAAAGTTTATCAGCAACAAGTTTTAGATAATGCAAAAGCCTTAGCAGATGAACTTGTGAAAAAAGGATTTAGAATTGTATCAGGTGGTACAGATAATCATTTAATGCTTGTAGATTTACGTTCTAAAAATATCACAGGTAAAGAAGCACAATTCTTATTAGATGAAATAGGTATCACAGCAAATAGAAATACAATTCCATTTGAACCATTGAGTCCATTTGTAACAAGTGGTATTCGCCTAGGAACACCAGCACTTACAACTAGAGGATTAAAAGAAGACGATATTCGTGAAGTAGCAGATATTATTGCTGATGTTATCGAAAATCGTGAAGATAGTGCTGTTATTGAAACAGCAAAAGCAAAAGTTCAAGCTATTTGTAAGAAATTCCCATTATATGAAGCTTAAAATATCGGTTTATCAGTTGGATAATTAAGTATATAAAAACATCAAATTTTAGTGTCGGTAATAATTACAAGGAGGGAATGTATATGGATTTATTAAAAACACCATTATATGAAGAACATCTTAAATGTCATGGTAAAATGGTGGAATTTGCAGGGTACAGTTTGCCTGTCCAATATGCTACAGGAGTAATTAAAGAACATTTAGCAGTGCGTACAGCTTGTGGCTTATTTGATGTATCACATATGGGTGAAATAATTTGTGAAGGTGAAGATGCTCTAGCAAATATAAATATGTTATTATCCAATGATTATACAGATTTAGATATTAATCATGCTCGCTATAGTCCAATGTGTAATGAACAAGGTGGCGTAGTTGATGATTTAATCGTATATAAACAGCATGAACATAAATATTTTATTGTAGTTAATGCTGCTAATAAAGATAAAGATTTTGCATGGATGAAAGCACATGCTTTTGGTGATGTAAAATTTAGTGATGTTTCAGCAGAATATGCTCAGTTAGCATTACAAGGTCCAAAAAGTGAACATATTTTAGCTCAAGTTACTGATGAAAAAAATATTCCACAAAAATATTACACTTGTATTTTTGACGCTAAGATTGATGATATTGATTGCATTATTTCTCGCACAGGATATACAGGCGAAGATGGTTTTGAAATCTATGTAGCTAGTAAATATGCTCCAGCTATTTGGAATTTATTATTAGAAAATGGCAAAGAAGATGGCTTAATCCCTTGTGGTTTAGGTGCAAGAGATACTTTGCGCTTGGAAGCTGCAATGCCACTTTATGGTCATGAAATGAATGATGAAATTTCTCCAAAAGAAGCAGGCTTAGGCATTTTTGTAAAAATGGATAAACCAGATTTTATCGGTAAGAGTGCATTAGAACAAAAAGGGGCACCAACTAGACGTCGTGTAGGTTTGAAAGTTACAGGAAAAGGAATTATTAGAGAAGCACAAGACGTTTATATTGATGGAGAAAAAATCGGTGTTACTACATCAGGTACACATTGTCCATATTTAAAACAGGCAGTGGCTTTAGCTATTGTAGATGTAGCACATAAAGATGTAGGTACAAAAGTACAAGTTGATGTACGTGGTCGTATGGTTGAAGCGGAAATCGTTAAATTACCATTTTATAAAAGAAGTAAATAAAGAAAAATAAATTTATAAATTTTTAGGAGGAATAAATTATGAACTTTCCAGAAGAATTATTATATGTAAAATCTCATGAATGGGTACAAAAACAAGAAGATGGAACTTATTTAATCGGTATTACAGATTATGCTCAAGATGCACTCGGTGATTTAGTTTTTGTTAATTTACCAGAAGAAGGCGATGAAGTAGTTAAAGGTGAAACTTTTGCTGATGTAGAGTCTGTAAAAGCTGTATCTGATGTATTTTCTCCTGTTAGTGCTACTATTGAAGCTGTTAATGAAGAATTAGCTGATGACCCAGCACTTATTAATAGTGATCCTTATGGTGCATGGTTTATTAAAGTTAGCAATTTAACTGACCATGAAGATTTATTAAGTGCCAAAGAATATGAAGAATATGTACAAACTCTCGATTAAATAATTATTGAGGTGATTTTATGGGAACATATGTAGTCAATAGTAAAAAAGAACAGCAGGAATTATTAACTAGATGTGGTCTTAATTCTTTCGTGGATTTATATAAAGATATTCCCGAAGAAGTATTATTAAAAGATGGTTTAAATTTACCAAAAGGATTGGCTGAACTTGAAGTTAAAAGAAAATTTGAAGATTTAGCTGATAAAAATAAAGTTTATAAACATATATTCCGTGGAGCTGGTGCGTATAATCATTACATTCCATCAGTGGTAAAAGCTATTGCAAGTAAAGAAGAATTTGTAACAGCATATACACCATATCAGGCAGAAATAAGTCAGGGAATATTACAAGCTATATTTGAATTTCAGACTATGATTTGCGAATTAACTGGTATGCAAATAGCAAATGCTTCTGTTTATGATGGAGCAACGGCAGCAGCAGAAGCAACAGCTATGTGTTATGAACGCAAAAAAGCTAATATTGTTTATGTATCAGCAACTACTAATCCACAAGTGATAGAAGTTATTAAAACGTATAGTTTTGGTCATGATATAAAAGTTGAATTAGTGCCAGAAAAAAATGGCGTTACTGATATCGAAGCACTAAAAACAATGATAGACAATGAAGCTAGTTGTTTTTATGTGCAACAGCCAAATTATCTTGGTAATATTGAAGACCTTGTAGCACTTGGTGAAGTAGTGCATAAGGTAAAGGCAAAATATATTGTAGGCGCTAATCCGATAGCTTTGGCAGTATTGCAAACTCCAGCACAAGCAGGTGCTGATATTGTAGTAGGAGAAGCTCAGCCACTTGGTTTACCACTTGGCTTTGGCGGTCCATATTTAGGATTTATGGCGACTACTGATAAAATGATGCGTAAATTGCCAGGCAGATTAGTTGGTCAAACTGTTGATGTTGATGGAAAAAGAGCTTTCGTACTTACATTGCAGGCAAGAGAACAACATATTCGCAGAGAAAAAGCTAGCTCTAATATCTGTTCTAATCAGCAGTGGTGTGCATTAGTAGCTTCAATTTATCTTGCAACTATGGGGGCTAAAGGTTTAGTTGAAGTTGCAGAACAGTCAGTAGCTAAAGCTCATTATTTAGCAGAAGAATTGTCAAAAGCAGGTTTAACTTTAAAATATCAGCAACCATATTTCCATGAATTTGTTACTGTTTCTGCTAAAAATACACAAGATATTATGGATAAATTAGCTCAAAATAATATTTTAGGTGGATTGCCACTAAATGAACGAGAAATATTATGGTGTGCTACAGAAATGAATACTAAAGAAGAAATTGATAAATTAGTTGAATTAGTAAAGGCGGTGTAGATATGAATTTAATTTTTGAACAAAGTACACAAAATCATCAATGTAGTATTTTACCGCCTTGTGATGTTCCCAAAGTAGAATTGCCTACAAAACGTCAAGAGACTTTGAATTTACCAGAGCTATCTGAAAATGAAATCAGTCGTCATTATACGCAATTAGCAGAAAATGTACATGGCGTAAATAATGGTTTTTATCCTCTAGGTTCTTGTACTATGAAATACAATCCTAAAATTGATGAAGAAGTAGCAAGTTTCAAAGGTTTTACTAATATTCATCCATTGCAAGATACAAAAACTGTACAAGGTGCATTAGAAGCAATTTCTTTGGCTAATGATTATTTATGTGAAATAACTGGTATGGATAAAATGACTTTCCAACCAGCAGCTGGCGCGCATGGTGAATTTTCCGGATTATTATTAATCAAAGCGTATCATAAGAGCAGAAATGATGAAAAACGTCATAAAATAATTGTTCCAGATTCTGCACATGGCACAAATCCAGCAAGTGCTTCTATGGTAAATTATGATGTTATTTCTGTTCCATCATCTAGTGATGGTTGTGTTGATATAGAAGAATTAAAAGCTGTATTGGCTAAAGAAGGCGAAAATATCGCAGGTTTGATGTTAACTAATCCAAATACAGTTGGTATTTTTGATAAAAATATCTTAGAAATTACAAAATTGATACATGATGTTGGCGGATTATGCTATTATGATGGGGCAAATTTAAATGCTGTAATGGGTTGGGCTCGTCCAGGTGATATGGGCTTTGATGTAGTACATCTTAATTTGCATAAAACTTTTGCAACTCCACATGGTGGCGGTGGCCCAGGAAGTGGCCCTATTGGTTGTAAAGCATTTTTACAAGAATTTTTACCAGGATATCAAGTAGTGCAAAAAGATGATTATTTTGATTTAGTGCGCTATGAAAAATCATATGGTATGGTAAAAGAATTTTATGGTCATTTCCTCGTAGTATTGAAAGCATTAGCTTATATTATGACTTTAGGCAAAGAAGGTATCAGTGAAGCTTCGGCAAATGCTGTACTCAATGCTAATTATATGAAACAAGAACTTTCAGATACTTTTAATATGGCTTATGATGGCATTTGTATGCACGAATTTGTAATGAGCTTAGAACAATTAAAACATGATTATAATGTATCTGCTTTAGATGTAGCAAAAGCTATGTTAGATTATGGCATTCATCCACCAACAATGTATTTCCCATTAATTGTGCATGAAGCATTGATGGTAGAACCTACAGAAACAGAAGGCAAGGCACAGATGGACGAAGCTATTAAAATTTATAAAGAAATTTATAAAACTGCTATAGAAAATCCAGATATTATGCATGAAATGCCACTTAATACTGTAGTGCGTCGTTTAGATGAAGTTTTAGCTGCAAGAAAACCAATATTACGCTATCAGGCAGAGTGATTAATTATGATAAATAGTATAAAAATTGTAAGAGGTGATGGCTTTAATCCCTATTATAATTTAGCTCAAGAAGAATATTTGACTACTACTGTAAATAAAGGTGAATTGATAATTTATCTATGGCAAAATAAGCACACCATTGTGATTGGCAGAAATCAAAATGCTTGGCAAGAATGTCATGTAGAAAAGTTTATCCAAGATGGTGGGAAAATAGCTCGCCGTTTATCTGGTGGCGGTGCTGTCTATCATGATTTGGGAAATTTGAATTTCACTTTTTGTGTGAGAAAAGAAGATTATGATATAGATAGACAATTATCCGTAATTTTGACAGCTGTACAAGCTTTAGGAATTAAAGCAGAAAAAACAGGTCGCAATGATATAACTATTGAGCAAAAGAAGTTTTCTGGAAATGCTTTTTATAAACAAGGAGATTTTTGTTATCATCATGGGACTTTATTGCTATCGGTAGATAGTGAACAAATGCTGAAATTCTTAAATGTAGATAAAGCTAAATTACAATCAAAAGGCGTGGACTCTGTAAAATCACGTGTAACAAATTTAAAAGAATATAATGCTGATATTACAGTAGAGTCAATATCTAAACAGATAAAAATATCCGCAGAGAAAATTTATAATTGCTTAGCTGTGGATTATGTGATTAATTCTGTTGATAAATTAAAGATAAATGAATTAATGCAAAAATTTAGCGACTGGGATTGGATTTTTGGACGGAAAATACAATTTACAAATCATTTGCAAAGACGTTTCTCATGGGGAAATGTGGAATTTTATATTTATGTAGATAAAGGTAGAGTCAAGGATATAGAGATATATTCTGACGCTATGGAGCAAAATTTTATTTTATCATTAAAAGAAGCATTAAAAGATTGTTTATATATAAAAAGAAATATAATTGAGCGGATAGAAAATTTAACTGAAGATAAAATTATGAGTAAAGATTTAATAACTTTAATTCAAGATGATTTGTAAATTATAAAGGTGTGGTGATTTATGGAAAATTTTGATTTAGCAATAATTGGGGCAGGTCCAGCAGGATATGAAGCAGCAGTTTTTGCTGCTAAACAAGGATTAAAAACAGCTCTAATTGAAAAATCAGAGCTTGGTGGAACTTGTTTGAATAATGGTTGTATACCCACAAAAACATTATTGCATACAGCTGATTTATATCGTGAGATGACTAATCAAGCGGACATAATAGGATTAGATTATCAAGCATTATCCTTTGATATGAAAAAAATGCAATTGCATAAGCAAGATGTGATACAAAAACTTCGCGAAGGCATAGCTAAATTGATGAAAATGCATAAAGTAACGATAATCAAAGGTTGTGCTAAGATTGTTGGCGAACATGAGATAGCAATTCAAAGTGATGAAAAAGTAGAAAATATTGAAGTTAAAAATATTTTAATCGCCACAGGTTCAGTGCCAGCTATGCCCCCAATAAAAGGTGCTGAATTGACTATAAATAGTGATGAATTATTAAATGATGAAAATGTATATGAGCAAATAGCTATTATTGGCGGTGGCGTTATTGGTATTGAATTTGCTTTTTTATATGCTTCCTTAGGAAAAAGAGTCATTATTTTAGAAGCATTAGATAGAATTTTAGCTAATATGGATAAAGAATTTGCACAAAGTTTAAAAATGCTATTGAGTAAACGCAATGTGGAAATTCAAACAAAAGCATTAGTCCAAGAAATAAGCTATAACGAAGGAACAAAGAAATATAATTGTAAGTATCTACAAAAAGATGCAGAATATGTCATATCAGCAGATAAAGTATTGATGGCTGTAGGTAGAAGAGCATATACTCAAAATCTTTTTGCTGATAATCTATCAATAGAAACTGATAGAGGTAAGATAAAAGTAAATGAAAATTATCAAACAAATATAGAAAATATCTATGCTAGTGGAGATGTTATTGGTGGTATACAATTAGCTCATGTTGCTACAGCAGAAGCAATAAATGCAGTTTGTCATATGTTAGGCAGAGCGCCAATTTATAATATGAAATTAATACCTAGTTGTATTTATACTAATCCAGAAATCGCCTCTGTAGGTATGACTCTTGATGAAGCAAAAGCTCAAGGAATTAATGTAAAAACCATAAAATATCCTATGGGTGCTAATGGTAAAACTGTATTATCTTTACAAGAGAGAGGATTCATAAAAATAATAGTGGATAAAGAAACTGATTGTATTTTGGGAGCACAAATGATGTGTGCTCATGCTACAGATATGATTAGTCAATTTACACAAGCTATTCAACAAGAATTAACGCTAGTAGACCTACAGAAAATAATATTCCCACACCCAACATTTAATGAAGCTATTGGTAAAGCTGTAGAATAAGAAAAAAGCTGATGTAATTTAATTTACATCAGCTTTTTTCTTTATAAATTATCTAAGAAATTTTTTATGCGAGCAAGAGCACCGCTTATATTATCTACAGAAGTAGCATAAGAAGCTCTGATAAATCCTTTACCACATTCACCAAAAGCAGTGCCAGGAACTACTGCTACATGTTGACGGAGAAGTAATTGTTCAGCGAATTCTTCAGAAGAAAGACCAGTGCTAGAAATATCAGGGAAAATATAAAATGCTCCTTTAGGTTCAAAGCATTTTAATCCCATGCTAGTAAAGCCTTCATAGATTAAACGACGACGACGGTCATATTCAGCTACCATTTTTTTCATATGCTTTTGACCATTGCGAATAGCTTCAAGTCCAGCTATTTGAGCTGTTATTGGTGCGCAAATCATAGTGTATTGATGAATTTTATTCATAGCATCAATTACAGGTTTTGGTGCTAAGGCATAACCAAGGCGCCAGCCTGTCATAGCATATGCTTTAGAAAAACCGTTTAAAATGATACTGCGTTCTTTCATATCAGGTAAAGCAGAAAAACAAATATGTTTACGTTCGCCATAAGTTAAATCGCCATAAATTTCATCGGATATGACAATTAAATTATGTTTTTGGGCAAAATTAGCAATAGCGAGTAATTCATCATATTCTAAAATTGTTCCTGTTGGATTGTTAGGATAGCCGATTAATAATGCTTTTGTCTTTGGTGTAATATGTTTTTCTAAATCTTCAGGAGTTACTTTAAATTCATTTTCTGATTTAGTAGGTACAGCAATAGCTTTGGCACCAACTAAAGTAGCACAAGCTGCATAAGATACATAGCATGGCTCTGGAATTAAAATTTCATCATTAGGATTTAAAATAGCGCGCATAGCAAGGTCAACAGCTTCACTAACACCAACTGTGATGAGTACTTCATCATTAGGATTGTATTTTACTTGAAAATCTCTTTCGTACATATGTGTGATGGCATGACGTAATTCATAAAGACCTTTATTGCTAGTATATGCTGTATATCCACGTTCTAAGCCATAGATACAGCTTTCGCGAATAGTCCAAGGTGTTACAAAGTCAGGTTCACCGATACCAAGACTGATAACATCTTCCATAGTGGAAGCAATATCAAAAAAACGGCGAATACCGG
>OMBK01001055.1_pt1 | contig 11726 bp, 10 predicted proteins | sample 1644881 | NCBI WGS metagenome assembly OMBK01 (sample SAMEA103958132, study PRJEB25191) | human gut metagenome | biome: human-associated habitat [ENVO:00009003]; feature: intestine environment [ENVO:2100002]; material: feces | place: Germany | collected 2013/2015
GTTGAAGGCATTAATACTTCTCCCCTGTGTTTTGCAGCGCAAAATATAGGGGAGAAACAGAGGAGCGATAGCGACGAAGAGGGGGATTGGAAAGATAGTATACCGAGAATTGTTTAAACAGAAAAAGAGCAGTGGATTCCACTGCTCTTTTTCTGTTGGCTTACCAGGATTCGAACCTAGACAAACAGAACCAAAACCTGTTGTGCTGCCATTACACCATAAGCCAAACTCTATGCTTTGAGGGCTTATCCTCAAAAGCGAGGCAAAGATAATCGGTTTTTATTTCTTTGCCAAATTTTGAGCGAATTATTTTGCAATGAGCAGATAATAATTCTTTTTCCCGCGTTGTACAATGATATATTTATTGTTCAATAGGTAAGTTGTATCGATCTTCGTGTCGGGAGCGGCGAGTTTCTCTTTGTTGATGGATACGCCGCCGCCTTGTGTCAGCTTCCGCATTTCGCCTTTCGACGGGAATATGGCAGCTACTTCGGTCGTCAGCTCTACGGCCGGAATGCCTCCAAGAACGGTATCGCGAGATATTTCGAATTGGGGTACGCCTTCAAACACGGCGAGCAAGGTATCTTCGTCGAGTTTATGGAGTTGCTCCGATGTCGAGTTACCGAATAGTATATTAGAGGCTTCGACAGCGGCTTCGTAATCGGCTTCGGAGTGTACCATTACGGTAACCTCTTTGGCCAGACGTTTTTGCAATACGCGCAAGTGCGGAGCTTCGTCGTGCTCGGCACTCAGAGCCTCTATTTCTTCTTTGGAGATCGATGTGAAGATTTTGATGTAGCGTTTGGCATCCTCGTCGCTTACGTTCAGCCAGAACTGATAAAATTTGTAAGGGGAGGTGTAACGAGCATCCAACCATACGTTGCCCGATTCGGTTTTCCCGAATTTCGTTCCGTCGGCTTTGGTCACGAGCGGGCAGGTGAGGGCGAATACTTCCCCGCCGTTCGTGCGGCGTATAAGTTCCGCTCCGGTAGTGATATTACCCCATTGATCGGATCCCCCTAATTGCAACTTGCAATTCTTGGTCTCGTAGAGGTGCAGGAAATCATAACCTTGTAGAAGCTGATAAGTAAATTCGGTGAAGGAGAGCCCGTCTCTGGCTTCGCCGTTCAGACGTTTTTGAACCGAATCTTTTGCCATCATGTAATTCACGGTGATGTGTTTACCTACGGTACGGGCAAAATCGAGGAATGAAAAGTCTTTCATCCAATCGTAGTTATTCACCAGTTCGGCATGATTGGGAGCATCCGAGTCGAAGTCGAGAAATTTGCTCAGTTGTTTTTTGATACATTCCTGATTGTGGCGCAAGGTGTTTTCGTCCAAAAGGTTACGTTCTTGCGATTTTCCCGACGGGTCGCCTATCATGCCGGTTGCACCGCCCAACAACGCTATGGGTTTGTGGCCGCACCGTTGAAAATGTCGCAACATCATAACGCCGCATAAGTGGCCGATGTGAAGCGAATCGGCTGTGGGGTCGATACCTAAATAGGCTGTGACTATTCCTTTTTCAAAAAGTTCTTCGGTTCCCGGCATCATGGTGTGTACCATTCCGCGCCATTTTAATTCTTCTACAAAATTCATCGAATGAAAACTTAATTTAATGTTGATTGTTTCGATGCAAAAGTACGACTCTTTATCGAAAGAAACAATCTTTTGAAATAAACAGGCCATAAAAATGCCGATTATTTGTTTTTTCGATTATTCGGTTTATTTTAAATTATAATTGAACGATTTGATTAACTTTGCGCAAACCTATTTTCAGTATTCGTTATGGGGAAAAATGAACCGGAGGCCAAGCAATGGTTTGCCATTCGGGTGACATACAGCCGAGAGATGGCATTGAAGGAATATTTAGACCGCTGCCGCATGGAATCTTTTATACCTATGTCGTATAAGGAGGTAATAAAAGGCGAGCGAAAGGTGAGAAAGTTGGTCCCGGTTATTCATAATCTTGTTTTTGTCCGGTCCACTCGGGAAAAGTTAGATGAGATAAAGCGGGATATCTCTTTGAAAGTCCCCATACGCTATATCATGGACCGGGAAACTCGCAGGCCGTTAGTCGTTCCCGACAGACAGATGCACAGCTTTATAGCGGTGGCGGGTGCTTATGACGAACAGATTGTTTATTTAGACCCGACGATTGTCTCTCTGCGGGAGGGCGATCGGGTGCGTATCGTCGGGGGAGTCTTTTCGGGGGTCGAGGGTATTTTCATTCGTATTAAGGGAGATCGCCGTGTCGTCGTATCGATAGAAGGGGTCATGGCTGTGGCAACGGCATTTGTACATCCGTCGTTGATCGAACCGGTATTGCAAAAGTAAAATATTAATAAAATAATATTATGCTTGACCAATGGTGTGAAATATTTATATATTTGCATTTATTTAATAAAAAATAATGATATGAAACTATTGATGAAAAGAGCTTTTACAGTGGTTTTAGCTGCGGTTTTATTATTCGGTTGCGGGGAAGACAACAACAAAACAGGTGGTAACGAGTTGACTCCTCAAGAGAACAAAGCTAAATTGGAACAGTGTGCGATGGAGGTTCTGGGAAAAATTAATCCTCAGGACCATAAAACGTTGGTAGAGACTATCGATGCGTTTGCCTATAAAGCCGATTATGGCTTGTTTGAAGATGAAATCGGGCCGACTCCGGGTGAAGGTATCGAACCTAATCCGATGGGAATGATGAGTGTAATTCGTAAAGCTGTAACGACTTACAATCCCGTTGTGTTGAGTGTATTGGCTACCGAAGTGGATTATATAGCTATTCCAACGGGTATTTACACATTCGATGAAGTTGCCCGTGAATGGGTGGAGACTCCGTCGGCCGAGGTCCTCGAATTTGTGTTTGAAGTCGAAGGTGTCGAGTCGTCCATCTCGATACGAAAAAGCGGAAAAGAAACACAAATACAAACCGACGAAAATACTATCGTCTTTGTTCCTGAACATGTGACGATGACAGTCAATAAGGGAGCTGATAAATTGGCCGAATTGTCGGTAAATAATACTACATTGGATATCAATTCCTTGAAATTCGATAGCGAGATAGCGTTGAAAACAAATGCCGATTATACGTGGGCAGTCCATGTTGATATATCACCTTCCGAAGCTGTGGCTTCTGCTTCGATGGAGATCGCTTCTGCCAATATCGTGAGTGTTGTTGCTGGACTCCAATTAGATGCTTCCAAAGTCAATCCTCAAATGACAGAAGATGATCTTATTGCTTCCATCTTGTCGGCTACGACTACATCGGTTGTGAATTCTCAGTTGATGGTAGCTGGTACAGCTCCTAAAATTCAAGAGATGATTTATGCCTTGAATAATATCAATGCTTCTACCGATAAGGAATATGCTATTGCCGAAGCTGCTGTATACAATCAATATATGGACGTGAACATGCAATACACAGGAGACGGGGTTCCGTTCGCCTCAGTCGAGGCACAGCCTTATTTGGAATATGAATATAGTTATGGAGACACTCACTATGAATATTATGAAGTGGAGCCGGTCATTGTATTTGCATCCGATAATTCGAGATACAGTTTCGAAGAGTATTTCAATGAAGCCGATTTCGGTAATGTACTTCAAAGTGTAATGACATTGTGCGATCAATTTGTTTCGTTCGTGAAATATTGCAAATAAGAAATTAATAATTTCAGATAAAAAGAGGCGCTTTTTTAAGCGCCTCTTTTTTTACTCTTGACAATCCCGACGGACAATCAGATCGTACATTTTTACACCATATCCACACCAAATCCCCAATCCTCCCTGTACATTGGATTTTAGGTTTGTATTGCTGGGGAATAACGGATTTTGGCCATTGGTTATTTCATTTTCATAACTGTTCCAAAAGTCGAAACCATGCTGAGGTATTTGGGTAAATTTTACTTGTACGGTATCGTCTATGCTATAAAATGGGATAAATTTAGTCGTGTAGGTAAAATGTACTCCTTTATAAACCGGAATGGCTGTTTGACTGTCTTTAACGATAGCATCGTCTATGGTACCGAGAAAAGAAGAATAGAACCGGCCCTCCTTATTGGTTACCCGTGTGAAAAATTTGTAATAGTTCTTTTCCGAGGAGTCGTCGTTTATATAGGCACTGATTTGAAATAGGGTGTCATTGTCGGCGCTGCGGGTTACTTTTATATCAGATAAAGGAACGGGACGAGGTATCGTAGTAACGGCAGTGACCGTTTGCCCCGAATATTCTACTGTGAGCGTGTAGGTTTTTCCGGGTTCGCCCGTCATCATGCTTCCCCGATAGATAAACGGCGGGGTATAATCGGTATCTATACGTCCGGTAAGTACCTCTGTTGTTTGCCCGTCGCTCACGGTGACTTTTGCCCAGCGGATAGGAATTTCTGAGAAAGCCAGACTATCTACTACCGAGTTAAGCGGGCGGGTTTGGGAAAGGCACACGTAGGCGACATTTCCCGATTCTATCCAACCGTCTACTACAATTTTCGGTTCGAAGTCCTCGACCTCGAAGTCCCATTTCACTTTACAACTGCCGAGGGTGACTATTGATATCAGGAGTATGTAGGCATACTTGCTCATGAAAGTTTAAAATTTAAATGAATAACTGATAGAGGGTATGATTCCGTAAATGGATTTTCCCCTCTTACGGATAATCAGTTGGTCTTTTTTACCATTTTTATCTTTGTCTTGTATGATGTCGACAGCCAAATATGCAGGATTATTTCGGTTGTAAGCATTATATAAGGAGATATTTATGACTTGCTCGGTGTTCTTCTTTTTGGAAATCCAGTAATTCGCCGATAGATCGAGTCTGTGATAAGCCGGCATGCGCCCGCCGTTATGCGGTCCATATTCGCAAACGGCATTTTCTCCGACAAGATACATGCTTTCGGGCATGGTGAGGGCATTTCCCGTTGCATAGACAAAGACGGCGGAGCAATCCCAACGGCGGTTTATTCTGTAATTGGCTACGATCGATAGGTCGTGTCGCCGGTCTTGTTTGGCCGGATAAGGTTTTCCGTCGTTTATTTGTGCTGTGTGGCGATATGCCCAGCCGAGAGCATACCCTATCCAGCCGGTCAATCGACCTCGGTTTTTTCGAAGCATGAGTTCCATACCGTAGTTATATCCCCCGCCGATATAGATTTTGTCTTCGATAATATATTGTTGACTGATCATGTCGATGAGGGCTCCGGCCGATTCCATTTGGTTGTGCAGCCGTTTGTAGTAAAGCTCCGATGAAAATTCGTAGTTGTCTTGGTCGAGAGCTATGCTGTACCCGGCAGAAAAAGAATGCGCTCGTTGGGGCGGAATGTTGCGAGATGCCGGCATCCAGAAATCGGTAGGAAATCCGATACTCGAAGAAGATACTTGCCCGATATATTGTCGGGTGAGGTTATAGCTTAATGAGATCCGTTGGTTGCTTCCCGGTAGGAAATAAAGGGCAATTCTCGGTTCGAAACCTCCGTAGAACTTGATGAGTTCTCCTTTTCCATAAGTTTGAGTGTTGATAATTTCTCCTTGTCGGTAGGTATGGTAATTGAACTTTCCGAATTGAGCCGTTCCGCTATATCTTAATCCAGCTTCTGCCGATAGACGGGGGGAGAAAAAGTATTTGCCATTTATGAATAGAGCGCCTTCGTGTATGCGATATAACCGACTGTCCGGGTCGGTGTGTATGGTATAAGCGCCTTGTGTTTCCACAATTTGAGGATACATGTGATGATATACATATTCCAGCCCGTATGTACCGAGAAATTTTTCTTCCCGAAAGGAGAAGATATTTTTATATCCGTAATCGGTAATTTCGGAAGGAAGCCAAGCTGTAAATTGATTTTGAGAAATGCTCAGTCTGTTTTTATACCGAGTGATGTAGAATGTATGAGTCATCTCTCCGATTCTCCCTAATGGCCTGTTCCACAGTATCGAAGCTGCTATATTGCTCCATTTGATACGTCCTTCTGTTTGGTATATGCCGGTTTCGATATCGAGGTAATCGCTTCCGTAATAAAAATTAGCGGTTACTTTATCTTTTTCCGAAGGTTGGAATACGAAAGTGGCATTATAATCTTCGAAATCATAATCGACCGGAGTGTCGGTCATTTTGGTTGTAAGAGGTTTTACCAAAAGTCCCAGATAGGTTTTTCTCCCCGACAGATATACCGAAACTTTCTTTCCGAGGGGTAAAGCTACCGTAGCTTGCGAGGCGATTATTCCGATGTTACCGGAAACAGTCGGTTTGGAGACGAGTGTGTCTCGTGTTTGCATATCGAGAGTTGCGGATAGCCTACCGCCTTTGGAGGCGTCGAGGTGAGATTTATAAAGTGTAAAGGTATTCATGTGCCCACTATTGAATACCGAGAAAAAACCCAGCATGTGCATAGCATTGTATATGGGAGCTCCGTTCAGAAGTATCTGGTTGTGAGATGATTCGCTTCCTCGCACATAAAATCCCGAGTTTAGTTCTCCGGTAGTCAATACACCCGGCATTAGCTTCATGGTTCTTAAAGCATCGGTTTCACCCAAAAAACGAGGCAAGGTGTTTAGTTCGGCGACATTCAATTTTATTTTCCCGGAAAGAAGGCCCGACAAGATTTTCCGTTGTTGCCAAGCTGTTATTTCTACTTCTTTCAGCGTATGGCGAGTATCTGTCGTGTCCTTTTTTTCGACAGATTGGGAAAAGCTGGAGAAGCAGTTCAATGCGACTAATAGGAATATCGTGATTTTTTGATACACAGTTTTTTCTTAAAAAATAATGTGAGCGAAGACAGACGCAATTTAGGTATTTCTGTCGTAGAACAATCCGTTATTCATTTTATGCAAAGATAGCGAAAGGTGAGTGCTGAGGCAAACGGAAATCCTATTTCCGACTTGACTATGCCGAACCGCACCTATCTTCATAGTTACAAAGATAGTGAAAGATGAGTATCGGAAAAAGAGAACTCGCCTGTTTTTCATTCCGGATTGCATCCTATTTTCGTGTTCTCGACAAAGGTATGTGGGCTCAGTAGATAATTAGTGAGGACTGTCTTTTTATATTTCTACCCCTATATAATCTTTTTAACCCCCCTCGCCCTACGGGCACTCCCCCTATATTTCTTCGGAAACACAGGGGGAGAGGATTGAAAAGTAGCCTTTTCTCCCTATGTTGTTTTGCAACTCCCTGTAATACTACGGGGCATGGCAGGGAGAGAGGGGGGACTTAATTTTGTTACTGCTGTTGGTATTGCTCTTTCTCCCCTGTGTTTTGCAGTGCAAAATATAGGGGAGAGACCGAAGGAACGGTAGTTTCTGAGGAGAGGGGTTAGAAAGATTGTTCGATTGTTGTATTGTTTAACCCCTCCGTCACTATGTGCCACTTCCCCTATATGGCTAACGCCACACCAGAGGAGGAGATATATAATCCATCTCATTCGCTAAAATTCAGGGCTATCCCCACGGATTTTCTACTGAATCGTGATGTGAGTCGAGTCGGTAATACAAGCGAATGATAAGCAGGAGGGAATAGTAGTTTAGTCTTATTGTCGGGATTGCGGGGAAAACGTAAAGATTCGCGAGATGTTTTCCTTTATCGATTTGCGTAATCGGTGAGTCGAGAGATTACGTATGCGTGCCGCTTTCCTATATAGTTTATCGATAGGCATGTTGCCCTCGTCTGTTTCTAAAAACAGGCGGTCGAGTGGTACGGATTTCAAAGATTCGTGGTTGTAATATTCTCCGAAGGAGAGATATAGCCCTTCTCGAATCAGCTGCCCTGCGGTTTCGGGTTTCCCTCTGAATCCGTGTATAATCCACGGTTGTTTAGGTTTTTCTGCTTTATGGATGCGGATTATGTCGTCGTATGCTTTGACGGCGTGTATGACGAGTGGCTTGTGCCACTTTTCAGAGAGATATATGTGATGTTTGAAGTATTCCGATTGTTCTTCATAGCCGACTCCGCTTTTGAGTCTGTCGAGTCCCGTCTCGCCGATCGCCACGACTTGCTCGTTTCGTACGATCGTTTCCAGCAGAGGGAATGTTTCTTTGGAGCGGGAGGTCAGGCTCCACGGGTGCATCCCGACGGAGTAGAACTTTCCCGGTTCGGGGTGGAACTCTTCGGGGGTCGTGCTAATGATGGCTCCGTAGTGGTCGTGGTGCGTGTGAATATCGGTCGGCGTTTTAATCGGGACGGGATCGTAACCGCTACCACCCCACGGGTGACAGCTCAGGATACGTTTGACGGTCAGCCACAAACCTTTTAACGGGCCATGTATCTGTATGGCATCGATAGCATATTGCGAACAGGTGGGTACATATCGGCACGATGGAGGTAGCATGGGGGAAATACATGCCTTGTAAAAACGGATAGGAAGCAGGAGTATGGCCGATAGCAGTTTTTTCATGACGTCAGGACGGGGTTTGTTGCGATTCTATTTTCCGGGCCAGACGTTCCAGAATTTCAACGACTTTCTTCTCTATAAAATGAAAATCGTTCAAGTTTTTATCGAGGTAAAGAAAGGCTAAATGTGCGGTTCGGCTTTGCCGCGATAGCGGTTCTGTCAGAATCTGCTTGTTAAGCCGATAGGCTTCTCTTATCCGGCGACGCAAATATACCCGTTTGACGGCGCGTTTAAAGTTCCGTTTGGGGATATTGATAAAGAAACGTGGCGGAGCGCTTTCGCTGTCGTCTATGCGATAAACGACACGAATCGGATAGACGATAAAAGAACTCCCTTCGGCAAACAGTCGGTCGATTGCCGTTCGGCTACACAACTTTTCGTTTTTGGGGAGTTTGTGGTCGTTCATCGGTTTTGAAAATAAAACCTCATAAGCGCCTCCTTCCGGTAAAAGACGATTATGAGGTTCGGGTTTGAGGTAAAAAAGGGTTTATTTCTTTTTACTTTGTTCTTTTAAGAAGAGGTCTAAGGCTGCGGTCATCGACGGAGCTCCGGGTGACGGAGCCTCGATGTCGAGTCTCAAGCCGGCATCCCGTACGGCTTGTTTGAAATCGGGGAAATTCTTGGTCAGCGATTTGATACCCGATGGGCTGAAAAACAGAAGCATATCGTAATCGAACGGTTCATCGGGCCCGAAGTCGTTGCTTACGGTACGATACATAATGGCCTTCGTATAGTTGATTTTATGCTTCTCTAATACAGAAGTTTGCTCTTTATGTACATCGGAAACCGGGAAGAGGAATTTTTCGCCGGAGTGTTTGAGCAACGAAGGCACTAAGTCGTCCAGCTTTCCAGAGTTCCCGAAAAATATTTTGCGTTTGCGATAGATGATGTATTTCTGTAAATAAAGGGCGATGGCCTCTGTCGTACAGAAGTATTTCATCGTTTCCGGTATGGTAACACGCAGTTCTTCGCACAGACGGAAGAAATGGTCAATAGCGGTGCGTGCCGTGAAAATAACGGCAGTGTACTCGGGTATGGATATTTTCTGCTGTCTGAATTCTTTGGAGGTCAGACCTTCTACTTTGATAAAAGGACGAAAAACGATATTTACACCATATTTTTCTGCAATATCGTAGTAGGGAGATTTTTCGGAACTCGGCTTGGGCTGAGAAACAAGAATTTTCTTAATTTTCAAAGCTGCTGTATTTTTAGTTCGACAAAATTATATATCAATATACTTGATCTATATACCCAAAATAGGGGGGTGATTTCGAGGGCACAAAGGTACACAATAAAATAGAATAAATCTAATATATTGCGGTAAAAAATCTTAAACCCTTTATAAATAAACAAGATACGAGAGATTAGATAGATAAGTGCCGCTGTGACGAACATGATTTTTTCCAAAGGAGGAATGAAGGTCATCGCGAGTATCGACAAGGCGAGAGGAATGCCTATCAAGGAATTGATCGATACGAAGCTGTCTATCCACTTACGGGTATGTGTGGCATCGGTAAATAACCGCCCGATTCCGGTATAAATCCATTTTTGAAGGTAATAATAACAAAATGCGATGACTCCTCCGCAACAAATCCCTATTCCGATCATTTCGGATAGGGAAGGTATATGCCGACTTACAAGTTCGAATAGGCAGAAGCCTTCGGAGATGAAAGTCATGATCAACAATACGGCCCGGAGTTGGGTTTCTCTCACGGTAGTATCGTCGAACAGGTTTTGTCTCTCCTTTACGTTGAGCGAATTGCGGAGCACTTCACCCAAATATTTGATTCCTTTTTTGAACGTGAAAGCGAACAGTAAGAAAACAATGAGAACGAGGCCGACGATTACGGGATCGTTCATGGGTGTTTCGGGTATTTTTTCAGACGGGAATCCTTCGGGTATGGCGATTATGGTTTCTTGCAGGTCTTTCAGCGGATCGGTCTCTTTCAAGGGAGTACTTCGCTCGAATCCATGTATGTATCGCGGCACGAAAACCTCGGGAGTACCGGCGGGCGACTGGGCTTGCGCGGTATCGGCGGGAATGGCGGTATGTGCGGCGGGGACAGGCATGATTATATGGCTGCGATTTTGCGAATGTTTTTATCCCATACGGGCATGTTTTGAATAGCGTCGACAGCTTCTTGGGGGGTCTGTGCGACTTGCCACATGCGGGCGTGCTCCTGCCTCATGAAGTTTTCGCCGATGGCGTTATGAAGCATTTCTATCAACGGGTTATAGTATCCGTCTATGTTCAATATGACGATGGGGTTGAGAAACAGTCCGAGTTGTTTCCATGTGATTATCTCGAAGAGCTCTTCCATCGTTCCGCAACCGCCCGGTAAAGCGATGACGGCATCGGCTTCTTGTGCCATGCGTTCTTTCCGTTCATGCATGTCGGCGGTTACGATGGTCTCGGTCAAACCCTTATGACACCAACCTTCGTCGATCATAAACCGGGGTATTACACCCAATACTTCGCCTCCGTTTTCGAGAACACTGTCGGCCAGAGTACCCATCAGACCTTGATTGCCGGCGCCGCAAACGCATCGCATTCCGTTTTGTGCGAGAAGTCTGCCTGTTTCGCGGGCGGCTTCGAAATAGCGAGGATTTATTTTTGAGCTGGATGCGCAATAAACGCAAACCGATTTTATCTTTTTCATTGTCACGTATTTGAATCGGTTGCAAAGTTAACGCTTTTTCCCGAAAGAGAACCCTTCGGCACAAGCGACGTTATAACCATTTGTTTTCGCGATACCATTTCACGCATTCGTTCACGCCTCGTTCCAAGCTGTATTGCGGAGAAAAACCGAGCTCGTTTTGAGCGTCCGAAATATCGCAAATCCAGTTGCGTTGTTTCATGATACGGAATTTATCCCGATTTAATGTGCTGGTTTTTCCCAGCACGATAGCTCCTTTTTCGGCAATGACCGATACGACCCAAAGCAACCACACCGGAATTTTGACAGGGACAACCCTGCGCTTTCCCAAAGCGGTCGCTACATATCGGCGAAACTGGGACGAAGTGTATGCTTTTCCTTCCGAGAGGAAGTACCCCCGCCGAACGACTCCCCGGTCTATGGCTTTGAAGATAGCTTGTACCAAATCTTTCACGTAAATGAAGGTGATGAGTTGAGGTTTGAACCCGACGATGAAATCGAATCCGTATTTGATACTTTTCATCATCAGGTAGTAATCTCGCTCATAGGGGCCATATACTCCGGTGGGACGCATGACCACGTAGGGGAATCCTTCCAACGATTCTAAATGTCGCTCGGCTTTCAGCTTGCTTTTTCCGTATCGGGTATTGGGGTGAGGGGTGTCGGTGGGGCGTATGGGGGTGAAGTT
>OMBK01001056.1_pt1 | contig 11725 bp, 9 predicted proteins | sample 1644881 | NCBI WGS metagenome assembly OMBK01 (sample SAMEA103958132, study PRJEB25191) | human gut metagenome | biome: human-associated habitat [ENVO:00009003]; feature: intestine environment [ENVO:2100002]; material: feces | place: Germany | collected 2013/2015
CTGCCGCACCTCGCTCGCCGTATCGGCACTTAGAATTATGCGGCATTGCCCTTATTGCTTACTGCACGCTTTGCATATATTCGTCAATTCTCTGGCTGAAGATTTCCGGCCAGCGGGCGTCGTATTCGGCAAACACCTGCTTGAAGTAATCGGCTTCCTCTGCATCCGGCCGGGCTGTGCGGCGGTAGCAATACAGGGTAATGCCGTCCAGCGGGAACTCGGTCACATATTCATAATGGACGGCAGCAGGGCTTTGGGTGCGCAGCGCTGCGTTGATGGGGCCGACAATGCCGCCCTCATCCACACGATCGGTCACCATCACATATTCTGACGTCCAGATTCCCGTGGGGAAGCCATGGGTGGAGGGCACACTGCTCTCCCACAGGATCATCGTTTGCAGCTGGGGGTGGGCCGGGTCACTGTAGGCAAAGGTAGTGCCGCTGTAACCATTGGAATCCATATTGATGTAAACGGTCTGGTCCTCGGTGCAATGCTCCAGCACAAAATCTGTCACGGCGCGCATCTGGGCCAGGTCGGTGCGGCGGGTCAGGTCCAGGCTTTCGCTGCTCAGGGCCAGGGTCTGCACGTTTTTACCGGGCAGACGCAGGGCGTTGCCGAAGTTGACCACCAAAAATACGGCCAGAACACCCGCCGCAGCATTGCGCAGCCAGGGCTTTGCCTTTTGCTGGGTCAGTTTGGCGCACAGGCCAAACAGCATCAACAGGTAAAAAGGCGCAAGGATCAGGCTCTGGTGGTCGCCCAGGGACTGGGTACGGGTAAACAGCACCATCGCCCCCAGGCTGGCCGCGGCGGCTACAATAGCCTGTGCACGGGTGCTGCGGCAATACAGCAGCCACACCAAGCCTGCCGCGCAGAGCACCAGCCAGACCAGTCCCTGGGTGCGCAGCTGGCCCAGGCAGTTGTTGCCAAAGCCGCCGCCGTAGTAAGCGCCGTAAATATCGGCGTAGTCGGTTGTCAGGATGGTTTTGAAGGTGGGCAGCAGCGCCCCCACGATGATCACAGCGCTGGGCACGCCGAACAGCAGCATATGTTTGAGGGTACTCCCCAGCGTTTTGCGGCGCACCGCCCCCACCAGCACCGCCAGCACATACACAGCATAAAACGCCAAGATCCAGAACATGTACCAGCGCCGGGTCAGAATCAGGGCAAACGTTGCAGCAAAAATCGCCAACAGCCGCGGCCAGGGCAGCGTTTCAAACCGGTAATCCGCGCACAGCAGGGCGATCACTGCGGCAAAAGTCAGGCCAAAGGCATCCGGCATGCCGTGGGTGGCAGGCCACAAAAACATGGGCCACAGCACCATAACCGCCATACACAGCGGGTAATACAGCGCCGTATGGCAAGCGGGCAACTGCTGGGCCAGGTATTTTGCGCCCATCAGCAGCGCAAACCACATGGGCATAAAGCAGGTGATGGCATAGCACACCATAAACGCATTGATGCTGCGCCCGGTAAAGAGATACGGCACACTGATAAAGAGATTCATGAACATCTTATAGTCCGCCGTCAACAGGCTTTCCAGCAGCACATGAATGCCGTAAAATCCGCTTTGACCAAAGCTGCCGAACAGCAGTGTCTGCTTGGCAAAATAGTTGATCGCGTCATCACTGTACACCGTTTGGCGGTAGCACACCAGTGCAGCGATGACCGCAACGCCCACAGCGGAGCCAGCCAGCCAACTGCGCAGGAACGTTTTATCCTGTGCTACCCTCTGACCGGGGAACACCGTCTGCCAGGTAAAGTGCAGCAGCAGGCACAGCCCGCCCATGCAGACAGCCCACATCAGCACCACCAGCAGCATGCCGCCATAGGCTGTGATCACACCGCCCACCAGAATGGCACACAGCAGCAGCACGCCATACGCCAGCCAGCGTGGACCGGCCGGGAGTGCGCGAAGGTTCGGGAACTGAATTTTTCCCATCGGGGGCCTCCTTTCGCCCTTTATCTGTTTATACAATTTGTTTATATGAAATTGTTTTATACAAAGTATTTATTTTATTCGTGTTGTCCTGCTCTTGTACAACCCTTATGCGGCTTATTTCACAGGGGGGGGAACAGTTACACTCCACGCAGTCACACAACACTGCGGGCATCCGGCACTTCCACACTTTGCAGGTCAAATACAAAAGCAGCCCGCGAAACCAAGGCTCCGCGGGCTGCCGGGTTATGTATTTACTTTCTTGCGGCCGCCGGCTGATTCAAACGTTCCAGCTCAGCATTCAGGTCTTGGCTCACACTGCGGCGGGTATCACCTGCGCGGCGCAGGCGGTGGGTGTTTGCATTATTGGCCTGCACCTGCGGCTGGCTGCGCACAGGGCGCACCCGTTTGGCAGCTGGCTGAGCAGACTTATTATGGCGCACCTTTGCCTGGGCAGCGGGATAATTTTCCTTTGCGGTGTTCTCTCCAAAGTGGCGCAGCTCCGCACCAAAGGCTTCAAAATCTGCACCGGTTGCATCCAGTGCCTGATAAATTGCCGTGGTGGCATCATCCAGATCCGCAGTGGCGGCGCTCAGGCGTTCATCCACGCGGGTCACACGCTCACGCAGCATGGCAAGGCTTGCGGCCAAATCGCGGGCATGCTCTGTCATGCGGCCCTGCTGCTCTTCAGCCTGCTGTTTCAGGCGTTCTTCGGCCGCATCGGCTTTCAGGCGGGCTTCCATCAAAATCTGACGGGCCTCAATGCGGGCTTCCTCGGTCACATCAGCCTGGGGTGCCTTCGGTTCCGGGGCCGGCTCCGGCTTTTCCTGCGGGGCAGGCTGAGGTGCGGGGGCCGGTTCCTGCTTGGGGGCAGGCATACCGCCTTTGGGGATCATCGCCTCGTATTCAGCAATCTGCTTTTCGTACTCGTCGATCTGTTTTTGCAGATCGCGGCAACGGAACTGCCATTCCACCACAGCCTGCTGATTTTCTTTATTGCGGCTCAGGTTTGCCGTGGCGCGCTCTTCTACCGATTTGGCACGGGCGACCACCTCGGCAGCCGATTTTTCCGCAGCTTCGGCGCGCTGGTTAGCGGCCGAAAGATCGCTTTGCAGCTTTTCCACACAGGCACGTGCAGCGGACTGTTCAGAGCGCATTTTATCCAGCTGGGCCTGCAGCTGGGCAATCTGCTCTTCCTGCTCTGCGCTGTGCTGCCGGTTTTCGTTGTCCAGTGCATTGAGGTAAGCCAGCACATCATTTTTATCAAAGCCCCGGAACGTGGTTCGGAACCCTTTTTCCTGCAGGGCTGATAAGGTTTGGCTGCTGGGCATAGCTTTCCTCCTAAACTGGTCAGCGGGCCGTTTTGTTTTTTATGCGAGCATGCCTGCCCGCAGCCGCAAAGGATAGAGAACGCGCAGCGATCAAGAACGCTTGTTCAGGATGCTGAGCAGATCGTTGAAGTAATCACCGTCATCTTCGCTGCTGTCATCTTCCTTGGCAGCGGGGGCGGTGGAAACCGGGGTGTCAACATTGGGGTTGAACACATTGCTGAATACCGGGTTGGGGATGACCGGATCAGCGGCCGGGGCCGGGGCCGGGGCGGGAGCCGGGGCAGGTGCAGCGGCCGGGCGCGGTGCAGCCGGGGCAACAGCAGGTGCAGCGCCTGCGGCAGCGCGCTGGGCGTTCACAACAGCCTGGATGGGCTCGTCCACGCCAGGCGTGCTTTCAAAGCCGGTAGCCACAACGGTAATGCTCATCTCATCCTGCAGGCGCTCGTCAAACGCAGTACCCCAAATGATGTTCGCATCGGGATGTGCGCTCTGGGTGATCATGGAAGCAGCAGTCTCAACATCGTCCAGGCCGATATCCGGGCTGGAGGTAATGTTGATGATAACGCCGCGTGCACCGGCAATGCTGGTTTCCAGCAGCGGGCTGGAGATTGCAGCCTTGGCAGCGTTTTCTGCCTTGCCTGCACCCTTGGCAACGCCAACGCCCATGTGGGCAAAGCCGGCATCCTTCATGATGGAACGGACGTCAGCAAAGTCGAGGTTGATGAAAGCGGGAACATTGATCAGGCTGGAGATGCTCTCAACGCCCTGGCGCAGCACGTTATCGGCTGCTTCAAAAGCGTTCATCAGGGTGATCTTTTCCTGGCTGATGAGCTTCAGCCGCTCGTTCGGGATCACGATCAGGCTGTCTACATGCATCATCAGGTTGGCAATACCCTGTTCGGCCATGCTCATCTTACGCTTGCCCTCAAAGGCAAAGGGCTTGGTGACAATACCGACGGTCAGGATGCCCAAGTCATGGGCCGTTTCGGCCACGACCGGTGCAGCGCCGGTGCCGGTGCCGCCGCCCATGCCAGCGGTGATGAACACCATCTGGGCACCTTTCAGTGCATTGGCGATCTCATCCTTGCTTTCCTCCGCTGCACGCTGGCCGACCTCCGGGTCAGCACCAGCGCCGCGGCCCTTGGTCAGCTTTGCGCCAAGCTGAACCTTCTGGGTAGCCTTGGAGTTGACCAGTGCCTGCTGGTCGGTATTCATTGCTACAAATTCAACGCCATTCAGGCCAGCTTCAACCATGCGGTTCACAGCATTGCCGCCGCCGCCGCCAACACCGATAACCTTAATGTTGGTTACATTCTGCATCTCTTCATCGAGAACGAACGCCATAAGTGTATCCCCCTAAAGAATATAAAATTGCAAATGCAACAGGGCCGGATTTCCGCCAGCGGACACACTGACCCCCATAAAGGAAGCGCCGCCCCACACCCCAAACTTTGCTTACGCGCGTTGCGGTGCAGCCAGCTCTTCCTAAGATATCGCATATAACTGTTTATAAGAATAACAAATTCTGCAAATAATTTCAATACCCACACGCTAAAAAGCCAAAAAATAGATGTTCACATTTGTGGGTATCACAAAAAGCCCCGCAGGTTTTGCGGAGCTTTGGTGAATTATGACAATATTTTTACAGTTTTTTCGTCTGTCTGCCAGCTTCTGTCCCGGTGCGGCCTGCCCGGCAGTCGGCCCCCAGGCGGCGCAGATCCCCCGCCAGGTCGGCATAGCCGCGCCGGATATGTCCGGCATCCAGCACCCGCACGCAGCTCCCGTCCCCCACACCAAGGCCCGCCAGCACCAGTGCTGCCCCGCCCCGCAGGTCTGGTGCAGTCACAGTGGCACCATGCAGTTTTGCGCTGCCGCCAAGGTACAGCAGCCGTCCCTCGCTGCGGGCATCAGCCCCCAGGGCGGCAAAGCCCTGCGCACAGGCAAAGCGGTTTTGGAACAGGCCGTCATAAATGCGGGATGCTCCCTCCGCCCCCAGCAGCACCGCTGCAGCCAGAGGGGCAGTATCTGTGGCAAGGCCAGGGTAAGCAGCCGCTACAAGTTCCTGACCGCCGCGCAGCTTTGTATCCTGATCCCGCGTGATGCTAAACTCATTTTCCCCGCGGGCAACCTCGCAGCCGCTGCCCTGCAAAAAGTCCAGAAACGCCGCCAGCCACACCGGACTGCACTGCGTTACCGTCACCCGCCCGCCTGCAATGGCGGCGGCTGCCGCATAAGTCGCTGCGGCAATGCGGTCCGGCAGCACGGTATGCACACAGCCGTCCAACAGCTCACCGCCGGTACCTCGGATGCAGACCACCGGCGTACCCGCCCCCGTGATCTTTGCCCCGCAGGCGTTCAAAAAAGCGGCGGTATCCGCAATTTCCGGCTCGCACGCCGCACCGCGCAGGGTGGTAACGCCCGCCGCACAGCAAGCCGCCAGCATCAGGGTCAGTGTTGCTCCCACGCTGGGCAGGCGCAGAGCAAAATCCGTACCACGCAAAACGCCGTGGCGGCGCAGCACCACGCACTCTGCCGCCGCGCATACCTGTGCCCCCATGGCCGTCAGCCCGGCCAGGTGGATATCAATGGGCCGCGGCCCCAGTCTGCACCCGCCGGGCAGCGGCAGCTCTGCCCAGCCCGCGCGGGTCAACAGCGGTGCCAGGTAAAACACCGACCCCCGCATAGCCCCCGCCAACGCCGTGGGCACCCGCCCGCTGATCTGCCGGGCTGGCTGGGTGACAAGGTCCTGCCCGGCCCAGGCCGCCCCACTGCCCACAGCCCGCAGCAGATCCAAACTGGTCTGCACATCCCGCAGCAGGGGCACCCGGCGCAGGGTGCAGGGCTGCGCACACAGCAGCGTTGCCGCCAAAAGGGGCAGCACGCTGTTTTTGGCCGCTGCCGGGCGGATGCTCCCCCGCAGCGGGTTCCCGCCTGTTACTTCGATATATTCCATTGCCGCACCGCCCCTCTTTGTTCCCACACCAAAGCGCCCTTTTCTATCATATGCCGCACCCGCACAAAACAGCTCTGTTCCACGGGTTTTACAGCAAAATCGGCTGCAGCTGCACCCCGCGCAGAGCGGCTTCCAGCGTATCCGGCAGCTGGGTAAAATCCGCTTTCAGGCTGCAGGGCTTTTTGTAGCTGTCGTCCTGGCCAAAGGGAATGAAATAATAATTTTTGCGCTGCAGCAGCGCCGCCAGCGCTCCCACGCTGCCGGAAAGCCCATCGTTGGTGGATACCCCGATCACCACCGGCCTGCCGCCGCGCAGCATACTTTTGGCCGCCAGCGTGACCGGCGTTGCGCTGATGCCCGCCGCCAGCAGCGCCATCGTTGTGCCGGTACAGGGAGCAATGACAAGTGCCTGTGCCATATGCTTGGGGCCAAGAGGTTCCGCTTCCCGCAGATCCTCCAGCGGGCGGTGGCCGGTGGCTTCCTCCAGGCGTTGCTTCCAATCTGCCGCGCGGCCAAAGCGGGTATCCAGCGCCGACGCCGCATAGCTCAGCATCGGCAGTACTTCCCACCCGCAGGCGCGCAGGCGGATGATTTGCGGCAGAACCGTTTCAAATGTGCAAAAGCTGCCGCACAGGGCAAACACCACCGTGCGCGGCGGTTCCAGGCTGGAATTCATCAGCTCACTCCCCTTTCGCTGCGGGCCGTGGCGGCACGCTCCTGTAAAATCACTTCCACGGTATGCGCCACCAGCGCACCGGCGGTTTCGGGCGCACAGCGGGCGGGCAGGCTCAAGGCATGTTCCGCACGCAAGCCCAGTTCCCGCGCGGCGGCAAAATCCGTTCCGCCGGGGCGGCTGGCAAGGTCCAGGATCAGCGCCCCCCTGGGCAGGCAGCGCAGCTGGGCCGCCCCCAGCACCGGGGCCGGTATGGTGTTGATGACCGCATCCAAGTGCGGCAGAAGCTGTTCCAACGCGGTCAGCGGTGCGGCATGCAGCCCCGCGCAGCGCGCTGCGGCCCGCTGTTCCGGCGCGCGGGCGGCAATGGTCACCTGCCCGCCCAATGCCTGCAGCCGCCGGGCCACCGCCCGCCCAATGCGCCCATACCCCAACACTAGGAACTCACTTTCCCATATCGTGCGCTGGCGCAGCTGCATCAGCAGGGCCAGGCACCCTTCCGCAGTGGGTACTGCGTTCAGGCAGGCCAGCTCCGGCCGCAAAAAGTAATCCACCAACTCCACCCCGGCGGCCTGCGCCGCTTTGCGCACCGGTTCGCTGATGCGCCCGCCAAGGGCCAGCGTACCGGGGCGGGCGGCATAGGCAGCAGGATGTAATCCGCCTGCCCGGCCCCCTCTGCCCCCAGCACGGTATAGCCGCTGTTCTGCAGCGCCCGCGCCGCCGCCAGTTGGCGGGCATCCCGCCCAACCACACAAAAAGTCAAATTGCATGCTGCCGCCATAATGCTTCCCCCCGGTGTTGTATCTGGCCGTTTGTTCCATGTTATGCCGGGGTGGGCAGCATGGTTCCGTCAGAACATCAAAAACGCCTGCCGCAAAAAAGTTCCCCCGCCTGCATCACAAAGAATACAGACAGGGGAATTTTTCTATTTATTGGTTATGCTCCGCTTTAATAGCTGCGCAGGGCATCGCACTGACCGCGCAGGATACGCAGCGGCTCCACGGGGGTTTTGCCCACGCGCACTTCCACCACGGTAGCTTTGTCGGTGGTGCCAAGGGCATCGCCCTGGGCCACGGTTGCACCTTTTTCTACCGTCAGCCTGCGCAGGCCATAGTAAATCGTCTTTACGCCCGCGCCGTGCTCGATCACCAGCGTATTGCCCACATTGGGCAATTTTTCCGCCAGCAGTACCTTGCCGCCCGCCGGGGCAATCAGGTCGCACCTGCCGGAAAGCACCACATTGATGCTGGTGCGGCCGGTACCGGTGTTGTTCTTGCGCTCGGTCTGGGTACGGTTGACATATTCGGTCAGGCCATACGGCAGGGTGACCTCCACCTTATCGCTGAACGGCGAAGCAAACCCAGTGTCCGCCCAGTAGATGGTATCCGATGCCGTATCCAGCAGGTCCAGCACTTCCTGCGGGGTATCATCCGCGCCGACATACGGTGTGACCAACCTGGACTTGGAAGTATAATCCCGAAAAGATGCGGCGCTCTTGCTCACGTTCAGGGTAAGCTCCTGCACCTCGCCGTCCACGGTGACCTTGATGGTATAGCTGCCAGGCTCAGTTTCCAGCGGGACCGCCAGGTAAGCCACCCAGCCATCGCCGGTCGCGCTGGCACGGAAGCCGGTATCCGGCAGCTCTGCCGTCAGGCTTGGCTTGGTATCCGTCTGCTGGCCCGTTACCTTTACGGCCACAACGCCACCCGGCGTAACAGCCTGGGTATTCAGCCGCACGGTAGCCTTAATCGTTACATCAAATGTGAACTCATAGGTCTGGTGGCCCGAAACTGTCGGTTCGCTCTGGTAACCCTCGCCGCTGCTGACCACCAGCTTGGCGGTGTAGCTGCCGGGCGTGGTAAAGCGGTAGGCGGCAAATTCCTGGGCGCTGCCGCTGAACACTTCCTGCTTGTTCTCGTCCTTAACGGTCACTTCGGTGCTGCAGTCCGCTGGGGTCACCCGCAGCGTCATGGTGCCGCCGCCAAAATCAGATTCCAGCGCTGTGGGAGTGCTGGAAAGTGTCTCGGCATAGGTACGCTTAAGGTGGTTGCCTGCCACCGGCACCTGCCAATGGTACGCCACGGGGTCCAGCTGCTGGCCCTCCACTGTTACCGTAACGGCAGGAATCATATCCGGCGTGGCTTTTTTGTACAGCCAGTATATGCCGCCTGCGGCGATCATACCCGCCAGCAGCACCACCAGCAGCAGCCAGCCGATCAGCAGCCGCACGGCGCGGCCCACTTTGCTGCCAGTCGATTCCGGCGTATCTGCCTCTTTCTCCGTCTGTTCTGCTTCGGCATCCTCGATCTGTTCAATCGAAACCTGGACCGTTCGGGTGATCTCCGCCTTGCGCCGCTCTGCTGCAGCGCGCTGTTCCGGGGTCAGTTCCGGTTCGTCATCCTCCGGCTCCGGCGGCTCCGTGGCCTGGGGCAGCTGCGCGGCTTTGGGTTCCTGCACCGCCTTTTCCGGCATTTCCGGCGCGGCGGCTGCTTCAGCCGGTTCGGCCACAGCGGCAGGTTCCGGCGTTTGCGGTTTTTCCGGCGCTTCCGGGGGTTCCGGCCGGGGCTCAACATATTGCTGCGGTTTTGCTTCCGGCTTGGGGGCAGCCTTTTTGCGGCGGCGTTTGCCGCCTGCCTGCCCGCTGCGCGGCGCTTTGGGCTTGGCTGCCACCTGTTCCGGGGCGGCAGCTTCGGTCTGCTCGGCTTGTTCCGCCTGCGTTTTTGGTTCTTGCGGGGATTTTGTATTTTGGGGTTCGCTTTTTTGTTTTTGCGTGCCCGTTTTGCGGTGCGCAGTATTGCTATTGCTGGCATGGGGTTTGGCCATCCTGCCTCGCCCCGTGCCTGAAGCGGTTTTGCCCTGCGTGCGCTGCCCGCCCCTGGCTTTGGGCTTTGGCTGCTGCGCCGGCTCCATCGCAGTCTGTGTTACCTTCTCTTCGTCCATCGCTTTCTCCACCAACATTTGCGATTTATCATTGCTCTAACTCTATTTTGTTACATTGTTTCGCGGTACAAAAGCCCGCTGCTGCCCGTCAGGGCGGCAGCAGGGTCAACGGACTTGCTGCCAATGCGCAGCTCCCAGATCAGGGTATGCTCCTCACTGGTGGTGCCCAGTTCTTCGCCGCGGGCAAGGCTCTGCCCACGCTGCACCTTTACGGCATCCAGCCCAAACAGATAGCTCTTAACCCCGCAGCCATGGTCAATCACCACGGTGCCGCCGGTCAGCGCCAGCGTTCCGGCGTACACCACAGTACCCGCCTGCGGTGCCGTAACGGCGGTACCCGCTGCGGCGTTATAATTGATGCCAGTTGCCCGGCCGGTAATGGTCCCATCGGTGCGCAGCCGCGCGCCGTAATCCGCCAGAATCGCACTGGGCACCGGCGAGGCAAAATTGCCCTGCCACAGCTTTTCGCTGCTGCCCTGTGTGTAAAGGGGCCAGATCGCATTTTTATATTCCGTTGCTGCGCCCGGTATGTCTGCCTCGGCGGCCACATCCACGGTTTTGGCCTCGCTCTGCATCACGCTCAGGGTCAGCTCCTGGATCAGGCTGCCGCAAGTCACGGTCAGGGTATGGGGGCCGCCCTCGGCATTATAGGTTACCGGGATATAGCCCATATACCCACCGGTCACCGGACGGAACCATACATCCCCCAGGTCGGTTTCCACGGTCGGCTCGCTGCCATCCAGAATGCCGGTGATGACCAGTGCCGCCACGCCGCCCTGGCTGACGCGCTCACTGCTGAGCACCGCCTTGGGCTGGATGTTCATGGTATAAGATGCACAGTACCGGTACCAGCCGGTGGCATCGCCGGGGTCCGCCGTGTTGCGGTAAGCGGTCAGGGTCAGCTCATAGCTGCCATTTTTGGGGTAGGCATACATCGCAAAGGCAGCGGCATCCCCCTGCACCACAACGCTGCCGGCCGAATCTTTCAGCGTAAGGTTCGTGCGCTGCGCCCAGTCCGGCAAAACCAGCTCCGGGGCAGCTTCCGTCATTTCGCCCAGCTTTTGCACCGTCAGGGTGCTGGGCTGTTCAAACGTGCGGTTCAGCACATTGCCCAGCACCGGCACACTCCAGTCATAGCCGATCGGTTCCAGTTCCGTATCGCCCAAAGTGGGGTGCTGCGTGGGAAGTTTGTCATCGCCCGTCATAGCGTACATGGCGTACCCGGCACCGCCCAGCAGCACCGCCAGCATAACCACCACCATAACCAGCCACAGCAAGAGCTTTTTCATGGCGTTCCCTTTCCTTGGCACAGCAGAAAAATCGAAATTCAGTCTGATTTTATAGTCACTGCCGTCATTTTTCTTATTTTCAGCAGCGCCTTATGGTTTATCTGAGCCCTTTTTATCATTTAATAAGTATCACTACTGATTGCAAGAAACACGAACAGCCGGGCCGAAGCCCGGCCATTTTCACTTTTCTGCTGGCTGTTCCGGCTTATTCAGCATCGTCAGCAGCCTTTTCTTCGGCGGCTTCTGTCGGTTCATTGTCGATGGGCAGATATTCGTCGTCATCGTCATAATCGTCGCCGTCATCGCTGTACAGCAGGCGCTCGTATTCGTCCAGTTCCTTTTCGCGGCGGCGCAGGTAGAGCGCAGCGGCAGTCAGGGCACCGGCAGCAGCAAACAAAAACGCCAGAATGGCACCAAAAGTGGATTTCTTCATCATAATACTTTTCCTCCGCGTATTCTAAAAGGGATGGGTCTGTAAAATATTATACCCGATTAACCGGGTGAATACAATCTTTCCCTTGTAAATTTTTCACACAAAAAGGTTCAGGGCAATACCGCATAATTCTAAGTGCCGATACGGCGAGCGAGGTGCGGCAGATG
>OMBK01001064.1_pt1 | contig 11682 bp, 10 predicted proteins | sample 1644881 | NCBI WGS metagenome assembly OMBK01 (sample SAMEA103958132, study PRJEB25191) | human gut metagenome | biome: human-associated habitat [ENVO:00009003]; feature: intestine environment [ENVO:2100002]; material: feces | place: Germany | collected 2013/2015
ATATGAAGGTTTAATTATTTTATTCAATTTTGGAAATTTTACTTTCAATATACTTATGTACAAGCTCAATGCCTACTCGCTTCTCTGATGATACGCAAAATATGAAGTCATTTGTTCTTAGATTTAAAGTTTTTTTTATGCATGATAAATTTTTTTGTAATTCATTTTTACTAATTTTATCAATTTTTGTCGCAATGATTACAATTTCTTTTTCCAAATGTTTTAAGAAATTATACATCAAAATATCATCTTCTGAAGGTTTATGTCGAGAATCAAGAATTAGAAAACAAGAAATTAAATTTTTAGAAAAATTCAAATAGTTTTCGATCATCTTTCCATAGGCAAGACGATCATATTTTACCCTTTCTGCATACCCATACCCTGGAACATCGACAAATAAAATTTCATCATTCACATTATAAAAATTGAGCGTAATTGTTTTACCAGGTTTACTAGATGTATAAGCAAGATTTTTACGATTTGTAATTGCATTAAGTAAACTACTTTTTCCCACATTAGATCTACCGATAAAAACAAATTCGGGATAATTGAATTGAGGAAAATGTTCAAATTTAGTACCACTTATTACATATTCAGCTTTTTTTATAATCATTTCTACCTCCTAAAATAAAAGACATGCAATCATGTCTTTTATTTGATGTAAATACATATGTAAGCCATATTCTGTATTCTAAAAGAATGGTAATCATTTATCTCAAAGTATATCACTTTGCAAGAATTGTGAGTTGAATTTCTCCAATTCTCGTGCCCCTACCAAAATTTGGGTTGCTAGCTTGTGGGGTTTACCCGTTCCACTTCTTCGTTTCCAAAGAAAATCGTCACTGTGGCACCTTAAGAACTACACCATAGATATATCCGTAGGTTTCATTCGCCGTAATAGACATCAACTATCCCCTAACTTATGTATTCGTTAGGCACAAACACTACAAACATCTCAGTTTGTGCTAGTATGGACTTTCCTAACTAAAATATTTTTAGCTCGATTACCCTATGTATTTATTAAAATCTTTCTTTCAATCCATCTAAAATAATATAAGCAATGGCAATGACACCACAACCAATATGAGCACCAACAGTTGGAGTTACGGTGGTCAAATCAAAGCGTACACCATTTTTATACAAAGGCTTGATTTCCTCTAGAAGTACTTTAGCATCATTTTCACAATCAGAATGTAAAACCATATAAATTACTTCTTTTGCCTCCTTAGTATCATTTAAAACTAGTTCTTTAATTCTATCAATTGCCCTATTTCTAGTCCTAATTTTTTCAAATACATCAATAGTACCATTTTTTGCCAATTGTAAAATCGGTTTAATTTTAGCAAGTCCACCAATAAATCCAGAAACTGCATTTAAACGACCATTTTTAACTAAATATTTTAAATCATCGACGATAAGGTATGCAACTGTTTGATCGGCAAATTTTTGGCACTCGTCCATAATTTCTTCAACAGTATATCCTCTTTCAGCTAAAATTTCCGCATAATGAGCACAATATCCTTCCATTAAACATGCACTATGACAATTAAAAACATGTAACTTTACACCCTCTACCATATTATCAAAAGCATTTAATAAATTTTCGCCATAGGCAGAAAGACCAAAAGAAATAGGAAAGTGTATAACGTCTGTACAGCCTTCTGCTTTTAATTCTTCAACTCTTTTTGATATTTCACCCAAACTTGGTGCACTAGTAGATGGTACAATATCTGTTTCTTTCAAACGTCGATAAAATTCCTCAGCTTTAATATCAATACCATCAATTAATTCTTCGTCTTTGAAATGAATTGTAGTTCTTGTTATTTTAATATGATGTTCAAATGGAGCATATTCCAATCCTGAACTACAATCAGAAGTAATGCCTATTTTCATTTATTCTCCTTTTTGCTCAACTTCGTGAAGAGCTTGTGTTTTTTCTTCATTTTCTGTTTTTTGTGTCTGTTTTAATAATACTTTTCTAGATAAAACAAGTTTCCCCTTATCATCTATTTTTAATAATTTTACAACAATTTCATCATCTACATGAACAACATCTTCCACTTTAGCAACACGTTTAGTATCAAGTTCTGAAATATGAACAAGTCCTTCACAACCTGGCCATAATTCAACAAAAGCACCAAAATCAACAATCTTAACTACTCTAACAGGATAAATCTCACCTACAACTGGTTCTCTTGTTAAATTCTCAATAATTTTAATTGCTTCATCAATCCATTTTGTTTCAGCATGCATTACAAATACGCGCCCATCTTGTTCAATATCAATTTTAACATCATTACATTTATCAATAATTTCTTGAATAATTTTACCGCCACTACCAATGACATCTCTAATGCGTTCAGGATTTATTCTAATCATTCTCACTTTTGGAGCATATTGACTAAGTTCAGGTCTTACCTCAGAAATAGTAGTTAACATATGATCTAAAATTTGCATTCTACCTACTTTTGCTTGAGCAAGAGCTTCTTTCAAAATTTCTGGTGTAATTCCTTTAATCTTAATATCCATTTGTAAGGCAGTTATCCCCGTTTTTGTTCCAGCAACTTTAAAATCCATATCACCATAATGATCTTCTAGACCTTGAATATCTGTCAAAATTGTATATTTACTGCACTCATCATCTTGACTAATTAATCCCATCGCAATTCCGGCAACAGGAGCTTGAATAGGAACCCCAGCAGCCATTAATGCCATTGTACCTGCACAAATCGAAGCTTGTGATGAAGAACCATTTGATTCTAAAATTTCACTAACAATTCTAATTGTATACGGAAATTCATCCTCTGAGGGAATGACTTGCAATAATGCTCTTTCACCAAGAGCACCATGACCAATCTCACGACGACCAGGACTTCCATATCTTCCGGTTGAGCCTACAGCAAATTGAGGGAAATTATAATGAAGCATAAAACGCTTGCTATCTTCGACTCCTAATCCATCTATGATTTGAAATTCAGTTAGTGATCCTAAAGTAACCACCGATAAACTTTGCGTTTGCCCTCTTGTAAATAAGGCAGAACCATGCGTTCTTTCAAAAATATCAATTCTTGATGACAAAGGTCTAATTTCGTTAACTGCTCTACCATCAGGACGTATTTTATCATTAGTAATTAATCTTCTTACCTCTTCAGCTAAAATATGTTCTAATATCAAATCAACATATTTTTTATTTTGTTCTATTTCATCTAACGTGAATTGAGGATTTTCTTCAAAAAGTTTAGAAAAATGTTCACGTGTTTTAGAATTTATCTCCTCAATAGCAGCAGCACGTGCAAGTTTTTCATGAATAGAAATAGCAGGCAATAACTCTGGTTCTGCAAAATTTCTCACATCCCTTTCTAACTCTTCAGGTATTTTAAATAAATCCGGAATCATCTTTTCTTTGCCACATTTTTCAATTATTTCTTCTTGGAATTGACATAATCGTTTAATTTCTTCATGTGCAAAAAGCAACGCTTCTAACATATCTTCCTCAGTTACTTGCTTAGCACCTGCCTCAACCATGTTGATAGCCTTTTTCGTGCCTGCAACAGTTAAATTAATATCAGATTTTTCTAATTCTTCAACCGTAGGATTAATAATTAATCTACCATTTATACGCCCAACAACTACACCAGCAATTGGTCCTTCAAACGGAATATCAGAAATAGAAAGAGCAATACTCGAACCTAGCATTGCTGCCATCGCTGAAGAACAATCTGGATTAGCACTCATTACCATATTAATTACTTGTACTTCATTGCGATACCCTTCAGCAAAAAGTGGTCGAATTGGTCGATCAATTAACCTAGAAACAAGGGTTTCATGTTCTGTAGGTCTACCTTCTCTTTTTAAAAAACCTCCTGGAATTTTTCCTGCCGCATATAACTTTTCTTGATATAAAACTGTTAGCGGAAAAAAATCAGTAGCCATAGCTTGATTACTCCCCACAGCAGCACTCAGCACTGCTGTATCCTCATATCGAACAAGACAAGCTCCATTGGCTTGTTTTGCAAGTTCACCGATTTCCACCAAAATTTTACGATTCCGATGATTGTATTCAAATACTTGTTTTTCCATTTTTTTCACTTTAGTTTGCCGTATTACAAACTATCCTTTCCTTGATTTCGTACATTTTATATTATAACTTAAAAAAATTTAAGATTAATAATCATAAATAGTAGCAAAGGGCATAAATCATTATGCCCTTTAGTGCTATTTTCTCAAACCTAATTTGGCAATTAATTCACGATAGCGTTGCACATCCTTATCCTTTAAATAAGCTAAAAGATTACGACGATGTCCAACTTTTTTTAACAAACCACGACGATTGTGAAGATCATGTGTATGAACTTTTAAATGCTCATTCAACTTATTGATTTCTGCTGTTAAAATCGCAATTTGAACTTCAGGTGAACCTGTATCACCCTCTGAACGTGCAAATTGGGCAATGATAGCTGCCTTTTCTTCTTTAGAAACACAAGCCATAAATTTCCTCCTTTTATCATTTCTATTAAATAGATTTAAAATATGCCATATGCTGAAGAATTCGTCGGAAGATTCGAAAAACTTTGCATAGGTCACATATATTTTATCACAATTTCAGAAAAATATCAAGTAAAATCTTTCTTTTTTATTTTTAAAAAAGATTTAACTGCACACAAATCATTTTAGCATACTCCGTATCCTTCAAAATTTGTTTTAAAAAGGCTTCTTTACTGGAAAATTTTATTTCATCCCGAATAAAATCTATCAATTCTACATCTATTATTTTATCATAAATATCTTGATTAAAATCAAAAATATGTGTTTCAAAAACCATATTGTCAACTTTATTGAAACTTGGATTAGTACCAAGATTGGCAATACCTAAATATTTTTTATCATCAATACTAACTCTAACAACATATACTCCAGGATGAAGTTTTGCAAATGAAGAATTGATAGAAAAATTAGCCGTTGGAAAATTGATTGTTCGGCCAACTTGGTTTCCATGAACGACTTTTCCTGTTATTTTATAAAAACGTCCCATTAAGTCTTTTACCTCTCTCACTCGACCATTTTGCAATAAAGTTTTTATAAATGAAGTACCAATTTTTTGATTTTCATGTTTCATTTCATCAACAATATGGCATTTAATCCTACCCTTTGATAATTCTTCTATCATATGCGCTTTACCCAACCCTTTTTGTCCAAACGAAAAATCAAAACCTACAACTACTTCCTTAACACCATTGGCAATTAAAATATCCTCAACAAATGAAATAGGCAACATTTGAGCAACTTCCTTATTAAACTCAATTACAATCATATAATCGATCCCAATTTGTCTTAAAAGTTTAACTTTTTCATCAAAGGGAGTAACATACGTATTCGTCTTATCTTTATTTAAAATAAAATCAGGATGAGGATCGAACGTAAAAATAGCACTTTTGAGATTTCTTTTTTGGGATAGTTCTATTGTTTTTTTAAGGAGTAATAAATGTGCCAAATGTAATCCATCAAACTGTCCAATAGTAGCAACAATAGGATGATTTATGTTCAGATATTCTCCTTTTTTTAATCTAATCAATTCCATACACGAACCGCCTTATAATAGTTTAAATCATTTGTTAATTCATAAATTGCAATTAATTTGTTTTTTTCTCTGATTGCAATTCTTTTAGGTTTATCAATAGAATTTTTTAAAACCATCTTAATAGGCATTTTCATCCCAAACCTAGCTTTTTTCAGTACTTCCTCAGAAGAAAAAAAAGGTAAGTTAGATAAAGCCTCTACCATCGTTATTAATCGATAATTTCCTTCTCTTATATCTTTAAGCATATATGCGTCTTTGATATCGAAATTTCCTAATTTTATTCTACATAATTCAGCCATTGAGGAAGGAATATTCATCTTTTCTCCTATATCCGCACAAAGACTTCTAACATAAGTTCCTTTTGATACCTCTAAATAAAGATCAAAAAAACAGCAATCATTTTCATACATAAGTTCAGAAATTCTTTTAATATGATATACTTCAATCTCTCTTGGTAAAATTTCTATTTTTTCATTATTTCTGGCATATTCATATAACTTCTTTCCATTCACTTTAATAGAAGAATAAATTGGTGGAACTTGTAATTGTTTGCCTATAAAGTTTGGAAGAATAGTATCTAATTCTTCTACATCGATTTTTTCAACCTTAGCACTATCTATAATATTTCCATCTAAATCATAAGTATCTGTTTTTTTCCCCAAACAAACTCTTGCAATATAAGTTTTATCGTGTTCTACTAAAAATTGCACTAATTTAGTCGCATCATTTATACAAATCGCTAAAACACCTGTCGCATTAGGATCAAGCGTTCCAAGATGGCCAACTTTTTTAGTTTGAAAAATTTTTCTTATCTGATTTACAACATCATGGCTTGTCATGCCTTTTTCTTTATTTACAATGATAATTCCATTCATATTTTACCTCGATTATTAATTATATCATATTGAGTACAAATATACATAAAAAAAGCCCATATAAGGACTTTTTTATGTATATATTGATTTTATTCTTATTAATTTGAATCTAATTCTAATTTTTTTGTGATAAGATATCTTGTAATAAAATATAGACCTACAATAAAACCAATCATACCTATGAGTTGATTAAAACTGAAGTACATAATTGTTGTAGTTTCTGTAGCAATAGGAGCCATTATACCAATAACAGGTGTCAAATAACCTGTTTGATAACAAAAGACATGTTTAAAATTAACAGTATCATATCCAAGACCTACTGAAAAAAAAGAGAGCATTGAAATCAAAAAATTACCAATGTTTAATACAATTCCGTAAACAAAAAGAGTAATAATTGTTCGAGCTTTTCTAACATTAACACTGCTAAGAAAAGCAAGGGTAAAGAAAAGGGTAATCAATAAAGAAAGTACATATAAAATAACTTTAATTATTGAAGTCACCAAAATTAGTGGTTGTTGAAAAGCAAATTTAACCATTTCAATTAGACCGCTAAAGACATCAACATAACCTCTTGTAGCAAAAAAAACAATAATCAAAACGGAAATGAAAAAAGTAACCATCACTACAATAAACCAAATAAAATTAACCAAAATTTTAGAAATAATCAGTTTATCAATCGAAATTGGTGTTGTAAAAGTTAGATATCCTTCTCTTGTAAAAAACTTTTTATTAATCGAATTAATAATATAAACAATCCAAAGAATTCCGACTGCTGTAATAATTAGAATATAAAAAGTCATTGAACTCATAAAAAAGACTCTTCCTAAAAAAGAATTCAAATCAAATAGACAAGTTATTCCTAATAAAATTGACATTATGATAATTGCCGCACACATGATCAGAAATTCTTTATAAGAATTTTTAAAATCGTGTTTTAAAATTTTACCCATAACGATATATCTCCCTAAACAATTGATCTAAAGTTTTACCCGTTTTATTTTTAATATTTTCAACACTATCATAAAGTGCAAGTCTACCATTATTGATAAAAAAAGCATAATCAAAAATAGTTTCAGCTTCTAATATTAGATGAGTTGCCATTAAAATCGTACCATTTTTATTATAATTTTCTAAAATTAATTTAAAAATCAAATCTCGAGCAGCCGGATCTACTCCAGCAATCGGTTCATCAAAAATATAAAGTTCTGCATTTCTTGATAAGACTAATACTAAATGTACCTTTTCCTTCGTACCTTTGGATAAAGTTTTAATTTTTTGATTAAAATTGATTCCTAATTGTGAAATTAAATTTCTTGCTTTTTGCTCATCAAAATCTACAAAAAAATCAACAAAATATTCAATAGCATCATTTACAGTCCATGAATCAGATAAAAAATTACAATCAGGTAAATATGAAACTATTTTCTTAGTTTCAATGCCAGGTTTTTGACCATTAATCAATACCTCACCTTCATATTGCATTGAAAGATTCGTTAAAATCTTTATTAAAGTCGTTTTCCCACTACCATTTGGACCGAGCATACCAATTACTTTGCCCTTAGGTAATTTAATGGAAAAATTATCTAAAGCCGTTATTTGACTAAATCGTTTTGTTAAATTATTGATAACAACTATATCATCCATACTTTTTACCTCCTTGCGATAAATTATATCATATATATCTTAGTTTTACAAATAATAAAATAAAATTACTCAGATTAAACATACTTTTTATAAAATTTTGAACAAAAAAGCCTATTTTAATTGAATTTAAAATAGGCTTATTCTTACGCCCACCAATTAGGGAGTAACTCTTTCAATAAAATAGTCTTAACTTTAGGATAACTCATTAATATTTCAATCTGCGCAGCACTTTCATCTAATTGCATCATAAGTTCGCGACAACTTCCACAAGGAAAAAGAACTCTTCCATTTGTCGTAATAACTAATACTTTTTCAATTTTATTATCTTTATGAGTAATCATATTTGCTATCGCATTTCTTTCTGCACACATTCCCAAAGAACAACTCGTATCAAAACAAACTCCTACATAAATATTGCCAGTAACTGTTTTTATAGCAGCTGCTACACTACCTGCTTCAATAAATTTAGAAATTTGTCTTTCTTGCAAGACTTCTTTTGCTTTTTCATACATAATAGACCAATCGTTTGATAACATTTTTTTCTCCAATTCCATTAAAATGCATTTCAATTTTTCTTTTCATATTGTAATTGATATAAATTATAATAGTGTCCTCTTTTATCTAATAATTCCAAATGCGTACCACTTTCAATAATTTTTCCTTTTTTTAAAACAATAATTTTGTCACAATGTTGAATAGTTGATAGCCGATGTGCAACAATCAACATTGTTCCTATATTCATCATTTTTTTCAATGAATCCTGAATTAAAGCCTCTGTTTCAGTATCTATATTAGATGTTGCTTCATCCAAAATCATAATATTAGGTTTATGAGAAACGACTCTAGCAAAGGAAATCAATTGACGCTCACCAGATGAAAAGTTTTTCCCTCGTTCCCTTACTATTTCATTATATTTATTTGGTAATTTATCAATAACTTTGTCAGCATTTACAAATCTACAGGCCTCTTTAACTATATCAGAAGTAATCTCCTCACTTCGCAAAGTAATATTAGACTCTACAGTACCAGAAAATAAAAATACATCTTGAAGCATTTGACCAATATGTTTTCGTAAAGAAGCAATTTGGTACTTTTTAATATCAAGACCATCAATGAAAATTTGGCCTTTTTGAATATCATAATTTCTAACAATCAAAGACAATATTGTTGTCTTTCCACTACCTGTAGCTCCCACAAAAGCAACATTTTCTTTAGCCTTTACTTTAAACGAGACATCTTTTAAAATCCAATCTTCGCCAACATAAGCAAACCAAACATTTTTAAATTCAATTTCTCCATCAAGATGATCAATTTCAATCGCATCTTCCGCATCTTCTAATTCAGATTTTATATTTAATACATCATATATTCTCTCTCCAGCAGCAAGAGCTGATTGTAACACATTGAATTGTTCTGCTAAATTTTGGATTGGAGTAAACAATTTCTCAATATAAGAATAAAAAATAACAATTAAACCTGATTCTAAAACAAAATTACTATCTATAATATCCTTTCCAGCAACATAAAATAGTAAAACAATCGTTAAAACATATACCGCATAAATAGATGGTCTAAAAATACCAAATAATAATATTTGTTTAGAATAACTTTTTTCTAAATCATCATTCACTTTTTTAAAGGATTGAATCTGCTTTTGTTCTTGATTAAAGATTTGGGTTAATTTAACACCAGAAATATTTTCAGATAAACTTGTATTGACACTTGTTATACCATGTCTTACTTTACGATAAATTTTTCTTGCTAATTTTCGAAAAATATAACTCAAAATACCAACAATTGGCGTTGTAATAAGCACCCAAAGAGTGAGTTTTACATTGATAAGAAACATACTTACAATTACACCAACAATTGTCAATACATTCTTAATCAGATTCACAATTGTAGAAGTATACATATCATTTAACGCATTGGTATCACTTGTAACTCTTGTTACAAGTTTACCCACAGGCGTTTCATTTAATTGATGAATGGATAAGCCCTCTAACTTTGTAAACACATCTTCACGCATTTGATAAATTATTTTATCTCCAGCTTTCGCAAGAATAATTGACTGATAATATTGAATGATACAAGCAATAATTAGAATAATTATATAAAGGACAATGATGATGATAATTTTTTTGATATCAATAACTTCTTTTGATAATATAGTTACCGCATCACCTAATAAAAGGGGGGTAATCAAATTCATTCCAACAGCTAGTATCATAACCACAAAAGCAATGATAAATTTATTTAATTCTAATCTTGTATATTTTAATAATAATTTATAAACGCCTTTTTCTATTTTTTTATTTAATTTTTTATAAACATTTTCGACCAACCATGGTTCTGTAGAAGCTTTTAGAGCTTCTTCAAAGTCAAACCATTGTAATCCTTTATTTTCATCTTCTTTAATAATTAATTTTTCTTGATCATCAGCTTCCATTAAATAGGTAATATTGTAATGGAGATGACTGGATACATAAACTCCATTTTTAATATGTCCATTAACAGTTAAAACTTCAATTGAAAAAGGGTCATCATTTAAAAACTGAACATGTTTTAAACCACTTTCTTCTTGAAATTCTTTTAATGCCACTTTTTTAAAATCTTTTTGCCCATCAACATGTCCTCCAAGCCAACACCAAGAGTTATAAATTTTATGATAACACATTAAAACCTTATCATGACTTTGATTTAAAACCCAACAAGAAACAGTGAAGTGCCCTATTGTATTTTTACGTGTTAGAACATCTTTTTGTTCAATCACTTTAAGTAAAAGTTCTTTATCTTTTTCTTCTTGTTCATTAAAAGGTTGATAATTGAGTAGTTTTTGTTTCATTGCTTCTCCTTAAAAAAACAGTTTATCCCTGTTTTTCAATATATTTTTGATAATACATCACACGAATTAAATCAAAGATCGTCATAATTTGATAGTTAAAGTTAATACCATCAAACCTTCCTGGTACTTGAATCGTATCTGTAGTTAATTTCCTTCTTGCATAGGTTGGATTTTGGGTAATAAGCAAAGATGTCGTATTTTGTAATGAAAGATTTGTTCTTGTATACATAAAGCCTTCTAAAGACCTTCCTGAAGAAGAAGTAAAAATGACATAATCATTTTCATTAAAAATCATATCTTTATCATACGTATGATATTGTAAAACTGTTTTCCCAAAAGAAATTAAATCTGTTTGAAATTCTACCGCAATAGACATAGGATAAAGAGCCCCTACAAGAATTACTCGTTTTGATTCATGGATTTTTGTACAGACTTCTTCTATTTTCTTTAAAAATTCTTTATTATCATTAGAAACCTTAATGCGTTCAACATACGTACAAATATTGAGATTTTCCATACGTTCTTCAATCTGTTCAAGACGTATTCGTTTATGTTTATAATAAGTTTCTACAAATGTTTGATAATCATAGAAACCTAAATATTTTAAAAAGTTTAAAATACTTTCTGGTGTTGTCTTTAATTCATTTGCGACTTCTTCTAACGAATAATCTCCAAAGCTTTGATAATGAAGGATAAAGAATACACAAAAACGATACGCATCATCAAGAAACAATGTGCCA
>OMBK01001068.1_pt1 | contig 11645 bp, 17 predicted proteins | sample 1644881 | NCBI WGS metagenome assembly OMBK01 (sample SAMEA103958132, study PRJEB25191) | human gut metagenome | biome: human-associated habitat [ENVO:00009003]; feature: intestine environment [ENVO:2100002]; material: feces | place: Germany | collected 2013/2015
TACGTTAGCTGATAAAGTGTATAGGCTCAAAAGGGAAAGTGCCCTTTTGGGCCTTATATTGTGCTTTTTTATAATCAACGCCACAATATATGCAGGGTTTTGTCTACAGGATGATCCAAAAGACCAGCACCTCCTATGCTCCGTGGCATATTTTAGAGTCTGTCGACAAGAAATATGCCCGGATCAAAGCTCTTAAGATCGTTGTGGAGGAGCTGGAGAAGGTGTTGGGGTAAAGGATAATATTAAGCCAGCTCAGCTTCCAGCTTATTAATATGTTTGAATTCAACGATCACCATGCTAAGACCGACTGCAAAGGACAGAAGGTCGGCAATCGGTCCTGCATAAAGTACGCCCATAATGCCGAAAAAATGCGGTAGCGCAACGAAAAGCGGCAGCAGGAACAGGAACTGTCTGGTCAGGGAGAGGAAAGTTCCCTTGTACGCTTTTCCGATGGAACTGAAAAACATCGAGGAGATCGGCTGCAAAAAGTTTAACCAGGTGAAGAACAGGAAGGTTCGGAAATAGTTGACACCGAACTCAAAATATTCTTCGCTTCCGCTTCCGAACAGACCAAGGATCTGTCTCGGGAAAAGCTGGAACAGCAAAAAGGAAATAATGGATACAACCGCACCGACTGACGCTGCGAGAAGGAAAGCGTCAGTCACCCGTTTGTATTGCTTTGCACCGTAATTAAAACTTTCAATTGGCTGGCTTCCCTGGGCCAGTCCGATAACAATAGAAAAGTAAAGCTGGTTTACCTTCATGACAATTCCGGCACAGGCGATCGGGATGGATTCGCCATAAACGGACTGTGCGCCGTAGTGTTTTAACAGGTTGTTCATGACGATCTGCACGATCATCACGGCAATCTGGTTAATGCCTGAGGACATGCCGATGAAACAGATCTGTGCGAGAACTTTCCCGGAAGGGATAAAATGCTGTTTTTCTAATGTCACAGTGTGGTAATGCATGAAGTAACGGATCGCGATCGCAGCGGAGATGATCTGTCCGATGACAGTCGCCCAGGCAGCACCGTACATTCCCCATTGGAAACCGAATACGAATAGTGCGTCTAAGACAATATTAATGACAGCACCTGAAACCGTGACAAACATTGCCATTTTCGGGTTGCCGTCCGCACGGATCAGGTGACCGCTTCCGATGGTTAAGATAAAAAATGGAAAACCGACCGCTGTGACGCGGACATATTGCTCTGCCAGTGGGAGTACATCTGCCGGGGAACCAAAGAGCACTAACAGCGGATTTAAAAACAGTTCGGTGATAAGCAGTAAAAGAAATCCGAGTGAGAGCAGCATAGTGATGGAGTTGCCGATATAATAAGGCGCTTTCTCTTTTCGTCCAGCGCCCATATGAAGGTTAAAGCTTGATGCTCCGCCGATCCCAAAAAGCAGTGCCAGCGAAGCGCAGAGCATAGAGAGCGGAAAGGCGACATTGGTTGCAGCATTTCCGAGCGTGCCGACTGCGTTTCCGATAAAAAGCTGGTCTGCGATATTGTAAACTGCGCTGACAAGCGTTGCGATAATGCTTGGAACAGCAAAACGTGCCACCAGCGTGGAAATCCTATCGGTACCAAGTGGATTTGTCATTTGCTTTTTCTGTGTCATGTTGATAAACTCCTTTTTTTATAAAATTCAGGTGCCAAAATGTCTGTACTTTCATTTATAATATCAAATTGTACATCAAAAATTGTGAATCATTTGAAACCAGAAAAATTGTAAGTCTGCTAACATTTTTTGTCAAGAGGGCATTCGCTGAGAAGTATCCGGATGATTGCTGGTTGAAAGGGGCTTCGGAGGATGGCAGTGAAACGTATATGATCAGAAAGGGACGGTTATCATTGAATTTAAGACCACCCTATTCCAAGGATAGGATCCATAAAGCGACCGAACGAATTATTGAAGAACAGAAAGAACAATTGAAGGATTCATAGAATGCGATTTAAGAGAAAAAAGCCTCATGACCATGAGAAAAAATGAAAGCAAAATACGTTAGCTGATAAAGTGTATAGGCTCAAAAGGGAAAGTGCCCTTTTGGGCCTTTTTGATTTAAAATAGTTCTAAAGAACAAGTCGATAATCCGTAGATTCTGTATGTTTTAAAGATCAATCGTTATACTAATTTTAGACCGAATTATCGTTCTAAAGGAGGTGTCACAATGGATTTAAAGGCGGTTGGTCAGAGAATAAAAGCTGCAAGGGAAGCTAAGAATCTTACACAAGAAGAATTGGCAGCACTGGTAAACTTGAGTCCAACTCATGTAAGTGTTATAGAGAGGACTGAAAGTAACAAAACTTGATACCTTTATTGCGATTGCAAATGCATTAGATGTTTCAGCAGATACACTATTGATTGATGTTGTGACACATTCAGTTACTGGTGTTACGAATGAATTATCTGAAATGATAGAGAAACTACCTAAAGAAAAGCAACAGAGAATTATCAATGCAGTGAGAGCATTGGTGGAATAAATACGTGAATAAGAAGAGGGAAGGGCTTATTGCTCTTCTTTTTTATTTGGTTTAACGTGAAAATATGATATAGTAGTTCTAAAGACTTATATATAATTCTAAGGAACTTGATAAAATGAAGAAAAAAAATATAACACTTGTATTTGTTGCTATCGTTTTTTCGATTATTGTTGGAATGATAATTGGAAAAAGCTTATTAAAATATAAAGAAGGTGAGCCAGATGTAGTTGGCAGTTTTTCTATGAATAGAGATGAAAATCTTACAGTAGTTGCTAACAGAAAAAATATTTCTGATAAAGAAGCATTTGCAAGACTGCTTTTAAAAATGTATAAAGAGAATTCATTTCATTCAATAAAATTTTCTACAGATCATGGATATGCAACCAGTCTTGATATGACCGTATATTCTTGGAAAGAAGATATCAAAAATGGCGAATCCATTATGCAGATAGAACTTAGGCCGATTGAATATGGAAAAGATTATGATATTGTTCATAATCCGGATAAATATGTGCTTTTTATCGATGGAACAGAAATAAAATGAAATATATAGATATGCAGATAAAGCGCAGAAAAAGAGGATTGCTCAACACAGGTTATTTTCAATTATTACCCCTAAAATGATAAAAGAGAGGCAGCGGATAATCCGTTGCCTCATTACAGTATACGACACTTAATCTAGTTCCGCCCCTAACTCATACCTCCAATACTCCGCCGCCTCATACTCTCTGGGTTCTGAGAGTACCGGTACGGTAAAGAGTTCAACCGGAACACCGAGTGTTGATGCGAAGAGCTTCATAAGATCCTCTTTCGGTGTTCGGACATCACTCTCATACTGAGCAATCCGGACATCAGCACAGCTGTCGGGAAATCCAACAGCCATGCCAAGTTCTTTCTGGGTGAGATGATTTTTCTGTCTTAAATGTTTTAATTTTCTTCCAAATGTAATCATAGTATTATTCTCCTGTACTTCCGAAAGCCCCGGTTCCTCGTTTTTCACCGAGATCCAGAACAAAGTCTGCGATCACGACTGGTGTGATCACCAGCTGACCGACGCGTGTGTCTTTATGAATGGTCTGAGAAGATGTGCTCACGTTGCTGATAATGGCATGGATCTCTCCACGGTAACCGGAGTCGATTGGTGGAAGTTCACATACCAGTCCTTTTGCAGCCATGCTGCTTCGTGGAAAGACATATCCGGCAAATCCATCTGGGATGATGAGACCGAATCCAAGCGGAATTCTTGCAATCTCGCCTGGTTTTAATATGCAATCATAAGGCATGAATACATCAGCACCGGCATCATTTTCATGTGGCCGGAAGGGATGATGATCTGCTTTCAGACCAAAGTCAATCAGTTTAATCTTTATGGCTGCTCACCTCCTTTCTGATGAGCAATGGATAATCTGCTTTTAAGATATCTGACGGTATCCAAAGCTTTGAAATAGGATTCTGGCAGGACATCTGTTTTTCCATGCAGCTTCCTCTCTGACAGAATGGACCGGTAAGATCCGGTGCAAAAAGGATTGGGCTTAATTTGTACAATCTCTGCCAGATCTGTAGCATCACAATCCTTGTTTCATCCGTATTTCTTCGGCAGGTTCTTTGGCCAATCATATGCTTCCACTGGTAAGGCGTTGCACTGATGATCAGTACGTTTCGAAGTCCCTGAGGTGTGGCATATCCGGCTGAATCATGATCAATGCCTAAGGCACAAAGCTCTGCATAATGATCCAGATCTGACTGACAGCTTTTCTTGTAAATATCCTGGATTTCTTTATCTGCTTTCATGATTCCATATGGAATAGCAAATGCAGCGTGACCGGAATAATTGCTGTACTGCAGAGATGCACTCATGTACTTTACTTCGTTCTGATGTCTTGTGATCTGTGCCAGGAAGCGTCTGCTTGCACCAACAACAGCTACGGTAATGACCATGAATTTCTGTACTGTTGGATGGGGAAGTCCTGCAATGTTTTCTACGGTCTTCTGACTGTAGGATTGATGGTAAAGATCCATCAGATCTGCCATGTTCTGGATCGTATGACCGTGTTGTGTGAGCCTGGCAGCAAAGACCATATTCTGTTCTGCTTCCCGGATTCCATAGCAGTTTAAGATAGCTGTTTCAATGTGATCCATAGGCCTGTTCCTCCTTTACCAGAGCTTTTAAAAGAATCAGATAATTGATGCAGTCTGTGATCTTTTCATCCCACTGTTCCATATCAAAATGCAACAGAGTGGAATAACACATATCGTAAAGGGATACGACATGTTTCGACATCATACCGGCTAGTGCTGCTTTGGGATCACAGTTCTGTAAAGCGGCAGCAATCTTGAATGCACTGAGGCGGTCAATATTGTCACCGGTATATTCTTTCTTTTTATGTGCCAGGATATCAGCACATTTCCTCATTTGAAGTTCAAATACAACATTAAATTCTTCTTGTGTCATGTGATAGTTCCTCCTTTGTTTTGTGATAGTTATCGTTCGAGATCTTTGGTTTTTGATCTCGCTGCTTCTGGAATCTGCATCTGAAGAATGGCATCAACATTCTGATCGGCAGTATCCAGATCTTTTAATTTTTCTTTCAAGCTGCTTATTGCTTCTTCTTCGGAAGCTATCTGCTGTTGCAGTTTTTCTTTTTGCAAAGTCAAGGTTTTTAGGCTTGTCATCTTTCCATCCTGATAAAAGGATCTCAGCCAATCTCTGGCTTCTTCATATTTCTGAATTTCCTTCGCATGTTCTTTCCGGTACTTTCCTTTGTACTTTGCTTTTGAAAACTGGGAATAAACTTCCTTATTTGCATAGTACTGTCCGGTATAACGGATCTGATTGTTGAGGATCCTTAGATCGGAACGATGCTGAGCAACCTGTGTCTGCATTTCTTTTAGTTCCTGCTTTGAGGCAAGCAGTGTGTTTTTCAGATCTGACTGCGTATCAAATCCATGTTCCTGCACATAGATAATGGTATTTGCCATTTGCTGCAGGTTAGAAAGTTTTACCCGATGAGCATAAGCCGGGCTCTGCATTGCTTTCACATTTGTCTGGAGATTTACAACCAGGCACAGGTGAGATCTGACGTAGAGAATGGCCAATGGATCCTTGCGTAAGAAGGTCTGTTCCAGGTATTCTTTTCCATATCGTGTTCCCAGTGCACGTTCAGTAATCCGCTTCTGTCGATCAGGATGAAGATAGCTGTATCTGCCACGATGCTCAATCACAGAGATTTGAAATTGTTCCAGAAGTTTGGATTGGAATTCATCAAAACTATTGGATGTGGCAGCACATTCATCAATTGCATTTCGCAAATATTCTTTCTGTGTAAGGAACACGGTGGATGTTGGCTTGAGACCATCTTCGATGATTTTCTGGTTGATCTCATCCAGTTTTTGTTGGCCATGTTTCTGTGCCATATACTCTTTCTGAGTGATTTTTTTCTCAGCCGGTGCAAGAAGATCTATTTGGTGAAGTCCTTCCTGTTGGCACCGATCCATGACGGTTTTCTTAAAAGTGTTCATGAATTTATCAGTGGATCGATGTTTGTAACCGGCGGCTTCCTCATGTGGTTTATCCATATAAGGCCGCCTTTCCACTGCAGTCTTTCGCACACTGTTGATGATGATATGAGTATGGATATTTCCGGATTCATTGTGACCATCAGTATGAGTAACCACCAGTGCCTGATATCCGGGAAACATCTGCTTTGCAAGGTCCAAACTGATTGCCTGTGCTCTCTCTCCGGTAAGACCGTTTTCTGTAACATCGGCTGGATCGTAGCTGATAATGTAGTGGTGACTTTTGATATCTTCACGTTTCTTATTTTTGTGAAAATGAGCATTTGTCAGTTCACATTCCTTGTCAAAAGACATCGGATCACAGTTCAGACCATCCATATAAAACTCTTTTCGCAGGATGCTTCGACCGGATTCATCTACAATCTTTTTTCCGGTTTTTTCATCATGTTCAAATAGAAGGTAATTGATAGCAGCCGAGTAATTTGCATTTCTGCTTTTAATGTGTTTTACGATTGCCATTCATACCACCTGCCAGTTTCAGTACCTCTTTTCTCAATAGGAATAAGTCCGTGATGCACTGATGGATTTCATTTTCTATAGCACGAGACTGACTGCCACCACTGTTAAAATGCTTGGCGATCTGATTGAGATTCGATCCGATTTTTCCATATTCACTGACCAGTTTTCTGAGATCATTCATGTCTGCAACAACTTCAATCTGATGATGGATTTGCTTTTCCAATAGAAGTTTCCTCAGATATTCTGATCGGCTAACAGATAAACAAGCAGCGCCTTGGTCTAATAAATCCAGTTCGACATCTGTAAGACGTAATCCTATAAAATGTCTGTGATTCAGTTCTTTATCTTTGTTTTTTGTTCTCATACTCCTCCTTCCGCTGAGACTATTCCTCCCACCGGGAGTCCACGTATTTCAATATCGGCTGTCCCTTCCGATATTAGAAATAGTGCTGTGAACACCTTTAGGTGGAACCAACAGACAAGTGAAACGTCTGTTATTGAGAGGGTATGGGGAAATCCCCATCAAGATAAATCCCATAGGAGAACAGGATGGCAAACGACATTACTGTTAAACATGGGTGGATCTTGCCCTTATTTGTATCCCTCTATATAACGAAACGCTCAGAGGCTGTTTTACAGTGGGGGAAAAGAAAAAATATCAAAAAATTGATGATTAATGGTGAGCTTGTGATAGAATGAAAAAAAGAGAAAAGCATAAAGGATGTAGTTGTGGAGAATATTTGTTATGATTAGAAAGTTGCTGAACGGAGATATCGATAGAGTCGCTGACATATGGTTAAAGACAAATCTGAAAGCACATTATTTTATTTCCAATCAATACTGGAAAAGTAATTATGAATTAGTGAAAGAAATGATGTCACAATCCGAAGTTTATGTGTTTGAAGCAGATAAAATGATACAAGGATTTGTAGGACTAAATGATGAATATATATGATATTGTAAAGACATATTCGGAAAACACGCTTGGAAAGTTTTCAAAACATGATGCATTGGTTGCCTGCCCTAGCCTTGGAAGTTCTTCAGTAGAATCAGCACTTAAAAAGCTGGTTGATGAGGGGACTGTCATACGGACTGGAGCAGGAAGGAAAAAAATGTATATGATGAAAAAAGAATAATTATTACGAGGATACATTAGAGATATAATATAAATATTGATAAAACTATTTACAAAAGTGGGGAATAAAAAATGAACAAACAAAAGAAAAAAGGTTTCACATCAGACACGTTAAAAGAAACCGCCGTCATGACGATAGCAGTGGGGATTATCGCCGCGGCAGTGTATTTCTTCCTGATTCCGAGTCAGACTTCGATCAGCAGTATATCTGCACTTGCGATTATTATCGCACATTATGTACCATTGCATGTGTCAACGGTTACGATGATCCTGAATGTGGTCTTATTGCTGATCGGATTTGTAACTTGCGGGAAAGAATTTGGGGCGAAGACGGTATATACGAGTATCTTGCTGCCAGTGTATCTGGCGGTATTTGAACATGTATTTCCGGATTTTGAATCACTGACGAACAGCAATGAGCTGGATGTGTTATGTTATATTCTGGTGGTAAGTATTGGTCTTAGCATTTTATTCAACATGAATGCGTCATCCGGTGGACTGGATATCGTAGCGAAGATCATGAACAAGTATCTTCACATCGAACTGGGAAAAGCTATGTCAATTTCAGGAATGTGTGTGGCACTTTCGTCTGCTCTGATCTATGATAAAAAAGCGGTAGTGTTAAGTGTGCTTGGCACATATTTTAATGGTATTGTGCTGGATCATTTCATCTTTGGACAGAATGTAAAAAGACGAGTCTGCATTATTACAAAATACGAAGAAGAGGTACGACAGTTTATTTTACATGAGCTGCACAGTGGAGCGACATTCTATGAAGCGATGGGTGCTTATAATATGCAGAAGTACAGAGAGATTATTACGATTGTAGATAAGAGTGAATATCAGAAACTCATGAACTATATTGTCCAGAAAGATCCGGAAGCATTTGTAACGGTGTATACAGTATCTGATATGCGCTACAGACCGAAGGTGAGATCATTCTAGTTCGTAATGATAGATAATTGCCAAGAAGATGCCAATGGAAGGTTCTGTAGATAATAGATAAATAGGGAAAAACGTCACATGTGTGGCGTTTTTCTGTTAACAAGTATTTGAGGAAAAGTATTATGAAGATATATGTGGATGCCGATGCCTGCCCGGTGGTAGCCATCGTTGAACAGATCGCAAAAGAATATGAGATTCCGGTAACTCTTCTGTGTGATACGAATCATGTGTTATATTCGGATTACAGTGAGGTAGTGACGGTAGGAGCCGGAGCAGATGCTGTGGACTTTAAGCTGGTCAGTCTCTGCCATAAAGGTGATATCGTGGTAACACAGGATTATGGTGTCGCAGCAATGATTCTTGGAAAGGGAGCATATGGAATCCATCAGAATGGCAAATGGTATACGAATGAGAATATTGATCGTATGCTGATGGAAAGACATCTCGCGAAGAAAGCGAGAAATGCGAAGAAGAAGCATCATCTGAAAGGTCCGTCAAAAAGGACAGACGAAGATGACAGAAGATTTGCAGAATCATTTACCAGACTTGTGGAAAAGCGGTTGAAAACGGAGAATGAAGCGTGATAAAAATAAAAGAAGTGAAAGAGCAGAAGGCGATAAAAAAAGATGAAAGAAGATAAGAACGAATCAAGATGGGACAAGCTTTTGAATATTCGGACGATGGGACGAGATGACACTCATGCAGACCAGTATCGCTACCCTTACGAACCGACGCCGTATTCTGTGCTGGAAAGGCTGGCAAATGCAGGATATATCCGTAAGGGGAATATACTGCTTGATTATGGCTGTGGAAAAGGAAGAGTAGACTTCTTCCTGTCATATCAGACAAGATGTAAGTCTATCGGAATCGAATATGATGAGCGAATCTATGAGAAAGCAGCAGAGAATAAAAAAGATGCGGTATCGTCCGGAAGAGTGGAGATAGAACTTGCGAATGCGGAAGAATTTGCAGTACCGGAGACGGCAGACTGTATGTACTTTTTTAATCCATTTTCGGTGGAGATATTAAGAAAAGTGATGGCAAGGATATTAGAATCTTATTATGCAGAGCCGAGACGGATTCAGTTATTCTTCTATTATCCGTCAGATGAGTATATATCGTATCTGATGACAGTGGAGGAGCTGATGTTCACAGATGAGATCGTATGTATGGATCTGTTCCCGGGAGAAGATCCAAGAGAGAAGATTGCAATATTCGAACTGGATTATATGGAATAGATATCCGGAAGAAAAGATAATGTGATATGATATAAAGTAACACAAGATATAAGGCAATACAAAAGAAGAGAGGCGAATCCTATGAAGACCAAATGGAAAGTAATCATTGCGGTAATTCTTGCCGTCGTAATCAGTGTCGGCTCGATATCCGCATACAAGTATATTACCAGCCCAAAAGAAGAAAGTATTCCACTGGAAACCACGCTTGAAGATGCGGCGGAACTGACTACCCAGAAGATGATCATCTCAGATGTATTCAAAAGCACAAAGGGTAATATCCCGCTGATCAACAAGAACAAATTCCTGGTGCAGTATAAGACAATGGTTACTGCTGGCCTGGATGTGAAAAAGGCGAAGATTAAAGAAACAGATGATGAGATCAGAATCACTATCCCACATTGTACGATCAACGAAGATTCAATCAAGATCAAATCCAGTGATCTGAAAATCTATGACACGAATTTTGCAATCATGAGTATTGATAAAGAAGCTGTGATAGAAGTTGTCGCAGAAGCGGAAGAAAAGGCAAAGAAAAAGGCCGAATCCGATGAATATGGTTTCCTTGATAATGCAGATGAGAATGCAAAGAAAGTGATCAAAGGCATGTTTGAAAATGTGGCCGGTGAAAGAAAGGTTGTTGTAGAATTTAAGTAATCACAGAATTTTAGTGATATAAGAGAATAAAATGCATAAAAGATCTTTCAACTTGTTTTTATACAAGATATGCTTTATACTCACATCTTTGACAGTTGATTAGTTAAAAAAGTGCCACAATCCATGTAAATACAAGGGGTGTGGCACTTTTATCTGCATACACGAAATATAGTAATGTTTTATCTCCGCTTACTTTTTTTCTGAATTCCTTTCATTTTCCGTTTTGTTATGAATTGATAGTCCGTTTTAAATCCGCAGGTTTCATGGAAATCATCAGTGATTTCCTGACGTTCATATACCGGCATGAAGCCCTGTTCTTCTAATGTACCTAATTTTCGGATGGTTTTGGAAGTACTTTTCCCATTGGCATTTGCATTTTGTGTTTTGAAGATATAAAATAAATCTCTATAGAAGGAGAATAAGACAATGTCAAAAGATGAATATTTAATTACAGATGCGCCTCTTAAAGCGCTGACTGTTTTTGCAATGCCTATGATTCTAGGCAGTTTTTTTCAACAAGTATATAATATGGCGGATTCTATTATTGTTGGTCAGTTTGTTGGCTCATCTGCGCTTGCTGCAGTTGGTGCCTGCGCCGCACTTACGAATGTATTCATTTGTGTAGCATTGGGTGCAGGTGTAGGTGCAGGGGTTCTTGTAAGTCGTTATTTTGGTGCCCGTGATTATAGCAAAATGAAAACGATTGTGTCGACATCATTAATTAGTTTTCTGATTCTAAGTATACTTCTGGGTCTGTTTGGATTTTGCTTTTCCCATTCAATGATGAGTTTATTACAGACACCTGCTGATATACTGGAGGCAGCAGTACTGTATCTTCGTGTTTATTTTGTGGGCTTTCCGTTTTTGTTTATGTACAATATCCTTTCAACGATGTTCACATCGATCGGAGAGTCAAAAATTCCACTGGGTCTTTTGATATTTTCTTCTGTTTTGAATATATTTATGGATCTTTGGATGGTGGCAGGACTTGGTCTGGGTGTGTTCGGTGCAGCCCTTGCAACTCTCATTGCACAGGGGATTTCCGGAGTGCTTTCACTTTTGATTTTCTTTAGTCGGATGCGCCGATATAAAAGTCACTTTAGCTGGTTTGACGGGCAGGAGTTACGTTCAATGCTTCGAATTGCTGTAC